>Ga0209726_10001936_pt1 | contig 31715 bp, 26 predicted proteins | sample Subgrocontami54m_FD_187453 | JGI IMG/M metagenome (GOLD analysis project Ga0209726, IMG submission 187453) | Subsurface groundwater microbial communities from S. Glens Falls, New York, USA - GMW46 contaminated, 5.4 m (SPAdes) (version 3) | ecosystem: Environmental > Aquatic > Deep subsurface >... | reverse complement strand
CGCCGCTCGCATCCCGGTCGCGCGGAGATCCCAGCTTGCTCCGTCGTTCTCTGTAACCCATACGCCGCCGCAGGAGACGCCAACTGATAGGTGGCCGGAGTTCCGAGGATCAAGGCAAATCGAGTGGATGCCGGGCAGCTCCGCCCCGCCGCCAAACCAGCCTTTGCGCAGCGGATTGTCCCAGAGCGGTCGGTTCAGGGTCCACGACGAGCCCGCGTCGTCCGACCGGAACAACCCGCCGGGCAGCGTGCCGCACCAGATCACGTCCGGCCTGTCCGCGCCGCCGCTGGCCAACGCCCAGATCTTGCTGAGCTTCCACTCGAGGGGTTTGCCGAACATGTCGGCGTCGTCGGCGTCCTCCGGCTTGGGTGGGTATTCGGGAGTTGCGCACTCTTCCCAAGTGGCGCCAGCGTCCAGCGAGCGGTGGACCTTTGCGCCGAAGTGCCCCAGATCGAGTGCCGCGCAGACACGCTCCCCGCTGGCATTGGGCAGCACCTGCATGACGGGGTCGCCGAGGAAACTGACGTTGGAGGAGAGCTGCCATCCGCTGGCATTTCGGTCGATCGTAAAGAGGCCCTTGTGGGTCCCCACGTAGATTCGGTCGCTCACTCGGTCAACCTCCCGAAAGTGCCTGCATGACGTAGATCTCGCTGTTGGGCTGGATTTGATCCGCCAGGGTGGCCCGGTCGGTGATTGCCTGGCCGTCGGCAAAGATCACAACGTGATGCCGAACGGCCCCTGCCTCGTCCAGAATGTAGCCGCGGACGCGGGGGTTGACAGCGAAAGCCGCGTCCAACGCCTCTCGCACAGTCTTCCCCTGCACTTGTTGCGGGGGACATGGGACGAATCGCTCGAGGGCGTTCGTGAAGACGACGCGGACCATGGAGCTCTCACGTTTTCGCCGATTCAGCCTGTGAGGATTGCATAGCCGAAGCGGCTCGTGCAAGACGCCGAAGCTCCGCCTAGAGTGGAAGCTGCCAGAGGCGCGGTCTATACTCGAGCCCCCAACACTCAACGACCGCGCATTGGAGGCTTCGATGGTGCTGCAGCTCCGTGGCACGTTCTCTCCCAACCTCAGGCTCGAGCCGCTACTCGACGGCACGGTGAAGCCTGACGGCATCGAAATCACGTTCGAGTCCGGCCAGGCAGGTGAGCTGCACGAGCGGCATCTTCGGGACAACGCCTACGACATCTTCGAGTTCTCCATTTCGCACTACATGCAGACGAAGCTGCGGCCAGGTCGGTGGGACTGGACGGCGCTCCCGATCTTCTTCAGCAAGGCGTTCATGACCCTCGATGCTCAGGTGAACGTGAACTCAGGGATCGAGACGCCGGCCGACATCAAGGGCAAGCGGTTCGGTGTGCCTGACTATTCCATGACCGCGGCGCTCTGGTTCCGCGCCATGCTGCGCGAGCTCTACGACTGCCATACGTCAGACGTGGCCTGGGTCGTCGGCCGGACCAAGGAGCACAGCCACGGGTCCCTGCTCGGCATGGACGAGAGCGATTTTCCGTCCAACATCTCAGTCACGTGGCCGAATCGACACGGTGCGATCAATGACATGCTGCAGAAGGGCGAGATCGACGTGGCCTATGCCGCCGGCGAAGAGGTCGCGATCGACAAGTCATCGCCCGCGATTCGACCGCTGTTTGACGACGGCGGCCGAGCCTTCATCGAGTCGTTCGTGAAGCAGACGGGCTTCGCACCCGTAAACCACACCGTGGTCGTGCAGCGGCGCATCCTCGAAGACAACCCGTGGGCCGCCGAGGCGCTCTTCGACGCTTTCGAGCGGTCGAAGCAGGAATCGTACCGACGCAACCAAGCCGCGTCCGTACTGTTCCCCCGCCAGCCGCTGGAGGGACAGAAAGAAGTCTTCGGTGCCGACCCGTTCCCCTCTGGCGTCAAGGCGAACCTGCCGATGCTCCGCATGGCTGCCGAGCAGGCGCTAGAGGATGGTCTATCCCCCCGGCTGGTGGACATCGAGAACCTCATGTGGGAGCCGCTCCGCAACACCTAGCGCCCGCTAGGACTCAGCGCAGACAACCTCAATCTGTCGTCAGACGGTGGTCTGGTCGCAGACTGCTCTCCTGCGCCTGCCGATTGGGGGTACTCGACGTCCCCATACGGGGGTGTGAAATACCCCACATTCGGCGGTACCCCAATCCGCTCACTCGTCTTGTAAGCTACAGTTCTAGAAGTGAGAAATCTAGAAGACTCGAAGTCGTAACAATCCAGGTGCGCGCGGCTCCACCACGTACCCCTACTCTGCGCACCGACGTCGGTCTGACGCGATTTGTACCGGTCGACCCAGCCATGGCGCTGAGATGGGGAGGGAATTTTGGCTAGAGCGGCAGCACCCAAGCCGACCGAAACAGTCCAGGAGCTTGATACCAGCCGTTTGCTGGAGACATTAGCAGCGTTGAAGAGAGGTGACTTCTCCGTCCGGATGCCAGTCGACTGGACGGGCACCGCGGGTAAGGTCGCTGACACCCTCAACGAGGTCATCGAGCTGAACGAGCGGATGGCGAACGAGCTCCAGCGCGTGAGTGTCGCCGTCGGCAAGGAGGGCGACATCAGCGCCCGCGCCGCGGTGGGGCAGGCCTCGGGTGCTTGGGGCTCGTCAGTCGATTCGGTGAACGCGCTCATCGGTGCGTTGCTGGCGCCCATGAACGAAATGGGTCGCGTCATCGGCGCCGTCGCGAAGGGCGATCTGTCCCAGACCATGGCGATCGGGACGAACGGCACCGCCCTCAAGGGCGAATTCCTTCGTGCGGCGACCACCGTGAACACCATGGTGGAACAGCTCAACGCCTTCGCCTCGGAAGTCACCCGCGTGGCGCGCGAGGTCGGGACCGAGGGAAAGCTTGGTGGCCAGGCGGACGTTCCCGGCGTAGACGGCACCTGGAAGGACCTCACCGACAACGTGAACTCCATGGCCGGCAACCTCACGGCCCAGGTCCGAAACATCGCCGAAGTCACCACAGCCGTGGCGATGGGGGATCTCTCCAAGAAGATTACCGTGGACGTGCGGGGCGAGATCCTCGAGCTGAAGAACACGATCAACACGATGGTGGATCAGCTCAACGCCTTCGCCTCGGAAGTGACCCGCGTGGCTCGCGAAGTGGGCTCGGAAGGGAAGCTCGGCGGCCAGGCGCAGGTGCGCGGCGTCGGCGGCACGTGGAAAGACCTGACCGACTCCGTGAACATGATGGCGGGCAACCTCACCGCCCAAGTCCGAAACATCGCCGAGGTGACGACCGCGGTCGCGAGCGGCGACCTGTCCAAGAAGATCACCGTGGACGTGCAGGGCGAGATCCTCGAGCTGAAGAACACGATCAACACGATGGTGGATCAACTTGGCGCCTTCGCCTCCGAGGTAACGCGCGTCGCCCGCGAGGTCGGTCAGGAGGGTCGGCTCGGCGGCCAGGCGGAGGTCCGCGGCGTCGGGGGTACGTGGAAAGACCTGACGGACAGCGTGAACATGATGGCCGGCAACCTGACGGCACAGGTACGAAACATCGCCGATGTGACCACGGCCGTCGCGAGTGGCGACCTGTCCAAGAAGATCACGGTCGATGTACAGGGGGAGATCCTCGAGCTGAAGAACACGATCAACACGATGGTGGATCAGCTCAACGCCTTCGCCTCGGAAGTAACCCGCGTTGCGCGCGAGGTGGGTAACGACGGCCGTCTAGGCGGTCAGGCGGAAGTCCCTGGAGTAGCGGGCACGTGGAAGGACCTCACCGACAGCGTGAATTCAATGGCAGGGAACCTCACGGCCCAAGTTCGGAACATCGCCGAAGTAACGACGGCCGTCGCGAGCGGTGACCTGTCGAAAAAGATCACGGTAGACGTACGAGGTGAAATCCTCGAGCTGAAGAACACGATCAATACGATGGTGGATCAACTCGGCGCCTTTGCGTCGGAGGTCACACGCGTCGCGAGGGAAGTGGGAACCGAGGGCCGGCTCGGCGGGCAGGCGGATGTCCGCGGCGTCGCCGGTACGTGGAAAGATCTGACCGACAGCGTGAACTCGATGGCGGGAAACCTCACGGCACAGGTGCGGAACATCGCCGAAGTGACGACGGCCGTTGCCATGGGGGATCTCTCGAAGAAGATCACGGTGGATGTCGAGGGCGAGATCCTAGAGCTGAAGAACACGATCAACACGATGGTGGACCAGCTCGGAGCCTTCGCATCGGAAGTGACCCGCGTGGCGCGCGAGGTAGGAACCGAGGGCCGTCTCGGCGGCCAGGCCGACGTGCAGGGCGTAGCAGGTACGTGGAAGGACCTGACCGACAGCGTGAATTCGATGGCGGGCAACCTCACGGGCCAGGTGCGGAACATCGCGGAAGTCACGACGGCCGTAGCTATGGGCGACCTCTCGAAGAAGATCACGGTGGACGTCCGCGGCGAGATCCTGGAGCTGAAGGACACCATCAACACGATGGTGGATCAGCTCAACGCCTTCGCCTCGGAGGTAACCCGCGTCGCCCGCGAGGTGGGCTCGGAAGGGAAACTCGGCGGCCAGGCGGAGGTCCGGGGCGTCGGCGGTACGTGGAAAGATCTCACGGACTCCGTGAACATGATGGCGGGCAACCTCACGGCTCAGGTGCGAAATATCGCAGAGGTGACGACGGCCGTAGCCAGCGGTGACCTCTCGAAGAAGATCACGGTGGATGTCCGCGGAGAGATCCTGGAGCTGAAGGACACCATCAACACGATGGTGGACCAGCTCAACGCCTTCGCTTCCGAAGTCACCCGCGTTGCGCGCGAGGTGGGCTCGGAAGGGAAGCTCGGGGGCCAGGCAGACGTGCAGGGTGTGGCCGGCACCTGGAAGGACCTGACCGACAGCGTGAATTTCATGGCGGGCAACCTCACGGCCCAGGTGCGAAACATCGCGGAAGTAACGACGGCCGTGGCCATGGGCGATCTCTCCAAGAAGATCACCGTAGACGTCCGTGGAGAGATCCTGGAGCTGAAGGACACGATCAACACGATGGTGGATCAGCTCGGCGCCTTCGCTTCGGAAGTGACCCGCGTCGCTCGCGAGGTGGGTACAGAGGGGCAGTTGGGCGGCCAGGCAGACGTGCAGGGTGTGGCTGGCACGTGGAAGGACCTGACCGACAGCGTGAACTCCATGGCTGGCAACCTCACGGCCCAGGTCCGAAACATCGCCGAAGTCACCACGGCCGTAGCGATGGGGGATCTCTCGAAGAAGATCACGGTGGACGTCCGTGGAGAGATCCTCGAGCTGAAAGACACGATGAATACCATGGTGGACCAGCTCAACGCCTTCGCCTCAGAAGTGACTCGCGTGGCGCGCGAGGTCGGCTCGGAAGGGAAGCTCGGCGGCCAGGCGGACGTACAAGGTGTGGCTGGCACGTGGAAGGACCTAACCGACAGCGTGAACTTCATGGCAGGCAACCTGACGGGTCAGGTGCGAAACATCGCCGAAGTGACGACGGCCGTAGCGAAGGGCGACCTGTCCAAGAAGATCACCGTCGACGTCAAAGGCGAGATCCTGGAGCTGAAGGACACCATCAACACGATGGTGGATCAGCTCAACGCCTTCGCCTCTGAAGTAACCCGCGTGGCGCGCGAGGTAGGTTCCGAAGGAAAGCTCGGCGGGCAGGCGGACGTCCGTGGTGTGGCGGGGACGTGGAAGGACCTGACCGACAGCGTGAACTTCATGGCGGGCAACCTCACGGCGCAGGTGCGAAATATCGCGGAAGTGACGACCGCCGTCGCGAACGGCGACCTGTCCAAGAAGATCACCGTGGACGTGCGAGGTGAGATCCTCGAGCTCAAGGACACCATGAACACAATGGTGGACCAGCTCCGCTCCTTCGCCGCCGAGGTCACGCGCGTGGCGCGCGAGGTCGGGCAGGAGGGTCGGCTCGGAGGTCAGGCCACGGTTACGGGCGTCGCTGGAACGTGGAAGGACCTCACCGATAGCGTGAACATGATGGCGGGCAACCTCACCGCTCAAGTGCGAAACATCGCAGCGGTCACGACGGCCGTCGCCAACGGCGACCTCTCCAAGAAGATCACCGTCGACGTGCGCGGCGAGATCCTGGAGCTGAAAGACACCATCAACACGATGGTGGATCAGCTCAACTCCTTTGCTTCTGAAGTGACTCGCGTGGCGCGCGAGGTCGGCACGGAAGGCGAGCTGGGTGGTCAAGCGCAGGTGCGTGGCGTGGCGGGCACCTGGAAGGATCTCACGGACAGCGTGAACTTCATGGCTGCCAACCTCACGAGCCAGGTGCGCGGCATCGCCAAGGTCGTTACAGCCGTCGCCAATGGCGACTTGCGGCAGAAGCTGACGGTCCAGGCCAAGGGCGAAGTCGCCCAGCTCTCGGACACGATCAACGATATGACCGACACGCTGGCCATCTTCGCGGACCAGGTCACGACGGTGGCTCGTGAGGTGGGTGTCGAAGGGAAGCTCGGCGGCCAGGCGAACGTGCCTGGCGCGGCTGGCACGTGGAAGGATCTCACCGAGAACGTAAACCAGCTAGCCGCCAACCTCACCACGCAGCTCCGGGCCATTGCCGAAGTGGCCACCGCTGTCACCGCGGGAGACCTCTCTCGCTCGATTCGGGTCGACGCCGAGGGCGAGGTCGCAATCGTCAAAGACAACATCAACCAGATGATTCGGAACCTCAGCGAGACGACTGCGCGCAATTCCGAGCAGGACTGGCTGAAGACCAATTTGGCCCGCTTCTCGCGGATGCTGCAGGGTCAGAAAGACCTCACGACGGTTTCGAAGGCGATCCTTTCCGAGCTCGCTCGCGTCGTTTCGTCGCAGCACGGGCTCTTCTACACCATGGACACCAGCGGGGCCGAGCCGAAGCTCAAGCTGCTGTCGTCCTACGCCTATCAGGAGCGTAAGAGCCTGGCCAACGAGTTCCGGCTCGGTGAGGGGTTGGTTGGAGAGTGCGCGCGGGAAAAGGAGCGCATCCTCCTGACGAATGTCCCGAGCGACTACATCCAGGTCAGCTCTGGGCTTGGTGAGGCGACCCCGCTCAACATCATCGTCGTTCCCGTGCTATTCGAGAGTCAGGTCAAGGCGGTCATCGAGCTCGCGTCGTTCGAGCGGTTCAGTCCGACGCACCAGTCGTTCCTGGACCAGCTCGCCGAGAGCATCGGGATCATGCTCAACACTATCGAGGCCAACATGCGGACGGAGGACCTGCTCACGCAGTCCCAGTCGCTGGCTCAAGAGCTGCAGGCCCAGCAAGAGGAGCTGCAGCAGACAAACGAAGAGCTCGAAGAGAAGGCCCGCCTGCTCGTGGATCAGAACGCCGAGGTGGAGCGCAAGAACGACGAGGTCGAGCAAGCAAAGCAGGAGATCGAGGAGAAGGCCGCCCAGCTCGCACTGACCTCGAAGTACAAGTCGGAGTTCCTGGCCAACATGTCCCATGAGCTGCGTACGCCGCTCAACAGCCTGCTCATCCTCTCCGACCAGCTCGTGGAAAACCCCGAGGGCAACCTCAACACGCGGCAAGTCGAATTCGCGCGCACGATCCATGGGTCGGGAAGCGACCTCCTGTCGCTCATCAACGACATCCTCGATCTCTCCAAGATCGAGTCCGGCACGGTGACGGTGGACATCGGCGAGGTTCAGTTCGCCGAGCTCGAGGACTACGTCGGGCGGACATTCCGTCCTGTGGCGGAAAACCGCGGCTTGTCGTTCGCGATCGAGCGGGATCCCGCCCTGCAGCGCGCGGTCTACACCGATGCCCAGCGCTTGGAGCAGGTTCTCAAGAACCTGTTGTCGAACGCGTTCAAGTTCACCGACCAGGGAGGAGTTACCCTCCGGATGGCCCCCGCGACGAGCGGGTGGAGTCCGCAGCACCCCGAGCTCTCACGCTCCCAGGCGGTGGTCGGTTTTTCGGTGACCGACACGGGGATCGGTATCCCGCTGGACAAGCAGCAGCTCATCTTCGAGGCGTTCCAGCAAGCCGACGGCACCACGAGTCGAAAGTACGGCGGGACTGGTCTTGGCCTGTCGATCAGCCGCGAGATCGCCCATCTCCTCGGTGGCGAGCTGCGCCTGACCAGCACACCCGGGCAGGGCAGCACCTTCACGCTCTACCTGCCGACGTCCTACATGCCGGTTCCACCCGCACAACGGGGCGAGCAGCCTGAGGCGCCGGCGCCGATCGATTGGCCAGACCGACCGGTGAACAACGGAGATGGAGGCGCACACCACTTGGACCCCTATCCCCCGGTCCTAGCCGGAGACGCTTCGATCCGAAACGTCGCCAGCAACTTCTCTGACGATGTCGGGCCAGGAGACAAGTCCGTGCTCATCGTCGAGGACGATCCCACGTTCGCGCGCATTCTCCTGGATGCTGCCCACGAGCGGGGGTTCAAGGCATTAGTCGCGCAGCGGGGACGAGACGCGCTCGCCGCGGCCCAGCGTTTCAACCCGGAGGCGATTACTCTCGACATCCACCTGCCCGACATGGACGGTTGGCAAGTCCTCGATCGTCTCAAGGCCGATCCCGAGACTGCCCGCATTCCGGTGCACGTGATCTCGGTAGAGGCGCAACAGCGCGAGCGTGGACTCCGTGCTGGGGCGATCGCTGTGCTCGCCAAGCCGCCGGCCGCGGCCGACATCGAGGCAGTGTTCGACGGGATCTCCCGGTTGTCAGGCCGGACCGCAAAGAACGTGCTCCTCGTCGAGGACGACGAAGTCGAGCGGGCCAGCATGATCCAAGTCATCCAGAGCGATCGAGTCCGTCCGACCGCGGTCGGCAGCGGCGCTGAGGCGCTTGCTGCTCTCAAGGATCAGCACTATGACTGCCTCATCGTGGATCTGGGACTGCCGGACATGAGCGGCTTTCAGTTGATCGAGCAGATCAAGAAGGACCGGACCCTTCAGGATCTCGCCATCATCGTCTACACGGCCAGAGAGCTATCGAAGCGAGAAGAGACCCGTCTCAAGCGACTGACCGACAGCATCATCATCAAAGATGCTCGTGCGCCCGAGCGGCTGATGGAGGAGCTGATGCTCTTCCTCCACCGTGTCGAGACCAATCAGCCCGCCTCGAACGCCTGGGACGGCGCCAACGGAAAGGCTCTCCAGGATGGCCTCGCGGGGCGAAGGGTTCTCGTTGTGGATGACGATGTCCGGAACATCTTTGCGCTCACGAGTCTCCTCGAGCGCCATGGGATGCAGGTGATCTCGGCGGAGAACGGAAAGGACGCTATCGAGCTCCTGCAGGCGACGCCAGGCATCGAAGTCGTCCTGATGGACGTCATGATGCCCGAGATGGACGGATACGAGACCATCCAAGCCGTGAGGAGCATCCCAGCCTTCCACGCGCTCCCGGTGATTGCGTTGACGGCGAAAGCCATGAAGGGCGATCGGGAGAAGTGTATCGAGGCTGGAGCGTCCGACTACATCGCGAAGCCGGTCGAGCCTCGGCAACTGCTGTCGCTGCTTCGTGTCTGGCTCTTCCAGGAAACGCGAGCTGCCGGTGGCACGGTTGCAAGCCCCCGAGTCTGAGAAGCTCGAGATCGATCTACTGCTGGAGGGCGTGTTCCGCTGTTACGGATTTGATTTCAGAAACTATGCTCCTGCCTCGCTGAAGCGCAGGATCTGGCAGGCGATTCGAGAGGAGAACCTCACCACGATCGCTGCCTTCCACGAAAAGATCCTTCGCGATCAGGCTTGCATGGAACGATTCGCGTTCACTCTCGCGATCAACGTGACGTCGATGTTTCGAGATCCGTCGTTCTATCGAGTGTTCAGAGAGAGAGTAGTTCCCCGCCTTCGAACGTATCCTTTCGTTCGCATTTGGCTGGCCGGGTGCTCCAGTGGAGAGGAGGTCTACTCGATGGCGATCCTGTTGGACGAAGAGGGGATCTACGAGCGCTGCAGGATCTACGCGACGGACATGAGTCAAGAGGTCATCAGCCGCGCACGGACGGGAATCTACGCGCTCGCTCGGATGAAGGAGTACACGATCAACTACCAGCAGGCTGGAGGATCCTGCTCCTTCTCTGACTATTACACCGCGCGTTACGAGAAAGCGGTGTTCCGTCAGGGTCTCAAGAAGAATGTGGTCTTTGCCGTCCACAATCTGGTCACAGATGCGTCGTTCAACGAGTTCAACGTGATCTTTTGTCGCAACGTGATGATCTATTTCAATCGAACGCTTCAAGAACACGTGTACGGCCTGTTTCACGAGAGCCTGTCGACGTTTGGGTACCTCGGACTTGGCAGCAAGGAATCGTTGGTGTTCGATCCCTGGGCTTCTTGTTATGAGGCGGTCGATGACAGGGAGCAGCTTTACCGCAGGGTTCGATAGATGAAGTTCGAGCTGGTAGTGATTGGCGCGTCCTGGGGCGGTGTGCACGCCCTCCAGACGTTGTTCGAAAGCTTGCCAAGCGACTTTCCGGCGGCGATCGCCGTTGTCAAACATCGAGATAGGGGACAGGGAGAGGAACTGATGACGGCGCTGCAACGACACAGCCGACTGCCGGTCGCCGAGGCGGAGGACAAGGGTTCGATCCGGGGTGGATCGATCTGCCTGGCGCCGCCGGACTACCACCTTCTGATAGAGCCAGGCCGATTCGCTCTCTCCATCGAGGCGCCACTCAACCATGCGCGTCCCGCGGTGGACATCCTGTTTCAGTCCGCGGCCGATTCGTACGGGGAGAAACTGATCGGTGTGATCCTGACAGGCCTGAACGACGACGGAGCCCAGGGACTCGCCAGGATCAAGAAGCTCGGTGGGCTGGCGGTTGTGCAGGACCCGGCGACGGCTGAGAAGGGCATGATGCCGGCAGCCGCGATCCATGCCACTGAGGTCGATGCGGTTCTTCCGCTTGGCGAAATAGGTCCCTACCTCGCACACTGCTGCATAGCTGCGTCGGCGTAGCAAGATGGAAGGAACAGCCAACATCCTCCTCGTGAACGATCGACCGGAGCAGCTCCTCGCTCTGGAATCAGTGCTTGCGGATCTAAAGCAGAACATTGTGACGGCCAACTCTGGCAGAGAAGCCCTGAGGTGTCTGCTTAAGGACGAATTCGCAGTGATCTTGCTCGACGTCAACATGCCGGGCATGGACGGATTCGATACTGCCGAGCTGATTCGGCAGCGACCGCGCACCGCGCACGTTCCAATCATCTTCGTCACTGCCTTGAGCGGTGGTACCAACAGTGTCAGCAGGGGCTATGCGCTGCGAGCCGTGGACTACATATTTACGCCAATCGTGCCGGAAGTACTGAAAGCCAAGGTGGGCGTCTTCGTCGAGCTGTTCCGAAAGACGGAGCAGGTCAAGCGACAAGTGGAGGAGCTTCGTCAAGCGGAGGCCGCACTGGCCGCGCACCAGCAGCAGATCGAGGAGGAGCGCGCCACGCTCGCGGCTGTTATGGCGAGTATGAACGATGGACTGCTCGTCTTCGGCCCGTCGCGCGAGGTCCGCTACTTCAACACGCGTGCGGGACAGCTTCTGGGGATGGACTCCGACGACCTCCTCGATGGCGATGCCAACCTCGCTCTGGCGAGCGCCGGTCGCACCGAAGATTCCGACGCCATCCGACAGGCCTGGCAACAGGTGGAGGAAGATCCCGCGTCGCTCCCATCTTGCGAGCTGCGGATCGAAGGCATCCAGCCGCGCGATCTGGTGCTCCAGTTCTTCGCGGTCCGGGGCGAGAACGACACGAAGCTGGGCGTCGGCGCGGTTATCCGCGACGTGACCGCCGAGCGAGACCTGGAACGGACGAAGGACGAAATCATCTCGGTGGTGAGCCACGAGCTACGAACACCGCTCGCGAGCATCGTCGGTTTCGCCGACCTTTTGCTGACCCGTGAATACCCTGAGGCGAGCAAGCGCGAGTTCTTGAGCATCATGGTCGAAGAGGGCCTTCGGCTCACCGCGCTCATCAACGACTTCCTTGACCTGCAGCGCATGGAAAGTGGAAGGATCTCCCTACACGTCCAGCCGGAGGAGGTCGAACCCCTCTTGGCTCGTGGCGCGGCCTCTTGCGGCGAGGACTCAGAGCGCCCCATCCTTCTGGATCTGCCTCGCGACCTTTCTCTTGTGCGCGCGGACACGGACGCGATCCAGCAGGTCTTGGCGAACCTTCTCTCCAATGCTCGGAAGTACTCTCCCGCGGGTGGGGGGATCCACCTCTCGGCCCGAGCTTTGGATCATGAGGTCCAGATCTCTGTGACTGACCATGGTCTCGGACTCCCGCCGGATGCGCTCCCGCGGCTGTTCCAGAAGTTCTATCGAGTAGAAGACGCCGATCGGCGCACGATCAAGGGGACGGGGCTGGGACTGGCGATTTGCCAGAAGATCATCGTAGGTCATGGCGGTCGCATCTGGGCCGAATCGGCTGGCGTCGGACAGGGGTCCACGTTCAGCTTCACTCTTCCGCTCGCCGAGCAAGAGGGGGCGTCACGCGGGCAGGTCTTGATCGTCGAGGATGAGTCGAACTTCGCGCGCCTCCTTCAGGTGGAGCTTTCCGCTCGTGGGCTGACCTCGAACTGCGTCACGACTGCCGAGGCCGCATTGGAGCTGGTCGCCGCCGCGCGACCGCAGGCCGTAATGCTTGATCTCATGCTCCCAGGTCTGCAGGGAGAAGCGTTCCTCGGCCGGTTGGCCGAAACAGGCGCGTTTGGTGTGCCGGTGGTCGTGGTGAGCGTGAAGCAACCAAACAAGCAAGAGCGCCAGCTCCTGAGGCGGAAGGGTGTCGTGGCGCTGTTTCGCAAGGGACCAAAGGTGGCCGCTTCGGCGGCCGACGCGATCGTCGCAGCCGTCCAGAAGTACTCGACGGGAGCACAGGCGGGCTAATGAGAGAATCGGCTCAGGAACGACGTAGGAGGACGGCTTGAAGCGCGTAGTCATCGCGGACGATGAGACCAGGTTGCGGCTCCTCGTGGCGACGACGATTTCCACGGGCGACTACGAGGTGCTGCAGGCCGCCGACGGCGACGAAGCGTGGGCGCTGATTCAGAAACACCGCCCCGATCTGGTGGTGCTCGACGTTCAGATGCCGGGGCGAACCGGTCTCGAAATCACCCAGCAGATTCGTCGTGACCCTCTGCTGAAGAAGATTCCTGTCATCCTTCTCACTGCGAAAGCCCAGGAATCTGACGTGCTGAAGGGTGGCGCGGCCGGCGCAGACCTGTACATCAGCAAGCCGTTTCGCCCGGCGGAGCTCCTGAATGCCGTAGAGTTGGTCCTCGGCGGCGCGAAACAGCGCTAGCGCGACGCGGCGAACCCTCCCCGATACACTTGAGCAACATCAGCTTGCTCAGGTGACTCTTTGACGATCTATGGTGTCCTCACCATCGTGTGTCCCGACCGGCCCGGGATCGTAGCCGCGGTCTCGGGATTCCTGGCCCAACATGGCGCGAACATCGTCGATGCCCAGCAGCACAGCGACGAGGCTGGACCGACCTTCTTTATGCGAATTGAGTTCGATCCTGGCGGCATGGTGCTCAAACGAGAATTGGTCGGGGATGCGTTCGAGGCGGAGGTGGCGACCCAGTTTGGCATGCAATGGCGGCTGCGATTTTCCGACGAGATCCCGGCGATGGGTATCTTGGTCTCGCGATACGATCACTGTCTCATCGATCTCATCGCGCGGTACCGAATCGGCGAATTGCCCGTGAGCATCCCAATCATTCTCAGTAACCATCCTGATCTCGGCTCCATCTCGGCCGCGTTCGGGATCCCATTCCAGGTGGTGCCGGTCACCGCTCGCACGAAAGACGTGGCTGAGCGCCGCGAGCTCGATCTGCTCACGGAGGCCGGGTGCGACTTTATCGTCCTGGCTCGCTACATGCAGATCTTGAGCCCCCGATTTCTCCAGACGTGTGGGGTGCCGATCATCAACATCCATCACGGGTTCTTGCCGGCATTCTCGGGTGCTCGTGCGTATCATCAGGCGTACCAGAAGGGTGTGAAGCTTATCGGCGCCACCAGCCATTACGTGACAGAGGTGGTGGATGAGGGGCCAATCATCGACCAGGATGTCATCCGCGTGTCCCACCGTGACTCACCGGAGGATCTCATCCGAAAGGGGCGCGACATCGAGCGCGTGGTCTTGGCCAGAGCCGTGCGCGCTCATGCGCAGGATCGCGTCATTGTCCACGCGAACCGCACGGTCGTCTTCGAATAGCATGCCCATCGGAGAATGCCCACTGCATCGTCAGCTCAACGGCTACAATTGTGTTCACTTGAACCCACGGTGAAGGGTGATTATGCAGTCGGTCGGTGCACGCGACCTCAAACAGCATACGGGTGAGATCATCGCCCGCGTGAGAAGTGGCGAACGGCTGCTCCTTACGGTCCGAGGACGACCCGTGGCGGTAATCACTCCGATCGATCAGCAGGCTCTGGATGCGGCGATCGCGGGCGAGGCGCTACGGGCGGAGGACCTCGGATGGCTCGCTGCCACGGAAAGTGCCTTCACGTTCTGGGACAATGAAGAGGACACCGTGTGGGATCAAGTGGCGGTCAAGTAAGCAATGGCTCGAGGCGACATCGTCCTCGTGCCATTCCCCTTCACAGATCTTTCAGGCTAGAAACGCCGTCCCGCGCTGGTTGTCTCAGCCGATAATTTTGGTCCAGAAGACTTCGTCCTTTGCGCCATAACGTCCCGCGTTCCCGGGCGTCCACTCGCGTGGGAGGTGACTCTTCAGGCGCGGGATCTCGTCGAAGGATATTACCGCGTCCGAGCGTGGTCAAGGTCGGCAAGCTCTTTACCATGCGCCGATCGCTCACCCTAGGAACGTACGGCCGGGTTCGAGAACAAAAACTCGCTGAGGTCTTGCTCGCGCTTCAAGGGCTATTCAAAAGCTGAGTGGAGCGAGGGGTCAGGCGTCGCCTTGCACGTCGGCAATGGCTTGGGCGACCGCGCGCTTCAGCAGGACCTTGATGAGCTCGCGCTTGTAGGCGGGTGAGCCTCGGACGTCGTCCTCGGGGTCGGCTGCTGCCGCGGCGAGCTCTCCGGCCTCTGCCAGGAGCTCGTCCGTGAGGCGCTGGCCGCGGACGAGCTTTTCGGCCTCCATCGCGCGGAAAGGGATTGGGCCCACGGAGCCAAAGGCCAGACGGGCATCGGCCACCGTTCCGTCCTCCGCGATCTGGATCCAAGCTGCTACGTCGACCGCAGCATAGTCGTCCTGCGAGCGGGGGAGAAACTTGATGAACGAGAGTCCGGAGCGCGGCGGCCGGGCTGGAAGGTAAATGCGCGTGAGGATGTCACCCGTCCGGAGAGCGGTCTCATAGTAGTCGCGGAAGAAGTCGCTCAGCGCGATATCGCCGGAGCCTTTCGCGCACTGGACCGTGACGCGCGCGTCGAGGGCGAGCAGGGTGACCGGCGGGTCGAGGTGGGGGTCGCCGTGCGCGAGGTTGCCGCCGACGGTGCCCGCATTGCGGATGCGCGGCGTCGCGACCTTCGCAAACGTCTGGGCCAGCGCCGCGTAGTGATCGGCTAGCATCGGGGACCGCTGTGCCTCAGCGTGCGTCACAAGGGCGCCGATCGCCACGCCGTCTGCTGTTTGCTCGATGCTGTCGAGGCCCGCTATTCGCTGGATGTTGATGAGGCCCAGGGGAGAGAGGAGTCGCTGGCGCAAGAGCAGCACGACGGCAGTGCCCCCCGCCATGATGCGGCCGTCCTCGCCGTAGCGCTTAATGAGGTCCCACGTCTCTTCAAGGCTTTGAGGCTCGTGGTATTCGACCGAAGCCGCCATCATCGGCTGGAGTGGCCCAGGAGCTCGGCGGCAGCGGCTTTGATCGAGTCGATGATCTTGTAGTAGCCGGTGCAGCGGCACAAGTTCCCCAGCATTCCCTCCTTGATCTCTTCGTCTGAGGGCGTCGGGTGCTCCTGGAGCAAGGCGTAGGCCGCCATGATCTGGCCCGGTGTGCAGTACCCACACTGGAATCCGCCGTGGTCGATGAATGCTTGCTGCAGAGGGTGGAGCTCTCTTCCCCGCGCGAGCCCCTCGATCGTGAGGATCTCACGGCCGTGGGCCTGAACTGCGAGGGTGAGACAGCCGCTCATCGTTTTCCCGTCGATGAGCACCGTGCACGCTCCGCAGACGCCGATGCCGCAGCCTTCTTTCGTTCCTGTGAGATCGAGGTCGTCGCGTAGGACGTCGATGAGTCGCCGCGTCGGCTCGATCTCGAGGTGGTGGCGCACGCCATTGACCGTCAAGGAGAGAGGGCGTTTCATCACACGATTTCCAGAAGAAGAGTCCGCGCGGCGGGTCTGGAGGCCGCGGACGGCCCGAGTATACTGGAGCCGTGGACTCCGAATCCTATCCTGTGTCCCCGTCGCCAGCCACATTGCGATTGGGGCTCTCGATCTCCCTCTCTCTGCTCATCGTCAGCGTCATCGTCGTCGCCGCGAGCGCGATTGAGGACCTACGGGGCCGATCGATGAGCCCCGAGGCAACTGTCCGCCGCTACTTCTCCGCGCTCGAAGCAGCCGATGTCGACACGGCGCTGGAGCAAATCGCGCCAGCGGCGCGCGACGCGCAAACAAGGTTCATCGAGAATGGGGCCGGAAACAAATACCGCGTGGTTGGAATTGCGGTCCGTACGCCGTCGCTGCTCGATCGTTTCCGTGGCGCTCCGTCCACCCCGGAGGACATCACGGTCTTCGTGAGCGTCACCGAGGTGGTGAGCGGTGATGAGTGGCAGGCGACACCCCGCGTGCCCCTCGTACAGGAGAACGACCGCTGGTATTTGGCGCGCGCTCCTCTCGCACCGGTCTGATAGCACGCGGCTTCGAGTTCTCGTCTTGCGGGCCCCGCCGTCGCTGCGGCTGTCATGCGGGCTCGGTCCCCTCAGCCGCTGGGCCGTCGGGAATCCACGAGCGGTCCAATCGTGCCAGCGATGTCCTTCACCAGTGCACTGACATCGAAGGCCTCGGGGTGGAGCTCCATCCGTCCCGCCTCGATCTGTCTTCGACCGCAGGATTTTCACTATTCTGCCCTCCTGAGGCACCTCACTCTACGATCATTGCCCAAAGCGGCGCGCAGCTAGCCCTCCGAGCGGCCGCGCACGATGATCTTGATGCCCGTTCCCTCGAAGCCGAAGCGCCGGCGTAGCTGGTTCTCGATGTAGCGTTTATAGGAAAAATGCATGAGCTCAGGGTCATTGACGAATAGTACGAACGTCGGTGGGTTGGCCGCCGCCTGCGTCGCATAAAGGACCTTGAGGAGCTTCCCCTTCTCGTTCAGTGGGTGAGACGTCGTGATCTCGCGCATGAAGTCGTTTACCTGTGGGGTGGAGATCCGCTTCTTGCGCTCTTCAGCTATCTTGATGACCCGTTCCAGGACTTTCGGCACGTTCAGCCCGGTCTTGGCCGAGATGAAGACGACGGGCGCGTAGTCGAGGAATACGAGGCCGCGCCGCATCGCTGCGAGATACTTCGCGCCTGAGTCCGGGCTTCGTTCCACCAGATCCCATTTGTTGACGGCAATAACGCAGCCCTTGGCCGCCTCGTGGATGGCGCCTCCTACGTGCGTGTCCTGCGCCGTCACGCCGTCGTGGGCGTCGATGACCAGGACTCCCACGTCGGCGCGATCCACGGCACGCATGGCGCGCATCACGCTGTACGCCTCGATGCCCCGCTCGATCTTGCCCCGGCGGCGGATGCCCGCCGTGTCGATCAGGACGAGGGGCGTGCCATGATAGTCGATGGTGGTGTCGATGGCGTCCCGAGTCGTCCCTGGCATCTGATTGACGATCACCCGCTCCTCGCCCGCGATGGCGTTCAGCAGCGAGCTCTTGCCTACATTCGGGCGACCCAGGATGGCGACAGGGATCGTGTCCGATTCCTCATCGGACTCACCTTCGTCTTCGGGTGGGAGGGTCGCAACGATTCGATCGAGTAGGTCCCCAGTTCCCATGCCGCGCACGGCCGAGATGACGAGCGGCTCTCCAAGTCCAAGCTCAAAGAAGTCCGTCCCCCGGAGCTCATCGGAAGAGGCGTCGCCTTTGTTGGCGACGAGGATTACGGGTTTGGTCGTTCGACGGAGGCGGTCTGCGATCTCGATGTCGACGGGCACGGGGCCAGCGCGCACGTCCGTGAGGAATACGATGGTGTCGGCCTCAGCGATCGCCGCTTCCGCCTGACCGATCACACTCTCGTCGAGCTCGCCCGCCGCGTCTAGGCCGATGCCGCCTGTGTCAACAACTGAGAACGTTCGGCCGCGCCACTCCACCTCGCCGTAGAGTCGGTCGCGCGTCGTGCCCGGCGTCTCATGAACGACGGCGTACTGGCCGCCGAGGAGACGATTGAACAAGGTCGATTTCCCGACGTTGGGACGACCAACGAAAGCAATGATAGGGCGCATAGCTATTGTGGCCTCGGAGTCAAGGTTGCCGCGGTGGCGGTCACAGGACGCGTGGTTGGGGACGACGTCGGCGTCGTTGGTGGTGGCGGCTCCTCAGTCGGCACCGGTATGGCGGTGGAGGCCGGGCGAGCCGTGGGAACGGACGTTGCTGTGGGTGGCGCTGGAAGGGCCGTCCCGGTGATCTCTGCGAGGGTCACTGTGATGACGGAGGGATTGACGGACTGGACAGTGAGCCCGGCTGGCGCAGTGACTTCCACAGTCACCGGGTTTGATCCAGGTGCGAGCCCCGCAAGATTCACGCTGACCCGTAAGTCGGAAGCCTGCACGCCGCGCAAAGCGCTCGGTGGACCTCGGAGGATCACCTGCACGCTCGGCAACGCGCTCACAACCTGAAGCCCGGGCGTCAGATTGGCCGCGGTTGGGACGGCGCTGACAGATTGCGTCAAAGAGAGCGGCGCGATCCGCACCGTTACCCGGACGTTCCCATCCACCACGACGGACACGCCGTCCGGCACGATGACGGAGACCTGGCGGGCGAACGTCGCATTGGCGTCGGTCACGTCGATCTGCTCGGTCTGTGCGAAGTTCGCTCGGGCTAGCGCCTGCGGTGACCCGAAGATCGTAATGGCCGATGGCTCGGTCGCTACGCCCTCGATCACGTAGCCGCTCTGCACGCTGCCAACGATGACTGGTTGCACGCCTACGGTCTTGTAACTGAACTGCTGCTCGACGGGGATTCGAACGCGGATCGTGGGTGGATTGACCCGGAGGCTCGGGCCGTCGGTCGTGAGCGGCTGGCCGCGGGCGTCCACAGCTAACGCGGGATAGCGGCTGTCTATCGGCGACGTGACGCCGTCGAGCTTGACCTCCACGACCACTACGTCGACGTTCCGCACCGCGGACGCGGGTCCAGAGACCGTCGCGGTGGTGGGGTCGATCTCCGCCTCCCCAGCCTCATAGCCGAAGGGCACGCTCCCGACGCGGTTCAGGCGGACGGGGACGGGTCGCTCGATGTTCTCGTCCAGCCGAACGGAGATGCGCGGCGGCGTGACGTCGACGATGCGCATCCTCGGATCCGGCACTTCGACGATCACCGGGTATTGGTCGGCGCCCGCCGTGGCCTTACTCAGATCGACGTAGGCGCGAAGGGAGCTGGGCCGCAAGCCGGCGAGTACGTCGCGCGCTGCGCTAATTCGAACCTGGATGGCTCTCGACGAAGAATCGTTGAGGACGACGAGCCCAGGAGGCACATTGCTTAGCTCCACTCGTAGATCGTAGGGGGCGGTCTCGGGTGGGTTTTGGTCGTGCTGGACCACGCTGTACAGGGCGAACGAGATGATCAGCGCAAGGAGTCCGCGGCCCACGTCGAGGTGAGACAGGAGGCCGTTCATGATGCTCTGGACGGCACTCGAATGCGGAGGAGCTGGGGAATGCCTTCCCCTGCTCCGGACTTGTAGAGCAGCGGGAGAATGCGGCGGAGCTTTTGGTCATCGAGGTTCCGAACCATCCGCCCGTTGTTCGCAATGGAGATCTGGCCTGTCTCTTCTGAGACGACGATGCTCAATGCGTCGGTTTTCATCGTGATTCCGATGGCTGCACGGTGTCGCGTACCGAACTGATGGCCCGTCTCCACTGACTCGGCGAGGGGCAGCACACAGCCCGCGGCCAAAACCCGGTCGCCCCGGATGATGACCGCGCCATCGTGGAGTGGCGAGTGTGGGTAGAAGATGCTGAGTAAGAACTCGACAGAAAGGGCGCCATCGATACGAATTCCGGTGTCTGCGAACTCGCCCAACGGGATCTGCCGCTCGAGCACCATGATGGCGCCCCAGCGGCGCTCTGAGAGCCTGCCCGCCGAATCGGCAAGGGTGTCGATCGTCTTCTGGTTGGCGGCAAAGGGCGTGGTCCGCGTAAGCCCGCGTGCGCGCCCGATCTGCTCGAGAGCGCGCCGGAGCTCGGGCTGGAACAGGATCGGGATAGCCACAAGGAGGGCAGGGATTGCGTTGCGCAGTAGCCACCCCAGGACCGTGAGGCCGAGGAGGTAGCTGGCCGCTGATCCAACGATAAAGACGAGGGCGATTCCTCGCAGGAGGGCGACGGCCGTCGTGCCCTCGATGAGGGCGAGCAGCCAGTAAATGATGCCCGCTACGATGATCACGTCGATCGCGGCGCGGAAGTCGAACGCCATCATGGCGGAACGAATGAACTCGAGCACTACGTTCATCGGGGTGCAACGTCTCCGGCGAGCAGATCGACCAACAACGCCTTCTGAGCGTGCAGCCGGTTCTCTGCCTGGTCGAACACGACGGAGCGCGGTCCCTCGATCGCCTGATCGGTGATCTCTTCACCGCGATGGGCGGGCAGGCAGTGCATCACGATCGCCTCCGGCGATGCATACCCGACCAGCTCGGCCGAGACTTGAAAGGGCGGGAAGACGGCGCCGCGCGCCTCGCGCTCGGCCTCTTGGCCCATGCTAAACCAGGCGTCCGTATAAATCACGTCTGCGCCCTTCACCGCGTCCACCGCGTTGTTGCCCAATTCGATTATTGCGCCCGCGCGTCGAGCGGCCGCAACAACGACCGGATCTGGGCCGTACCCCGGCGGCGTGGCGACTCGTAGTCGGAAACCAGCGAGGGGCGCTGCCTCGATGAAGGAGCGCGTAACGTTGTTGCCGTCGCCGACGTAGGCGATGGTAAGGTCGCCGACGCGATCGAAGCGCTCCTGAATCGTCAACAGATCGGCGAGGATCTGGCACGGATGGCTGCGATCCGAGAGCCCATTGATCACCGGAACCGTCGCCCATTGGGCGAGTTGTTCGACGTCCTCGTGAAGGAACGTTCGAGCCACGAGTCCGTCGACGTAGCGACTGAGCACCCGTGCCACGTCCGGCACGGTCTCGCGCTCGCCGAGGCCGACTTCCGCCGGGGACAAGTAGAGACAGTGGCCGCCCAACTGCAGCGCCGCGATCTCGAAGGAAACCCGCGTCCGAAGTGAGGGTTTTTGAAAGACGAGGGCGATGGAGCGCTGGGCGAGAAGGCCTGATGCCGACGCCGGATGGCGCTTCAATTCGAGACCGAGGGTGATCAGGCGGGCCAGCTCGTCAGTGGTGAGCTGCTCGATCGAAAGAAAGTCTTTCGCCCGCATCCGTTTACATCTCTTGGGGTCTGCGGCCGAGTATACCACGGGGCCTCGTCCTGGCCTGACGCGGATCAGCTTCCCGGGCTCGGGGTCCTCGTCGGTGCGGGGACGAGCGTGACCGGGACAGCGCCTTGTGCCCCCGCTGGACGTGTTGCCTGCGGCTCCGTCGTCGCAGTCGCCCGCGGAGCGACTGTGTCCGTCGGCAGCGGGGCCACCGTCTGCGTTGGTGGCACCGAGGTCGGTGGCGCCGGTGTTGGCGGGAGCGAGGTCGCCGTGCTGGGGGCCGTCGTGGCTGAGGCAGCGGCTACTGGTGCCGCTGTGGGGGTGGAGCGCACAGATTCCGCCGTCGTGGCCACCGGTGTCCCTCGGATAGGCGTCGCGCTAGCGACGACTACCGCGGGACGGGCCGGACTCGCCGTCGGGAGAATGGGGACTGTTGTGCGTACGGGCGTCGGAGCCGCGCGGACCACCGTGGCTGTTGGCGGCACAGGAGGTGGTGGGACGATGGTGGTCGCTGTAGGCGCCTCGATCTCGGCCGGCAGGACGACCATCGTGGGCCTGTCGACCGTGGACGTTGCCGTCGGAAGCTGGGTCGGCGCCGTCGTGGACGTCGCAGCGAGCGTCGGCGTGGCGGTCGGTCCATCATGGGGGGCAGCGACGATCGAGGTCGCGGCGAGCACGTACATGGACGTGGCAAACAGGAACAGAACGACCGCGATCATCAACCCGGCCGCTGCGGCGCTGCTGAGGCTGTCATACCAGCCCCACCCCTGGTGCACGACACCGGGCAGGCGCGGGGCCGGAAGCTGAATGCCGTTCCGCCGCCTCCATGCGGCGAGGCGGGTGCGTTGCTCCTCCCACCACTGCGCGAAGGAGCTCATCGATCTCGGTCCCGTGGGCCACGCGGCTCACTATTGTTGCCGTCGGCGAAGCGCTGAATTCGCCCGGCTCGCTCGGTCGCGACTGGGGTCAGCCGGAGGTTTGGAGGGCGCGGCGGCGTCACGCTCGGCGCCGGTCCGCGAATCGTCGGACTCAGTGCCGCGCGCGGAGAATCAGAAGGGCGAACCGTCGGCACACCGATCGTGGCGGTTGGCAGCGGCTCACTTGTCGCCGTTGGCGCCGCCGTGTTCGTGGCTTCTGGCGTTGGGGACGGTTCTGGAGTCGCGGTTGGCCCCTCGGTGGGGGTGGCGGATGGCGTCGGGGCCTCCGTGGGTGTTCCCGTGGACGTGGCCGCTGGTGTGGTGGTGGCGAGCGCGCTCGTGCCTACGACCGTTGGGCTCGGTGTTGGACTGGACACCGGCGTCCGAGCCGTTGGGAGCATTCGGAAGCCCAGGACATAGAACGGAACGGTGGATACGCAGATAGCGAGAAGGAAGAGCACGATGCTCTGCTGAACTGGAGAGAGCCCGCGGTACCAATCCATGACCCGCTCAGATGCGCACGACCTTAACGTATTGTAGGTCGGCCACGCTGCGAATCTGCTCCAAGACTTCTGGAGGAACGGGATCGTCGACGGACAGCAGCATGAGGGCTGGTCCGCGGGCGCGCTCGCGACCGACCTGCATGGACGAAACGTTGATGTCGGTCTGCCCCAAGATTGTTCCCACGTGGCCGATCACACCCGGGCGGTCCACGTGCCGAGTGACGATGACGTGGCTGCCCGTCGGGATCACGTTTACCCAATACTCGTCGATTCGGACAACGTGCGGAGCGGCATCGATGATCGTGCCGCTAACGGTCGATGCCGCCTTGTCGGTCTCGACCCGCACAGTCATGAGATTGGCGTAGCTCTCAGGCTCCCCACTCTTTCGCTCGGTGATGTTCAGGCCGCGGTTGCGCGCGACGATCGCTGCATTGACCAGCGTCACGTGCTCCTCCGAAATCGGCTCGAGCAGCCCCCGGATCGCCGATGCTTTCAATGCTGACGTGTCGTGTTCGGCGATCTCACCGCTGTACGTAATCTCCACACTACGAAGCTGGCCTTCCGCGAGCTGTGTCGCGACACTGCCGAGGGTCTTCGCCAGCTCGACGAACGGGCCCAGAACACGGGCGCTCTCCAATGAGAAAGGCGGGGCGTTGACGGCGAAGGGCGCGGGACGGCCTTCCAGCACGGCGACGACCTGCTCTGCTGTCTGCACGGCTACGTTCACCTGCGCTTCCTGCGTACTCGCGGCGAGGTGGGGCGTAGCGACGACCTTGGGGTGGCGCACGAGTGGGTTGTCACCCGCCGGCTCCTTCTGGAACACGTCGAGCGCTGCTCCACCGATAACGCCCTCGTCCAAGGCCTTGAGGAGGTCGGCCTCGTCGGCGATGCCTCCCCGGGCGCAATTGACGATCCAAGCGGTCGGCTTCATCCGATCGAGCTGTTCGCGTCGAATCAGACCCTCTGTCTGAGCCGTGGAGGGCACGTGGATGGTGAGAAAGTCCGACTCTCCGAGGAGCGTGTCGAAATCGACGACGCGAACGCCCATTTGGGCGGCCCGTTCCTCGGTGACGTAGGGGTCGTACCCAATGATCTCCATCTCGAAGGCTTGGGCACGCCGTGCGACCTCGGTGCCGATGCGACCAAGTCCCAGGATGCCGAGGGTCTTGCCCCGAATCTCTTGGCCCATGAACTTCGCCCGTTCCCACCGACCCTCGCGTAGGGCCCCGGCCGCCTGCGGGATGTTCCGCGCGGCGGCGATGATGAGGCCCATCGTGTGCTCGGCCACGGCGATGGTGTTGCCGGCCGGCGCATTCACCACCACGATGCCTCGTTCGGTGGCCGCGTCGACGTCGATGTTGTCGACACCCACGCCCGCTCGGCCAATGACCTGCAGGTGAGTGCCGGCGGCGATGACGTCGGCGGTGACCTTTGTCTCGCTACGAACGATGAGCGCATCGTAGCCGTTGAGGATGCGCAGGAGCTCTTCTCGGTCCAGACCGAGGCGCACCTCGACCTTCGTGTGCTGCGAGAGGTAGTCGATGCCGTCTTGGGCGATCGGATCGGTTACGAGAACTACCACCCGCCAGCCTAAGCTGTGTGCTGGGCGCCGGCGGCTGCCTTGTAGTGTTCGAGGCACTTGCCCAGGGATCCGATCACGGAGTCGATGTCTTGCTCGGAGCACCAACCCAGGTGCCCGATCCGCATCGTCGTCGTCGTGATCGCGCCCTGGCCGATGGCCACCACGGTGTCGTACTCGCTCTCGAGCTCTTTCGCGATCTCGCGGGAGTCGACGCCCTCGGGCGTGTAAAACGCGGTGACGGTGTTCGACGCATGCTTCGGATCGGCAAAGAGCTTGAGGCCGAGGCCGGCGACGCCGTCTCGGCAGCGCTGGGCGATGCGCGCGTGGCGCGCGAACACGGCTTCTCGTCCCTCGGCCCGGAGGGCCTTGAGGCTGACTTCCAGCGCGTAAAAGGTGGTGATTGCTGGAGTCCAAGGGGTTTCGCCGTGCTCGAGGTACTTCTTTCCGAGGGTGAAGTCCCAGTACATGCGCGGGAGCGTGGCCTTCTGGTGTCGCTCCCATGCAAACGGGCTGATCGAGGCGAAAGCCAGGCCGGGTGGCGCCATCCAGCCCTTCTGTGAGCCGCTCAGGACGACGTCGCAACCCCACTCGTCGGTCTTCATGTCGATAGAGCCGACCGAGCTGATTCCGTCGACGATCAGCAGCTTGCCGCGCTGCTTGATGACGCGGGCGAGAGCTTCCATATGGTTGGTGACGCCGGTAGACGTCTCGTTCTGGGTTACGAGCACAGTCGTGATGCCCGGATCCGCGTCGAGCCGTCGGGCGATGTCGTCCGGATCAGCGGCTTGGCCGGCGGAGATCTCGACCTTCGTGACGTCCGTGCCGAACCGCTTAGCGATCTCGGCGAACCGATCGCCAAAGTTGCCGATCGTGATGGCCATCACCTTTTCGCCGGGCGAGCACGTGTTGACGATCGCTGCCTCCATCGCCCCGGTGCCGGAGGCGGTGAGGATCAGCAGGTCATTTTCGGTCTGGTAGAAGTACTTGAGCTGCTCGGTTACTTCGCCAATGAGCTGCGCGAACTCTGGCCCCCTGTGGTTGATCATCTGCCGCTTCATCGCCTCGAGCACGCTCTCGGGAAGCGGCGTCGGGCCAGGGATGCGCAAATTCATTCAGAACCTCCAGCGAAATTGAGCATACGGATTCCACACTATAGCCGTGCCCGGGAGATGGGTTCAACTCGGCGCGTGGGCGTCGACGGGTGCCTGTCCTACTGCGTCCAGCGCCACTCCCAGGCGTTCCAGATCAAGGCGCTTTCTCCCACCCATGGCTCCTGCGGACCAGTAATCCCGCTTCGGTAGACCATGGAACGCGGCTGCAAGTGCGTCGGATTGATGACCGCGTCGTTCGTCATGGCCGTGAGTGCGTTGATGAGGAGGGGCTCGCGGTCCTTCGCGTCGATCGTCGCAAGCACCCGAGGCCAGAGCTGATCCAGGGTCGGGTTGTGGTAGCCGCTCATGTTGTCGCCGCCCCACCGGTTCTCAGCCGTGGTGACGTTGCTGCTGAGCCACCCCATCGTGTCGTAACCGAGTGGGCGCCGATTGTAGGTGACCGCCTGGTACTTGCTGCGGAACTCGCCGTCCGCTTGTTGGGCGCGGCTGAGCCGCTGAATCTCGCCTGAGGCGCCGATGGCCTTCCAGAAGTCGACGAGGATAGCGGCCTCGAGTTGGTCGATGTCGCCGCTCTGATTCAGGATCGGGATTGAGAGTGAGTCGCCGGCGGTGTTCCTCGCGACGCCGTCGCTGCCCTTGATCCAACCTGCTTCCTGGAGGAGTATTTCGGCTTGGCGCACGTCGTACTCGTACTTCGGCACGGCGCGGTCGACTGCCTGATAGGCGGGGTCGTCGGCCGATAGCCAGTAGTACTGGACCTGCGTCTTACCTGAGTAGAGCCCATCGACGATAGCGCGGCGGTCGATAGCGTGGACCAGTGCACGGCGAACTCGGGCGTCCAGCACAGCTTTTTGGATGTTGCCCCAATCGCGCGTCTGGAACTCGAGCCACCGAGGATTGCCCCGCCAGTACTCGACGTGACCGGCCCAGCCCCGTTGTTCGAGCCCCTGATTCTCGGAGAAGGCAATGCTCGAGTGGAATGCCACGTCGACGGTTCCCGTCAAGAGGTTCGCGACGATGGTGTTGGCGTCCGCGATGAAGCGCATCACGATCTTGTCGATGGGCGGCTTTCCCAATGCGAATCCATCGAAGGCAAGGAGCGTCATGTCGACACCTTGTTGCCAGCCTTCCAATTTGTAGGGGCCGGTCCCAATGAACTCGGTTCGCCAGTGGGCGCTGTCGACGAAGGCCTGCTTGTCGTTGTTGTAGAGGTCTTCGAGGATGTGGCGGGGAAGCGCCGGGAAGTTCGGTTCGAAGATCATGCCCGCCCAGAGATACGGCTCTTTCCAATCGAGAAAGATCGTGTAGTCGTCCAACGCCTGGACGCGGCCAATGCGCCGATCGACGTCGATCTTCGCAGCGGGCATGGCGGGATCCAGGTGCATCGTGTGGCCGAAGACGAAGTCGTGGGCGGTGAGGGCGTGCCCATCATGCCAGGTCAAATTCCGTCGGAGCGTGTAGGTCGTCTCCATACGGCCGTCGGGCAGGACCTTCCACGTGCCACGATCGAGGCTAGGAAGCTCCTGTGCGAGGTAGGGCATTGCTTGCTGCTGTGGCGTGAGGTACGTGAGGAATCCGCTGGTCAATGCTGAGAAGTCGCGATTGCCGGATCCCTGACCAAAGCTCGGCTCGAGCATCTGGGGCTCCGTCGCAAAAGCGATAACCATCTGCTTCTGCGAAATGGCCGCCGCCTGAGGCGCAGCGACTTGGCCGCTTGCTGGATTCTGGCCAGCGGGCGCCGTCGGTGCGCAGGCGACGAACAAGCCCGTGACGACCAGCAGTTCGCGCAGCATGGTGGCGCGATGGAGCATGAACGCGTCCTCCTCGGTCGATGGCGCAATGGTGCCGGCGGCCACCAGGTGTGTCAAGGGTCCACAGCGCGATCCCTGCGACGCGTGGCGGTATAACCTGATCAGCACCAGTCACGGGTCGAAGCACGATGACGGAGGAGCTGCGGTGTACGAGCGGATCCTGGTGGCACTCGATGGCTCGGAGATCTCGGAAGAGGTGCTTCCTCATGCGGAGGCGCTTGCCGAGAAGTTCGGATCGACCCTGCTGGTAACTCGCGTGAATCCGTCCCTCAACACGTCGTCGGCGGCAGCTTCTCCGCCGGAGGATCCAACCCTGGTCCATCGACTCGAACAAGAGGCCGCTCACGCCCACCTCGAGCGCATCGCGGAGCAACTGCGCGGCAAAGGCTGCAAGGTCGAGGTGGAGATGCCGAGCGGTCGCCCAGCGGAGGCGATCGTCGATCTCGCCGAAGCGCGGCGGGTGGACCTGATCGCCATGACGACGCATGGTCGCGGGCTCGGCCGACTCCTGTTCGGGAGCGTATCGACCGAAGTGCTCCGCCGTGCGCGGTGTCCGATGCTGCTCGTCCGCGTCGATGAGAGCGTCGCGCGAGCCCACCAGGAGAGCTCGACGTCTTAGAGCCGACTCCTGGCAGCATGAGATCTGACCCTATTCGTAACTGCCGTAGACCCGAACTGGCTCGAACTCGTAGATCAGGCGCTGCTGCTCGCGGCGCGTCTTCAGGTAGGTCTCTGCGTCGTCGGGCACGCCATCCAGCGTGGTCTTCAGGGCGAGGTCCTTCTGCAAGCCCTCCTCTCCCTCGTGGAGCGTCACGTTGGCCTCGACGCCGAGCCAATCGCCACCCTGCCCAAAGATGAAGAGCGTTGCCTTCGGGTTCTGACGCACGTGCTTCGTCCGGACACGGGTCTGAGTGCCCGAGCTGACGAGTTTCCCGTCGACAACGCCGACGGTGCAGCGGGCAACGTGCGAGCTGCCGTCCTTGCGAACGGTGATCATGGCCCCGGTCCGATTCTTTCGGACGAAGTCAAGCATGGCATCATTCAACATTTGCGCTCCTCGATCCGGTGGACTTATGGCGGACAGTCTACGAGGAACAGTGGGCATCCGCGCAAGCTGGTGGTGGGGCCGGTGTCGAAGACAAAGTTCTCGACGGTGACGCCGGCTTACTATGTGGGTGGCGATCGTTAGGCAGATGGTCCGTATTCCAGTTCGGCCCGTGTGCCTGGTGCTTGTCGTGCTGGCTGTCGCCGGTCTTACGAGCTGGAGCCTCTTGCGCCCCGCCACTGCGTTCCCAGGAGCCCATTTCAACCAACATCGCAACGCGGCTTGGCTGGATATCGTTTGGGTCATGGAGCCCCAGGCACCTGAGGCGATCACGGCCCTTGCACAGCGGTTGCGGCACTGAACCGCCCCGGATAAAGTAGAGGCTCCGAATCTTGAGAGGAGGAGCTGTGGCGACGACGAAACGATACACGGCTGCGTTGCGGGACCAGTCGCTCGTTCGTCGCCCACCGATCGAACGCCCGGCCGGCGCACTCCTCGACCTCTCGGTCGCGCTGTGCCCGTCCTTTATGTCGTCGCTCCGTCATACGGAAGCCTGCTCAGCACCGCTGCGCGCTGCTCGGGTGGCACTTTGTCCATGGTGTCCACGTAATCGCGGAGGGCGACGAATTCGCCTTCGGTCAGCTTCCATGGCCGCACCAACGGGCTACGCCAGGGGGCATCATCTAGTATCACCCCGGTGTGGAGCTGTCCGCCGACGTGCCATGAGGCGAACCGTTGTCGGTAGCCGATGGCCGGCGTGTATGCGATTTGGAACCGCACCACGTGGCCCTGAGGATCAACCCAAATAGCCAGATCACCAGGGCGGAACGGATCAGTGTCCCGATACCAGAACTGCGTAGCCGTTGGGTCGTCCTGCTTCAGAACGGAAGGGGTGATCGCCTCCCACACCGCTTTGCGGACCAGCCCCTCCCGGGACAGGGCGATTTGGTAATCAAGAGAATCGTGGAGATCTTCGTCCCGTCCTTGCATCACCTTCCTGGCAACGCGATTCTGCAGGATAATGGCAGCCACGTAATAGACGATGAAAAGAACAACGATGGCCATCACGGGTAGTTGAACAACAATCACGCTGGCGGACGGTCCGCCCATCGCAACACCTCCGCACGGGAGTGTGTGACAGGAATGCCTCCCTCCCATCGTCATGCAGGACCAGGGGAAGGGCGTCTGGAAGCCCTTCCCCTGGTCGGTTAGACCTCGTTGTCAGCTAGAGGGATGGCGCAAGTTAGCCAACTATCGAAGTCAGGATCATCAGAGATCCGCCCAACATCATGGCAGCCCCTGACCAGCGGAGCGATGGCCTTGAGTTGGGTCCGCTACCGCGCCAAAGAATCTGATTCAAGCGGGAACGCTCGAAAGTCTCTGTCCGTGGATTTTGAAACATCTCGGGATGCGACCATCTCACGGTACCCGCGAGACCGGTTCCCAGACCCGCCAGCGCCATACCTAGTCTCCCTCCCGGGAGTCCCAGGTCCAGACGCAGCAACAAGAGGGCCACTCCGGCTGCCACGATGATCCACGACCCAAACCAGAATTTCCTCGGAGTGACCGAAATCATTGCGCACTCTCCTTTGATAGACATCGACGAACTGATAGACATTGATGATCACCACGGCACCGGTTGGTCTCGGCCGGGCCAGGGAATCCAGTTCACGGGGTAGACCTCCCAGCTCGGGCCAGAACTTGCGCCGGGTAGCCCTGGCCCTATATGCAGTCCTGTTCCCGAGGAGTTGTAGCTTCCGCCGACTACCGGGAACCAACCGCCCCCAGCCGAGGCGTTCCACGAGTATCCCTCTAGGAACTGCTGCAGACTTTGACCTTCCAGGAGCCAGCCCAAGTACGCACCCGCGTTTCCTCCCTGAGTGCCGACGAATCCGCCTTCGTACCAGTAGACTTGGCCGTTAGTGAGATCAACAGCGACGGTAGTCGCCGGTCCGACTCCAAATGGAGCTATGGGAGCTGGTCCCAGCGTGGCTCCGAATGAACCACCGAAGTAGTCTGGCGTGAAGTCGCCTGGCCTACCCGGAGGCGGTACTGAATGCCACATGTGCTCGAACGGATTCTCCCACCACATCCAGTCCGGGATGCCAAAAGGATTGTCGGCTGGGAATACTGGTCTACCGGGGCTAGGCCACGGCTGGGGCTGTCTGCCAACAGGGTCTGTGTAGCGCAGGGGGTTATTGAGAGCATAGCTGTACCGGTTCAGGGACTGTGGGTTTACAGTGCTAGGATCAGCGTATCGCCTGTCAGTCTCAACCCAATCCAGGGACGCCTCGCCCACCCGTTGGCTCGAGGACGGCAGCTTTGAGAAGTCCCGTGCAGCGGGATCTGGCTGCGTGAAGCGGCCGATCGTCTGGTCGTACTCCCGGGCCATGTAGTCATACAGATCCACCGCCTCATCGAAGCGCTGGCCCGTGTATCGCCGATCCGTCGCCAGCCCCGTTGCCGCGTCTCGAGATCGCCCGAAGGCCGTGTAGCGCGTCCGGTTCTCCAGCGCGCCGCTCGGCGAGAGCTGCACGCTCGTGCTGCCCAGTCGGTCGGCCAGCACGTAATGCACCGTCCCGGCCTTCTTCACCGCGATCAGGCTTCCCAGGGCGTAGACGTATTGTGTCTCCTGGGCCGTGGCCAGGTTCTTTTCCCAGAGCCGTCCCAGGTAGAGCGTGTTCGCCCCGGCCTGGTCCGTCTTCTTCGCCCGCTTTCCGTCCCCGTCGTAGGTGAAGGCGAGGCTCACCCCTGGCCCAGCCACCTGGGTCAGGCGGTTGTCCCAGTCGAAGGTGAGGGTCTGGCTGCCGCGGGTCACCATGTTGCCATTCGAGTCATAGGTCATGCTGGCGCTGCCAGCGGCCGTGGCGGCGTGCTTATGCTTCCCGTCGCCATAGGTGTAGGTGCTGGTGGCGCCACTGAGAGTGTAGCTCTGGATGTTGCCGATCTTCCCACCGGTGTTATTCAGATCACCGAAGCTCACGCTCTCGCTGTAGCCGCCGGAGACCGAGAGGAGCCGGTCCAGGAAGTCGTAGGCGTAGTCCACCGTCTCCGGGACGATCCCGTCGGTGAGCCGGCGGAGGTTGCCGTTGGGCTGGTACGCGTAGCGGAGGTCCAACAAGCCGCCGGCCAGGATCTGCTTGGGTGTAGCGAGCGGGCAGGCGATGGCGTCCGGATAGGCGATGCTGTCGAGCCCCCAGTAGCTGCGGGTGACGAGGGCGGCCTGGCTGCCGCCGGAGGCGCCGAGCTTCATGCTGGTGGG
>Ga0209726_10001931_pt1 | contig 31747 bp, 28 predicted proteins | sample Subgrocontami54m_FD_187453 | JGI IMG/M metagenome (GOLD analysis project Ga0209726, IMG submission 187453) | Subsurface groundwater microbial communities from S. Glens Falls, New York, USA - GMW46 contaminated, 5.4 m (SPAdes) (version 3) | ecosystem: Environmental > Aquatic > Deep subsurface >... | reverse complement strand
CGTTACACACGTAATCTTCTTCGAAGGATCGAACGATATTGCCTCAGGCGCATCTGCAGCGGCGGTGATCGACGGTGTGCAACAGGTCATCGACCGCGCACACGCAGCGAACTTGAAGATCGTCGGAGCTACGGTCATCCCGCGAGGCGGATCGGCGGCATGGACCAACAGTATGGAACAGCAGCGCGTGGCGGTGAACGTTTGGATCCGTCATCATGCCAACTTCGATGGCCTCATCGATTTCGACGCGCTGATGCAAGGACCAGTCAATAGCGTGAACAACGCCGTGGTCATCCAGCCGAAGTGGAGTTGCTTCGACGGCATCCACCCCAACTCCGCCGGGTACGCGGCTATGGCGGCATCCATTGATCCCAATTTATTCAAGAAGATTGGCGAGTAGATCTCCCTTGATTCACCTGAGTTAGCCCAAGCCTGCCGCACCAGAGAGCGGGCAAGGCTTTGGATCGCTAAGAAATCCCGGAGGATCGCTGGGTTGTGTAAACTTCCATCAATTCCTGCCAATCTATTCCGCAAAGGTTTCGTATGGCCAAGCACGGCAATCAACCGTCCTCTAAAAAGCGTAGCCGGGTTAATACTTGCCTACCTTACGTGTTTCCTTTTCCGATCCCCGCTGAGATTCACCCCTCATTCCCATTTTGAATTCGTATCGACGGCAGCAGCCCATCACATCGCAGATGGCAGTGTGACAGGCTAAACTCCATTAGCGCTGTTTCATTTTTTTCGCCAAGAAGTTTTTCATTCTTGCATGTTTCAGTTGACGACTGACTTCGGGGAGGTGTAACTCTGGAATTGGCTAGACAATCGTCTCGCCTCCCGGCAACCGGGTCTCCATACCATCAGTGTCCCAAAACATTTCGATTGAGAACCGCGAAAAGAAGTTCACCTCTCGCAAGGCCGCCGTGTCTTTTGTTGCGCGAGGCATAGCCGTGTGGACGTCGGACACCAGCGTTCGTTTTCTTGAATCGTCCGAACAGTTCGCGGTGCGGACGGCTCGGCACGACGAGCACTACTGGCGCGAGGTAACAGCCCAACGCGGCGGCCAAGATGTGGCGTTCAAATGGCACCCATCTATGAGCGGCGGCTACACCGTCATGGGCGCGACCGCCGTTGCGACCCCAACACGCGCACAGTTGGCCCAAGGCGCGTCGCAGGGCGGCAGGTGGTAGGCATCATGGCGCAGGGCGGCGCTCGCGGCGCAACACAGCGCCACACGGGCGCGACACCGCCACGCCTTCGTGACCGGCCTGGGCATTTAGGTACTTCCTGGCGCTCGGCGGCCCGCGGGTAGCCCGATAGCGCAATTTCGCTACCGTCCGGCCCGAAAACAGGTGGTCGGTGGTCAGGTGGTCACCCCGACAAATTGCTGAAAGTACAAGGCGCCCCCCTGACCACCTGCGTGACCACCTGAAGTGACCACCGAGAACTTCTCGGCACGGAGGTTGTCGGTCTGGGTAACGGAGGTTGTCATCCGTAAGGCGCTACGGATCAACCATTAGCCGGTCACCGTTTGGTTGTGTTTCGAACGGAGCGCCGCCGAATCTTGGCGCCGCGTCAGTATCCGAGAACGCCGTTCTGGCCAACGATCCGCTGGCAAAGGCGGCGGGCATTCGCAATCCGGTCGCCCCCTCATTCCTGCCGGAGATTCTGTTTTACATTCTGCTTTCCCGCCCACCCTCTTGTCTCTTATACAATCCGACATTCCCGACAATTGGGGCTTAATGCCTTGATTGCAAAGGTACGGATCTTGTCGGGTAGCCCAAATTCCCCGACATGGAACCCGACAAGACTCAACCTGCAACCCGACAAATCCGGCGTAACGGCTTCGACCCACTAAGAATTCTCATAATACTCAAAATGGCGGGCGAGACCCCTATCGGTCCTGACCGAAGCGAGGCAGACACCCCAGACACGGCTTCCTTGTGTCCGGCGTCAACTATTTCCGTGAAGATCTCCCAGAAGCGCCCTTATGTGGCGTGTGAATCCAAGTCTCCAGATGGTGTGGTTTGCAGCCCAATCAACAGCGGCAACCTCTCGCTCAGAGCACCTGCCTTACAAGCGCGATCACCGCTTCCAAATACTCCATTGGGTCCGCCCTGCTTTCATTTTTTCCAATCATTTGGGGAATCTGCTTTTCGCTCAAGGCTAACCCCAATCAGCTCAATTCCAGGAGTTCTGGTGCAGTTCTGCTACAGTCAAGTGGGGTGAACCCCTGTTGAGACATTTTGGGATTTGGACACTTGCCGTTCAATGGATTTTCCTACCCAAACAAGGTTGTGGGAGACCGGCCACAAGGGCCTTCGGCGATATCAAGTAGCAGTTTCGGGACGCGCGTTGCGACGGATAGGGATCTTGTCCGAGCCCCCTTGGACGCGACCTAGGGCCAATCCTCCGTTGGATCATTTCGATAAGTGTATAAAAAGTGTAAGGCTGCTCGGAGCGCCACTGGCGTCGAACGCCACCGGACTTCCGCTCAGACCTGCGGCAGAGGCCGTGACTGTGTTGGTTCCAGGAGCGGTACCCAGCGTTAAGATAGTGAAGGCCAAACCCTGCGAATCGGTGGTGGCCTGAGTCCCCGAGAGGCTTCCGGTTCCGGCGGAAACCGCAAATGTAACGGTCGTTCCCGCTACCGGGATGCCGGAAGCGTTGGTGACCACCAAGACAAGGGGATAGCGTAGCGTCTGCCCGACACCACCATTCTGTTTGTCTCCGCTCACCTTGGCAATGCCCGTGGCCGACGGAGAGCCGTTGCCCCCGCTCGAGCCCGTGGGCTGCCAACTCACTGCTCCGTTGATGCTCTTGAAGATGCCGCTGTTTATTACGTCTTGGCTGCGGAACCCAAAGGTCGTGCTCGCGGCATAGAGCGTGGCGGGAGCGGAGGGATCAATCGCCAGGGCCCCTACCGGTTTGAGCTTGGGGAGGCCGCCGTCGAAGAGAGTCCAACTCGCTCCTCCGTCCGTACTCTTGAAGACGCCGAAGGCAAGGTCGTCCACCCCGGCATACAACGTGGCGTGGGCGGAGGGATCAATCGCTAGGGCCGTGACCAATGTGCCAAAGGGAAAGCCCGAGCCGACGTAGGTCCAACTTGCTCCTCCGTTCGTGCTCTTGAAAACCCCGCCGGACCCGGCATAGAGGGTGGCGGGAGCGGAGGGATCAATCGCTAGGGCAAGAACGGTTCCGTTCCCGAGCCCGGAGTTAGCGGCGGTCCAACTTGCTCCTCCGTTGGTGCTCTTGAAAATCCCGCCGGACGCGGCATAAAGCGTGGTGGGTGTGGAGGGATCAATTGCCAGGGCAAGAACGGTTCTGTTCCCGAGCCCGGAGTTAGCGACAGTCCAACTCGTTCCCCCGTTGGTGCTCTTGAAGACGCCAACGTTACTCCCAGCATAGACCGTGGCCGGGTTGCTCGGGTCAATAGCAAGGGCATAAACATCAGTGGCCGCGAGGCCGGAGTTGATGGCGGTCCAACTCGCCCCTCCGTTGGTGCTCTTGAAGGCGCCGCCAAAGGTCCCGGCATAGAGTGTAGTGGGCTTGGAGGGGTCAATCGCCAAGGCAAGAATAGTCGCGTTCGTGAGGCCGGAGTTGACGGCAGTCCAACTCGTTCCTCCATTCGTGCTCTTGAAGACGCCGGAGCCGTACGTAGCCACTCCGGCATAGAGGGTCGCGGGCGTGGAAGGATCAACGACCAGGACGTGAACGTTGAAGGGCGTGAGGCCGGAGTTGACGGCGGTCCAACTCGCCCCTCCGTTGGTGCTCTTAAAGACGCCGCCAACGATACCGGCATAGAGCGTCGAGGGATTGGATGGATCAATCGCCAGGGCAGAAACACCTATCGCCGTAAGGCCGGAGTTGACGGCGGTCCAGCTCGTTCCTCCGTTGGTGGTCTTGAAGACGCCTCCGTCACTGGTCCCGGCATAGAGCGTGGCGGGAGTGGAGGGATCAATCGCCAGGGCTTGAATCAAAGTAAAACCTGAGTCAGCGTTCGGGAGCCCCGAGTTGACGGCGGTCCAACTCGCTCCTCCGTTGGTGCTCTTAAAGACGCCGCCAACGATGCCGGCATAGAGCGTCGAGGGATTGGATGGATCAATCGTCAACGCAAGAACATTCGTGTTTGAGAGGCCGGAGTTGACTGTGTTCCAGCTTGTTCCTCCATTGGTGCTCTTGCAGACTCCCCTGCCACCACTGGCATAGAGCGTGGCGGGGTTGGATGGATCTATGGCGACCGTACGAGCACTACAACTCAGAGTCGCAGTGGCGGTCCATGTGGTTCCTCCGTTGCTGCTCTTGAAGACGCCGCCGCCCGCGGCATAGAGCGTGGCGGGAGTGGAGGGATCAATCGTCAGGGCATAAGAACCAGCGGCGGGGAGGCCGGAGTTGGTGACTGTCCAACTTGCTCCTCCGTTGGTGCTCTTGAGGACGCGGAGACTGCTGTCGATCGTACCGAAAAAGACGCCAGCGTACACCGTGTTGGGGCTGCGCGGGTCGATCGCTATGGACTGCACTGTGCCGCCAGATGGACCACCGCCCGGCGGTATGAAACCGGACGAATACACTGTGGTGGTCGCGGAAACCTGATTGTTAAGGATGGTGCCCTCCGGACTTATTTTCGAAACCGTTGCGGTATTAGATACGAAGGTTCTGCCGCTAACCGTTGGTGCCGTCGCCGCGATGGTAATTACTGCGCTGGCGCCCGCTGCCAGCGTGCCTAGCGAGGCGGTCACGGTTCCCCCGGATTCGGTACAACTGACACCGAAAGAATTCGTGCAGGAAACAAATGTCACCCCCGCCGGCAAACTATCCGTCACCATAACGTTCTCGGCACTACCGCTGCCGATTTCGCTGACCGCGATGTCATAGGAAATAACTTCGCCGCTCAGCACCGGGTCGGGGCTGTCCGTCATGCTGATGGTAAGATCGGAAAGAGTTGGGCTGACAGTGAGCGTAACCGCGACGGTTTGGGGCGTGTTGCTGGCGCCCGTCGCCGCCAAAACGATGCTCCCGTTGTATGTCCCAACGGCCAGGCCTGCCGTGCTTGCCGAGACCGTCAACGTGGAAGGCGCGGTTAGCGTGGAAGGCACGGTTTCCGATGCGGGCGAAAGAATTAACCAGGTCGCTCCCGAAGTTGTGCTTGCCGTCGCCGTCCAGACGAACGTTCCACCGCCGGTGTTGGCGATGCTCACAGTCTGGTAGCCGGGACTGACCCCACCCTGCGTTCCGGTGAAGCTCAAGGATGTCGGACTAAGCCCAATCGTGGGCGGAGTATCTGCCAATTGAGAAATTTTCGTCACAAACGCATCACCGAGATAATCGCCGCCACGATACGCCGCCTGGATAGCATTTGCTGTAGGGAAATTCCTGGATTGGGTAAACCCGACCACATAAGCGTTGCCAGATGAGTCTACCGCAATTCCGGAACTGGTGTCGCCGATGCTGCCACCGAGATAGGTGGAGTATACCAACGCCGAACCGGAGGGATTGAGCTTCGTCACAATTGCATTAGCGCTACCGCCATTTGCTGCCTGGAATGCATTCGCTGTGGGAAAATCAGTTGAACCAGTGGACACCGCCACGTAGGCGTTGCCAGAAACGTCCACGGCAATCCCGGAACCACCGTCACCGCGACTGCCGCCGAGGAAGGTGGAATATTCCAGCTCCGAGCCGACGGCATTAAGCTTCGTCACAAATGCATCACCGCTACCGCCAATCGCTGCCTGGAATGCATTCGCTGTAGGGAAATTAGTGGAACCAGTGAACCCCGTCACGTAGGCGTTGCCAGATGAATCCACGGCAATTCCGCGACCCTCATCATTACTACTGCCACCGAGGTACGTGGAGAAAACCAGCCCCGATCCCGCGGCATCGAACTTCGTCACAAATGCATCAGGGCCACCGCCAATCGCTGCCTGGAATGCATTCGCTGTGGGGAAATTAGTGGAACCAGTGGACCCCGCCACGTAGGCATTGCCGGAAGAGTCCACGGCAATTCCGCGACCCTCATCATTACTACTGCCACCGAGATATGTGGAAAAAACCAGCCCCGATCCCGCGGCATCGAACTTCGTCACAAATGCATCAGGGCCACCGCCAATCGCTGCCTGGAATACATTTGCTGTTGGGAAGTTCGTCGAAGTTGTGCGCCCAGTCACATGGGCGTTGCCGGAGGAGTCCACTGCAATTCCGCGACCCTCGTCATTACCACTGCCACCGAGGTACGTGGAGAAAACCAGCCCCGATCCCGCGGCATCGAGCTTCGTCACGAAAGCGTCGCTAGGATCGGATCCGCCTCCATGCGCTGGTTGAAAAGCATTCGCTGTGGGGAAATTGGATGATTGAGTCCACCCCGTCACGTAAGCGTTGCCTGCGGAATCTACCGCAATCGCGGTACCGGAGTCGTTGCCGCTGCCGCCGAGATAGGTGGAGTATACCAACGCCGAACCGGAGGGATTGAACTTCGATATGAAGGCAGTGCCTTTGTAAGGGCCGTCATTGCCAAGAGCCGGCTGGAATGCATTCGCGATAGGGAAATTAGTGGAACCAGTGGACCCCACCACGTAGGCATTGCCGGAAGAGTCCACGGCAATTCCGTCAGCGAAGTCGTCGCTGCTGTCACCCAGGTAAGTGGAGTAAACCAGCACCGGATCAATGGTGAGGGGTTTGCTCGAATCATATCGGGCTACCTCAAAGCCAACCTCGCGCTTTCCTTGGATGACGAAGTTCCCGGCAACTCTCTGCCTTGCTCCTCTGATTTCCTGATAGATGATGGGTTGATGCAGGCGTAGCTCGCTTTCATCGGCCCCGAGCACTAAATCTCCCTGGCTGTCGACGCGCAGTTTCTCCTCTTCTCCGATGGCCAGCCGAATGGCCCGTGGGTCCGCGCCCGGAGCAATTACGAAATCGTATTCCAACTGCCGCCGATTGCCGTAATAGACCAGGTCGATGCCGGAATAGACGTTCTCATAACGGACTTTGGCAAACGTGGGAACATTCGTCCGCCACTTTGACGGATCGTTTCCGATGAAGTAGTTGCTGTTGCCGGGGAGTTCATTTACTCCGTTCACTTGCGGCGACGGATTCGCTCCGACTAGCTTCATGCGCAGCACCGCTCCCTTTTCTGGCTTCTTATCCGCGAAATTCACGAACGGCTCAGGAAGCCAATTCGGGCCGCGCGCGTGAGCGAGCGGTCGCGCCTCTGCTCGGTTACGGTCATGGTGCTGATTCCTAGGTTTCTTCAAGCTCAACACCGCTTCGGTTGATGTTAGGAAAAGACTGTAGCCGCTGCCGCGCGACAAAAATTTCACCTCGGAGTCGATTTGTCCCTGGTTCGCTTCAAAGCTTAACGGAAGGTTGCCGTAGGTTTCGACTACCCGCAGTTTGGCCAACTCCCGAATTCCCGTGTTCTCAAGCTTGTTCGAAACAGAGTCATTCATGATTGGCTTTTGAACTCGCATCAGCACTGTTGCTACAAAAACCAGACACAGGTAAAAGACTACCGCTCTCAGTTTCATACAGCCTCCCGTTAGAGTGAGGTTAAGGACAGAAATGATGGTCAATGAGAATAGTCAAACTGCCCTAAAAGAACTCGACACTCTTCATTCTGTCATTCGGGCGAGCACGTTGTTTAATAACCCTACGACTGGATGCGAGGGAACGATCGACCTTCTCGCGGAATGAAAGGTCAATCTATTTCCTTTTACTACGTATTACAGACAGCCACATCCATAAGCGACTCATCGCCAAAGCCCGATGATTCGCCAATAACCCACAGCGATGGTCAAAGCGAACAGAGACACAATCGCATAAACATAAGCCAAGCGGACGCGGTGAGAATTCGAAAAGGCCTGATTGTTACACATGCCGTGGGCCAGCGCGACCCAGAAGTTTTCGTACAGCGCCCACATCGGATGGCCCGCCAGCAGCAGCGCCGCAATAAGCACAATCGGGCCCACGATGATGCCAGTCGGCAACGTAAAATACTGCGGCTCGCCCGACCGGAAGGCCGGATGCCCCAGCAGCAGCGAGGAAACGGCAAGAAATAGAACCGTCATGACGAGGAACCCTGTGGGATCAGTGAAGCGCAGGAGGATCATGGCTACGAACATCACGAGGGCCAGTGCCAGCACGCTTCCCGATACATGCTGCACAATTGGAACGATCAGGCCTGCCACCCAGTCGGTCACGTGATTCTCTTTGATTACCGTCGGCATGGAGAACACTGCGCCCAGGAACAACAGCAGCGATCAGGAGACCGCGCCACCAAAATCTCTTTCCTGCAGGATTCCGGAGCCCGCAAAAACGGCCATCGCGAACATGCCGACTACGTAGGTCGGGAGATTGTGATACCGCCCCTGCGTCACCCAGTAAACAATCGACAGGATTACGACAGCGCCGACGATCTTCTCCCGAGTACTCATGTTGCCAAGCTTCGAGAGTTCGGTTTTCGCGAATCCCTTCCCAACCGTCAATTCCCTTTCAGGCCGCAGCGCGATCCAGTTCCCCACGAGTAACAGTAGCGACCAGATCACAGTCGGCAGCGCCATGGCGCGGAACCATGGCGTCCACTGTAAGTCGAGTCCAATGGTCTTGAACAGGCCCACCATCAGCGGACCCCACAGCGAACCATAAAGCGTGGCGCATCCGGGTATCACGGCCATCTCGACCGTAGAGAGCATGATGAGTGAGGCTTCGCGGCTGAGGGGCTGCAATCCAATGCCTTGCACCAGAGCCCACGCGATCGGCGTCAGGATGGCGGTCCGGACGGTCATAGAGGGAACGCCAAAGGACAGCACCAACCCAATCACAAACAACGATCCGAGGATTCCCGCGTATGTCACCGGGAACCAGTTCAGGATCACGTATGACAATCGTTTCGCGAGCCCGGTGGACTGCATCGCATAGCCATAAAATAGAACCACTACCAGAATCCAGTAGGCCAGCTCCGAAAAGGCGCTCAGCGCATGAGCAGGCTTGACGCCCGCGCAGATCAGCAGGCCCAGCATCAGAACGGAAGTGGGAGCATTACCTAGAACCTCGAAGACCCAAAACACCACCGTCAAGACGAGAATTGCCAGAATGGAATGGCCAATGCTCGTAAGGCCCCGGGGTGTCGGTAGGCTGCGCAGCAATACCCCCAGCCCGATGCCTACACAAGCACCAAGGATTCGTTTTCCATGCCCCGATGGCTCCACCCGGGTGAATGTACTCATGTCTCCTCTCTTTCCATTTGCTCTCTTGTCTCGGGCTTTTGCCCAAACTGCCAGTGATTGACCACTTACGCCTTTTTCCCACAATTGATTTGTTGCACTTCCGCCGTTTGCTGCTGATTTATCAAATGGAATTCTCGTTTCAGAGGCTCACAATCACGTCCGGCGAGTCGATCGAGCAGAATCGCCAACAGCAAAATATCTCGGCGATCGTTAGTGCTCCCGTATTGAGTCGGATCTCGGCTCACCAGCACCTCAACGACGCGATACTGTCCATTCATCGGCTCGAAGCGCACCTGATAAATGCAGAATCCAGTCCAACTGCGGTGTAGGTATAGCCAAGGTTCCTCATGGAAGATAAACCATTTACACTCCATCCCCCCTGGTCTAACACCAGCAGCGATGCGATTAAACTCTTCGGGCGTATATAAGCGATCGAGCGCAAGAACCTTGCGCTGCGCCGGCAGCGGCGTGGTCTTCCAGTCGTCACGAAGCGCGATTTTCTTCACGGAATACTCCCACCTGGGCGCGAGGCTTGAAGCTGATCTGCCAGGGTACAAATTTTCTCTCGCATGGCCAGTCGGTGAAGCCAGCGCTGCGGTATTCCGGACGCGCCATAGTAGGCCCCGGCCACTTGGCCGCAGACTGCCGCCGTTGTATCCGCGTCATCTCCCAGGTTGGCTGCCTCCAAGATGGCCTGCTCAAAGCTGTCAGTACGCAGGAAGCACCACAGCGCAGCCTCAAGGCTTTCGACAACATAGCCCGAGCCGCGAATCTGACTGGCTGGCTTCTGGAGATACTCTCCGCCGGCTATGGAGGCGATCTTTGGAGATTCCGTAAAACGGGCCGCAGTTTGGAACAATACCTCCTCTTTTCTGCATCCGGCGAGCGCTCGGACCAGGATACTCGCCAGCAAGCGGCAGGCATCAAGGCACTCTTGCGCTCCATGCGTCGTGCGAGAACTTTCCGCAGCGTATTTCATCGCGGCTTGTTCGTCAGGATAATAAAACATCGGTACGGGGGCGAGCCGCATGATGCAGCCGTTGCCCGCCGTCAATGGTTCGGTTAATCCAGCAAACGGATCGCCGGCGTTGCGGTATCGCCGCAGCGCTGCCGCCACTGTGTTTCCAATATCGAAACAATATCCATTGCTGCTCAGGTAACCAGTCCATTCCCATCGGCAATATCGAGACATCTGGTCTGCCGGTTCGAAACCGCCAGTCTCCACCAAACTGGTCGCAAGGCAGAGAGCCATCGCTGTGTCATCTGTCCACTCTCCCGGAGCAAGAGCAAACGGACCGCCGCCGATCATGTCCGAGATGGGTACGAAACTGCCTCGGTGTTGAAACTCCAAAGTGGTTCCGACTGCATCTCCGGTAGCGAGACCCAGTAGACAGCCACGGAATCTATCTCTGTGGTCCATCATCAATTACCTTTCATGAAAAGCGTCAGACATGGCACCCCAAAAACCTCTGCGTCCGTAAAGCTGAAATGAGTAAACCGCAAGTCTTTGTGGATCGCGTCCCAGACCACTTGGCAACGGGTGAGGCATTTCGAGTCCAAATATATGGTTTTGAATCAGAAAGTCAACCTGTCGGATAACGAACTCATCTTCATCACTCGACGCGGTCTCGATTTCATCTATATGAGCTAATTGCTCCCCAAAACTGATGGTAGCCAGGAAGATCAAATCACCTGACCAACTCCTCGCGAAATACAAACAGCCGTCATACATATAGATGTCCCATCTATCTTCCATGACCTGGGCCTTGGATAACGGCCCTTCCTTGAACCGCGATTGGCGAGGATAATTCAGATTGCACCTGACCGACCTGGCGTCTTTAGGTCGCTTTCCTCGGAATTCTGCTCCCAATGAGCTCCGCAACTCGGTAAATCGAGAAGCAATCGCAGGATCTGCCGTGAAACTCGCCAGCCCAAGTACAACGGGTCGGCAGTCCAGGATGTCTACGCCAAACGGGCTTTCAGCGCCGTTTACCCATTTGGCTGTACTGAGTAACTCATGCTCCGGGCTGCTCGGAATGCGGCTTCGGCCCTCATCATCGTTGACTGGCTTAGTCGGTTCCATCTCTCGCGTTCTCCCTCTCTAGCGCCCATTCCATGGTCTGCCGTATGTTGGGTGCGCGGATTTTTCGGTGATTACCCTGATGAAGCTCTTGCGTACGACAGTCTATTGAGCGCCCATTTGTCCCTTCGGTTCCTTGTTCTCCATCGCTTTCGGCTCAGGCACACCCGATTCGGGATCTGCGGTCATTCCAGAGTTATGAAGATCGTCACTCTTCATGTAATCGGCGACGAAGTCCCTGCTGCCCGTGCGAGCAGCTCTAGAATGGGAATGAACAGCATCCGCCGACGTCCTATAGGCCTCTCGAGCCCTCGTCCGCGTGTAAGAAGCCGAGGAGGAGCGTCCGACTCCCATCGCCTCCGCGTCGTCCCAGGTCTCCGGCTGAGTTCCCAGGTAAAGGAATGCCCAGTTTCCAAGGGCCAGCTTGTCTTCAATGAGTTTCCGCACTTTGTCCTTCGTCCACTCTCGCGACGAGTTCTCATGGCCGTCTGTCACAATCACCGCCATGAACTTGTCCGCTTTTGAATTGACCTTAGATATGGTTTCCCCAACCGCATCATATAGTGCTGTACTCCCCCGAGGCGGGAAGTTCTCCAATTGTTGGGCGTTGACTTCGAGGATCTGATGCTCGCGGTAAGGATGGTCCAGTAAAGTATCGAAAGCGGTCAGCGAGAAGGTGTACTCGATTCCATCACGGGGACCTTCCTGCTGCAAGCGGTTGACGAACGCCTTGAACCCGGAGAGCGTTTCTTCCCAGACGGATTGCATCGACCCGGAGCGGTCCTGGATGAAGATCACGGACACTTTCACAGTTGTGGGCTTTGCCACGCCGTCGCTATTGCGCTTTTCTATGTCTGTCATAGTAGGTTTCTCCCTTCCAAAGTTTTGAGAAAAAAGTTTCTGGCCCTCTTTCACTCAAGTAGCTGGCTGATCGCTACTTGCCACCGGCGCGCAGGCTGTACATCACGTCTGTTCGCAATATGTACTTCCGTCCGTGAACAACAGTCGCCCCTTCGTGGAGCTGTCGGTGTACAAATACCAATGCTTCCCCACGCTCCGGCCGGACACATAAGCGGTGCACGCCGTTATCGAGGTAAAAACTTGTCGCCCCGCCCGAGAATTCCGCATTCAGGTAGACCATGAAAGTCAATTGGCTCTGCTCGCCGTTGTCCCTCCGGAAATACCCATCGAAGTGGGGCGCGAACTTCTGCCCCGGATCATATCGGTAAAACCGGAATCGCTCGTTGAGGCCGACGACTCTCCAATCACGAATGGCCGACGGCAGGAACGGCCGCGCCCTCTGCCATAGTCTTTCCGCCAGCGAGGCGTCGTCCAGGATGAATCTGGCGTTGTCGCGTGTCTCCTTATCCATGACGAAGCCAGCGAGCGACGTGATGGTGGCTTCGTTGTACCCTGCTTCTTCACTATTCGCAATAAAAAAGCCACACTCCTCAGGAGTAACGAAGTCATGGATAGCGAAAATACTATCGCCATCGAGGCACTCCTTGTGCATCTCTAATACCTCCGTCTGGAAGATTGGCCCTGACGCAATCCAATAGCGGCCGAACGGGATGGCGCGCGAGAAGCGAATCCGCCTCGGCTAGCGAGGACCATCTCCTCTCTCGAATGTTCATCTCTTGCCAGGCTGTCTGCTCCTCGAGAACCTCCATCAGATAGACAGCCACGGTGAAAGCAGCGTCCCACTTCTCGTAGTCGTAGCTTCCGACAGAGTCACCCATGATCCGGCCTCTTAGCCCGGCTTCTTCGCAAGCTTCATTCAACGCCGCCTGTTCGGCAGTATCGCCTCGATCAATGAACCCCTTTGGAATTCCCCACTTCTCGGAGTCCTTCCTGCGAATGAGGCACACCTTCACGCCCTCGCCATCGCGGCGAACCGCGATGACCGCAACCTGGCGCGGAATTCTTGCGCCATGCGATTGTTGTTGGCTCATATCAAGTCCGTTCATTGTACCGGATGCGGTCTTAGCGGCCGTGGCTTTCCCGAGTTTGCTGCTGCCACCTTCCTTGCCCGGAGCTACTTTCGCCATTCAATTGGGAAGAGAGCGCCAGCCTCCGGAGCCTCTATTCCTTTCCCTGCCAGTGCGGTCGCCCGCGCTAGCACCGGGTCGCGTCCCGAAGCCAGGTCCTCCATTGTCGGCAACAGGAACTCGTCGGGCGTAACCCCCACGTGCTCCAGGCTATTCCCGTCTTTCATGATTACGTCCGCAGTCGTAATGCTTGCGCCGTAGAAAATAACCGTATCGACTCCCAGGCTGTGACCGAAATGTCTCGCCTGCATAACGGCGCCGGCTGTTCGGTCTCCGACGAGAGCACCGCGCTTCTCGAGCTGAATTAAACGTGCAAAAATCTCTGAAGCCGACGCCGACTCGCTGTCGACAACTACCACGAGTTGGCCCTTATAACCTCCGCCGCCTTGCGATTTTGCCATCATGGGCTTCATATTTTTACGTCCTTTCAAATCGGCAATCTTCACGTCACGATCGAAGAAATAGCCGGCCAGACGTTCCAGCGTTTTGACGGCCCCACCGCCATTGCCCCGGAGGTCTAAGATCAGAGTCTTGAACTTTCTGACTCTTTTCATCGCGTCGTCCACCTCGGAAACGCTCATATCGAACTGAGGCATCTTCCAGATGATCAAATCATGACCGGTTTCATGGTAGCGGTTTCGATACAGGCGCGACTCGCTTTCATCATCCCGGATCAGCTGCCAAATATCATCTTCCGTATCGCCGGTTAAATCATATCGCCGCTGGCCCTGGGTGATCCGAGCCGCCGCATCCAGCTGGCGCTCCTGGCCACCTGCACTCCGAGCGACTACTTGCATGCCAAGCCGGGGCGATAACGAGTAGTAGGCGTAATGCATGTCGTGGATATTCTCTCGCGTGAGCTCGTGGCCATCCACTGAAAGAACCAGGTCCCCAACCTTAAGTCCCTTTCCGTCAGCGTCACTTCCCGGCTTGACGGCGGCCACGTAGCAGTAATCTCCAATTGCCTTCGCTTGCCATCCATACTCGACGCGTGAGGCATGGCTGGGCGGAAGAAAGAACGTATGTGAGTCATTCAGTTTGCGAAATGCCAGCGCGATCACGCTGAAGACTCCGCCCGTGGACGTCGTTGAATTGATCATTTCTTGCGCTTGCTTGAATTGACCCGTTAGATCCATGCCGCCGAAGCTGGGATCGTAGTAATTTTTCTCGAGATCCTCTTTAAGAATGTTCAATACCACTCGGCCATCAGCCTGCTTAAAATTGGAGAATCCCTGAGCGTAGGCGGAACGGGGTCCTCCAAGAATAGTCCAACACCATGTCAGGGCTGCGCCCAGCAATAACATATGGAAGGACCATCGAGCAGGAGCTTCCTGTTGCAGCCGGTTGACGAACGCCTTGAACCCGGAGAGCGTTTCTTCCCAGACGGATTGCATCGACCCGGAGCGGTCCTGGATGAAGATCACCGATACTTTCACGGAGGACTGCTTTGCCACTCCGTCGTTATTGCGCTTTTCTATGTCTGTCATAGTAGGTTTCTCCCTTCCAAGGTTTGAATAAAAACTTTTCTGCCGATCCGTCCCGCAGACGACTGCTTCGTCTGCGCGATCGGGGCCTTCTTGGCTTTTTTTCGGAGGGTTTTCATCGCCTTCCGAAAGGCGGCTTTTCCGGGTTTGCTCCCGCCACCTTCCTTCTTTAGGACGGGCTTGAAGGGCCCGAATATGCCAGCCAATGCTGCCGGGCCGTAAACATTGACAGCCACGCGCTCTTCCTCCACCTCGCGGCAGTCTGACGAAGAACTCGAACTTACCAGTCGCGTGCGATTCGCCGGCGCGTAGATCGAGTAGCCAACGGCTTGGGCGGGCTGAAAGCGATCGATTCCCGTTGGCCCTGTGCCCGTGCTTCCCGAATCCTGGCCTCCTACGGTGAGAAACGTACTCGTCACCGTCACTATGCCCCCAACTGTTATCCGCCCTGCTGGCGGCGAATAGCAATCCGGGCAAAATATTCCTGCGCCCGGTGGCAGCGTACCCGGCGGTGAATAATTCGGCGGGGAAGAGGCCGGCGGCGAGTACGGCGGCTGCGAATAGTCCGGATAAGTTTGCTGCGGATAATCCGGCTGGGGCGGCGGGCCATAATCATAATCCGGCGGTGAATAGTCTCGGGTCGGGGGATCAGGGTAAACTGGGGGAGTATCGCATATTTCCTGGTGGTGCATCTTTTTCTCCCAAGTGAGAACAAAATCAGCTTTCTCCCGAGTCGATTCGCAAAGCTCTGGAAATTTCTTGCCGTCTTTCTTCCACCATTGTGTGGCGTCTTCCGGCCAGACTGCCCAGTTCTCAGAACCGGATTCCGTCTTTTCGACCACGGCGAACCGAAAGCGACACGGGATTTCCTTTTGCTTCTTCGCAAAGCCGGAAGGTGTGAAAAGGAAAGTCATTACAAGCAGTCCGATTAGACTGTTCATTTCAGTTCTCCCTTCCCCGACGTTTCGTAGACTACCTGGTGTTAGCGGCCGCAGCCCTCTTGGCCTCCTTTCGAAGGACTTTAATCGCGTTCTGAAAGGAGGCTTTCCCGGGTTTGTCCCCGCTCTTGACAACCGCTTTCAGAGGAACCAGCTTGTCCGCTTGCACCCGATGGATGGTGAGGGACACCCGTACCACCTGTACTTCGTAGTACGTGAAGGAGCTGACAGGTTTGCATTCGAATACCGCAATTCCGTTGGGGTCTGGGTAGCAATCCGCACCTTCTCTATATTCAATGTGGTCCATCCATCGCACCTCGGAACCGGCGTTAACCGTTTGGATGGATTTCTGCGTGGTCCGGTCCCTTTGCCAGGCAATTACAAAATCAGCTTCTTTCCGATCTGCCTCGCACAACTCAGGGAAGTTCTTCTTCCCGGTCTTGTCCCACCACTCCTTTGCGCCTTCCGGCCATGGTTCCCAGCGTTCAAGACGCTGGTAATCTGGCGCACTGGGCGCGCCAAATCTTCGACGCGCCCCCTCGGTAGTGCCGGAGTTAATGTCGTCGGGAGTCTCACCTGACTTGGTCTCTTCGCTCAGGGAGTCGGTAACGGCGAAACGAAGACGGCACGTTGTTCCCGCTTCCTCCTGCGCAAAGCTGAGGGGTGTGAAGAGGAAAGTCATAGCAAGCAGTCCGATTAGCCTGTGCATCTCAGTGCTCCTTTGCGAAAGATTTCAAAACTTTCCTGCATATTTGTCCCGAAACTTTTTTGAACTTGCAGGTCCAGCGAACGCCAGAGAAGGGCAAGGACCGATGCCGATTTGATAGCTTTAGTCGTAAAGGCACATAAGGACTATTCCCGGACTCTCTCCAACAATGTCAAGATCTCCAGCGGCTTCCCTTCCGCCTCCCGAGAACTTGCAATAATCATTCCCTTCCGGTTGTTTCTTGTACCTGAATCCGCCAGAAGCCGCACGCATTTGGAATAGCGGATCACAGTGCGACAACATATGAACGTGCAAGAGTTTCACCCATCCGTCCACCCACATGTTTGGGCCTATCCATTTCCGAGGAACTTGCTCACCGGAGGTCGGCACAGCGGTAATGCTGAAGAATTCGATCACCTCAAGGCAAGAGTCCCCCATACCACCGGCGATCCTGCCTTCGTCGGGACTGACAGAGTATGTCCTCGGAATGCCCCGTGCCCAGCCGCATTCTCTGCACGTGAGCACGTAGTCCTTGGGTAAGTGGTTGCCTAAGACCGATTCACCTCCCACAATTGTGAAATTTTTCCCTACCAGCTTTCGGCCCAGAAGGAGTATCAGTGAATCACAGAACATACTAAGGAACGCCATCGTAATCCTCCTTTGCTGGAATTCCGGCCTCAGCCTTGCCTCGACCGGAATTCCAGAATGCAATGTTTCCCTTCGCTAATCTTGGTAGTCTCTTTGACCGGCTTTTAGTTCTAAAACCCGTATTCCTTCCAGCGCTTGCGAACCAGTTGCATGGTTTCCGGAGCAGGATCGGTGGCGGCCGGGAACGGGTGGCCGTCGCGAGCGTACTCTTCGAGTGGCTTGGTGGCGTCGATTCCCAACAGGTCCGACTCGCCGCGCCGGGAGACCACCTGCGAGGGATCGAGCGCAATCGACTTCCCGCCGCCCATCATCACGATGTCTCTGCACGCCTGAACGCGCGTGGCAATCGCCCACTCGACCAGGAACGGATTCCAGGGGTCGATGTCGTCGTCCACGACGGTCACGTGCTTGCAGAACAGAATCGGCTGGCCCCAAACGTGGCACATCACGTCGCGCACGTGGCCGTGGTAAGCCTTCTTGATGGAGACGTTGACGTGGAAGCCGGCGCAGCCCGCCTCGGTGACGCAAACGTCCTTGATTCCGACCAGGCCGGCTCGCCGCAGGTGTTCATATACCGCTGCGGAACGGCCCATCGTGCGGACCGTGGTGCTCTCGTTCGGCGGACGGCCTTCGTAGGTGCCGTGGAAGATCGGGTTCCTCCGATGAGTGACCTTTTTCACCTCGATGTAAAAGCTGTTGTGCACCAGATGGCCCATGTAGCCGGGAAACTCGCCGAAGGGGCCTTCGACCGGCCAGAACTTATCGATGGGCATCTCGCCCTCGATGACGATCTCCGAGCTTGCTGGCACCAGGAGGTCGGAAAGCTCCGCCTTGACTAGCTCGATCGGTGCTCCTTTGAGACCGCCCGCTACATCATACTCATCCACTCCGGCCGGGACGGCGGAAACGCTCGTCAGGCTGGTATACGGGTCCGGACCAAGAACCACGCACACGGGCATATTTTTCCCGCGCGCCTTCCACTTGTCCCAGTGCATATGGATGTGACGGTAAGGAATCTCGAGGACGTAGCAGCCCATCGTCTTGGAATCGAAGATCTGGTTGCGATAGTTCCCGACGTTGATCCAACCGGTGTCCGGGTCCATGGTCACCACGCCATGCAGCGTCCCGATCTCGGGGCCGGCATCCAGATCGTGCCACTTGGGCACCGGGAAGGGATCTTTGAATAGGTCCGGGTCATCGATCACGACTTCCTTGCAGGGCGCTTCCGAGCGGGGAACGCTTTGCGCCTTGATAGGGTGAGCATAGGCCTGCTTCCACTTGCTTGAGATTGCGTCGGTGGTTGGCTCGATATCGAGCGCCAGGGCGTAACGCTCGCGCGTGCCCAGAGTTCCCACGCAGAGCGGGGTGTTGTAGTTGCCCACGCGATTGAAGATCAGCGCGGGTCCAAACTTGTCGAAGTTCTCGCGGCAGATGCCTCCGACTTCCTGGTCCTTCTCCACGGGCACGTCGATTCTGCGCACCAGGTTCTTTTCATCCAAAGCCGCTAAATTGTCTCGAATGCTCTCAAAGGTCCTTCTTCGGACTGCTTTCGCCGTAGCCGTTGGCATGGAAGATCTCCTTTTCTCGGGGTTTGTATTGATCGTTCGGCACCAACAATACGAGCGGAATATTCTTCTGTCCAATAGAATGTTAAGATAATATAATTCTCTTATGAAGATATGTATTGGACTATTCTGTTATGGAGATAACTAGCCATGGAACTTCGACAACTGGAACGATTCCTTGCGGTGGCGGAGGAGCGCAGCTTTACGCGGGCCGCGAATCGGCTGCACATTGTTCAATCGGCGCTCACGACGTCCATTCAGGCTTTGGAGCGGGAACTGGGGGCGAGCTTGTTCGTTCGCAACACACGTCGCGTGGAGGGGTTGACCGAGCCCGGCAAGGCTTTGCAGGGCGAAGCGCGCCGGACGCTGGCCGCCGCTCACGCAGCGCGGGAAGCGGTCACGGCCGTCGAAGGATTGTTGCGGGGTACGCTCACGCTCGGTATCATGAACCGCTTCGTCGTTTCGAAAGTGGACCTTCCGACGACCCTCGGTCGCTTCCACGCCGAACACCCGGGAGTGCAAATCAAGCTGCTTCAGGGTGGCTCGTCGGTACTGATGGACAACGTCCATGAGGGCCGTCTGGATCTCGCGGTCTTGGGGCAAGTGGGGCGACCGCCGGAGGGGGTTACCACGACGTTGCTGGCACGCGACTCGTTGCTGATCGCTTTCCCACCAACCCATCCGATGGCCCGGCGCAAGGAGGTGGCCCTGTCGTCGCTCGTGGAACAGGACTTCGTAGACTTCCGGCCCAACCGGTCCCTTCGTACCGTCGCCGATCGCGCCTTCGCCGCGGCCGGGGTTCATCGCAGGACGACCTGCGAGGTCACTGACGTAGGGACTCTGCTCGACCTGGTTGCCCATGCGATGGGAATAGCGCTCGTGCCTACGTCTGTCACTTCGTATCCTGCGAAAGTCTGTTACGTGCGGCCCCGCCCGCCTGTCCCGACATGGGACGTGGCCGTCGCACACCAGGGCGCCCAGCCTGCGAACCCCGCGGCCCGTGCTTTTCTCAAGGCGGTTATCGAGAACACCGGAAAAATTCCCAGCGCCTGACCGCGCCCGTCTCTGAAAGTATCTGCTTACGCGAGTGCGAGATTTATCGCCGAAAGTCGCCAAGCGTTTGGGAATTCGCTCGAACGGGCAATGTGGCAAGGCGCCCCAGAAACGGCGTTCTTACCGATCCTGCTTACCGGAAGTGAATTTTCTAGACTTGATCAGAATTGCCTTGGCGCAGGAACTTGGTGTGAGCCCGTCAAGCTCCTCGGAAGATGGGAGGTTGTCGCGAAACGGCGTTTTAGGAATCCATCATTTGAGCTGAGACTTGGCGCTGGACAATAGTATTGGCATTCCCACTTTTCTGTTGACGACTGACTTTTGCTAAGTGTAAGGATAGAAGTAGCTGGGCAACTGCCTGGCGCTTTCGGGCATGGCGAAAGTGCCATGACGAGCGTCCCGCGTAGAAACCGGGACAGAATCAAGGGCAGAGTTGTCCCCACACCACGCAATCAATTGAGCCACAAACAATCCAGGCTAATCCGAATCGAAAACCCGATTCCAGGGCGTAGTTCGTTCACGAACAGGAATGCCGCGCAGCGCTCGATCGACCGTGGACGGGCTAAGTGGGCCGACGGAGAGAAAACGGTGATCCGATTTCTGGATGAAGCTGAGGTCGTGCTGGTGCGGCAAGTCAGGTCGGAGATCGCCCGGGATGAATACTGGCGAGAGGTAGCAGCCCAACGCGGCGGCGAGAACGTGGCCTTCGAATGGCGTCGGTCTGTTAGCAACGGCTATGTCGTGAGGGGAGCAATCCCGGCTGCGATCCAAATACGCGCACAGTCGGCCCACGTTGGCCCAGGAAAGTAAGGGCGCGTAATTCCTCGCCGGTGCCGAGAAAACGCAACACGGCCCAACACGGCGCTTTTACGCGACTGGCCTGGATTCTTGGGTCCTTCCTGGCGAAGTTTGGCGGCGGGTGGATTGATTGCGCAAATCCGGTAGCGTCAGGCTCTAAAAGAGGTTACCAGGTTACCAGGTTACCACCCCGCAAGTCCGCGGCAATTAAAGGCAAGGGTAAAAATGGACATGAAAAATACAGATCAGGTTACCACCACGCCGGCGATGGCGCAGCGGATCGAACTCTGGCCGATTGATCGTCTGGTGCCCTATGAAAAGAACCCCAGGACGCACAGCGCTGAGCAGGTGATCCAGATTGCCGCGAGCATTGCTGAGTTCGGTTTTACAAATCCCGTGCTGGTCGATACGAACGCCGGTATCATCGCTGGCCACGGGCGATTGCTGGCTGCCCGGAAGCTGGGCCTCGCGGAAGTCCCGGTGATCGTTCTCGACCACCTGAGCGAGACTCAGAAGCGGGCGTACATCATCGCGGACAATAAATTGGCGATGAATGCCGGCTGGGATGATGATCTGCTGGCGGCGGAGCTCGCCCAGTTGGAGCAAGAAGGATTCGACCTCGAACTGATCGGGTTCAGCGACCGGGAGATCGAGGAGTTGCTCCCAATGGAACCAGAGCCAACGCCAGAGCCGCAGATGGACAATGCGGCGGAGCTTCAGAAGAAGTGGGGAACCGAGCGCGGCCAGCTATGGCTGATCGGCAAGCACCGGTTGCTTTGCGGAGATAGCACCAATCGCGACGACGTGCTGCGGCTGATGAACGGTCAGCGGGCCTGCCTTTTCGCCACAGATCCGCCCTACCTCGTCGCATACGATGGAACCAATCATCCGCACAAGTGGAACGACTCCGAAGAGCTCAAGCGCAGGAAGAACAAAGACTGGAGCGATAAGTACACCGACGTGGATAGCCCTATCGAGGGAGAGGCGCTTTACGATGCGTTTGTGAAGGTGGCCATCGAACACGCCATTACAGATCATGCCGCCTGGTATTGCTGGCACGCGAGTAAGAAGCAATCGCTCCTCGAGGCGGTGTGGGAAAAGAACGGAGCTTTTGTTCATCAGCAGATTATCTGGGCGAAAGACCGGCCCGTCCTGACGCGTTGCTGGTACATGTGGCAGCACGAGCCCTGTTTCTTCGGCTGGATCAAAGGGAACAAGCCAAAGCGGGTCGCTGAGGATTACCCGCCGACGGTCTGGTCCTTTCCAACACAGGCCCCGGGCGAAACGACCGATCACCCCACCCAAAAGCCCGTGGAGTTGTTTGCAATCCCGATGCGCCAACACACCAAGAAGGGCGATATCTGCTATGAGCCATTCTCGGGGAGCGGCACCCAACTGGTCGCAGCGGAAAGCCTCGGGCGCGCCTGCTACGCCATGGAACTTTCGCCGCCATTTGTGGCGGTCGCATTGGAGCGGTTGTCCGAAATGGGCCTGCAGCCGGAGTTGGAGAATGGATGAACGATGCCAGAGCCGGGTCATCGGCGCAACGGGGGCGAACCGTGGCGCAGGAACTGGCTATCCGGGCGGCTCCCTGAAAGTAAAAAAGCCCCCAGCCTCGAGGCCTGGGGGCTCCAACGCACCAGTGTTACGACGCAATTTGGTACAAGCGCTGGCCGTCCTCGCGCTTGGTGGATTCCAGTTTGAGGCCCATCTTCTTGCCGATGGTCCCGCTCAGGAACCCGCGCACGCTGTTGGCCTTCCAACCGGTGAATGCCACCAACTCATCGAGCGTAGCGCCACCGTTGCGGCGCAGAAGCTCGACCATCTGTGTGGTCTTGTTGCTCTTCGGTTCCGCCGCGCTCTTGACCTTGCGGGTGTCGCTCGTGGCGGGATTGGCGGCCTTGGGCGTCTTGGCGGCGGCCTTCTCTTTTGCAACGGCAGCCAGTCCGCGCTCGCGGCCAGCCTTGGTAATTTTCGGTGCTTTCGTCTTTTTCGCTTTCATGTCGGTCTCCTCTATGTTTACGGTTATGGGAATCATTCGGTACGATTCCTTGGGTTTTGGGCCGCTTGGATCGTTCATCAATTCGCGGACCCGGGCAGGTCGCAAGGCAGCCGTCGAACCGATAGGTGGTTCCCAGCTTCCAGCGACCAGGTATTGAAGGTTGACCAAGTGGCAACCGGGCGGCAACGATCCGTGCTCCTCCCAGACGCCGTGCTCGTTTTTGCTAAATTCGACCATCGCGATTCCGTGTGGTTCCCTCGTCGCGCTGGTTGCGCATCACATGAATCGCTCAGCTGCAAACCCGAAGCAAGGGAATAACGCTTTATTCGAGCATCTGAATCTGGCGCGTTTTCAAACCCTTATGGGCGATGGAGGCGATGCTAAGGCGATGTCGGCGGAGGCACAGCGCACGTTGGCCTCACTGCGCTACGCCCAATCGGAAGAAGCCCGTAGGGTCGCGCCGTTCGAAGCGACGCTCGGTGAGATCGATTGCCTAGCGGATTTAGTCTTTACACACGGGCTGAAACTCGAAGACTTATGTCCGAAATAACGGCCGAACCACAATCCGCAATGAGCCAGCGGGCATACGCGAAGCACCGGGGCGTTTCGCATATCGCCGTGCAGAAGGCGATCCGGACAGGGCGGATCACCACAACTCCAGACGGGATGATTGAACCGGCTCGGGTAGACGCGGAATGGGAGCAGAACACGGCCCCGAGGCCTAGAGCACGGGGAACCATTGCGCGCACCGGTTCACCCGCTGGAAATATAAAACAGCATCGGACGGAGATCAACACAGAAGATGCTACCACCCGTGTATCCGTTAGCTATGCCGCCGCGCGAGCTATCCGCGAGACATTCCTCGCAAAATTATCAGAACTGGAATACAAGCGCGAGCGCGGCGAGCTGCGCCCTATCGGGGAGATCAATGCCTACGTTAGCGGCATGATTATCCGGGCCCGCGATATTCTCCTGCGGATCGGCCCCGAGCTGTGCGACCGTCTGGCCCAGGAGTCGGACGCCATCAAGTGCGAGGCTCTGATCACAGCCGAAATACACCGCAGCCTGCGCGAGCTGGCCGAATACCGGCCGCCGGAGACAAAATGAACGCCCTCGCCGATCTCATCCCCGATTGGTCGCAGCTCTGGCTCCCGCCCGAGCGTCTCCCGCTTTCGCAGTGGGCCGCACCGCCCCGCGCGTGGGAATTTCCACGCTTATTTTCGGGAGCTTATGCGCGCAGATCGTCGAGAAACTCTGATGGCTTGTCGCCGCTCGTCACCAGCAAATGGTCGCGCGCTCGGGTGCAGGCGACATACAGCAAATGGCGCTCGGTGTCGTAGACTTCTTCTAGATCCGCGTCGTCCCCTACCGCTTCGATCCGCTCCTGCAAGGGGATAATCTCATCATCACAGGCCATCACAGCCACCGCACGGAATTCCAGTCCTTTGGCAAGCTGCATCGTGCTGATGGATACGTAGCCGCTCGCCGTTTCGACATTTTCATCAAGAACCTTGAAGACGAAGCCAGCTTTCTCGGTTGCCTTGCGCGCTCTAACCAACTCAGCCGACGACCGAACGAACACACCGATTTCATGAGGTTGAATGTTCTCGGTCTTTAGTTTGGAAAGCCATCGGGCCACAAATGCGATTTCGTCTTGTGAAGTATCCAAAACCACGATTTTGGGCTGCGGGCCGTTGAATACCGAAACGGTGCCACGCCGTTCCTCCCTATTCCCGTCAACATCGGACACTTCGGGAGCCAGTAGCCGGTCGGCCTGCATTCGGATTTGGTGCGAAGTGCGGTAATTGATATGAAGCGTCGTCGAGCGGCCGCGAATATCGACACCGAGGGACTTCCACGAATAAGGTTGCTGAAAAATTCGTTGTCCGAGGTCGCCAGCAAAGAAGAGGCTGTTGGGTCGCCCTCCTCCCATCGAAGCGAGAAACCGCAATTGAGCCACGCTGACATCCTGTGACTCGTCCACGACGGTGAAAGCAAACGGAGGGCTTTTGCTGATCACAAGACTTGAGGCCAGACGGCTGAACATCGCGGCTGACGTAATCAGGTTGCGACTTTTCAAGCTAGATCGAACTTGATCAAAGATTGACCAGAGCACCAGCCGCTGCTTTTCCGCGAGACGGGTCTTCCGCCCCAAGCGCGCCACATCCCGATATGCCTCCCAGGTCTCTAATTGCCATGCATCCACAACCTGTTCCCATTCGGTCAACAAATAATGCAGGCTGAACTTGTGACCATCGACCTTGCCAGCGGCTTCTTCGAGAAGCTGCTGCAGCACTTCTCTTGAAGCGAGGTTAAGCGGCTCGACGTTCAACTCATATAGCCGCTGGCCAATCGCATTCATCGAATGCACTTCCAGTCGCTCGCCAAGACGGGGTTCGTTACTGATGAGCCGCCGCAGCTTCGTGCGTAACGCATTCGCAAGGGTGTCAGAAAAAGTGGTCAGCAATACTCTGGCATCGGGATTGGTGCGGACCAGGAAGACGGCCCGGTGCAGCGCGACGATGGTTTTGCCCGTGCCAGCCGATCCCGAAACCCGCGCAGGACCGCCGTAATCTCTTTCAACCAGTTGCCGCTGCGCCGGATGGAGGAAAATGGTCCATTTCTCCCAAGGGTATTCAAGAGCCCGCTCCAGCTCTTCCACGTTGCTCATCACGCGGAATCGGCGCTGTGCATCAGGATGTTCGAACGGGTCGGCACCAGCCGCGACCGGTTGCGGGACAGGCGGCGTCACACCGGTGGCCAGATTGAGCAGCGCCTCCGCAGCCTCGCTGGGCAAGTGGACAGCCAGATCCAAAACCGAGTCTTCGTTGGCGCGGCGTACATCTTCCAACCACTCAGTGGGCACCCCGTAGCCGAGTAGATCATCGTCAGAGACGTGCGCGAATAATGGCGGTTAAACAGGCGCGGGCCGCTCGACCTCCACGTATTTGGGAACAGTGACTTCCTTGACCGTTTCCCGAATCTCAACGAACTGCGCCGCGCCGGTTTTCGGATGGGCTTCCAGTTTTCTACGCTCCGCCCACGCATAGGCTTTGTCGTGGTGATCCACGTAACAAAGGAGCAGGCTTGTGTCAAATTTGTGCACGATGAGCCGCAGATCACCGCTTACCCGTACCGACCAAAACCGTTTGTCCTTGGGTTTGTCGAGTTTGTGAAACTGCATGCTTGGGTTGGCCGGGTTCAGTTGCAGGTCAAAGGCCGTGGTCTTCACGACCTTCTGCTCCTCGCCGGTAAGTTTAGCGAGGCTGTCGGTAAAGGTGTCGGCGATGCGGAATTCCATCAATCCACCTTGAACACTTTCATCACTTCGTCGCCCAGGTGATTGATGACCTTCACGGCGATGCGGCCGCTCTTGGGTTTGTCGAAGGGGCGTGAGGTGTCGTTGTGCAGCGTCTCCCACGCTTCTTCATTGATTTCTGCCTTCAGGGTTGTCTTGAGAGCCTTGTAGGGATCGTTCGCGCCCAGGAAATAGGCATGGCGAACGAAGAAGCTCTCTTCGTTGTAGTCGGTGTCAATGAACCAGCAGGCGATTCCGTCGGCACCGTCGCTGCGGACTTCGCCCGTGTTGGGGTGGAACACATCCACGCCGTTAACCTTAACCCGGATCTGACCGGTCTTGCCGTCTTTACCCGCATCGAGAATTGCGATGTCCGGCTCACCGAAGATCACGAACAGATTGCCCTTGCCGGTATTCTTCAGATCGGCAGCCATGTGCAGATCGGCGTTCATGCGGGCTTTCAGCACGGGAATCCGGCCAAGTTTGTTGAACTCTGCGGAGTGTGCGTCGTAGTTGAATGCGCACGTGATCAGCACGTCAAAGCCTGCATCACCGGCCTCGCGGGCGGCAGCTACCAAATCGGGCCGCGAGACGGTGCCGAACTCCGGCCCGATGAAGATCGCGGCCCGTTTCTCCGTACCTGAATCCGTTTCGCCTTCCATGTAGCGGCCTTCGGCGCTGACAAGATCGCCCGGCCAGGGAGTGAGAGAGGTAAAGTTAAGCTTATCTTCTTTGTGAGCTTGCTGCACGCCTGCGGTTTTCAGGTTTTCCAAAATCATCTGGACAAAATTTTGCGCTGCGCTGTAGCCGAGCTTTGAATCAGCAAGGGAATCGATCAACTCGTCGTTCTCGTCCACCCCCAATACACGATGAGGTAAAAGACTCTCGACGGTGAAAGGGCCGGCCACGCGGACAGTCTTATTGTCCTCGTAAGGTTTGTCGTAGAGGTGCTCGAATTCAGCCTTGGCCGAAATAGACGCGTCAATCTCCCTCTGCCGCGCCATCCGTTGCTCCCACCATTGTGCGTGTAGTTTCTTCGTAGTCTCTGGCCATTTGTCATCGGCGTCGCGCAGGATTTCCCATTCTTGCCACGTTTTACTAAGAGCTTTGTTCAACTTTTCACGGAGCGGATCGAGCGTTTGCTGGTACTTCTCCCAGATCACGTCAATCTCCGCGTTGTTAGCGATGGATTTCAGCGTCACGTGAGGCACTCGCTCGTTCACGAAGCCCTGGCGGATGTCACCGTGGGTGGTCTGGCTCGATGGACCGGTGCGTGTAACCTCGGCCTCCTTGCGCTGCCCCTTCGGCGAGTCGGCCAGCAGGTAATAGAGGTAGCGGGCTCCCATAATGCGGGCGCGGGCGAGAGCCAGTGCCACGCGTGAGGTGTCGATGGTGATCCAGCGTCGGCCCCATTGTTCGGCGACGTAAACGGTTGTGCCGGACCCGCATGTCGGATCGAGAACCAAATCGCCGGGATCGGTCGCCATTAGTAGGCAGCGTTCGACGACTGAGGTTGCAGTTTGAACTACGTAGACTTTCGGGTCTGCTCGACTTTGGACGCCACCCAAGTCCGTCCAAACATTATTCATCGCGAAGACTGGGAAATCATCGAAGTAGCGCACATAAGCCAGTTTTCTCGCTGTTGGCTCGACTCTTCGCGCCTTCAACAGATTCGCCATCCGTTGTTCGTCAGTCTTCCAATAGCCTGGTTCTGGACGATAGATCTTTCCGTCGTATGCGACATCGTACCGAGTACCGGGGCTTTGACTTGTGATCGTGTCCATCCTAAATACACGGCAACCCGGCAAAAGCTGATCATGTTCTTTGAGAAACCCGCTCAGCGAAATACGTTCACCATTTGGTAGCTCTAATTCAGTGTATTTTGTTCCACCATCCGCGCCCACCAATTTGGATCTGTAAAGCTGCCTGAACTTTGTTGCCTCAGCATGACGCGAGTACCAAAGAATGTAATCCGCCACGCCGGCAAGGCGATTATCCGTCTGTCCACCCGTTTTAGTGAAGGTGATCAGACCAAGGAGATTCTGATCGCCGAACACTTCGTCTAAAAGAGTCCGCACTCGATGCATGTTCTCATCGCCAATCTGGACGAATATGGAGCCGCTTTCAGCAAGCAAATCCCTTGCGACGGTGAGTCTATCCCGGAGATATGTCAGATAGGAGTGAACTCCATCCCTCCAGGTATCACGAAACGCCTTTACCTGCTCGGGCTCGCGGGTAATGTGCTCAACGTTTCCATCTTTCACATCGCGGCTGGTGGTTGACCACTGGAAATTGGAGTTGAATTTGATGCCGTAGGGCGGATCAATGTAAATGCACTGCACCTTACCCCGCAGACCCTCTCGCTCGGCCAGCGAGGCCATAACTTGCAGGCTGTCGCCGAGGATCATCCGGTTGGACCAGTTGGCATCGTGTTGGTAGAACTCGGTCTTAGCGTGGTCGTCCGGCAGGCCATTGAAGTCTGCAAACAGGTCAATCTGTCTTTCGGCGGATTTCCCATCCGCCTCGGACCGCCGCAGCAGGTCGTCGATCAGCACCTTGGGATGCACCTTCTCCTGGATATAGAGTGGCGGGGCATGAACAACCAGATCTGACCAGTCCTGCTCGTCCTTGCCGCGCCAAACCAACTGAGGGTCCAGGTCTCGATTGCGGCGTTCGTAGGCTATGCGAACGGGACTCTGTTCATTCTTGGCCATTACCGACTGGTACTCGGCGGTGGGAATGTTCTTGCGGGTTGCCTCAGCGTGCTTGAGAGTCTCGACCTTCTTCTTAGTTTTAACTGTTTGCTTGGCCATCTTAAATTTCCTTCACCGCTGGTTCAGTGGTCACAGACTCTATCAGCTTGCTGAATTCGGCTTCGACCTTCGCCGCAAAGTCGGCCTCGATCTGGTATACCTCAGTGAACTCGGCAAAAGCCCAGCGACCATAGGTGCCCAAGTTGTTCACGCCGGGCACCCAGTAAGTCTCCATCGTGGACTTCTTTTCCTTTGCGTCCTCGCGCCGATAGCCCTTGATCTCCACAATCAGATGCAGCGGGTCGTCAGCGCCGTGACCATCGTCCACCAGCACGATGAAGTCGGGGCGATATGTTCTCATCTCTGAGCCGTAGCGATATGGAACTTCCAGCCCGAGGTTGTGGTTCTTGACGTAAGCCTTGACGCGGGGATGGGCTTCCGCAACGCGGCAGAATTCCGCCTCCCAATCGCTATCAATGATGATCCAATTGATGTGACAACGGCGGGCATCGGTTTCCCAGCGGTTGGTCTTGGAGGTGTTGAAGTTCACATGGATGGTGGAGCCGGTGGGGTTGAAGGGATCCAGCACAGCCTTGATCGGCCGAGTACCGATCAGTGCGCGAGTGATACTGGCGGTGATGCGCTCGCAGGCCATGTCGGCAAGCGCTTGGTACATGAGCTGTGCCGGATAGGTTCCACCTTTGCAGACTAGGCACGTATCGAGCCATTGCTTGGTGATCCGCTTGAGTTGCCCGAAGAGATGTAGCTTGGCCTGCTCGCCGGGATCGCGCCACTTGGTATACAACAGACGCTGCGTCAGGTGGAAAAGAAGCGTGGACCGGCGCAAGTCTCCCGTGTGTATGAGATTGAGATCGACTCCCTCGCCAATGATGCCAGAGTTTCGGGTGATGGAAGGGCCGATGAGATCCGGCGTCAGTTCCATCACGGAATCGTCATTGAACTCAGCAGTCAGCCGCTCCTCGGGTAACTCGACGCGGTAGCCCTGAACACGCGGAAATCGTATTTCGAGTGCATCGCGCTCGGGACGGACCGCTTTGACTTGGATGGTCTCGCGAGGAGGCTGGGGGGGCGCAACCACCGGCTTGGCAGTAAAGTCGAAGGGAATGCCCAGCACGTCGGCATATTCGACGTTGAACAGGTTCTCCTCGTTAAGGTCGTAAGACTGGCGGCGTAACGCACGGCCAATGACCTGCTCGCAGAGCAACTGTGTGCCGAAAGCACGCACGCCGAGAACGTGCGTAACGGTGTTAGCGTCCCAGCCTTCGCTGAGCATTGCTACGGAGACAACGCATCGGATGGCACCCCCGAGGCGACCTTCCTTGCCGACGGTGTTCATCACCTCCCGCAGCAACTCATGGTCGGAGATGTTCTCGGCCTGGCTGCGGTCGCCGGTGCGTTCGATGATCTCGCGGCGGAAGCGGTCGATCTCGTCGGCGGCCATGCTGCGGAAGTTCTCGTCGAGGCCCTCGCCGCGTTCGAGCTGTTCGCTATCGATCAATAGCGTTGGCGGGCGGGCAATCGGGTTGCCGTGTTCGTCGAAATTGCGGAACAGGGCCAAGCGCCCGTTTACCAGAGTGGTAGAACCGTCCTCGTTCTCTTGGTGGAAACCTGAGATGTAGTCATAGACGATTTTTGAAGTGGAGGTGTTGTTGCAGACAACGATGAAACAGGGTGGAACCTTGATGCCGTGTTGTTGCCACAGATTGTAGGTTTTTTCGTAATGACCGTAGAGAGCTTCGAGCGCGGTCTGGAGTTCCACGGGAATACTAAGCGGGTCCAGATTCTTACTCTTCCCACGTCCCTTCTTGGGCATTTTCGAACGGATGTGTTCCCAGAGATTGCGGAACTTGGGCATGTCTCCGCCGGGTATGTTGTCGGCCACAGGAACTCGCGGAAGTTTAACGATCCCGCATTCAATAGCATCCATCAGCGAGAAGTCGCTCATCGTCCACGGAAACAGTGTGCCCTCAGCGTAGCCCGAGCCACGTAGAAAAAATGGTGTTGCCGACAAATCCAGGATGCGTGCAACGCCGAGCTTGCGGCTGACGGTTTCAAGACCGGAGATCCAGAGACGGGCGACCTCATTGTTTTGCTCGGCTTCTTTCTTGTCGTCGCCCTTCAGATCGTCCTCGGCTTCGGGCGTGGGTTTTTCACGATAGCAGTGATGCGCCTCGTCGTTGATCACCATGAGGTTCTTTATGCCCATCAACTCGGGCATGACCCGCTGGAGCATTTGCCCCTCTGTTTCCGCCGTATTGAGCGCATCGCCCCTGCCTTGCAGGAGTGACCGCCCGCCCTTAGACAGTTCCATTCGCTCGCGGAGCTTAAAAGCGTGGTAGTTGGTGATGACGATCTTGGCGCGTTCAAGATCGGCGAGCAGGTCACTGGGGACAAGTTCCCGGCTCTGGTAATAGGTGTCCGGATCGTTGGGCTGGAGTACGCGCAAGCGATCGCGGATCGTCAGTCCCGGTGCAACGACCAGAAATCCACGCGTAAACTTCTTGCTGTTGGGTTTCCGTACCGCATTAATGGTCTGCCAGGCAATTAGCATCGCCATTACGGTGGTCTTGCCAGCGCCGGTGGCTAGCTTCAGCGCCAAGCGCATCAATTCCGGATTGGCATCGTTGTTGGCATTGGCCAGGTGCTCCAGAAACTTATTCCCGGCCTTGCCGATTTTCGGCGCCACTTCCATCAGCCAAATAGCGACCTCCACTGCTTCCACTTGGCAGAAGAATGGTCGGATGCTGCTGAACCTGTGATGCCGCCAATGCTGTAGCAACCGGATCGTTTCCGGCGTAACCAGCCAATCGTTGGGATTCGGCAGAATCCGCCACTGGTCTACATAGCGGCGCAGTTCATTGATGATGGGGGTCGGGTCGTACTGTTGCTCCTGGGTCGAAAGCCCTTTGCCCTCGTTGAAAACAATATCCTGCTGCTCGGTTGCGCTCTTGCGCTTTCTGGGCTTAGGGATCGGCGTGATGAGTTCGACCCGGCGACGGCTTTCAATGATCTGTTGAGTCGGCTGGCCCTGACTATCGAGCTCCCAATGTCGCATTGGGTACGCATAGGGAGAATTCAGGATAGGCTTCTCAAAAAATTCGTTGGACATGTTCGATCAGTCCTTGGGAGATCGGA
>Ga0209726_10001912_pt1 | contig 31924 bp, 24 predicted proteins | sample Subgrocontami54m_FD_187453 | JGI IMG/M metagenome (GOLD analysis project Ga0209726, IMG submission 187453) | Subsurface groundwater microbial communities from S. Glens Falls, New York, USA - GMW46 contaminated, 5.4 m (SPAdes) (version 3) | ecosystem: Environmental > Aquatic > Deep subsurface >... | reverse complement strand
ATTGATGTACGGTGGCGTCGCCCCGGTTAAGGACGATTCATCGGCGGGATAATTTCCGTTGTTCGCGGTAGCGAACGTTTCGGATGACGTCGAAAGGGTACGTAATGTCCCCTTAGCGAGTGCATCGTTGGCCGAGATCTTTGCCCTTAACAAGTTAGGAATGGCAATAGCGGCCAATAACGCGATGATCGCGACGACAATCATGATTTCCACAAGCGTGAAACCCTTTTGATTGCCTCTTTTCATTTTCATTGTAGTATCCTCCTTTCTGGTTCGTCATTTCGAACCGCCGGATTACCATCCCGTCAAGATCCGCGAAAAGAGGCAAGTAAGTATGATTACGTGTTTGAACCCTCTTTCCCGCTAACAATCCAGACAAGAAATTATAATCCCGCTGGTCCGAGTAAAATTCCAATGAACTGCTTAAATTCTAGACCCTCCCTCTAGGGTTGTCAATCCATTCTTCAATAAAAAAGCCTATTTCCACTGTAAGAAATAGGCACCTGTATTCTGCAATCCTTCGCAGCGGCAACTGGCTGCCCTGTACCGTTCTGGTACAGGGCCCTCTAGCTTTGTGCCCCACCCTTACGAGTGGTTTACCTTTTTCAACTGCCACCTAGTTATATCTGGTTAAAGTATAGCATTTCGTACCTTGGTTTGTCAAATTGACCTAACACCAAGCTACAGCAGCAGTTAGGGCTGCGGGGAAACAACAATGGTTCCGAGATGGAACATTTCCCTTTTAAGACGGATATTTTCATCGTAGAGGTTGACAAATTTCCGACGCAACAGATAGCTCTCTTCCGTAAGCCCATTTATGTTGGTCAACTCTTTTTTTTGAGCAGAAGAAAGCTTCTTCTCCAGTTCTCTCTGGCGCGATTTCAATTTGGCGATCTCTTTATCCAATTGACCAGCGTATTTCTTTGTCGATTCCGGCTTCGCCCCGGCCTGTCTATCGACAAGCTGCTGCTGCAACTGCGCCTGCCTTGCTTTCAACTGAGCTACTGCAGCATCTTCAGTCGCTGGTTTTATCGTCGCGCGCAGACTTTTTTTGTTGCGCGCCAAAGCCGCATCCAATTCATTTTTTCTCTGCCGAAACGTCTTCTGGATCGCCTTTTCAGAAGTCGCGTCTATCTTCTTTTTGAGTTGTTCAATATCCTGACGATAAACAGTCTCCGGAAGCGCGACATTCGTCCCTGCCGGATCGCGCAACGTGCCCGATAACTCTCCCTTGCGTGATTCCAGCAAAGCAAGCTCCTGACGTAACAACTGGATATGCGCGCGATATCCCTCTGCCTTGGAGACTAAAAGACGGTTCTGGTCCGCAAGCTTCTGGTAGCTGCGCTTTAAACCTTCCAGGCTCACATCAACCATCTTATCGATCGTTCCATCTTCAAAAGTCTGGGCAAATGCCGGGGCCGCGGCGCATACGCATACAAAAAAGATTATAAATATTTTTTTCATAATTATAGAATTTGAGTGATCGTAATGATCGGCAAGAACAAGGCAATAACGATAAAGCCGATCACGATACCTAAAAAACCGATGATCAGCGGCTCGATGATGCTCGTCAGTCCTTCCACGGCCGCGTCGACCTGGTCGTCGTAAAATTCAGCGATCTTTAAAAGCATTTTCTCCATCTGCCCGGATTTTTCCCCGATGCCGATCATCCGGGTCACCATGGGAGGGAATACGCCGCTTTTGCTCAAAGGTGCGGCAAGGCTTTCCCCCTCGCGCACGCTGGTCTTTACGTCCTCAACGGTCAATTCCAGCAAACGGTTACCGATGGTCTTCCCAACGATCTCAAGCGATTCTAAAATCGGAACACCGCTTTGGATCAACGTCGCCAGCGTCCGGCTGAAACGGCTGATAGCGACCTTGCGCAGCAGATCCCCAAAAATCGGCAAACGCAAAACGCTGCGGTCGATGACCAGCGCCCCTTGCGGCGTTTTATGCCACTGCTGGAGGCCAACGACGATGATGACGATCCCGCCAACAAGAAACAATAAATATTTTCTAAGAATATCACTGACCGCAATGAGCACCTGGGTCATGGCCGGGAGTTCACGGTTAAACGACGCGTAAATTCCTGCGAAGGTAGGAACGACCTTGACCAATAAAATGGTCGTAATGATAATGGCCATACAAACGACGACGATCGGATAAATCAGGGCGGACTTGACCTTGCGCTGGAGGCGTAACGTTTTTTCCAGATAAGACGAAATACGGTCCAGGATCTTGCTGAGCACGCCGCCGGTTTCGCCGACCTTGATCATGTTGACGTAAAGAGTATCAAAAACGGCCGGATGTTTAGCGAATGCCGCCGAAAGGCTGTTGCCGTGCTGAATATCATCGCGGATACTGATCAAAACGCGCTTAAAGGTGGGATGTGTGACCTGCTCCTGCAAGGCGTCGATCCCCTGCATGATCGGGATCCCCGCGTCGACCATCGTGGCTAACTGACGGGAAAAAATGACGATCTCATCGGCCTTGACTTTCTTGCTGCGAAACGTCTTCTGTCTGGCGGCGACTTCTTTGATCTCATCGATGGAAATAATAACAAATTCCCGCTTGCGCAGCTCTTCAATGACGGCCGTCTTGCTGTCGGCGGCGATCTTGCCGGCGACAGTGCGGGAATCTTTATTTTTGGCGACGTATTTAAACGTGGACATGCTTCAGAGACTTTCAAAACACTGCACCTTAAGAAATTCTAGCGATAACACTGGCTGATCGCCTTTTCGATTTCTCTTCGGGTAGAAATAAACGGAGCTACCTGACAATTGGTGCGCTGCCCGACATCGGCCCTTATGTCCATATCCAAAGGATCTAGCATCACAAGGCTCAAGACATTACCCACCCGGTCTAGGGGCATGATGCAATGACGGCAAGCCAGTTCCTTAGGAACAAGAGCGACGACGTCACGATTGATCTCATAACGGTCAACAGCAATATAGGGAAGGTGGCATTGGATGACCAGGGCGGCGATGACTTCCTGCTCCTCAATGAACTTCAGTTTGACCAGAATTTCCCCAAGATAGCCCCCCTCGCGTCTCTGGATGCGCAGGGCCAATTCCAATTGCGAAGGCGTGATTTTTTTACGCTCAAGAAGGATATCGCCCAAAAAACGCTTTTTACCAATAATATTCTTGTCTTCTTCCGCCATATTATTCTCCGAGACCCAAAATCTCAAAACTTGTGTTTATTGTAACATTAAATTCGTTATTTTGCACACGAAGAAAAAAAATTCCACAGCACCTGGATTATTCACTGGTTGTCACCCTTAATACCTCCTCAAGCGTGGTCAATCCAGCGACACATTTTTCCATCGCGTCTTCCCAAAGCGTCTCCATCCCCTTTTTATCCTGCGCGTATTTTTTTATATCCCCGGAAGACTTTCCGTTAAGCAACATGTCACGTACCATATCGTCTATTTCCAAAACCTCGGTAATACCTAAACGTCCGCGATATCCCGTATTAAGACAATTCTTGCAACCCTTACCGGCGTAAAAAATAACCCCGGGCTTGAAGCGATAATCCAGATCCTTGAGGACTTCTTTGGGGATATCCACCGGCTGTTTGCATTGTTCGCATATCCTCCGGCAAAGGCGCTGGGCGCTGACTAAGATCAAACTGGAAGCGACCAAAAACGGCTCCACCCCCATGTCAATCAACCGCGTCAGAGCGCCGGCGGCGTCGTTGGTGTGCAGGGTGGAAAAGACCAATTGTCCCGTCAAGGAGGCCTTGATCGCGATGTCGGCGGTTTCATTATCCCGGATCTCGCCGATCATCACCACGTCCGGACTCTGGCGCAAAATGGCCCGCAACCCTTCGGCAAAGGTGAGCCCGATCTCGGCGTTGGTATGAATTTGGGTCAGCCCATCGACTAAATATTCGACCGGATCTTCAACGGTGACGACATTCCGGTCAACGGTATTGAGGGTATTGATTATAGAATACAGAGTCGTTGATTTTCCGCTTCCGGTCGGACCGGTGACCAGCATCATGCCAAACGGCCTTCTGATCGCCTCTTCCATGATCTTCACGTGCTTTTCGGTAAATCCAAGTCCGCCCAGCCCGATAGACAGACTTTCCTTATCCAGGATACGCATGACGATCTTATGCCCGAAGGTTATGGGAAGAATGGATACGCGAAAATCGACCTCCTTGCTGGCAACCCTCAATTTAAAACGCCCGTCCTGGGGCACATGGACGGCGGTGATGTCCAGCCGGGACATGATCTTGATGCGGACCGTCACCGCGTTCTGGTTTTCCTTGGGGATCTCGAGAATATCCCTTAAAACGCCGTCAATACGGTAACGCACCCGGACATGGTCGACCATCGGTTCAATATGAATATCCGAGGCCCTCTGGTGCAACGCTTCCTTGATAATGAGGTTGACCATCCGGATGATCGGGGCCTTTTCGCTCTCATCAACGACCGAGTCAAGGTTCTCGTCTTTTCCCCGCTCGCTGACGATCTCAAAGTCCCCTACATCGATATCTTTGCTGATATCGGACACGGACGCCGCGGTCTGCACGCCGTAATACTGGTCGATGGTCCGGGCAATATCCTCGCTGGTGCTCATAACAACCTCGATATCTTTGCCGGTGATGTTCTTTAGATCATCAATGGCAAAAATATTCAACGGGTCCGCGATGGCAATGGTGATAGAATTTTCCAGCGTGGAAAGCGGAATAATGTGATACTGCCGGGCTACGCGTTCCGGGATGACCTCCTTTAAAGATTGATCGATCCGGTATTTACCCAAATTAATGAAAGGGATGTTCAGTTCGCGCACGAGCAGGACCAACAGGTCCTTCTCGCTGATCAGCCCTTTCTGGATCAGGGCCCTATCCAAACTGATGCCTTTTTTCTTCTGCAGGGCGAGGGCCTCATCAATGTCCTTTTGCTTAAGCTGCTGGGACTGAATGAGGCTTTTTAAAACTTTATCTTTAAGCGTTTCTGGCATAATTTTTTATTCGTCGATGGCCGTGACCCGCAAGACCTCCTCCAGCGTGGTCAGCCCGGCGGCGGCCTTGGCCAAACCATCCTCACGCATGGTCTTCATTCCTTGCGCGCGCGAGGCCTCTTTGATCTTGGACTCTCCCGCCCTTGCCAAAACGAGCTCCTTGATCTGCGGCGAAAAAATAAGGATCTCCGTAATACCCACCCGCCCCTTGTACCCGGTCTGAAAACAGCGTTTGCAGCCTTTGCCGCGGAACAATTCGACGTCCTTGCTGGAGTGAATTATTTTCAACAACCCGATGCGCTCGGCGACCGAACGCGAGATGACCTGCGATTCTTTGCAAAAGGGGCAAATCTTGCGCAAAAGCCTTTGGGCGATGATCGCCAAAACCGATGAACTGATCAAAAACGGTTCAATGCCCATATTTTCCATGCGGACAATAGAACCGGCTGCCGTGGTCGTATGTAAAGAACTTAATACCAGGTGACCCGTCAGAGCCGCCTTGACGGCGATGTCCAACGTTTCAGCATCACGGATCTCCCCGATCATGATGATATTGGGATCCTGGCGCAGAATGGAACGAAGCGATGCCGGGAACGTCAACCCCACAGCCGGCCTAACGTTGACCTGGTTTATCCCCTTCATCTGGTATTCGACCGGGTCTTCGACCGTCACGATATTTTTTCCCGGCGAATCGACATATTTAAGGATCGAATAAAGTGTGGTGGTCTTACCGCTTCCCGTGGGGCCGCACGCCAGGATGAGCCCGTGGGGTTTTACCACGCATTCGCGCAGACGCTTTAAGGATCCCGGCTCGAATCCGAGGGTTTCAATGTTAAGGACCGACGTGTCCTGATCAAGCACGCGCAAAACGACCTTTTCTCCCAAAACGGTGGGCAACACGTTGACACGAAAATCCACCTCGCGTCCACCGCCGATGATGGTTTTAAAACGTCCGTCCTGCGGCAGACGATGTTCGGAAATATCCAGGTTCGCGATAACCTTGATCCGTGAGACGATAGGGAAAAGCAAAACCTTCGTCATGCGGTCGATCTCGCGGATCACCCCGTCGATGCGGTAACGCACGCGCACGGACCTCTCCAACGGTTCGATAAAAACGTCGCTGGCCTTGGACAAAACCGCCTGCTGAATGATCGTATCCGTCAGCTTGATGATCGGGGCTTCCTCACCCAGCTGCTCAACGCCGGCCTGATCAGCCGCCTCCTTGACCAGCTCCAGCTCTCCCGTATCCTTGATGTCCTTGATGATAGCCTCAAAAGTTTCGGTGGGCGTGACAAAGGCTTCCTGATGGCCATAATATTTTTCGATGGTCTTCTCGATATCCTTTGGTTTACTGATAATGGGATTGATGGTATACCCGGTCAAAGCTTTAATGTTGTCGATCGCGAAAATATTCAACGGGTCGGCCATCGCCAGAGTCAGGCGATCTCCCATAACGGAGATCGGCATGATCTGGTATTTGGCGGCAATATCTTTGGGGATGATCTTGATTAGCTCGGGGTCGATCTTCAAGCGAGAAATGCTGATGGGCGGATAACCAAGGTCCTGGCTCAACAGATGCGTCAGTGTATCCTCATCGATCAACTTCAGCCGGATGAGGATCTTATTCAATTCTTCGCCGGTCTTCTTTTGCTCATCCAGGGCATGCTGCAAATCTTCCCGGGAAATAAGCTTGTCGCGGATAAGAATTTCCTTGATGCGGTCTTTTAGGGATGCCATAGGACGTTACACGTCAAGGTTGCAAGGGGGCGTTAACCAATTTTTGAATAGTATTTGTCGATCGACAACTTTATCTCGGTCGTCGTACTGACGAAGACCTGAACAGTGCATCCAGTGATCAGCTCAACATCCTCGGTCGCTTGGAAATTAAGCGGGTTGGCCATAGCCAGTGTGAGACTTTTACCGATCTTGTCGATGGGGATAAGGCAAAATTTGCGGCAGAGACTTTCCGGAACCGCGTTGATCACTTCCGGGTCGATCTCATAATTCGCCAGAGGCAAATAAGGGAACCCGTACTGACACGTCAGCGCCTGGGCGATGTCTTTTTCCGTCGCAAATTTCAGGTGAACAAGAATCTCGCCCAGGAGACCCCCGTTTTTGTCCTGATAGTCGCGGGCAAGGTCCAGCTGTTCATGACTGATGACTTCTCGCTCAATGAGAAGCTCGCCTAATTGTTTAGTGGTTGCCTTCTTAAAATTCTTCATATCGTTTAATTTTACTATACACCTATCAACAGCACAATTATAAATTCGGTTAAAATACTGTCCTGCGTTTATTAAGTCCCAATAAAAAGCCGATCATAATGGCAAAAGCCAGAAATGAGGTGCGTCCATAGCTGACCAAGGGCAAGGTCAGTCCCACCACAGGGAACAACCCCATGACCATGCCAATGTTGATAACGACCTGAAGGGTCAGGATCGAAACTACACCGACCGCCATCAGCATGGCAAACTTGTCTTTGAGCTGCTGGGCGACATCCAGACCGCAATTGATCAGCTGATAATAGCAATAGATCAGCGTAAGGGCTCCTACCAGCCCCCACTCTTCACCGATAACGGAAAAAATAAAGTCCGTGTGCCGTTCCGGCAGGAAATTCAACTGGGCCTGGGTGCCGGCGAACCAGCCTTTTCCGAATATTTGTCCGGAACCAACGGCGATCTTCGACTGGATCACCGTATACCCGGCCCCCAAAGGATCGATATTGGGGTTGAGAAAAACCAGCAAGCGGTCTTTCTGGTAAGATTTCAGAAAATGCCATCCAAAGGGGACCAAGGCGACGATCGTGCCCAGAAAACCAAGGACATAGCGTGCTTTGAGCCCACCGGCAAAGAGCATAGCCACAAAGATCCCGAAGATCACGATCGCTGTACCCAGGTCGGGCTGTTTAAAGATCAGGCCCATAGACAGGCCTGTCAAAAGGAAAGGAAATATAATTTCCGTAAAAACGACTTCCAGCTTTCCGATGACGTCAAAAAGAAACCGGGGACGGCGCTTGCTGAAATATCGCGCCAGTAAAAAGATCACGGCTATTTTCGTGACTTCGGAAGGTTGGAAATTGATCCCCGCGATGTCTATCCACCGCCGCGCGCCCAAGGCATGACGCCCGCCGACCAAGACCAGGAACAACAAAAGGACATTCAAGGCGTAAAAAATATAAGCAAAATCGTAAAAATGGCGATAATCGACCCGGCTGATCAGATACATCAAGACCAAACCCAGGACCGCACAGCCGAGCTGGTCATAAAAAACCTGACGGGACACGCGCAGGTTCTCGAACGAGGCGCTATAAAGCGCGATCAGCCCGATGATCATGATGCCTATCGTGTATAGCCAGATTTTCTTTTCCAGATCACGGCCCATAAAAATATTCTCTAAAGAATCTTCTTTTCCTGCATACGCAAAAGGAGATCTTTTGTGAGAACGGCAGCGTTATAACTTGAACCGCCGTGCTCCAGTAAGACACAAAATGAGATATTGCGAACCTTCCCCTTGGCATATCCGGCGAACCAGGCATGATTTTTTCTGCCGCCCGATGTCTGCGCGGTACCCGTCTTGCCGGCGACATAAAGGTCCGGTAGATCGCCGATAACGCGCGCGGTCCCCTCCGCATCAGCAACGGCGCCCCTTAGACCTTTGCGCACCGTTTCCAGGGTTTCCTCATCGACCTTGATCCTGCGCTCATCGACGAATTTATCGACCGGGGTATCTCCGATAGCCTTGATCACGTGCGGCTGAACGACCCAGCCGCTGCGCGCCACCATCGTCATCAGCCGGACCAGCTGTAAAGGTGTTACCTGGACCTCTCCTTGTCCGATGGACAGATTCAAAGTATCACCGGCATGCCATCCTCCTCTGCCTTCCAGACGCCTTTGTTCCCTGCTGGGGATCGAACCCTCTCGCTCATAAGGTAGATCGATAGAAGTCTTTTCTCCCAACCCCATGAGCCGCGCGTAATGAGTTATCGTGTCTGCTCCCAGCAATAATCCCACATTATAGAAATAAACATTGCAGGAGTGGGCCAGGGCGCCGATGAGATCTTGTGTGCCATGCACATGGGTGCAGCGGAATACCGCTTTTCTCAGTTGATAAAATCCCGGACAAACAAAACTCGTTCCAGGCATGATCTTTTTCGTTTCCAATCCGGCAGTGGCCATGATCACCTTAAAAACAGAACCCGGCGGGAACAGCCCCGTGATGGCGCGGTTAATGGCGGGTGCCAGCGGATCGGCAAATATCTGGTTGATTTCTGATGCGTCACGGCTACCCACAAAAATATTCGGATCGAACCCCGGGGAACTGGTCATCCCCAGGATCTCCCCGCTATCCATGTCCATGACGATGACGACACCGACCCTCTCCGCCAGAAGCTCAAGGGCATCCTGCTGTACTTCACTGTCGATGGTCAATGTAACGTCCTGCCCTTTCTGGGACTGCCGGACCCCTAACAACCGCACCTGCTGTCCGCGACTGTTAACTTCGATCTGCAAACCTCCTTCTTCCCCACGCAAATAATTATCATAATATTCTTCCACACCCGAATAGCCGACCACACTTTCCATGGAATAGCCATATTCCTTGAACCGATCCCGCTGGGCCAGGCTCATCTTCCCGACATATCCCAAAACGTGGGCGCTGTTTTCTCCCAAAGGATAGAACCGCCGGTAGCTTTCCTGAACGGACAGACTGGGAAATCGGTACTTGTTCTCCTCGATGATGATCGCATCTTCCTTGGAGATATCCTGCGCGATAACAACCGGAGCAAAAGGCGCGTTCTTTTTTCTCCCATAGCGTCGCGCGATCGATTGCTCGCTAACACCCAGCGCTGCACCTAAAAATCGGAATAACTCCGCCGAGTCACCGATTTCCTGGGGAGTGACCATGACATCATACGAAAGGCGGTTATCGGCCAACACTTTTCCGTTGCGGTCCTTGATCTGCCCGCGCCACCCTTCCATCGGGACGACCCGAATGCGATTATTGACGCTCAAACGAAAAAAATACTCCCCCTGGATGACCTGAGTATAAAACAACCCGGCCACGATAAAACCGAAAAGACCACCGGTAATTAGGCGAATAATCTTGAGGCGCATTTTTTTAATTGCTCAAATACAAATGGTGCGACCAGTAACGTTAGCAGGACCTGCGGCAGAAAAACGAACCGGAACACCTGGCCAGGATAAAGCGGCCCCACCAATATTTTGTACAAATGATAATGGACGACCGCGTTAATGGCGATGATGATAAAGATCAATATATAGCGCGAGAGCCTTGAGCCCATATGATAGATATATTGCTTGAGGATCGTGGTCATATACGCCACCACGATAAAAGAACACACATTGATGCCCAGGATGCCCGTGCTGAAGCTGTCCCGAAGGACCCCCGCCAAAACGGCCGTCAAAAGCCCGTAACGGATGCCAAAATACAAATTAAAAAACATGACCAAAAGCAATTCCAGGTCAGGTGTCGCCCATCTGCCCATCAGATGAAACAACAAAAATTCAATGATAAACGCGACGATAACACAAAATGTGATGAACGCGACCTTGCTCATGACTATTGGAGAATGACGAGGACTTCCTCAACCTGCGACAAGACGACAGCCGGTTTTATGATGCATTCAATGGATGGTTCCTGTGGATTCCCGATGATCCGGACAACTTCACCGATGAGCAACCCTTCCGGAAAAGAAGTGCTTAATTTGGACGTGATGACCTTATCGCCGACTTTGATCTGCGCGTCGGAGCTAATAAACCGCATACGGCAGATCTCCCCCTGCAGCGATCCAGCCACCAGCCCGATTTCCCGAGAACCCTGGACGAGGGCCGCCACGCTAAATTGCGGATCCGTCAAAAGAACGACTTTTGAATTCTGTTCGCTGACCTCGGCTACTTTACCAACGACGCCCAAAGCGTTGATGACCGGCATCCCCTGGCGGATGCCATCATCCCGACCCCGGTCGATGATCATCGATGAACTCCATCCGGAAGGGTCCCTCCCGATGACACTAGCCGTCAGGGATGAATAAACCAGACTCCGTTTAAACGTCAGCAACCGTTCCAGCCGCAGGTTCTCCGCAACAAGTTCGTCCTGTCCGACCAATCGCGCCTTGAGCGCGCTGACTTCTTCCCGCAGGCGTTGATATTCATTGAACGTCCGGTGATAAAAAAGGATCTTCTTTGCTTCATAAAACGGGAAAGAGATGATCTCGATGGGGACGTTCAGTGCCCGGACAAATTTGAATTTCAGCGGGGCCAACGTGTCGGAACGAAAGAAAAATACGAGGAAAGGAACAAACAGAAGACAGAGGTAAATTAAATTCTTGGGAGTTCGTCTAAACACGCATATCTTTTGTGGTAAACGAGACGATTATTATTTAAAAATCCAGCTTGGTTTCCACCACAATACGCCGTTTCAGACGACCGGACATGTTCAACACCATCCCGGTCCCCATAACGACCGCTGTCAAAGGATCATCGGCGATGTGCACGGGCAAACCCGTTTCCTCGGCGATCCTTTTGTCGAGACCACGCAGAAGCGATCCGCCCCCGGCCATGACGATGCCCCGGTCGATCAGGTCCGCAGCAAGTTCCGGGGGGGTTTGTTCAAGCGTTGTTTTGGAAGCGTCCACGATGGCTTGCACAGGTTCATGCAACGCCTCACGGATTTCAACAGAAGTGATGGAGATCGTTTTGGGCAATCCGGAGATCAGGTCCCGGCCGCGCACATCCATCTGAAGTTCTTCTTCTAAAGGAAACGCGGAACCGATACGGATCTTGATCTCTTCGGACGTTCTCTCGCCGATCATCAGATTATAGGTCTTGCGCAAATATTCGACAATGGCCCCGTCCATTTCATCCCCGGCGATACGGATGGATTTGGAGAAAACCAGTCCGCCCAGCGAAATGACCGCGAATTCGGTCGTACCGCCGCCGATGTCGATGATCATATTACCGGCGGGTTCTTCGACCGGCAAGCCGACCCCGATCGCCGCGGCCTTAGGCTCCTCGATCAAGACCACTGATCTCGCCCCTGCCCGTTCGGCGGAATCCCGAACCGCCCTTTTTTCAACAGCCGTAATGCCGGAGGGGATCGCGATGACCATGGCGGGGCGCACCAGTACCCGGCGCTTATGAACTTTTTTGATGAAATATTTCAACATCGCTTCGGTAATTTCAAAATCGGAGATGACGCCGTCTTTCATCGGACGGATAGCGACAATGTTCCCGGGCGTGCGGCCCAACATCTTCTTGGCTTCCTCGCCAACAGCGATCACCCGGTTGGTGTCTTTTTCAATGGAAACAACCGAAGGCTCGCACAGAACGACCCCTTCCCCCTTGACGTAAACCAGCGTCGTGGCGGTCCCAAGGTCGATCCCGATGTCGTTGGAAAATAATCCGATGAAATAATTGAAGGCTTTGGAGGCAAGCTTAAAAAGCTTTTGTAACATCTGTAATTCCTTTAAGATAAGAAGATTATCCCGTCCGGGATTGCTTTACGTGAATAATATATGAAAAGAAAAATGCTGTCAACAGTATTTATATATATTTATCTATTTTAATTTCTAATTTTATATACTTTGGCACCGAGAGATCGAAAATCCCGCACAAACCTAGGGTAAGATTTGGCCGTGCATTCAATATCTTTAATGCGCGCACCGAGTTTTGTGCCTAAAACAGCAAAGGCCATGGCCAAGCGGTGGTCACGGTGCGGGTCCAGCAGGGGGCCGGTTCTATAATCCGTCCGGGGATGGATCACCATGGCGTCCTTTTTCTCCTCGATTGCGGCCCCAACCTTGCGCAACTCGCGGATGAGATCACTGATCCGGTCGGATTCCTTGGCGCGCGCGTGGCCGATATCGTAGAGACGGGTTTTCCCGCGGGCGAAAAGCGCGATGACCGCCATAATTGGCACCAGGTCCGGGCAATCCTTCAAGGAAAAGTTGCCGCCTTTAAGCTGCGACGGCCCTTTGATCCGGATAGCCGTAGGTGTTTCTTGAAAACGCGCCCCCATTTTGCGCAATAACGACAGGATATGCCGATCCGCCTGAACCAGATCGTCACGCAAGGTGCCGCTTAATACGACATCAGAATGATTGAGAAGCGCCGCGGCCATCAAGAAAGCGGCCAGCCCATAATCCGAAGGGACCAAAAAATTCGCTAACCCTTTAAATCGTTGGTTACCGGCAATTAAATACTGACGCGCTCCTTTAGAACGGATCCGTACCCCGCTTTGGGCCAACACCTGACGAGTCATCGTGATGTAATCCGTTGAAACCATTTTCCCGCCCACCACCGTCAAGCGCGTGGGGTGATCCAATCGCGGACAGGCGATCAATAAAGCCGAAATGAACTGGGAGCTAAGACTGCCATCGATACGGACATCGCCGCCCCGGAGAGTTCCTCCGGTCAAACGGATCGGGACGCTCTCCTTCTCTCCGACTCCATGGATACGCACACCCATGGCGCGCAACGCGCGCGTTAAAAAAAGATTGGGGCGTCCTTTCAGCGTACCGCTACCGGCAATCACAGCTTTTGAACCGTGCAAAGCGACCAAAGGCAAAAGGAGCCGTAAAACAGTGCCGGATTCCTGAACATTGATTCTGGATAATCGTGGCGGATGGATATTGGCCGTGACTTGCCACACGTCGGATTTCAAACGCACCACACGCGCGCCTAACTGACGTGCGACATCTATGGCGACTTTAGCATCGTCACAATCCGATGGATACCGGATACGCGAAGCGCCGCCGCACGAAGCGATCAAAAACGCGCGGATAGAATGGGATTTGGAGGCGGGAAGCCGTAAGGCTCCGCGCAAAACGGGCGTAGGCTGAACCTGGAGGATCATTTTAAAACGACAGAATCGTCCTTGCGGACCTGCCGGCTCGTCAACGGCGGGATGAAATCGGCAGCGGACATCTCCGGCTGGACGCGGGTGATCTTGATCTCTCCGAGAAGGTCTTTGCCGCGGGAAACGGATAAAACCTGATCTTCCCTGATGCCGTGATTGGCGCCGAGATTGACGATGACGAATTCCGTTTCTCCATCGACCATGACAATGCGCCCCTCCGGAACTGCTTTAGCAGGAGCGACCACGATCTTTTCGAGCTCGACTTCTTCTTTCTTATTCTCGGACTTTTCCTGCTCAACGGCGGGCGCCGCTTCTTCTTGAGGTTGTTCTACCACCGGGGCCGCTTCGACCGGGGCCGGCGACTCGACACCCTGCTGCTGCATTTTAGCTAAAGCCTCTTCCAGCGTTTTCGCGCGTTCTTCGGCCGCGCTCAATTTTTGTTCAAGCTCCTGACGGGCACCCTGCTCGGTCTGCAACTGCGCTTCCAGCTCGGGCAATTTTTGTGCCGCCTCGGCATTGCTGTCTATCTTTTCCTGCAATTCCACCCTGGCCTTGGCTTCCTTGTCAAATTTTTCCTTAAGCGCCTGGTTCTCTTTCTTCAATTCTTCCCGGATACCTTCCTGCAGTTCCAGTTCATCCAGCAGACCGTTGATTTTTTCATCCGCCTCTTTATTTTTTTCCTGCAACAAAAATCCCTGCTTTATAGCGTCCTGCAACTTGGCCTCCAACTTAGCAGCATTGGCAACACTTTCTTGCAGAGCGGTTTCCGTAGATATTCTTTTCTCCTTCTCTTTACTTAGAAAAAACATGGCGAGACCCGCGAGCGAAAGCGAAAGGATGACAAAAATAACGAGAAAGATGACGAGAACTTTACCGGAGGAATTCCTGTGCGTGTTCATAGATTTGTCTTCCCTCTTAAGTTATTGGTAGGTTACTTCTTACATTATATGTAAAAAGACGAACAAGTAAAGCTGGAATTTGTTTTTCCCTGGCGCTCTACAGCCCGACTTTTTGCAAAAACTCCTTGGGCGGCCGGCAGGAAAATTCCAGAAAACACTTCCAGTGCGGATGTTCAAATCCGATCGCCTGGGCGTGCAAGGCCAGCCGGGAGAAGCTTCCCTTGCGCCCGTATTTCGCGTCGCCCAAGATCGGATGATGGATATGGTTCATATGCACGCGTAACTGGTGCGTTCGGCCCGTTTTAGGAAAAAGCGCGATCAACGTCACGCCCTTATGCCGCTTGATAACGCGATAGAGCGTGACGGCCTCTTTGGCCGCGTCATCATATTGAACGTCCCGCAGATCGTGGTGGATGGAATGCCGGCCCAAAGGCGCGTCGATAATGCCTTCGTCAAATTCCACCTCGCCATCGACCAACGCGACGTATTGCTTTTTCACTTTATGTTTTTGGAATTGCCGGGCCAACTGCGCGTGCGTCTGGTTGTCTTTGACCGCGATCATCAACCCCGAGGTCTCTTTGTCCAGACGGTGCACGATCCCCGGACGTAGTGCCATATTAAAATCCGAAAGTTGGCGGCAATGGAACAAAAGCGCGTTGACCAATGTCCCGGAATAGATCCCTTGCGCGGGATGGACCAGCATCCCGGCGGGCTTGTTGATGACCAGCAAAAATTCGTCTTCATAAAAAATATCGAGCGGGATCTTCTCGGAGAGGATCGGGTGCGGGTCCAGAAGCTCTTGCGCGACGTCCACGTTGATGTTGTCGCCGACGTGCACTTTGTAATGGGCCTTGACTTTTTCTTTGTTGACCGAAACGGCGCCGGCCTCCAGAAGTTTCTGGACAAAGCTGCGCGACGGAATATCGGGAAGCGCCTGCGTTAAATAAACATCCAGGCGTTCACGATCATGTTCGGGTTCGACTTTTAAGGCGTAGGTGGACATAGACGGCTATCGCTATCAACGCAACGCAGACCCATTGATAAACGCTTAATCCCAGAACAAGGACATAATGGTCGGCGCGGAAAAATTCGATCACAAACCTTAACAGCGCGGCCCCAAACAAATATAAAGCAAAAACATCTCCGGGAATTTTGTTGACGCTTTGGTAGCGCCGCAGGATCAGAAAAAGGACAAATAGTCCCGCCATCGTGTACAGCTGGGTGGGATGAAGATGCGCGTGATGTACGGGAAAATAAATCCCCCACGAAACCTCCCGGCCGTAACAACAGCCGTTCAAGAAACAACCGATCCTTCCAATGGATTCGCCCAAAGCGGCGTAAGGCGCAACCAGATCAACCATCGTCGGTAAATGTAATCCTTTTTTGCGGATGAACCTGATCCCGCTCAACGTGGCCGCGATCAATCCGCCATGCCAGGCCAGCCCTCCGTTTTGGATCATGACGATCTCCAGCGGATTCTCCATAAAAAAACGGTAATTGAGCAGCACATAAAAAAGCCGCGCGCCCAGGACCCCCGCGATGATCGTCCAAAACGCGAAATCGGAAATGACCTCAGGGAGGATCCCTACTTTTTTCGCGTCCCGCGCGGCCAGAAAGGTACAAACCACGGCGGCAATGGCCAGCATAAGGCCGTAAGAATAAACGGTAACGGGACCGAATTGGCAGATGACAGGATACATAGTGGAATCAGAAAATATATTTCAGGTTACTGGTGACTGGTATCTGGTTACTTACTTCTCAGATAACTGAAAGCACTGCCAGGCGATGATGACGGCGCCGATGGTGATCGCACTGTCCGCGATGTTAAATACCGGCCAGATGCGAAAATCGATAAAATCGATCACGTAACCATACGTGATCCGATCGAATAAATTTCCCATCGCACCTCCGAGTATGAGAGAAAAAGCGATGACATAGCGACGGTTCAAAACTTCATTGTTCTGGCGATAATAATAGACATTAAATATCAAGAGGATGATCGCGATGACGGGGATAATGATAAAGACGATGCCTTGGTCGCGAAAAAAACCGAAAGCGATGCCGGTGTTATGCACGAGGGTCGCCTGGAGAACGTGAGGAATAACAGGTAAAGATTCGCCTAACCCCAACACTCCGGAGAAAAACAACTTGGTAATACGGTCAAGGGAAATAACGGCGAGGGTGACAAATAACGCTAGCGAAACGCTCCATTGAGATCGTTGCAGATCTCTCATCTTCGTTCGGATTCGATCTTTTCCTGACACTTCAAGCAGGTTTCAACGTAAGGAAGGGCCTTTAAGCGCACTTCAGGGATCGATTTGGAACACTCCACGCAAAGACCATAACTTTTATCTTTGATCTTCTTTAACGCGACGTCGACTTTCTGGAGGACTTCCCGTTCGTTGGAAGCCAGGCCAAGGCTGAATTCGCGGTCGTACATGTCGGTCGCCACATCGGCCATATGTTGCACGTGACCGGAAACATCCCGCGACTCGCTGTCCGCGCCGCCGTTATGCCCCTGGGAAATATTGTTGATATCGTAAAGAAAATCTTCTTTGAGCTTCAGGAGAAGCTTCTTGTAGTTTTCCAGTTTCTTTTTATCCAACTTTGTCTGCGTCATGCGTGTACTCCTTTACGTTTGCTGTGCAACGTCCGCATAAGCTCGGATGGTCGGGGTCTTCACCAACATCGGTGCGGTAATTCCAGCAACGGCCGCATTTTTGGCCGTCGGCTTTTTGAACGACGATTTGCCGCGCGAAACTTCCCGCTGCGGGTTCTCCCAAATTTGGGACATACTCAACGGCAACTTGAGAAACGATAAATACCGCAGGAAGTGTTGCTTCATGCTTCTTGAGGTAATCATATTCGCTTTGGCTGCCGGTCTTGATGAGGATCTGTGTTTCCAGCGAACTCCCCACCTCTCCAGCTTTACGTTTTTCCTCGATGGCTTTCAAAATGTCGGGTCTGATCGCCACCAGCCGTTTGAATTTCTCCTCAATTTCTTTATTTTGCCATTCCCTTGGCATAACTAGCCAGTCCAGCAAATGAACGCTGGCCACTGATCTCATGCCAGCATCTTTGGGCATGGCCTCAAAAATCTCTTCCGCCGTGAAACTCAACACCGGCGCAAGGACTCGAACCAGGTAATTGAGGATATGATAAAGAACTGTTTGTGCACTTCTTCTTTCTGGTGAATTTGCGGCAGAAGTATACAGCCGATCTTTTAGGATGTCAAGATAAAAACTGGACAGATCCTCGTTGCAGAAAGTATAAATCGATTTTGTGACCTTCGCAAACTCATAATGCTCAAAAGCGGCTTTCAGTTCGACCATCGTCGCATAAAGGCGCCCCAGCGCCCAGCGGTCCAGATCAAGCAACTGATTGTACGCCAACATGTTTCGAGTCGGATCAAAGTCGTAAAGATTCCCCAAGAGATAACGAAAAGTATTTCGGATCTTCCGATAGCTATCGGTGAGCCGCTCCAGGATCTCTTTGGAGATCCTGATGTCTTCTTCATAAGAACTGGACGCGACCCAAAGGCGAACGATGTCAGCGCCGCTGTTTTTCATCAGATCCAAAGGCGAAATGACGTTGCCCAGCGACTTGGACATTTTTCTTCCCGCGCCATCGACTACAAATCCGTGCGTCAAAACGCCTTTGAATGGGGGTTTCCCTTCCATCGCAACCGCTGGAATCAAAGACGACTGAAACCAACCGCGGTGCTGGTCGGAACCTTCGAGATAAAGATCAACGGGGAGTTCCATGCCCAGCATGGCTTTGACAACGGCCTGATGGCTGACGCCGGAATCAAACCACACATCGAGAATGTCGTGCGTCTTTTTAAAATCAGAACCGCCGCAATCAGGGCAACGGAATCCCGCGGGAATAAGTTGCTTGATATCTTTTTCAAACCACGCGTCGCTTCCTTCTTTCTGGACGATCTTCGCGAAATGCTCGATGACTTCAGGGAATAATTTGTGTTCATCCTTGCAGCCGTGGCAAACCAACGCGGGGATCGGCACGCCCCAATAACGCTGACGGGATAAACACCAGTCTGGACGTGTGGCCACCATAGACGCGATGCGCTCTTTGCCGGCGGGCGGAACCCATTGCACGTCGTTTTCGATCGCTTTCTGCAAACGTTCACGCAATTTCTCGTGATCGATCTTTAAGAACCATTGGTTCGTCGCGCGAAAGATAATCGGGTTCTTGCAACGCCAACAATGCGGATACGTATGTTGGATCGTTGCTTTGTGAAATAAAGTTCCTTTCGCTTCTAAATCATTGATGATCTTGTCACTTACTTTCGAAACGTGCTGGCCCTTATATTCCCCAGCCAATTCCGTGTACACACCTTTGTCATCAACAGGCATCAAAACTTCTAACCTGTACTTCAGTCCCGTCTGAAAATCGTCCTGCCCGTGGCCGGGCGCGGTGTGGACCAAGCCCGTACCGTCCTCTTTAGTAACATAGTCAGCAGCGACGACGCGGCAATTCGGACGAACACCAAAAGGATGGTCATACGTCACGGCCGACAATTCTTTTTGGGTTACCTTAAATTCACTTTTACCCGACTTTCCCGCCTTCTCTAATACTTTAGACCGTAAAGATTCCTCGATGATCAAATATTCATTCCCCGCATCAATAACATCGTAATGATATTGGGGATGCACCGCGACCGCGACATTAGCCAATAACGTCCAAGGAGTTGTCGTCCAGACCAGCAAATACAACGGTTTGGAAAGTTTTTTGCCTAACGCCTTCTCGACATTATTGACTTTGAATTTCACATAGACCGACGGTGAAGCATGGTCTTCATATTCAACCTCCGCCTCGGCGAGCGCGGTCTCGCACTGGAAGCACCAGTTGACGGGCTTGAGTCCGCGGTAGACGTATCCTTTTTGGTGCAGTGTCACCAGAGATTTCAAGATCCAGTATTCATAATCACGACTCAAGGTAAGATAAGGGTTGTCCCATTCGCCGAAAACGCCGAGGCGTTTGAATTCCGCTTTCTGGATCTCGACGTATTTCATCGCGTAGGCGTACGCCTTCTTGCGAAAGTCCACGCAATCGATCTCGCCTTTTTTCTGTTTTAATTCTTTAAATAGTTGATGCTCGATAGGAAGTCCATGGCAATCCCAGCCGGGCACGTACAGGCTGTCGAGCCCCTGCATGGTCTTGAATTTGACGATCATGTCTTTAAGGACTTTGTTGAGCGCGTGGCCGATGTGGATGTCACCGTTGGCATACGGCGGCCCGTCGTGAAGGATGAAACGTTTTTGGCCTTTACCCTTTGCGCGGATCTTAGCTTGCAGCGAATCTTTCTGCCACTTCTCTAAATACGTGGGTTCTTTTTGCGCCAACCCCGCTTTCATGGCGAAAGGAGTGTTCGGTAAGTTGAGGGTTTTTTGGTAATCCATTATTGCTTAATATACTTTCCTATAATAATGCTCAATTCCTTTTTCTTCTGTTCCGGGATCTTGGCCGGGTCGGTCATGATGGCGTGCTGCAACGCGTTTTGCGCGGCGAATTGCTTGATTTTCCCTACGCGCGGCACGGCCAGGCGGATGATTTTCTTAGCCGTTTCAATATTTTTGTTCAAATACGCGATGACCATGTCCACCGTGACGGCATCGTGGCCAGCATGCCAGCAGTCGTAGTCGGTGACCGCGCACAACGAAGCGTACGCGATCTCCGCTTCACGGGCGAGTTTGGCCTCCACCATATTCGTCATCCCGATGATGTCAACGCCCCAGCTGCGGTAAAGATTGGATTCGGCCTTCGTGGAGAACTGCGGGCCTTCCATGTTCAGATATGTTCCCTTGGGGTGAACCGTTGCGCTGGCCTGTTTACAGGATTCAATTAAAACGGAAGTCAATTCCGAAGAAACCGGATCCGCCATGGAAACATGCGCGACGATGCCGCCGGTAAAAAAGCTCGCTTCCCGTGCCTTGTTGGTGCGGTCGATGAATTGGTCCGGCACCACGAAATCCATCGGTTTGATCTCTTCCTTCATGCTCCCGCAAGCGGATACGGAAATGATCGCGTTAACCCCCAAACGCTTGAGCTCAAAAATATTCGCCCGGTAATTGATCTCGCTGGGAGAAATATGATGCCCGCGGCCATGGCGGGAAAGAAAGATCACTTCCACGCCATCAAGCATACCCGTCATAAAATGATCCGAAGGCGGCCCGAAAGGCGTGTCCCAGACCATCAGCTCCTCGCTGTTCTGGAGGCCTTCCATTTTATAAAGCCCGCTGCCGCCGATGATGCCGACTTTTGTCATTTGGAAAGTTCCTTTGCTCGTTTGCGTGCCGCAGTAAGCGCCCACTGAACAATTTTTCCAGTCTTATTCTTTTCAAAAACTGCCAACGCCGCCTGGGTCGTGCCACCTTTGGAAGTCACTCGCGCGCGCAGGATATCCGCACCTTCACCGGACTGCTCTAAAAGCCGGGCGCTTCCCTTCAATGTCTGCGTTACCAATTCCCTGGCCATCGCCGGATTTAATCCCAACGACCGCGCCGCTTTTTCCAGACATTCGGCAAAATAAAAAACATATCCCGGCCCGCTGCCGGAGACAGCCGTGACCGCGTCCATCAAGCGTTCGTCAACAACGACCGTCTTGCCGATGCAATTAAAAATCTGTTGTGCCATCTTTATATCCGCCGTCGTGGCAAATTTACCCCGGCAAATTCCCGTGACGGCTTCGCCGACCTGCGCCGGCAGATTCGGCATGGTGCGCACAACGCGAACTTTCCCTAAACGTTTTTCGATGTAATGGCAGGTTATTCCTGCGGCGATGGAGATGATCAGCTGATCTTGACGCACATGGCGACGTAATGCAGCCAATACTTCGTCGAAATTCTGTGGCTTGACGGCAAGGATAATAATGCGCGAACCCGAGGCAACCGTCGCCAGGCCGGCGACCTTCGCGCCGAAGCGACGTTTTAAAAATGCGCCGCGCTTGGCATCCTGCTCGCAGACCCGTACGGAAAACTTCCGGCCAATGCCCGTCAGAATGACCGTTCCCATGTTTCCACCACCGATGAGACCAACTGTCGTTTTGTTCATTTGAATATTGCCCTCCCGATGCGCACCATGTTCGACCCTTCTTCGATGGCGATCGCGTAGTCTTCGCTCATTCCCATAGAAAGATATTTCATCTCCACGCGCGGATGGGTGGCGTGCTCGTCTTCGACGGCATCGAAGAGTTCCCGCAAATCGCGGAAACACTTTCGGACAACACCCTGATCTTTCGTAAACGGCGCCATGGTCATCAGTCCGGAAAGGCGGATATGTTCGCAGCGGCTGATTTCTTCAATCAACGGCAAAACCTGGTCGGGATGAACGCCAAATTTTTGGTCTTCTCCCGAGGTATTGACTTCCACAAGAATCTCCGCCATCTTGTTGAGCTTGACCGCCTGTTTCTCGATCTCATCAGCCAGGTGGATGCTGTCCACCGACTGGATCAGGTCAAAGATCTCAACGGCGTGCTTGGCCTTGTTGGTCTGCAGGTGCCCGAGCATATGCCGGGTGGCGCGGACATGTTCCTGGTCCAGAATAGCGAATTTCTCCATGGCGTCCTGGACTTTATTTTCCCCGATATGCTTAAGCCCGGCCGCGACGGCTTCCTTGATCTGGGCGGCGTCCACGTATTTGCTCGCGCCGACAAGGATGATCTCTTTGTGATTGCGGCCGATGCGTTTGCAAACGGCCTCGATATCTTTATGGACTTGTGCCAGACGTTCCTTGATCATTATGCCCCTTGACCTTGCTGAAGGAGAATAAAGTAACATAAACGGGAGGAACAGTCAACGGGAAGAAAAATAATGCCTTTAACTAATTTAACAAACTCACCGGCTCAACTTCGCGGGCTTTAAGCGCTGGCCTTATCTCTTGCGTATCCGGCGCGGGATCGGCTAATCCCAATAGCATAGGCAGGTTGGGGATGGGAGTAATATTAATAATGATCGGCACAAAGCCGTCAATGCGCATCGTTTCGATCGGCTGCTGCGGCAACGGCAGCGGCACGCCATTTCCGTCGCGCTTGATCTGCAGGTCGAGGAGTGCGGGGTTGAAATCGATACCGCCAGGCGCATTGTTCGTCGCTTGTATCTCATCACCCGACTTACTGACCACTGACGACTGATCACTGATCACTGCCATCATCGGAGAGGAGGCGGATCCTGCTTTAAGAGAATCTACGGCTCTCTGGACTTCTTCTTTAATGATTGCGACTGTGTCCTCCGGCCTCAGATCATTAATGTTTGGATCCATGCGATCCAGGGCTTCTTCAACTTTTTCCAATATGGCATACAGTGTCTGGCTGACTCCCATATTTCCCGGCAAGGGTTCCCTCAAATAAACATCAGTGTGTTCGCGTCTTACTTCTTCCTCAACTTCTTCAGCGGAAAGTAAATTCAGATTATTATATCCTATCTCCCCTTTCGGGTTTATCTCTTGAGAGTACCAAAAACGAAGAGAATATTTCTCACTCACTGCAGTCTCGAACTTATCTCCCCCGGGACTCCGAAATATTGCTTCATGCAGAGAATACGCATCCCGGAGTAATATATTAAGCTGTTCTCTTAATAAAGTAAGTCGTTTCGCGAAATCCTCTTTCGCCTTATATTTGTTTAATAAATGATCAAAAACCTTAATATTGCTCCTAAATGATGGGATCGCGGTCTGCTGGAGATATTCTGTTCTTATTTTGTATAAATTATATTCTAAATGTTCCCTATAAAAATTATACTTTACTTTAAAATTCTCTAATGCGTTGGCAAAATCGACCTGATCCTCAATGTCGACACCTTGAAGCATCATATTAAGGATACGAGCATCATCAAAATCCTGAAATGTTCCGGGAGTCTCACGTATTAAATCGGACACACGCTCATATTGTTCTTTAAATCGAGATAGTTCCGCTTCCGCCGGCGAGGAGGCGAGTCCAATAGCTTCAATCTGATCGTCTGGGATGCTTATCTCGGCTTCCCCAACAGTCAGCAAAAGAGTTGTTTTGTCGCCGCTAATCTGAGAAAGTCGCCCATTTACAGGTTCCCGCTCCCTTCTTGTAGTATGAACTATAAGACCAGCATCTTCGCTTACATAATTGCCGGCAACAACCTGATATAGACCATCCAAAGAATCCCATGCTGCTTTTACAAATTGGGTGATTTGATTTAAAGGCATTTCTTTCAAATCTGAATCTTCCACCCAAGTGATTTTAGCGACATCCATTGACCCGCCCAATACACTCCTAATATTGATCATTATTCGTTCTCGTCCTTTAGAATCAGCTTGTTTTAAATCGATAAAAAAAGGTCTGCTCCCGCCCCGTAAACCTCCGTATTGCATCAAAAAGTCCTCGGGCGAATAAATTACTTTCTCCACCGGCGAGGAGGCACCTTCGTTGCCCGAAGCTTGTGAGGAGGCGGACTCCTGCTCTTCATGCTTTATTTTCATGTACCTCAAAACTCTCTCCTTAGGATTTTTATATCCATCCCAATCTGTATCTCTTTTTAAAACGACAACATCATTTTCGATAGCGATTCCATTAAATCTGGGATCGAGCTCCTCATCGCTATTTCTTGGATATTTGGTATTTGGAGAAATCATATCTCCTTTTTGATTAAACACCTGAATTTCAGCGTAATTAGCATACCGCTGCATTAAAACATAGTAATTTCCTTTGGAATCGATATCAAAACCCAATGCCGAATTTACCTGCCCTTCGTCTTGATAGGCATCCTTTCCTCTTCCTTGCGTTGTGATTTTTTTAACCAAATTATTAAACGGGTTAAGTTCAACAATAAAATATTGCTCGAAGGGTTGTTCGCCCCGACTAGTGCCCCTATACGTTAAAAGAAAAGCAATGTTATGATTGATCGGGTTAAATGCAATTTCCCGGAGCATTAATTCTTTGAGCATTTTTTCGTCTGGGAAAACGTTTTTCAAGATACCATCCAAGCTGAATGGAGTTTTTAGATCTGTCGATATCAGACGATGCCAATCGACCCCCTCTGTTCCCCTTGGATTAAAAGCCTTAAACGTGTAAGCAGTATCAAAACTTATCTTATGACCATTAACGAGGATATGGGGCCAATCTGAAATATCGTGGCGATCAGGGCCGCGCATTCGAGAAAACGATTTGTGCGCAGGCCATTTTGCCTGAAATTGTTCATCGGGGAGATCTTGGCCAAATTTTCTTTCCATGACATCGTCAAAACTCACCGCCTTTGTTAGAATCAATGGAAGATTTACTGTAGGAGGTGCCAGCAAAGAAACTATCTTTTCGGCAACAGGAACAAGTGCTTGGTCCTCATTCTCCATTGGCGAGGAGGCGAACTCCTGCTCAGGTCCGTTACCATTAAGCGGAATGATGAGAAACCGATCGGGACTCTCCTTGCGATACACCTTCAGCGAACCTGCAGGGAAGTTTTTCCCTTCAATAATCGCATCTTTTTGGAGCAAGATTATTTTAGTTACATCCCGTAAACGCTTCTCTCCCCCAGGATAAAATGTTGGATTTAAACCTAATATTCTAGCCCATTGAAAATTATTTAAAGGGCTCTCTGGTCTCACATTAATTTTGATAGCAATGTTCGTCTTCCCGGTCGGGTCAACCCATTCATCCAGCCAGCGAACAAGTCCTTCGATTTCCACCGGCGAGGAGGAAGTTCCGTCGCCCGAAACTTGCCCCGTAGAAATCCCTTTGGGATTATACGGGGCTTGCGAGGTGGCAGGCCCTGCAATCGTCTTGGCATATTCTATATTGAGCACAATTGAAGGTAGCCCATCCCGGATCAAAGTTTTCATGTCCTCTTCTATCGGAGATTTATGAACCATTACTTGTTCATACAAATTCCGAACAGATATTACCTTGTTGCGTATGCTGCTTAATTGCCTAAAAGTTAAAAATGCTTCCCCGTTCCCTTCTAGCGAATGTTTTACTTCTTTCAAGTACTCTAAAATATTCTGTGTGTCACCATCGGCGGATTTATATTGCAGGGCATCATTTATGAAAGAAAATATTTCTTTAATATTATAACCGCTTTTATCAAACCAAATATTTTGGATATCCTCAAGGACCGGCGCGATCAGTTGTTTTATCTGTTCCTGCGAATCATTACTTAACTCCTTATCTTTGATCGTTCTTGATAACCCGTCAAAGGACACGATCAGATCTATCATGGCCATTCCTTCTCCCGACTCTCTGTTACGCGCGATGTCTCGCTCCAAAGCTCGAAGAGAATCCGAAACATTCGAAAACCCTCCCCCTAGAATCTCCAATTTATTAATAGCATCAGTAATTTTTTGTTGTACCTTTTCCATCGGCGAGGAGGCTTCCGCCGGTTTTGCCGCGAAAGCCGCAGCGATATCCTCGACGTAGACCGCCGGTTGCGGGGAAGACCTGATCCCGATCCTTAACCGAATAATGGGCACATAGACCGTGCCGCTTGCAAGAAATTCCCGCTGCGTTTTTTTAACCAGCATTTCGATAAGGCCAAAATCTCCCTCAACAAATCGCCCCGGAATATGAACAATATTCAACTTTCCCTCATCCGAGTCTTGGACCGCCAGGATAATGTCTTTTCCTTCAGCCGCCTCATGGATGATCCGGTAAATCTCCGTATTGATGCTATTGGTGATCGACGCGGAGGCGCCTCCTGCGCTCAATTGACGCTTTAATTCTTCCAGCGATAATGAATCTTTTATGCGCCCATTGATCTCGGCTATGAATTCGGCCTTTTCCCGGTGCACTTTCGGCAACCGCGCTTCGTCCACTTCGTTGATCAATTCTTCTGCAACACCCTCACCATCCAAAAGCCGGCGGGCCGCTTCCCGGACATCGGGGAATGCGGAATGGTCGCGTTGATCTTCCAATTTTGCTCTCACCTTTATAAGAACACTTTTCTCTTCATCATAAAAATACCTTAGATAAAATTTCCCATCTCTCCTTTTTCTTACAGCTTGCCTCACCTGCCAATCCTCGAGCAATCCATAAATATCCTTGATCGGCGAGGAGGCACCTTCGTTGCCCGAAGCTGACGCGGGAGCGGGATAATCACCCTCCTCTGCAACTCCCTGTCCAAAGGGAGGAAAAGAAGATGAATTATTATTAATAATGAGATCCGCCGTATCGCTTGTCAACAATACAACCTTGTCCCTTACCCCGAATATATTGTCCACTTTCTCCATAATTTGACTCAAAGAAAGTTGCGGGTGTTTCTCCCCCATTCTCCATCTTTGCAGGTAACGTTCTCGGCGAGTTTCGGTTGAAGCCCAGATATAAATTTTATAGTCATATAGCCTACGGATAGATTGGCCAAACAAGCTAATACTCAAATCAAACAAATAAATTTCTCCCGCCTGTGGAAGAATTCCCTCCACTAGCTCGTTTGTGTCCAAATCAAGGAACAATCTGCTATCTTTTTTGATCAACAGGTGTTCGTTTTCTTTCTTGGACTCCTCTAGCTCAACAAATCTATATCCACCTATTTCAATAATATTTTCTTTTTGATCGTGTAATATTTGCCTGCGTTTTGCTTCAGAGATCTCTATTCGTCGCGCATCTCGTCTATCGAACAGAGGAACCAAAGCTAATTGTCCATGCCTCAAATTATCAAGAGCGTATTTTAATCTTTCGATCTCAAAAATATTATACGGGTAATCTCTTTGACTATCTCTCCTGCGTTCCGGTAATGAAAATCGGTCTCCTGGAAATATAAAAATTCTTTCTCTTGGTAATTGTTTCTGGATTTCCCCTTCTAAAATAGAAGCTACGAATGACTTCCCGGATGCCATGCCACCAGCCAACGCGATCAGCGTTATTTTGTCTTTTCCGTCTTTTCTCACTTCATGAATAAAATCAATTATTTTTCCTAACCCCTCCTGCAAAGAAACTGCATGAACAGGCGGCGTCTCTTTTTGTCCCCCATCCCCTAAACCCTGTCGAATATTTTCCTCCATTGGTGAGGAGGCGGTTTCGCTGCCCGAAGATTGCGAAGAGACGGTGGCGAGCGGCGATTCGAGGGCGGTGATGTCGGGCCCCTTGAAATTCTCGCTAAGCACGGTTACTACTTCCAAAGTCTGACCTTTTTCACTGGCCTTCTTAACAAGCTCTTCACCTTGCGCAGATTGCGCCAATGTCCATACCATCAACGTGGCCATCACCAGATGTCTGATCTTAAAGCCAAGCCCGCCGGAGAAATACTTGCGCGGGATCACATCTTGGGTCGCCGGGTCATAATCTTCTTTAATATAATTGTACACGCCCTTTTTGAACGACTCGATGTACTGCTCGTAGATTTTCTGGTTGACTGTTTTGTCCTGGGTGTCGATCCCTTTGGTCTTGTTTTGGTCGACGTAGATCTTTCCCAGCAAGCCGTCTTTTAATTTCAGCTTGTACCACGCCGCGAGGATCAGCGAGTTGTACATCTGACGCAGATTGGCGAAATTTTCACCTTCATTGACTTCCTTTTCGATGGCGGGGAGGATGATTTCGCGAATGATCTCAGTGGTCAGTGGTGAGTGGTCGGTGTTCAGATTTTCTTTCTGACCACTGATCATTGATCCCTGACCACTGGCGAGGTAGTCTTCTTCAAGCATTACTTTCAACCGGCTCTTCACCACAAAGGCACTCGTGTCCTTCTCATACACCACCGCCTCTTGCGGCACGACCCAGACTTTATTGAAAGTGTTGACAGGGATCTCCGTGGTCCCGTACTTTTCACGCGCCTCTTTGTAGATCTTCTCCCAAAATTCTTTCCCCAGTTCTTTTCCCGGGTACATCAAAGATGCCGTCAGCTGCTTGAGTAAATAATCCTGCGCGAGCATGTCCCGGCCCATTTCCGTCTGGCCTAATCCTTGGGGGATCATACGATTTTTTTCATACGGCGAAAGGTTCACCCAAAGTTCATCTTCGGGAACGGTCAGTGAGGCCAGGAAATATTTGATCAGTTTGCGGGATTCTTCTTTGAGGGCTTGGCCGGTTAAATTCGCGTCACCGGTATTGACGATGAAATCAAACTTGAGCGGATTATCGGGATGGATCGTGATGCCGATCAACCGCGCCGGGACGAATCCGGCGCTAACGGGAACCATCGTGCCGGGCACGGGTAAATTAAAAACGGCTTGGGCGCATACCGGTGTCGGCGGCAGGATGACCCCGGCAAGAAATGTTATCGCGATAAAACCGCAAAGGGTCTTATATGCAAGCGAGGTGTGTCTTTTTTCTAAATAGACGATCATGGGAACCGTGGTTTATATGGTGACTATGCATGGCCTGCAGAACTACGCGTATAAACCCTGCCATTCCCGGAGGTGTTCATAACTGCAGAGAAATAAATTGGTTACCCCGATTCGCAAGATATGGTAAAATTCTCCCGGATTTTTTATTGACTTTTATCCGTGCTGAAAAATCCTGGACAATTTTACCATGCTCATCGGGGTTCTTCACCTGCGACTTGCAAGTCGCAGGTGAAGAAAGTATGCCATATTCTCTTGGAAAATCAAGAAAATCAAACACCTGGAGCGTTGTGTAACGTATTGATAATAATGCGGTTAAAACGTTTAGCTATTTTACTTTGCCGTGGTTTTTTTGAGTTTCTCGGGGAAGTCGAAAATGCCGGCTGTTTCCGTCAAAAACTGATCAACGGAATGGCTGGGAAGGATCTTGGCAAACGGCGGCTTGACGGTGGCGAAGTACATTGGGTTGGGGTTGAATTCGTCCTTAAAGCTGTAATACAAAAGCGTGAGGATCGCGATGATCCCCAGAAAAATAGACGCGGAAACTGCGATCCGTTTTTTTAAGGAGACATTGGTGGCCAGTGTCATGTTGCCGATGAGAAACGCCGTGCCCAGTCCGCTAAAAAAGACCGCGGCCAGAACAATCTCAACGATAACGCTGTTGAAGCCATATCCGGCGTATTCGCTGACGTTAGTGAGCGTCAGTCCGGTAACAATGAACAAAAGGCTTAAACTTAATTGGGCCGCGAACTGCGGTTTATGCTTGATCATCCGTCCGGCGAAGGCCCACAGCCCTGCCCACGCGAAGGCGGTGAACAAAAATCCCAAAGACCCCGCGGCCAGTTTCGGGATGGAAACATCCTCCAGACTGGTCATGTACACATGGGCCGTAAAGATCATGGTGCACACCAAAAGGATCGACCACGCGTTAACGGGCTTCTCGATCTTCTGAAAGAACGGGTGGGTCTGGATGAGCAATTTTGTCGCGGCGACCGGATGTTCGGGGCTCAAAAAACGTAATCGCGTGCGGCCGACGACAATTTCATCGCCGGAATCGAGGCGCACCTGTTCCATGACCCGGGAGAACTTCCGCACGTACATGCCATTCTCGTGGCTCACGTCCTCGACCAGCCAGCCGCCCTGCCCCGCATCGCTGCTGTGACCGCTTCGTACAATCAAATGATCGGCGGAAACATGGGGGTCCCCCAGGATCAGATCATTGCCGTAGCCCCGGCCGACGCGAACCTCTGGCCCTTCGAAAGTCTTGTATTCCCGCAAAAAACGTAACGGGTGAACTATTTCAATGATGAGTTTTGCCATTGGATCTCTTTTAAGAATTTGCGCGCGAATTCGATGGCGTTGGCCCTACTTATCCCCAAGACCACGACTTCTGTCAAAAGCCCGCGGTCATTGCGGTCCACCAGCGCCAGCGAGAGGTCGATGTCATAAAGTTCCGGAAATTTTTTATACTGCCGCGCGCACCAGAGCACCTTCGTGTCCCGGCCGCCGACATCGACAAAATTATTATCACATTGAAAATTAGTCACATCCTCTTCTTCAGCATTCTCATAAGGATCGGGGACCCGGAAATGATTTTCGTATAAATTATAGAACCGGATCGGATTAAGCCCTTTGCTGGTGAGCCAAAAATATTTATAAAGGATATTGCCCGTGGAAAACCCCGGCGAAAGGAAGATCGTGTCGCTCGTCGAGCAACTGATATAAGCGTAATTGTAGAGATCTTTTTCCTTATCTTCAGATTTGCCCCAGCATTTAAAGACATTAAGAAGTTCTCCAGGCACTTTCGCTTCCCCCACCTCCAGGGTATTCCAGGCGGGCTCGAGCAAATGCTTGACGTATTGCTCCTGGTTTTCCGTCAATTGTTCTCCGATCTTTCTTTTCCACTGCGTGCCAGACAGCCCCGCATGGCTTGGCGCGGGTGGCGCGGCTAAAACGCGCGCGTACAATTCCCCCAGATGCTCCACGGGAACCAGAAAGCTCACCTCGTTGCCCGCGGTCGATACATTGATCCCAATGACCTCACTGGCCTTGTTCAAGGCCGGGCCGCCGCTCATCCCCGGATTGATCGACCCGGAAAACAGAATCTTTTTATAAAGAGAATCTTCCATCAGCCCGTTATAGATCCCCTCCACGATGCTCATCCCCAGATCAAAAGGATTTCCCATCGAGTAAATGCGCGTGCCCTTGGACAGATCCGAGTGCCCCAAAGAAAGGTAGGCTGACGGGCTCTCATGGCCACGGATGACCGCCAGGTCGTGGATGACATCAATGTCCAGAACTTCTGCGGGGTCGGTCAACCCATCATGGCGCACGGATTCGACCCGGAAACGCTGGGGTGAATGCACTGCTTCGGAGACCACATGAAAATTGGTCGCGATATGGCCTTCGGGCGTGAACTGAAAACCGGAACCGATCGAGGTCTTCTTGCCCGTGGCCAGATCGATCACCTGGATCTGCACCACGCTGGGGTGACAGGATTCGTAAATAGCCTGGGCTTCGTCCGTGATCGACTGCGCACTGACCGCTGCGGCGAACGCGGTAACGATCCCCAAAATGCCGGCAGACAACAAGAACTTCCTGTTTGTAAATTTTTTACGTTTCATAAGTATTTATATGACTTTTAGTATAAAATACAATCAATTCAATAGAAAGCGAAAAGTCGGAATATTATACGGCCCCGAACCCCTCCGCGCAGCGGAGCCATTGGTAGAACCGTCCTTTATGTGCTATACTTATACCAGAATACAACCCAAAGGCAAACCCGTCGCAAGGCGGGGACGCAAAGCTAAAGGGTCCTGTACCGTACGGTACAGGACAGCCAGTTGCCGCGACCGAATGCGTAAGTTTCGAACCAAGCACAGAAACCTATCCATCCGAAACGCGGATGGATTTTTTTTTGGTTCGCCGTATGGC
>Ga0209726_10001909_pt1 | contig 31959 bp, 34 predicted proteins | sample Subgrocontami54m_FD_187453 | JGI IMG/M metagenome (GOLD analysis project Ga0209726, IMG submission 187453) | Subsurface groundwater microbial communities from S. Glens Falls, New York, USA - GMW46 contaminated, 5.4 m (SPAdes) (version 3) | ecosystem: Environmental > Aquatic > Deep subsurface >... | reverse complement strand
CGCGATTCATCAAGCGCGCGATCGCGACGGGGCTCAGCCTGTCGAGAGCGCGGCTTCGCGGGTTGGGGCGCTCGGTGGGCAAACGGTGGTAGGGAATCCTCGCCATGGCGTCAGAGCCTACCCTACTATAAGGGCCCATGGCCGCCGTCCTGTCGGGCCTCGACGTGCTGGTCTCGCGGCTCCCGTCTCTCCTCCGCGGACGCACCGTCGGCCTTCTCTGCCACCAGGCTTCTGTCACCCGCGGCCTGACGACTGCGCCGCGCGCCATCGGCGCTATCCGCGGCGTGAAGCTCCGCCGTCTCTTCGCGCCGGAGCACGGCCTCACGGGAGCGGCCCAGGACCACGCGAGGATCGGCGCCGAGCGCGACGCCCTGACCGATCTTCCCGTCGTGAGCCTGTACGGGAAGCGCCTCGCCCCCGACCCGCGCGCGCTCGAAGGGCTCGACGCCCTCGTGGTGGATCTTCAGGACGTGGGCGCTCGCTACTACACCTTCGTCTGGACCATGGCGCTCGCGATGCGCGCGGCCGCGCGCGCCGCGCTGCCGCTGGTCGTGCTCGACAGGCCGAATCCGCTCGGCGGCGAGAAACTCGAAGGCAACATGCCGGATCCGGGCTTCGCCTCTTTCGTCGGGCTCTATCCCCTGCCGACGCGACACGGCATGACGATCGGCGAGCTGGCGGGCTATCTCAACGACACCCACGGCTTCGGCTGCGACCTGACCGTGGTGCCGATGCTCGGCTGGCAACGCGCCATGCGCTGGGAGGACACGGGGCTGCCATGGGTGGCGCCGTCCCCCAACATGCCGACGCCGGACACGGCCCGCGTCTACCCCGGCGGCTGCCTCGTCGAGGGCACCAACCTCTCCGAAGGCCGTGGCACGACGCGCCCCTTCGAGTGGGTCGGCGCGCCATTCCTCGACGGGGCGCGGCTGGAGCGGGCGCTCACGCGCAGGCGGCTGCCGGGAGCGCGCTTCCGCGCGATCGGCTTCGAGCCCGCCTTCCACAAGTGGAAGGGGCGGCGCTGCGGCGGCGTGCAGGTCCACGTGACGGACCCGGACCGCTTCAAGCCCGTCGCGACCTATGTCGCGCTCCTCGCGGAGGCGCGCGGTCAGGCCCCGCGGCGCTTCCGGTGGCGGAAGCCGCCGTACGAGTTCGAGCGGCGCAAGCTCCCGATCGATCTCCTCGGCGGTGGCCCGTCCATTCGCCGCGCGATTGAGGGCGGGGCGCAGCTCAGGCACCTCGAAGCTTCGTGGCGCCGTGACCTCGCCCGCTTCAAGCGCTCGCGCCGCCCGTTCCTGCTTTACACATGAAGCCTCTCCTCCTGCTCTTCACCCTGGCCTTTCTGGTTTCGGTTGACGTGCGAATCCTGGCGCCGGTCCTTCCGTCCATCGCCGTCTCCCTCGGCGCCACGGCGGGCGCCGCCGGCCTCGCGATGACCAGCTACTCGGTCGCCTACGGTTCGGGCCAGCTTGTCTACGGCCCGCTCTCCGACCGCTTCGGCCGGATCGCCGTCGTGCGCGCCGCGGCGCTCGGCTTCAGCGCCTGCTGCGTGCTGTCCGCGCTGTCGGTCACCACCTGGCAGTTCGTGGCGGCGCGGCTCCTGGCCGGGGCCTTCGCGGGCGGCCTCATCCCGCTCACCCTCGTGTACATCGGAGACACGTACGCGTACGCCGAGCGCCAGGTTGCCCTCGGGCGCTTCGCCATCGTGACGTCCGCCGGGCTCGCGTTCTCCGCCTCCATCGGCGGCATGGTCGCTCACCTCATCTCGTGGCGGGCGATGATCGCAGGCTACGGCCTTCTCACGCTCGTACCGGTGGGGCTCATGTTTTCGCTCGGCTCGGGACGGCCTCCGCGTGGCGCGGGCGCGCGCGGGCGCGTCGTCCGGTACATGGATCTTCTCACCGATCCGCGGGCGCTCCTCGTCTACGTCCTGACCTTCGCCGAGGGCTTCCTCTGCTGGGGCTCGGTCACCTATCTCGGCGCCTTCGCCCAACGCCGCCACGGCCTCGACCAGCTCCAGATCGGGCTCCTGATCGCGCTCTTCGGCGTGGGCACCATGGTGGGAGGCTCGCTGATGGCGCCGTTCCGCCGCAGGCTGTCGGAGAACGCGCTCGCCGGCACGGGCGGCCTGCTCATGTCCGCCGCCTTCTTCGTCCTGATCCCGACCTGGAGTTGGCCCGCCTTCGCGGCATCCATGCTGATGCTGGGGCTCGGCTTCGTGGGACTGCACTCGACGCTCCAGCTGCGCGGCACCGAGATCAGCGCGACCGCGCGCGGCAAGGCTTTCTCGCTCTTCGGCTTCAGCCTTTTCACCGGCGTCGCCGTCGGCACGGCGATGATGGGCCGGCTCGTGGATGCCGGGCTCGACGACACGATGCTCGCCGTTTCGGGCAGCGGGCTCGCCCTCGTGGGGGCGGCAGCGGCGAGCGTGAGACGCGGCAGAGCGACGTGACGCTCGAGGCGCTCGTGGGCCGCCGTCTCATGTTCGGGCTGCCGGGGCCCGACCTGAGCGGCGCCGATATCCAGCTCTTCCGCGAGACACAGGCGGCAGGCCTCATGCTGTACCGGCGCAACTTCGAGACCCCGGAGCAGCTTCACCGCCTGCTGACAGGCCTCGAGGAAGCGCTCGGCCGGAGGCTGCTGGTCGCCACCGACCATGAGGGCGGGCGCGTCATCATGCTCGGCCGCGCCGTCACTATCTTCCCTGACAACCTGGCCGCGGGCACCGCGGGAGAAGTCAACTTCGTCAACCGGCAGGGGCTCTTCGAAGGCCGCGAGCTGCGCAGGCTCGGCGTGGACGTGAACTTCTCTCCGGTGCTGGACGTCCTGACCGAGCGCTACAGTCCGAACATCGGCATCCGCTCCTACGGCAAGGACCCGGCCCTCGTGGCGCGCTACGGCGCCGCGCGCATCCGCGGGCTCCAGTCGGCCGGCGTCTCCGCCTGCGCCAAGCACTTCCCCGGCAAGGGCCACGCGACCAAAGACGCCCATCTGGGCCTGCCTGTCATCGACTCCGACTGGAGCGAGATGCACGCCGCGCACGTGCCGCCGTTCCTCGCGGCCATCGAGGCGGGAGTGGACTGCATCATGACTTCGCATCCGGTTTACCCACGCCTCGACCCCGCGCCGGACACGCCCGCGACCTTCTCGCGGTTGATCGTCGAGGAGTACCTGCGCGGCGAGCTCGGCTACCGGGGCGTCATCGTCTCAGACGATCTCGAGATGGGCGCGATCGGCGAGATCTGCCCGGTGGGCGAGGCGACGGTGCGGGCGGCGGCGGCGGGGCACGACCTGCTCCTCGTGTGCCACACTGCCGCGCGCCAGCGTGAAGCCCACGCCGCGCTCCTCGAGGCCTACCGCGCCGGCCGTCTGCCCCTACGGGGACTCGATCAGAGCGCCGCGCGCCTCGACGCGCTCGCGGTCAAACGCACTGCGCGGTTCGAGGGCGGCCCGCCGCGCCCCGAGCGCGACGGCGAGACTCTCGCCAAGGCTCTCGCCACCCGTGCCGTGACGCCGGTGACCCTGCCCAACGCCGAATTCAGCCGGGCGCTCAACGGTCGCGTGGTCGCCGTCTTCCCGCGGTTGTCGTCGCTGGCCGACAGGATCACGATCGAGGACGCGATGCTGGACGAGGCGCGCTTCGTCACACAGGCGCTGGCGCCGTACGGCATCGAGCCCGTGGTGGTGGTGGTCGGCGTGGAGCCGGGCGAGGCGGACATCGCGCGCGCGGCGTCGGCGGCGCGCGGCGCCGACGCGACCATCCTCTTCCTCTACGACGCCCATCTCTATCCGTCCAACCGCGCGCTGCTGGACGCGCTGCAGAAGGCCGTGCCGGCCCTCGGTGTCGTGCTGATGCGCGACCCGTGGGACGCGGAGTATCTCGCCCCGGGCGTCGTCGGCATCACCGCCTACGGCTGGCGGCGCGGTCAGCTCGACGCCGCCCTCGCGCGCCTACTCACCCCCGCTCGCGCGAGGGTCGGAGCTTAGCCTCAGCCCCTGTAGTTCTCGTTCGGCCGCTTCATCTCGAAGATGTCGTGGATGTGGGAGTACTGGTTTCCGGCCAGACGGCCGACCGGCTGGAGCCGGTGTATGTCGATGCGGCCGGTCTTGGCGTCGTAGACGTCGTCGCGCACATGGAAGTAGACGATTTCGCCGAACACCACGCTGTGCGGCCCGCGGCCCACGGAAACGATCTGGGCCACGCGGCACTCCATGCTGATGGGCGCCGTCGCCAACCGCGGCGCCCGCACCTGGACGCCGGGCGCCATCGTGAGCCCCGCCACCGCGAACTCGTCGACCTCGGGCCCGTACTCGCCCGACGTCACGTTCATGGCCTCGGCGTGGGTGTCGTCGACGACGTTCACGACGAAGTCGCCGGTGTGCTCGAGATTGCGCACGGTGTCTTTCTTTTCGTTCTCGCGGCGCCCGGACGAGAACGCGATCGTCGGCGGCTCGTTGCACACCCCCATGAAGAAGCTGAACGGGGCCAGGTTGGGCACGCCGTCGGCGCCGACCGTCGACACCCAGGCAATCGGGCGCGGGACGACGCAGCCGATCAGAAGCTTGTACGACGCGGTGGTGCCGATCGTTCGGGGGTCGAGCTCCATGACGGGGATCTCCGTTCGTCTAGCCGTGAGGGGGTCGGAAGGTCAGATGACGGCGTCGCGCCGCAGGCACTCGATCTCCGAAGGTTTGTAACCCGCTTCAGCGAGGATCTCGTCCGTGTGCTCGCCGAGCGTGGGCGGCTCCCGATCGATGCCCGGACTACCGTGCGCGAGCCTAAAGCCCGCGCCCACGAGCCGCATTGGGCCGTAGCGCGAGTCGACCGTCTGCAAGACGTCGCGGTGCTTGAGCTGTGGGTGCTCGACGATCTCGTCGATCTTCCAGATGCAGGCGCACGGAACGTCCGCCGCGGTGAGCCGCGCCTCCCAGCTCTTCGGATCGTCGCTCGCCAGCGCGCTCTCGATCACCTCGCGGAGCGCCGCCACGTTGTCCGTCCGTGCCGCCCAGTCCTTGAACCGCGGATCGTCGAGCGCGTCGGGGCGCCCGATCGCGCGCATGAGGCTCACGAACTGCTTTTCCGTCAGGACGGCGAGGACGATGTACCCGTCCCGCGCCCGGAAGCGGTTGGCCGTCGGCTTGCGGCTCACCGAACCGTTGCCGATCTGACCCTGCTCGATGCCGGCCACGGTGTACTCAGACACGGGGCCCGGGATGAAGGCGAGCGCGGCGTCGAGCATCGCGACGTCCACGAACTGCCCCTGCCCGGTATGGGTGCGCTGGTAGAGCGCGCTCGAGACCGCCAGCGCCGCGGTGATGCCGCCGATCGTGTCGCAGATCGCGAACCCGGCGCGCATCGGGCCGCCGGCGGGCTCGCCGGTGATCGACATGATCCCGGACATCGCCTGCAGCTTGCCGTCGAAGGCGGCCGTCGTCCGCTCCGGCCCCGTGTGGCCGAAGCCGGAGACCGCGCAGTAGATCAACCGCGAGTTTATCGCAGCCAGCGCCTCGTAGCCGACCCCGAGCTTGTCCATCACACCGGGCCGGAAGTTCTCCCACACGACGTCGGCCTTGGCGACGAGCCGCTTGACGACATCGACCGCCTCCGGCCTTCTCAGGTCGAGCGTGATGCTGCGCTTGTTGCCGTTCACCGCCAGGAAGCCCGGCGGCATCTTGCGGTCCGCCCACTCGCGGCTGACGAGCTGGCTGCGCGTCTCGTCGCCGTCCCGCGACTCGATCTTCAGGACGTCGGCGCCGAGGAGCGCCAGCTGGTAGGTGCCGTACGGGCCCGCGAGGTACCGGGTGAAGTCGAGGATCCGGACGCCGGCGAACGGCTTGCTCATCCTTCCGTCTGCTTCGCCCTAATAACGGCCTTCACGACGTCGAACTCCTTGCGCCGCTCGGCGATCTGCTCGGGCGTCAGCTTGTCGAGGCCGTAGAAGTCGAGCTTCCAGGACGCGTCGTCGCGCCAACTCTGAGGCGACTGGACCGTGGTCCGGCCCGCGGGCGCTCCCTCCAGCACGCGGAGCGCCAGCTCCAGGGTGGCCGCCTGCGACTCGACGTCGAACGGGCGCCCCGTTGAGTTGCCGAGCGGGAAATCGCTGAAGAGGAAGCGCGGAACCCCGCAATACTCCACGATGTCCTTGGCGCAGCCCATGATCACCGTCGGGATGCCGCCGGCCTCGAGATGCCTGGCAGCCAGACTCACGGTCTGGTGACACACCGGTCAGCTGGGGACGAGCAGGGCGACGTCGGCGCCGTCCTCCCTGCACCGCCTGAGGATCTCGGGCGCATCGGTGTCCATGGTCACCCGCTGGCTCCGGTTGGTCGGCGCGCCGTAGAACCGCGGCGTCAGCCCGCCGATCCTTCTCGCCTTCACGGCCTCGTGCAGGCGCGCCAGGGGAAACCAGGTATTGGGGTCTTCGGCCGTCGTGTGCTTGCGGTCGTACCCGAGGTGTGAGATGCGGAGGTCGGGCACCGAGTCCGTCGCATCGGAGTAGACCTTGTAGAACTTCGCGGCGGCGTTGTACGGCGCTCGCGGCCCCTGGTCGCCGAGCCCCGGCTGGAACGGCGCGGCCGTCGTGATCAGCGCCATGCGCGCCTGCGCCAGCGGCACGGTGAGCGGCGTGAAGGGCACGTCGTTGAAGTGAGCCCAGCGATACGCGCCGAAGCCCAGCGCCAGGTAGTAGTCCCTCGTGCGCAGGATGTACTGGATCGGCACGTCGTATTCGGGGGCGAATGCCTTCGGATCTGCCATAAGGGGAACTATAGCCGGATTTCGAGCCAGGCGCGGTGCTTGATGCGGCCCGTCAGTCGCGAGAGCAGGTTGGTGAGTCGCATCTGCCAGCCGTACTTCGCCTGAAGCGCTGCCCGGGCCCGCTCTATCGCGCGGGGCTCCGTCAGGATGCGCGCGGTCGCCTCCCACCACTCGCCGCGAATCCGGCCGCGCGCATCCGAGGGCGCGACTCGGGCCCGCTGGGAATGCCGCAGCCGCTTGACCTTGCCCGACTGCTCGGCCGTGAACACGTGAAGCCTGCCGTCGGCCGCGGCGAACCAGACGGGCGTCGCGACCTCGGCGCCATTCTTGCGGAAGGTCGCGAGGCTCATGTACCGGCTGCGATCCATCTCGGCGACGTCGGCCGCGGTCATTGCGCCGATCGTGCCAGATCGCCGGGGAGAGGTCAAACCGCGGACCCGGAGTTGGTGCTATTCTCCCGGCCATGATTGAGGTTCGCCGGCTGGGACCGCAGATCGGCGCCGAAGTCCGGGGCATCGACGTCAGGACGCTCGACGACGCGGGCTTCGCCGCGGTCTATCGGGCGTGGCTCGACAGCAACGTCCTCGTGGTGCGGGACCAGCATCTCGAGATCGAGGACTCCCTGCGCTACAGCCGCCGCTTCGGGCTCGTCCAGCCGCACCCGTCGAAGACGACGCGCCACCCGGCCTATCCCGAGATCACGCTCCTCGGCGTCAACAAGTTCGGCCCGGACGGCGCGCTCGACATGGTCATCTATCGCCGCGGCGCGGAAGACTGGCACACCGACGGCGCCTACGACCAGGAGCCGTTCAAGGCGACACAGCTGTATGCCCTCGCGGTTCCCAGCAGGGGTGGTGACACGCTGTTCGCCAGCATGTACGCGGCGTACGAGGCGCTGCCGCAGCCGCTCAAGCAGCGCCTCGACGGCCGGCGCGGCGCCTTCACCTACGGCGGCCGCAAGAAGACGACGGCGCTCCTCAACGAAGAGGACCGCGACTGGACGCCCGTCTTCCATCCGATCATCCGCACGCATCCCGAGACGGGACGCAAGGGGCTCTACTTCGATCCCGGCAAGATCCTTCGCATCGAGGGACTCGAAGAGCGCGAGAGCGACCTGCTGATCGAGGAGCTGACCGGCCGCATGATCCAGCCCGGGGCCGAGTACCGGCACACGTGGCGCAAGGGCGACATCGTCATCTGGGACAACCGCTGCTCGTACCACAAGGCGGCGGGCGACTATCCCCCCGAAGAGGACCGGATCCACTGGCGCGTCTCGATCAAGGAGAACTCCGGCTGACATGCGAACGATCGACATCCACGCTCATGTCGTCCCCGAGTCGCTGTGGCGAGCCGCCGACGCCGGCCGGGAGTGGTACGGCTACCGCTACGAGCCGGGCGAGGGGCTCGGCACCTTCGCGGCTGACGGCAAGCGCACCGCCTTCACCTCGCCCAAGGTGCGATTCACGGCGGAACAGCGGATCGAAGACATGGACGCGCAGGGCGTCGACGTCCAGGTCCTCTCGATCCACACGCCGTTCTTCGGCTACCACCTCGACTCCGCGCAGGGGCGCCAGCTCGCGCGCGAGGTCAACGACGAGATCGCGGCCATGACGCGCCGGTGGCCGAAGCGCTTCGCCGGCCTCGCCACGCTGCCGGTCCAGGACGTCAAAGCGGCGATCGACGAGCTGGAGCGCGCGGTGTCCGTCCTCGGCCTCAAGGGCGCCGAGCTCGACACGCAGGTCAACGGGCTGCAGTGGGACGAGCCGAGGTACCTGCCGCTCTTCAAGGCCGCCGAGGCGATGGGCGCCGTGCTCTTCTTCCACCCCCAGCCTCAGAACAACTTCCTGATGGAGCGAACGCCGCGCGACGGCCTCTTCAACAGCCTCGGCGTCATCCTCGACGACGCGATCGTCGTCGCGATCCTGATCGCGGGCGGGGTGCTCGAGGCGTGCCCGAATCTCCGCGCCTGCATCGCGCACGGCGGCGGCCCGGCGTGCTACGCGATGGGACGGCTCGACCGCGGCTGGCAGGGCCGCCCAGAGGCCCGCCGCATTCCGCAACCGCCGAGCGCCTACCAGCGGCGCCTCTACTACGACTGCATCACGGGCAGCGAGGCGGCGCTGCGCTTCCTCCTCGACCAGGTCGGCGCCGATCGCGTGGTGCTCGGCAGCGACTGGCCGTTCGTGCCCTGGCATCCGTCGCCCGTCGCCTGGGTCCAAGGGCTCGCGAGCCTTACCCAGGAGGAGAAGGAACGCATCCTCTGGCGAAACCTGGAGACGCTGCTCGGCTTCTAGCCGAGGCCCTTCGTCAGTCGAGGAATTCGCGACAGCCCAGTTCGTCGACGGCCGCCACGATGCGCTCGTAGTTGTACCACCAGACCCACGGGCCGATTCCGTGGGCCGCCTGCCACACGGGCGTCGTGATCTGCCACAGCGCCGACAGCCGGTAGTCGCGCCAGAGCGCCTCGAAGTCGTAGCCGCTGACGCCGGCACCGGCGAGGGCGGCGTGGTAGCGCCGGAGACACTGCCGCTCGAAGCGCCGCCGCCGCTCCGGAGACCAGTGGATCGCCATCATGTAGGCGAGATCGTCGGCCGCCACGTCGATCCGGCAGCCGTCCCAGTCGATCAGCCGCACGTCGTCGCGCGCCGGTTCGCGGGGGTAGAGCGCGTTCCACACGTGGGCGTCACCGTGGACGAGCATGAGGTTCCGGTGTGGGCGATACCGCGCATCGAAAAGCCGCGCCGCCCCTGCGATCATCCGCTCGTACAACCCCGGTGCTCGAGCGTCATTCGGTCGCCGAGCCGGTCGACGAAGGCGGCGAACTGCCCTGGGAACTCGGCCAGAAAACGGTCGAAGGCGCCGGCATCGAGGAACGCGCCGACGGAGCCGCCGAGGCTGGAATGATCCCACCAGAATGCGTGAAAGCGCGCGTGGGCCCCGATGATCCGGTCACACTGCTCGATCGTCGGCGGGAGCGGCCATGCGCTCACGACCTCGTGCGAGTCGCTGAGATCCTCCAGGAGGAGATGCCATTCGCCCCAGCGGCTGCGACCGCCTCGAAGCAGCGAGGGAGCAGGCCTGCCGGCGTGAGCGGCGCGGCGCGCGAGTAGAAATCCACCTCCGCGCGCCCGATGGCCTCCGCGGAGACGGGACTGTCGGCACGGGCCGTCTTGAAGAAAACGCTCAACGGTGCCGTGCCGTCCTGCCCGTCCACCTCGAGGCGCAGCCGCATGACGCTTGAGACGAGCATCTGGCGGGAAGACTCGACCGCCACACTCGTGACCCGGCCGGCGGAGGGGACTCCGGCACGGCGCGGCATGTCAGTGAGATGTTCGGGCTTTGCCGCGTCGGGTATCGCGTCCGCCATCGCTCAGCCGCTCAGCCGAGCCCCCAGCTCTTCACGCGCTCGGGCGCGATCCTGAACATCACGCGGTTCGGCGGCATCGCGCGGCCGCCCCACAAGCTCGCGAGGCGGGCGTATTTCGCGTGGAAGCGCTCGACGAGCGCGCGCCGGTCGGGACCGTCGTCGAGGAACTCCGCGCGCCCGAGCAGGGTCACGCCGCGGATGTCCGCGCCCCCGCCGCCGGCCTCAGCCACCACGCAGACCCGCGGGTCGCGGCGCAGGTTGCGGACCTTCTGGGTGCCCTCGACGCTGATCATGGTCAGGGTCGCCGCGTCGTGGAGGAACCACATCGGCATCGCGAGCGGCGCGCCGTCGCCCCCGACGGTGGCGAGCAGCGCAACCTCCTTGGTCGCGAGGAATCTCTGGATGGCCGCGTCGTCGAGGCTCATACGGCGAGCCATCCGCCGTCGACGACCAGCTCGGTGCCGGTGATGTAGGAGGCCTCGTCAGAGGCCAGGAAGAGGACGGCGTAGGCGACCTCCTCCACGCGGCCCGGGCGCCGCATGGGCACGCCCGCGAGCATCGTCTCGCGGAACGCGGGATCGGCCGTGGCCTTGGACGTGCGCATCGCCGGCATGACGCCCGGATGCACCGAGTTCACGCGGATGCCGCTCCGGGCGTACTGCACCGCGGCCGACTTGGTCATGAGCCGCACGGCGCCTTTCGAGGCGTTGTAGGCCATGTGGATCCCCAGCTGGCCCACGAAGCCGGAGACCGACGAGATGTTCACGATGGCGCCGCCGCCGGCCTTCTCCATCACCGGGATCGCGTGCTTCATTCCGAGAAAGACGCCCTTGGCATTGACCTCCATGAGCCTGTCCCAGGCAGAGGTGCTCAGGGTGTCCGGATCGAAGGTCCCGCTGATGCCGGCATTGTTGACCAGGATATCGAGCTTCCCGAACTGAGAGAGGGTTGCGGCAATGGCCTCCCGCCAGGCGGGCTCGCTCGTCACGTCCAGGCGAACGAAGCGACCCATCCCGCCCAAGTCCTCCGCGACCTGCCGCCCTTCCGCCTCGAGCACATCGGCCACGACCACCTTCGCCCCCTCCTTGGCGAACATGACGGCCTCGCTCTGGCCCATGCCGCTGGCCCCGCCCGAAATCAGCGCGACTTTTCCTCCGAGTCTCATATCGTCTCCCTTCCTGTGGGATCAGAGCGCCCGGCCAGAGCCTAGGGCGCGACGTGCGGCATGTCAGGTTGCACGACCTCTTCGAGCGTGAGCGGCGTCACCTTCAGGAACGGCTCGCGGCGGATCGGGCAGTCCTCGAGGTCGCAGACGTTGCAGTAGATCCGGTGGCAGGGGTCGGTGTGGAAGACCATCTCGCCCTCGACGCCCAGGTCGCGGATCACGCGGGCGGCCACGTCCTCCGAGACCTCGTGGGCCCGCTCCACGCTCCAGAACTCCGGCACGACCAGGTGCGCTTCGACGTGGTGGAATCGCCCCGAGCGGATGGCGCGCAGGTGATGCACGCGGATGACGCCGTGGCCGACGTAGGCCTGGAGCGCGTTGAGCACGCGGCCCAACAACACCGGGTCCTCCTCATCGAGGAGCCCGCCCGCCGCGTGACGCACGAGCCTGAAGCCCGTCCACAGGAGCGACAGCGCGACCAGCAGGGCCACCAGCGGGTCGAGCCACGCGCGGCCCGTCAGGTGCACGAGCAAGAGCCCGACGACGACGCCCATGCTCGTCCAGAAGTCCGAGATGACGTGCTGGCCGTCGGCGACCAGGGTCAGCGACTGATAACGGCGGCCGGTGCGCACCAGGTACCAGCCGAGGCCCAGGTTGACGAGCCCGGCCCCGAAGACGATCAGGATTCCCGTGCTGATCTGCCTGACCTCGGGCCCGGCGAGAAGGCTCCGCGCGACCTCGTAGACGATCAGGACCGAGGCGAAGGCGATGAGGCCGCCCTCGAATGCCGCCGAGAAGAACTCGATCTTGCCGTGGCCGTAGGGGTGGTTGCGGTCGGCGGGGCGCCCGGCGAAGAGCAGGCCGCCCAGCGCAAAGAGAGCCGCAACCACGTTGACGATGGACTCGAGGGCGTCGGAGAGCACCGCCGTGGAGCCGGTCATGCGGTAGGCCTGGTACTTGGCCGCCAGCAAGAGGACGGACACCACCAGGGAGAGCAGGCCGGCACGGAGCCGGATGCGCGCGTCTTCGGCGACGGGGGTCTCGGGGTTCACGTCCCGATTCTACCGCGGCCGCCGGACCTCCTCAGGCGGGAGATTGCCTCCCGCGGTCGAGCACGGGCGCCAGCAGCGGGGCCAGCACCATGGTACCGGCCGTGCCTAGAATGACGAGCCAGGACCAGGCGAGCGCGATCACACCCGTCTCCGAGAGCACCAGCAGCACGAGATTGACCAGGCCCATGATGACCATGGCGACGACGTTGGCCCGGTTGGCGCGCAGGCGGGTCAGCAGTCCGAGCAGGAACACGCCGAGGAGCGAGCCGAAGGTGACGCCGGCGATCTTGAAGGCGAGCCAGAGGATCTTGTCGAAGAAGGAGAAGCCCCAGGCCAGCGCCGCCAGCGTCAACCCGAAGGCGACGACGGCGACGCGCGAGACCCGGAGATAGTGGCGGTCGGGCTGCCCAGGCGCCAGCAGCGGCCGATAGATGTCGGTGACGAAAGAGGCCGAGAGGGAGCCTAACGGCGAATCGATCGAGGCCAGCACGATGGCCGTGAGCATGACACCGCGCAGGAGCTCGGGCATGGCCGTGCGAATGAAGAACGGGAAGATCTCGTCCGGCCGCGGGAGATCGCCCGGATGCTGAGCGTAGTACGTGAAGAGACCCGCGCCGATGGCCAGGTAGAGCGAGAGCGTCACGAGCGTGCCGATCGGCGTGAGCGCCAGCGTGCGCTGGCTCTCGCCCCGCGTCTCGACGGTCAATAGGCGCTGCATGAGGTCGTGGTCCGTGCCGAAGGCCGCCATGGACCCGATGAAACCGTTGAGGATCGCCAGCCAGAAGATGTTCGGGTCCGTCAGCACCCGCCGCCAGAAATCGCCCGCGCCCGGCGCGGGGCCCCAGTTGATCACGCTCAGCCGTCCCGCCTCCGCCGCCGTCCCGAGCATGGCGCCCAGCCCGCCGTCGATGCGCCCGGCGAGAAAAGCCACGGTCAGGGCGCCGCCCACGAGGAAGGCGCAGGCCTGGAAGACGTTGGTCCAGACCACGGCCTTCACGCCGCCCAGCGCGATGTACGCGATGGACACCACCGTGAAGAGCGCGATCGTCGCCCAGAGCGGCCAGCCCACGAGCACCGCGACGGCCAGGGCGGCGGCCATGAGCCGCACCCCCGACCCCAGAAGGCGCGTGATGAAGAAGAAGACCGAGCCCGCCACCTGGCTGGCCTGGCCGAAGCGGTAGAGCAGGAACTCGTAGATCGTCGTGCAGTCGTAGCGGTAGAAGGCCGGGATGAAGAGGTAGGCGACGGCGAGCTTGGCGAGGCTCGAGCCCACGAAGAACTGCGCGTACTGCCAGTTTTCGCTGTAGGCGGTCGCCGGCACCGCGATGATGGTGACGGCGCTGATCTCGGTGGCGAGGAAGGAGAGGCACGCGGCCCACCAGGGGATGCGGCGGCGGGCGAGGAAGAAGTCCGCGGTGCCGCGCTGCTGGCGGCTGAACGCGCCGCCGATGGCGATGAGGAAGGCCAGCGACGCCGCCAGGATGGCGAAGTCGGGCCAGGTGAGCGCGGATCCCGCGGGCTCGGCCATGGGCTCGCGCCATTATGGCTCAAGCCCGCGGGATCCCCGTGGGATCGTGGAAGACTAGGAGCCGACCTTCTGGCGGAGCTGCTTGAGCAGCTCGGCGAAGGAGCCGCGCTGGACGATGCGGTTGAACTGGGCCTTGTAGCTGCTCGCCAGGCTGATACCGTCGACGTGGATGTCGTAAACGGTCCAGCGGCCGTCCGCGCGGTACATCCGGTACTCGATCCCGACCTGGGAACCCTTGGGCGTCACCACGCGCGACTGCACCGCGGCCTCGTCGCCGTCTACGCGCTCGCCGACATACATGATAGGCTCGCCCGCGTACTGCTCGATCTTGCCGATGTACGTGGTGGCGATCAGGGCGCTGAAGAGTCGGATGAACTCCTGCCGCTCGGCCGGAGAGGCCTGGGCCCACGCGCCGCCAAGCGAGCGCTCCGACATCTCGTTGAAATCGAAGAGGCTTTCGGCGATCTTGCGAATGTCGGCGCGCCGCTGGGCGGTGGAGACCGTCTTGACGGCCGGGTCGGCCGGCTGGGAGAAGACTTGCTGGACCGCCGTCTGCACCGTCTCGGTCGGACCGGCCGCCGTCACGGTGCCTGCCGTTGCCAGCAGCACTGCCATCATGATGTTCAACATTGAGTCTGAGCTCCTGGGTGGTGGTTTCGCCCTCGTGACCGGGCGGGTTGCGTGGTTTCAGTCTCTCACAGGTGGCGCGACGCGGCGACCCGTCGAGAATTCAGCGTCGAAGCTCCGGGACGGCGGGGCAAAATGGCCGCCATGACCCGCAATTGGACGGTGGGCGTCGACGCGGGCGGCACGTGGCTGCGTGTGCTCGCCGCCGACGGGCTCGGGCGGCGACAGATCATGCGGAGGCCCGCGTCCCGCGATCTCCCCGCCGCGCTCGGCGCGATCTGGCAGCGCTGGCGGCTCGGGCGCGCCGGCGTGGCGCACCTGGTCGTCGCCACGCGCGGGGTCTGGACCGCCCCGGAGCGCCACGCCACGGCCGCGAGCCTGCGGGACCTCGCGCGACGGGTAACCGTCCTCTCCGATGCCGAGGCCGCGCACCTCGGCGCGCTCGGCGGTCGCCCGGGACTCCTCGTGCTCGCGGGCACGGGCTCGATCGTGCTCGGCCGCAGCGCCCGCGGCCTCTGGGTCCGCGCGGGCGGGCTCGGCCCGCTGTTCGGCGACGGCGGCTCCGCCTTCGCGATCGGCCGCGACTGGCTCGCCGCAGCCCATCCATCGCGCGCGCGCCGGCTCTCGCGGGATCCCCATGCCGTCGCACGGATCGCAGCGCTGGCCCCGCGAGTGCTCGGGCTCGCCCGCCGCGGTCGGGGCCCCGCGCGTCTCGCGGTGACCCGGAGCGCCTTTGCTCTGGCGCTGTCCATGCGAGCTGCCGCCGGAGAGGCGCGCCTGTCTTCGCCGATCAGCGTCAGCTGGGCGGGCAGCCTCCTCGAAGACCGCGCCTACCGGTCGCAGGTCTGGCGCATGGCGCGCGGCCTCGGCCTCAGGATCGCGCCCGTCGCGCCGCGCGAGAGCGCGCTCGAGGCCGCGGCGCGCCTCGCCCGCTCGCGCTGAAACGGCGCTCGATTGCTTCAGGCCGGCGAGAAGGGCCCAGATGCGAGGCGGCGCTCGAAGGTCGCAGGCGAGGCGTAGCCCTGCTACGTTGAGCCTGCGGCCGAGGGCGCCAACGAAGCAGCTGGGCCCTTATCGCCGACCTGCGCGCCGCCAGAGGGCCCAGGCTACTGGGCCCGTGAAGGCGGCGAGGATTCCGGCCGCGGTATTCTTCCAGCCCGCCGTCGCCATCGCCAGGAGCGCCGCCGCCGCCGGGAGCGCCGCCGTCAGCCAGAGGCCCGCGGCGCCGCCGCCCACGCGCCACGGGCGCGGCAGCGCGGGCTCACGCAGGCGCAGCGCGACGAATGCGGCGAGCTCGAGCAGGAGCGTGAGCGAGTAGAGCCAGACGTTCAGCACGATAAGCTCTTTGAAGGACCAGAGCGCGCAGACGCTGTAGACGGCGCTCGACAGGAGCACCGCGGCCCAGGGCACGCCGGTCCGCGGATGCGTGGCCGCCAGCCAGCGAGGAAGCTGGCCCTGGAGCGCGAGCGCGTAGGGCAGCCGCGAGTTGGTCAGCACGAGCGAGAGAAAGAGCCCGGCCGTGGCCGTGACCGCGCCCGCCACGACCGCGCCCGCGAGCCAGGGCCCGCCGACCTGGGCGGCGACGACCGGCCAGTGGCCGGTCTGCCAGCGCTGCCAGTCTCCCGTCGCGGCCAGCCCCGCGGCCACGGGGACGATGTAGGCGAGGGCGATGAGCGGGAGCGCCCACCAGAGCGCGCGGCGGTACGAGGCCCCGGCGTGGCTCGTCTCACCCAGCACCGTGCTCGGCGTGTCCCACCCGGAGTAGTTCCACATCATGACCGCGATCCCGACGCCGAGCCCGCTCCAGAGCCCCTGCCCCGGCGCGGCGAACGGCGACCAGGGCGCGTGCCCGGCATGACCTGTCGCGGCGGCGGAAAGGACGACGATGGGCGCGAGCGCGCCGGCCGAGAGGGCCACGGCGCCCCAGCCGGTCACGCGCACGCCGGAGAGGTTCACGGCAGTGAGCAGCCAGACGAAGCCGAGCGCCAGCAGCCAGCGCTCGACCGCCGTCATCTCTGGGCGCCAGAAGCGCAGGTAGTCGGCGAAGAGCGCCGGGTAGACGGCCACGTCCACGAAGCTGTTGAGCCAGCTCCACCAGCCGACCTGAAAGCTCCAGAAGGGGCCGAACGCGCGCCGCACCCAGGCGACGTAGCCGCCTTCCTCGGGCAGCGCGGAAGCCATCTCCGCCATGGCGAGCGCGACGGGCGTGCTGACGAGGAGCGGCGTGAGCGCGAGAAGCAGGAGCGTGAGCCCGGGGCCGAAGACAGATACCGCGTCCTCGATGCCGTAGGGGCCGCCGCTGACGTTGAAGAAGACGACGGCGAGCAGCGGAAGGAAGGAGAGGCGTTGGCGCGCGGCAGCCCTCACGCCGACTGCGCGGCGCGAATCAGGTCGGGCAGCCCCTCGATCCACTGGTCGATCGGCGTCTCGGCGTCCACGATGATCTCGAGCTTGCCGCTGGGCAGCCGCCGCACCCGGCCTGTGCCCGTGCCCAGCGGGATGACCACCTGCTCCCGGTGGACGCCCATGGCGTCGATGACGGCGAAGATCTTGTTGATCTCGTTCATGCCTACCGCGTCTAGCATGGAAACCCTCCCCCGACGGGCATCCTAAGTTGTGATAGCCTCTGGGTCAATGCGACTGATCGTTGCGCTCGCGGCCCTCGTCCTCTCGGCCGGCAGCCCGGCGGCGGCCGCCGACGCGCCGCTCTTCGACGGGCACATCCACTACAGCAGACCCGACTGGAGCGTCTACACCCCCGACCAGATCGTTGCCATCCTCGACAAGGCGGGCATCGCACGCGCGCTCGTGTCGAGCACGCCGGACGACGGCACGCTGAAGCTCTACGAGCGCGACCCCAAGCGGGTGATCCCGATCCTCCGTCCCTACCGCACGCGCGACGACATGGGCACGTGGTGGCGTGACCCGTCCACCATCCCCTACCTAGAGCAGCGGCTGGCCAAGGGCGTCCACAAGGGCATCGGCGAGTTCCACCTCCACGGGCGTGACATCCACACGCCCGTGCTCAAGCGGATCACCGAGATCGCGGTCCAGCGCAACCTGTATCTCCACGCGCATTCCGACGACGCCGCCGTGATCGAGCTCTTCGCCATCGAGCCCAGGTCGAGGATCATCTGGGCGCACGCCGGCATGTCCTCGGGCGCTGCCGTCGTGGGGGCGCTGATGGACAAGCACGCGAACCTCTGGGCCGACCTCTCCTACCGCTACGGGGACGTCGCGCCGGGCGGCACACTCGACCCGGCGTGGCGCGCGCTCCTGATCCGCCACGCCGACCGCTTCATGCTCGGCAGCGACACCTGGACGACATCCAGGTGGGAACAGGTGGTTGATATGGCGACGGAGGCCCGCCGGTTCCTCCAGCAGCTGCCGCCCGACGTGGCCGACAAGATCGCCTCTAAGAATATCGAGAAGCTGTTCCCTTAGCCCTGGGTGTCCCCCGGGGACAAGGGCACCCCAACCTGGCCCTTGATCTGGCCGTGGCGGTGGCCTACGATTCGCTTATGTATTCAGGCACTGGGCCCGCCCCCCGAATTCCTTGCGGGGGCCGGCGTTGCCCGGATGTCTCGCTTGACGCTCGATCCGTCCGCAGCGTCGGCGGTGTGTCGGGGCAACGTGGGCTGGGCGTTCCGACTCCGCGTTGTTCGTGTCGTCTCGGTTCCTGATCCCTGGGCCCTCGGGGGTGCCCCGGGAGGGCCGTGTCAGCACGCGGCCCAACGGCCGAGTACGCGTCGTATCAGGCCCCCCGGCCGCCGGCGCCGCCAGACACCGTTTCTCGTGACTGCGCCCTAGCACATGTCGCGAAATTTCGATGAAAGGGAGGTATGAGGACATGTGGAACAGACTCATCGCAACGAGGACACTTGGGGTGACATTGGCGCTGAGACGCGCCGCCGTCGGGTTGGTGGTTCTCGCATTGCTCCCCGCCGGCGTGGCTGAGGCGCAGCGTCTGTTCGATTCTGAAAAATGGCGGGTAGATACTCCGACCCCGGATGGCCAGACGACATGTTCACTTCAGATCAGCGGTGACACGGGATCGGCTCCAGCCACTCTGAAGGTGGCACTGACACCTAGGTATGGTGAGGCCCGGATCCCGGAGTTAGGGATCGCCGCTGGTGTTCAGGCCGGCTGCGACGCCTTTCCCGATGCCCCGGTCGCCACCACGGTCTCCGTGGGCCCTGGGCTGTTCCTGTTCGACCTAACGCTGGAGCTTCACGCCCACCCGGAAGCCCAGTGCGAGGTGGGCGGCTACAGCAAAGGCAGGGTGACGACCGTGCTTTCCGGCCCCAGCGCGATAGACGTGCAAATTGGCGTTGATGACAGGTGTGATTGACTCGATCCGGCCGGGGGACGGCGCCCCCTCGGGGTTTGATTGCCCCGTGTCCATTGGCAGCGACGGGGCGGCGGCCCACTCGGACAGCGATCTGATCATGTCCCCCAGGCCCATTCGGGTAATGATCGCCAAGGTCGGGCTCGACGGCCATGACCGCGGCGCCAAGGTCGTGGCGCGCTGCCTGCGGGACGCCGGCATGGAAGTGATTTACACCGGCCTCCACAGGACGCCCGAGGAGGTCGTGGCCGCCGCGGTCCAGGAAGACGTGGACGTCCTCGGCATCAGCCTGCTCTCGGGCGCCCACATGACCCTCGTCCCCAGGATCATCGAGTTGATGCACGAGGCCCGCGCCGACGACGTCCGGCTCGTGGTCGGCGGCGTCGTCCCGGACGAGGACGTGCCGGCGCTCCGCGCCATGGGCGTGGCCGACGTCATCCTCCAGGACACGCCGCCCGACGAGGTTGTCGCGCGCGTCCGCGGCCTCGCGGCCTCCCAGCCGGCTGGCTGATCGGCCGGGATCGTCATGCGCGCTCTCGATCTCGAAGCCCTCCGGCACGCGCGCGGCATCGACCTCACGGTCTGGCCGCCCCGCTACGATTCCGGGTACGCGCCGCGGCCCGACGAGCCGTGCTGGCTTCCCGAGATCGAGTGCGCTCCTGCCGCCGCCCGCGACGAGCTGATCCTCGCCAAGCTCCGCGGGCAGATCGCGTACGCGTGGGAGCGCTGCCCGTTCTACCGGCTCAAGTGGGATGCCGCGGGTGTATCGCCCGACACGCTCCATTGCCTCGAGGACTTCAGTCGCTTCCCCGTGGTCCAGAAGGCGGAGCTCCGCCAGGCCCAGGCCGCGCACCCACCCTTCGGCGACTACCTCGGGATCGAGACGGGTGAGGTCGCGCGCATTCACGGCACGAGCGGCACCACCGGTCGGCCCACCGTCTTCGGCATCGGCCGTGATGACTGGGCGCGCGTCGCGGAGGCGCATGCCCGCATCCTGTGGGCGGCGGGCATCCGCCCCGATGATCGCGTGCTGATCTGCTCCTTCTTCAGCCTGTACATGGGCTCGTGGGGAGCGCTCGCGGGCGTGGAACGGCTCGGCGCCACGGCCTTCCCGTTCGGCGCCGGCGCGACGGGGCAGACCCTGGCGGCCGTCGGCTGGGCTCGCGACCTCCGGCCGAGCGCGTTCTACGGCACGCCCTCGTACGCGCTGCACTTCGCGGAGACGGCGCGGCGCGAGGGCATCGACCCCCGGAGTCTCGGCTTCCGCATCCTGTTCTTCTCCGGCGAGCCGGGCGCGGGCATTCCCGCCACGAGGCGGCTCATCGAAGACACCTTCGGCGGCATCTGCGTGGACATGGGCAGCATGGCCGAGATGACGCCGTGGATGACCAACGGGGAATGCCGGCACCGCACCGGCATGCACCTCTGGCAGGACGTGGTCTACACCCAGGTCTGCGATCCCGAAACGTACGAGCCGGTTCCGTACGGCGAAGAAGGCACGCCGGTCTACACGCACCTCGAGCGCACGTCGCAGCCCATGATCCGCCTCGTCTCGGGCGACCGCACTCGCTGGACTGACGAGCCCTGCCCCTGCGGGCGCACCTACCCGCGCCTCCCGGACGGGCTCTACGGCCGCTTCGACGACATGATCATCGTGCGCGGCGAGAACGTCTACCCGAGCGCCATCGAGGACACGCTCCGCGCCATCGACGGATTCGGGGGCGAGTTCCAGGTGATCGTGTCGCGCCGCGAAACGATGGACGAGCTCCTCGTGCGGGCCGAAGCCACGGCGGGCCTCGGGGACACGGCACGGCTCGACGCGCTCCGCGCGCTCATCCGCGAGCGCCTGAGGGCACGGCTCGGCATCCACCCGGTCGTCGAGCTGGTTCCCCACGGCACCCTGCCCCGGACGGAGTTCAAGGCGCGCCGGGTCATCGACGACCGCGACCTCTATCGGCACGCGCTCGAGAGGAGGGAGTCTTAGATGTTCGACCCTGACGAGATCGCGCGGGCTGCCGCGCTCCGCGCGGCCTGGGAGGCGGGGGAGCTCCGCGCGTTCCTCGAGCGCCAGCCCGAGTCGCGCCCCGAATACAGGTCCCTGTCGGGCCTCCCGCTCAAGCGCGTGTACACCGCCGAGGACGTCAAGGACCTCCGTCACGAGGACCTCGGGCTGCCGGGGCAGTACCCGTACACGCGCGGGCCGTATCCCACGATGTACCGCGGGCGGCTCTGGACCATGCGGCAGATCGCGGGCTTCGGCACGGGCGAGGACACCAACCGCCGCTTCCGCTACCTTATCGAGCAGGGACAGACGGGGCTCAGCGTAGACTTCGACATGCCGACCCTCATGGGCTACGACTCCGACGACCCGCGCTCGCTGGGCGAGGTCGGGCGCGAGGGCGTCGCCGTGGACACGCTCGAGGACGTCGAGGCGCTATTCGCCGGCGTTGATCTCGAGACGATCTCTGTCTCCATGACCATCAACCCCACCGCCTGGATCCTGCTCGCCATGTACGTCGCCCTCGCGCAGAGTCGGGGCCTGGACCTCAACCGCCTCTCGGGCACCGTCCAGGCCGACATCTTGAAGGAGTACATCGCCCAGAAGGAGTGGATCTTCCCCATCCGCCCATCCATGCGCATCATGCGCGACATGATCGTGTGGTCGGCACGCAACATGGCGCGCTACAACCCGATCAACATCAGCGGCTATCACATCTCCGAGGCGGGGGCGACGTCCGTCCAGGAGGTCGCGTTCACCATGGCCAACGCCATCGCCTACGTCGAGGAGGTCACGCGCGCCGGCGTCCCGGTGGACGAGTTCGCGCCGCGCCTCGCCTTCTACTTCGTGGCGCAGAACGACTTCTTCGAGGAGATCGCGAAGTTCCGCGCCGCGCGGCGCATCTACGCGCGAATCATGAAAGACCGCTTCGGCGCGGCCAAGCCCGAGTCCATGCGGCTGCGCTTCCACTGCCAGACGGCGGCCGCGACCCTGACCAGGGCCCAGCCGATGAACAACATCGTCCGCACGGCGCTCCAGGCGCTCTCCGCGGTGCTCGGCGGGGCGCAGTCGCTGCACACCAACGGTCTCGACGAAGCCTACGCCATCCCCTCCGAAGAGGCGATGAAGCTGGCGCTCCGCACCCAGCAGATCATCGCCGAGGAGAGCCGCGTGGCCGTCGTCATCGACCCCCTGGGCGGCTCGTACTACGTCGAGGCGCTGACGAACGAGATCGAGCGCCGCGTCTTCGACATCCTCGCCAAGGTGGACGCGCTCGGCGGCACCATCAAGGCCATCGAGGAAGGCTACTTCCAGCGCGAGATCGCGGACTCCGCCTACGACACCGCGCGGCGCCGCGCCTCGGGCGACCAGCCCCTGATCGGCGTCAACCGCTTCGTCGAGCCGGCCGCCCCCGTGCCGGTGCCCATCCACAAGGTGGACGCGGCCGTCGAAGCGCGCCAGGTCGCACGCCTCCAGGAGGTCCGGCGCCGCCGCGACGGCGCCAAGGTGCAGGCGCTGCTCGATCACCTCGAGGCCGAGGCGGGGAACCCCGGCGCGAACCTGATGCCCGCGACCATCGAGGCCGTCAAGGCGCGCGCGACGGTCGGGGAAATCGTGGCCCGCCTGAGGAGGGTCTTCGGCGCCTACGTCGAGAAGCCCGTCTTCTGATGACGCAGACACCGCTCAGGCCAACGTCGTTCAGGATAGACGTGCCGCAGGCCGTGCTCGACGACCTGCGGGAGCGGCTCGAGCGCACGCGCTGGCCAGACCAGGCGCCGGGCGCTCCCTGGGCCTACGGCGCGGACCTCGCGTACGTGAAGGAGCTCTGCGCCTACTGGCGCGATCGGTACGACTGGCGGCAGCACGAGACGCTCCTCAACGGATTCCGCCAGTTCAGGGCCCCCGTGGCGGGGATCGATCTCCACTTCATCCATGTAGAGGGACGCGGGCACGAGGAGGGCCGCGGCCCCGCCCCTTTGCCGCTCTTGCTCTCTCACGGTTGGCCTGGGTCGATCTGGGAGTTCCACAAGATCATCCCGATGCTCACCGACCCCGCGCGCTTCGGCGGCGACCCGCGCGATGCCTTCACCGTGGTCGCGCCCTCGCTGCCAGGCTACGGCTTTTCCTTCGCGCCGGGCCAGGCACGCTTCGGCGTCACGGAGATCGCCGACGCCTTCGCGACACTGATGACGGATGTCCTCGGCTACCGCCGCTTCGCCGCCCAGGGTGGCGACTGGGGCGGGTTCATCACCTCCCGGCTCGGCTGGGCATATCCAGAGCGGCTGGCCGGCATCCACGTCAACCTCCTGTCGCTCCGCCGCGACCTGCCCCGCCCGAAGGACCCCACGCCTGAGGAGCGCGCCTACCTCGAGGATCTCGGCGCGTGGCTCCGCGAGGAGACGGGCTACCAGTGGATCCAGGGCACCAAGCCCCAGACCCTCGCCTACGGGCTCAGCGACTCGCCCGCTGGGCTCGCGGCCTGGATCGTCGAGAAGTTCAGGTCGTGGAGCGACTGCGGCGGCGACGTCGAGCGGCGGTTCACCAAGGACGATCTCCTGACCAACATCACGCTCTACTGGGTCACGGGCGCGATCAACTCGTCCTTCTGGCCCTACTACGCGCGGTACCACGCGCCGTGGCCCATCGGCGATGGCCAGCGCGTCGAGGTCCCCACGGCCTACGCCGCCTTCCCCAAGGAAATCGTGCGGCCGCCGCGCTCGTGGGCGGAGCGCGTCTACAACATCCGCCGCTGGACCGTCATGCCCTCGGGCGGGCACTTTGCCGCGCTCGAGGAGCCGCAGGCGCTGGTGGACGACCTCCGCGCCTTCTTTCGCGACCTTCGCTGAGTGGAGACGAGAGCATGAAGCTCGGATTTTCCCTGCCCATGGCCGGGTCCTGGGCCACGCCCGAGAACCAGGTGCTGATCGCGCAGCGCGCCGAGGCGCTCGGCTACCACTCGCTTTGGGTCTTCCAGCGCCTGCTCTATGCCATCAAGCCGCAGAACGACTACCCGCCCCTGCCGGGCCAGCCCTGGCCCAAGCCATTCGAGCGTGTGATGGATCCGCTGATCTCGCTGGCTTTCGTGGCGGGCGTCACCTCGCGCATCAGGCTCGGCACGAGCGTGCTGATCATGCCGTACTACACGCCCGTCGTGCTGGCGAAGCAGCTGGCCACGCTCGATGTGCTCTCGCGAGGCAGGCTCGACGTGGGGCTGGGCCTGGGCTGGTCCATGGACGAGTTCGAGGCGGTCGGCGTGCCGTATGCCGGTCGCGGCCGCCGTGGCGACGAGTTCCTGCGCTGCCTCAAGGCCATATGGACGGAGGATCCCGTGGAGTTCACGGGCGAGTTCTACCGCGTGCCGCGCTCGAAGGTCGAGCCAAGGCCCGTCCAGATTCCGCACCCGCCCATCACCATCGGGGGCTACGGGCCGACGGTGGTCCGGCGGGCCGTCGCGTACGACGGCTTCAACGGCGGCAATGTGCCGCTCCAGCAGGTGGCGCCGCTGGTCGCCGAGATCAAGGCCGCGGCCCGAAAAGCCGGACGCGATCCGGGCGCGCTCCAGATCGTCTCGCGCGGCAGCTTTCAACTCCACGCGAGCCCGCAGGGCAAGGAGCGCAGGCCGCTCTGGGGCACGCTCGACGAAATCCGCGAGGACGTGGGCCGCTATGCCGAGGCGGGGCTCACCGAGCTCTTCCTCGAAGCCAACTTCGACCCCAGAGGCGTCACGCTGGGACGCGCCCTGGAGGTGATGGAGGCCTTGGCGCCAGGCGGTTGATCTCCGAAGGCGCGCCAACGGAGGACGCAGGACGTCGAGAAGGGTCCAGATGCGAGGCGGCGCCCGAAGGCCGCAGGTGAGGCGTACTCCTGTACGTTGAACCTGCGGCCGAGGGAGCCAACGAAGCAGCTGGGCCCTTATCGGCGTCCTGCTAGCGGAAGAGGGATTTCAAGAGCAGCGACGCGATGCCGGGCTCGCGCAGGAGCGCGAGAATCACCTCGCGGTGGCGGTTGAAGCGCGCGGTGCGGTGAATCACGGCCTGCACCGAGTCCGATGCCAGGGCGCGAATGAGCCCGTCGATCTCGCCGTCGCGGCACCGGGTCAGGAACTGCCGGAGCCATGCGGAGACGCGCAGGTCGGCGCCGATCTCGGCCGCCCAGCGGCTTTCGTAGCGCGCCAGAAACTCGGCGTCGAGCCTGCCCGCCTGGAAACCCTCGATGAGCGTGTCGGCGGCCAGTGAGGCCGTCAGCAGGCTGTAGTAGATCCCGCCGCCCGTCGTGGGCTTGGTGAAGCCGCCCGCGTCGCCCACGAGGAGGACTCGGTCGCCGGCCGTCTGCGGCGCGGGCTCGAGCGGCAGGATCCGCCGGATGATGCGGCCGGGCGCCGATCTCAGCTGCGCCCGGATCTTCGGGCGCGCGATGAAGCGCGAGAGATACCCGCCGGCGTCGCCGCGCGCGAGCGCCCCCAGCTTGAGCCCCGAGCGGTTGCCGCGCCTGATCGGCACGGCCCACAGAAAGCCGTCCGGCGCCACCTCGCGGCCGAAGTAGACCTCGACCGTCTCGGATGGCTCCGCATCCACCTCGACCTGCGCCGTGTGGACCATCTGCGCCGGCAGGCCGAACCCCAGCTGGCGGTGGAGGCGGTAGGACACCCCGCAGGCAAGGACGCAGGCACGCGCCGAGACGTCCTGACCGCCGACATCAAGCGTCACGCCTTGGGGGTCCACTTCGACGCCATCCACTCGCGCGCCGGTGCGGATCGCTGCCCCCGCCCGCTGCGCCTGCTCCGCCAGGCTGCGATCGAAGTGCCCGCGGTCCACTACGAGGATCTCCTCGCTTCCGGAGGCGGTCCAGCGCACCTCGCACGCGGCGCCGACGGGCGAGACGAGCCTCGCGCGCTGAAGCCGGCCCAGGACGATCTCGTCGGGTATCTTGGCCAGGGCAGCCGTCTCGAAGGAGATGATGCCGGTGCAGTGGACGGGTTCGCCGACTTGGCCGTGCTCCTCGAGGAGGAGCACGTCGAGCCCGGCTTCGGCGCAGCGCCGGGCGGTCAGGAGCCCCGCCGGCCCCCCACCAACGATCGCAAGATCGTGCACCGCCCGATCATAGCGGCCGTCCACGGCCCGAGCAACCTCTACGAGAGACCCCGGTCGCCGGGTGGGGCGGAGCTTCCGGCGCTCGCCTCATCCTCGCAGATCCTCCAGGAACTCCGACGCCGGATTGACGCCCGTCACCAGCAGGTGATCGCGTGCACGGGTGCACACCACGTAGAGTAGATGGCGCTCGGTGTCGTACACTTCCTCGAGGTCGCCCTCATCCGTGACGGCCTCGATCCGTGCTTGCAGCGGCAACACTTCGTCGTCACAGGCCATGACCGCCACCGCGCGGAACTCGAGTCCCTTGCTCAGGTGCATGGTCCCGACGGACACGCGGTCGCGCGCCGTCTTCACGTCGTCATCGAGCAACGCCGCGAGCAGCCCAGCCGTCTCTACCGCCGCCCGCGCCCTCGGCAATTCGACGGGGGAACGGACGAAGACGGCCATTTCCCCAGGCGTCACCCCTTCCGACGCGCGCTCCGCCAGCCAGCGGCCTACCACCGTGGACTCTTCCTCGGCGCTGTCGAGCACGCGGAGTACGGGGTCCGCCCCGTTGAACACGGAGATCGCGCCGCCCCGGTCCTCCGTATTGCCGTCCACGTCGGTGACGTGCTTTCCGAGCAGGCGGTCCGCCTGCGCCCTGATCTGGTGCGACGTCCGGTAGTTGATGCGAAGCGTCCCCGACCGGCCGCGGATGTCCACGCCGAGCGACCGCCACGAAAAGGGCAGCTGGAAGATCCGCTGCCCGAGATCGCCGGCGAAGAAGAGGGCGTCCGGCCGGCCGCCGCCGAGCGCGGCAACGAAGCGGAGCTGCGCCACGCTCACGTCCTGCGCCTCGTCCACGATCACGAAGTCATATGGCAGCCGCTCACCCGCGGCGAGGTGCCCCGCGAGCCGACTGTACAGATCCGCCTGCGTCACGAGCTTCCGCTCGTTCAGTCCCGCCCGTACCCGCTCGAAGATCGCCCACAGCGCCTGTCGCCGCTTCTCCGGCAGCCGCGTCTTCCGCCCGAGGCGGGCGACATCCCGGTACGCCTCCCATGAATCGATCTGCCATGCGTCCACAACCTCTTTCCACTCCGATAACAAGAAGGCCAGAGAAAACTTCTGGTCCACGCTCTCCTGGGCGGCCTCGCGCACGAGGTCGCGCATCACTTCGCGTGAGACCACCTCCGCGCGGCCGAGCAGGCGGTCGTAGAGGCGCCGGGCGACCGCGTCCAGCGCATCCACGTCAATGCGCTCGCGGAGACGCGGTTCGGTGCCGATCAGTCGCGCGAGCTTGGTGCGCAGGGCGCTCGCCAGCGTCTCAGAGAAGGTGGTGAGGAGAATGCGCGCGTCGGGGTTGGCGCGGGCCAAGTGCGCAGCGCGGTGGAGCGCGACGACGGTCTTCCCCGTACCGGCCGAGCCGGCGATGCGCGCCGGGCCGCCGAAGTGGCGCTCCACCAGCTCGCGCTGCGCGGGGTGCAGGAAAACCGTCCACCGCTCCCACGGATACTCCAGCGCGCGGGCCAGCTCGTCCACGTCGGCCACCACCCGGAAGCGGCGCCGTGCGTCGGGGTGCTCGAATGGGCCGGCCGCCGCCGGCGCGGGCTGCGGCTTGTGCGGCGTCCCCCCGGTCGCCAGCTCGAGCAGAGCCTCGGCGGCCTCCGCCGGTAGGTGGTCCGCCAGCCCGAGCACCGTGTCCTCGGTGGCCTGCCGAACGTCGGCCAGCCACTCGGCCGGCACGCCATAACCAAGCAGCTCTTCGTCGGGGACGTGCGCGAGCAGGGGCCTCTTCGTGGCGACCGTCTGCGGCGGCCGGACATACGTGGGGAGGATGATCTCCTGCACTCGCTCACGGATCTCCACGAGCTGCGCCGCGCCTGTGGTGGGGTGCGTTTCGAGCTTGCGGCGCTCGGCCCACGCGTAGGCCTTCTCATGGTGGTCCACGTAGCAGAGCAGCAGGCTGTCCGCCGTCCGGTGCACGATCAACCGCAGATCACTGCCGACCCGCACCGACCAGAACCGCTTGTCCTTGGCCTTGGCGAGCTTGTGGAAGCTCATCCCGGGGCTGGCGGGATTGAGTTGCAGGTCGAAGGCGGTGGTCTTGACCGCCTTCTGCTCGTCGCCGGTGAGCCGCGCGAGACTGTCAGTGAAGGTGTCGGCGATACGAAACTCCCTGGTGCCGCCGTCACGCGGCGAGGTCACTCTCGCCGCCAATCAGCCATAGTTTGGGCTGCCCCAGCACGCGCGTCACAAACGCATTGTCCTGCTTCACGCGTTTCGACAACTCCTTCGACGAATAGATCGTGGGAGCGACCTTTCGCCCTAGTTGTGCCGAGGCATCTTCCAGGGCAGCGAACAGATCAGCATAGGTCACGCGCTCGCTGACCACCATCAGATCGATGTCGCTCGCGGCGGTGTCCTGGCCTTTTGCGATCGACCCGTAGACGAACGCCGCGCGGATGCTCCCCGAAACCGGTGCCAACGCCGCGCGCAGCACGTCGGCCAGCGCGAACGTCTTGAGCACCAACGCCCGCAGCTCCTCGAACACTGGCGAGCCGGCGTTCGCCTGATAGTGCTTCTGCTTGCCGACGCGGTTGACCGTCACGAGGCCGGATGCTTCGAGCCGGGCAAGCTCTCGCTGCACGGCGCCGGTACCGGAGCGTGCCAAGCCGATTACCTCGTTTGCATAGAAGCTTCGCCGGGGATTGCCGAAGAGCACACCCAGTACGCGCTGCTGCACTTTGGCGAACAGCGCGTCCGCCAAGCCCGGGGATGCAGTCCACGGATGGTGCTTCCGCGAGGCGGGCTTCATTCCCACAATGGGTATGATCAGCCCCTTTCTGGGTATGTCAAGACGAGCTCGATCGTGTGGCCACTACCTTCTCCGGATGGGAAGCACACGGACGCGCGAGGCCAACTCGTCGATGCTGACGATGGCGCCTTCGTCCAGCGCGGCGCGGTGGTCTCGAAGCACCCGCACAACGTCCGAACCGACGGCTTCGGGCAGGACGTCCTGGGTCCTGACCTGAATCACGCTCGGGCCAACGGCCTCGGTGGACGCGAGGAGGGCGGAGAAATCGAGATCGTGGGTGACCACGACGAAGCCGTGATCGCGCGCCCACGCCATGATCACGGCATCGGTGGCGGTCGGCTCGCCGGTGGTGCTCCAGTGAACGGCCTCGAACCCGTTCTCCTCCAGGAACCTGACCCACGTAGGCGACAGGTTCATGTCGAGGAGGAGCTTCATGGAAGGGGCAGTTCGACTTCCTCAGTGCGCCAGGCGGCGTACGAGAGCGCCGCGCGAATGTCGTCGGCTTCCAAGTAGGGATAGGCCTGCAGGATCTCCTCGTGAGTCCGTCCGGCGGCGAGCAGTCCGACGATGGTGCCGACGGTCACCCGCATTCCACGAATGCACGGCCGCCCGCCCATCACCGCTGGGTCACGCGTGATCCGCTGAAGGAGGTCCATGGGCGAAGTATACCCGCTCGTGGCGCTCACACCACCCGGAAGACCTTCATCACCTCGTCGCCGAGGTGGTTGATCACCTTCACGGCGATCCGCCCGGACTTGGGCTTGTCGAACGCGCGCGAGGTGTCGCTGTGGAGGGTCGCCCACGCTTCCTCGTCAATCTCGGCCTTGAGCGTGGTCTTGAGCGCGCCGTAGGGATCATTGGCGCCGAGGAAGTAGGCGTGGCGGACGAAGAAGCTCTCCTCGTTGTAGTCGGTGTCGATGAACCAGCAGGCGATCCCGTCGGGGCCGTCGCTGCGCACCTCGCCGGTGTTGGGGTCGAAGACGTCCACTCCGTTCACTTTCACGCGCATTCGTCCGCCCTCGGCGGGGAGGAGGGTGATGTCGGGCTCGCCGAAGATGACGAACAGGTTGCCCTTGCCGGTGTTCTTGAGGTCCTCGGCCATGTGCAGGTCAGCGTTCATGCGCGCCTTGAGCACGGGGATGCGACCGAGCTTGCTGAACTCCGTGGCGTGCGCCTCGTAGTTGAAGGCGCAGGCGATGAGCACGTCGAAGCCGGCGTCCCCCGCCTCGCGGGCGGCGACCACCAAGTCGGGCCGGGTGACGGTGCCGAACTCCGGCCCGATGAAGATCGCGGCGCGCCGCTCGACGGCCGCTGCGCCCTCTCCTTCCATGTAGCGTCCTTCGGCGGCCACGAGATCGCCGGGCCAGGGAGTGAGCGCGGTGAAGGTGATGCGCGCGTCCTTGTGCGCCTGCTGCACGCCGGCCGTGCGCAGGTTCTCGAGGATCATCTGCGGGAACGTCTGCCTGGCCGCGTACTCCGCGCCGGGCTCGGAGGCCGGGTCGATCAGGTCGTCGTTCTCGTCCACGCCAAGCACGCGGTGCGGCGAGAGGCTCTCGACGGTGAAAGGGCCGGCGACCCGAACCTTCCTGATGTCCGGGTAGGGCTTGTCGTAGAGGTACTCGAACTCCGCCTTGGCGGCAATGGAAGCGTCGATCTCCTTCTGCCGCGCGATGCGCGCCTGCCACCATTCGGCGTGGAGCTTCTTCGCAGCGTCCGGCCACTTGGAGTCAGCCTCGCGCGGGATCTCCCATTCCTGCCACTGCTTCTTTAGCGTGGCGTTGAGCTTCTCGCGCAGCGGCTCCAGCGTTGCCTGCCACTTCTCCCAGATGACGTCGATCTCGACGTTGTTGGCGATGGACTTGAGGGTGATATGCGGCACGCGTTCGTAGACGAAGCCCTGGCGGATGTTGCCGCGGGTGGGCTGCGACAAGGGCGCGGCGCGGGTGACCTCTGCTTCCTTGAGCTGGCCCTCGCGCGAGTCGGCGAGGAGGTAGTACGGGTAGCGCGCGCCCATGATGCGGGCGCGGGCCAGCGCGAGCGCGACGCGCGAGGTGTCGATGGTGATCCAGCGCCGGCCCCACTGCTCCGCGACGGTGGCGGTGGTGCCTGAGCCACAGGTGGGGTCGAGAACGAGGTCGCCGGGGTCGGTCGCCATCAGAACGCAACGCTCGATGACCTTCGTGTTTGTCTGGACGACGTAGATCTTGTCATCAGTAAACGCGCCAGTCTGAGTATCCAACCACACGTTCGCCATACTTTGCACCGCGAAATCGCGAAGGAACCTTACATAGGAGATTGACTTCGGCGTGGGAAGCGCGAGTCTATCCGCATGCGCAAGCCGTCTGACACTATGGGGATATTGGCACTTCCAGTGTGAGTTTTTGGACCACGGATCGAATGTATGGCCTTGGAACTGATAGGGCTGCGGATCGCCGGCCCGGCCTTGAGAGTACGCGTTGTCGTGTCTGTAGATCAAAACACCGGCCGCTACGCCGTCGGGATCACCTCGTTCCTCCGGAGTCAAGAAGCGTCGCGATCCGTCGACCTCCTGGGCTCGCGTGAAGCGCTCACCTTTGTCGTCGGCAAGCGTCTTCGGGTGGTACAGAGGCCGATACTTCGCGAGTTCGTAACTCTTCGCGTACCAGAGAACCAGATCCACCGACCGCGACAGCATGCTGCTCGTGAATGAGCTGGTAGTGCGGAATGATATCTCGGTGACGAAGTTCTTATCTCCAAAGACCTCATCCATCAACGTCCGTACTCGATGGACATTCTCATCACCAATCTGCACGAAGATGGACCCCGACTCCGTCAGCAGATCCCGCGCCACTGTGAGCCGGTCGCGTAGATACGTCAGATACGAGTGAATCCCGTCCCGCCACGTATCCCGGAACGCCTTCACCTGCTCCGGCTCGCGCGTGATGTGCGCCGCGTTGCCGTCCTTCACGTCCCGGCTTGTTGTGCTCCACTGGAAGTTGCTGTTGAACTTGATGCCGTACGGCGGGTCGATGTAGATGCACTGCACCTTGCCGCGCAGCCCTTCGCGCTCGGCCAGACTCGCCATCACCTGGAGCGAGTCGCCGAGGATCATGCGGTTGGACCAGTTCTGGTCGTGCTGGTAGAAGTCGGTCTTATTGACCTGTGCATAAGTAATAGACACTCCGGTCACAAAAAAGCCGGCAGCTCAGAAGCGGTGATAAAGGATCGGAGGAGCGCTGGCCGCTTCCGC
>Ga0209726_10001908_pt1 | contig 31983 bp, 39 predicted proteins | sample Subgrocontami54m_FD_187453 | JGI IMG/M metagenome (GOLD analysis project Ga0209726, IMG submission 187453) | Subsurface groundwater microbial communities from S. Glens Falls, New York, USA - GMW46 contaminated, 5.4 m (SPAdes) (version 3) | ecosystem: Environmental > Aquatic > Deep subsurface >... | reverse complement strand
GGGGAACTCGGGCACAAATGGATCGTGGTAGACCACTTCGGCCCCATCGTCCAGGAGGGTCTCAATCAGCCGCTCGGCAGGTGAATTGCGAGCGTCGTCGATATCCTTCTTGAACGCCACGCCCAGGACGAGCACCTTCGCGCCTTGGATCCCCATCCCTTGCCGTCCCAGCGCGCTACGGACCAAATCGGCAACGTGATACGGCATCGCTTCGTTGACTGATGCCGCCAGTTGGATGAACCCAAGGCTGAGATCGTACTCACGGGCTGCACAGGCCAGATAGTACGGGTCGACGAGGATACAGTGGCCCCCGACGCCGCCCGACGGGTAGTGCGCGAGGAACCCAAATGGCTTTGTGCTCGCCGCGTCAATCACCTCCCAGGCATTGAGCCCCATACGTTCGCACAGCCTCCCGATCTCATTCGCCAGCGCGATGTTCACGAACCGGAAGCTGTTTTCGTAGCACTTGGTCAGCTCGGCCGCACTCGGGCTTGACGTCACCGTAACGGGAGCCCCGATGGCGCGGAACAGGCTGGCCGCGAGCTCTCCACAGACACCCGTCAGCCCACCCGCCACGGTCGGGATGTTCTCAACGGTGAACCTTGTGTCGCCCGGGTTGATTCTTTCCGGGACGTATGCAAGGTGGAAATCTACGCCCGCGCAGAGGCCACTGCGCTCCAGCACCGGTCGCAGGTACCGCTCGGTCGTGCCCGGGAAAGTTGTCGACTGCAACACAACCAACATCCCTGGCCTCAAATGGGCGGCTAGGCCCTCGCCAGCAGCAAGGATGCAGCTAATATCCGGCTGCTTCATCCGAGTCATCGGAGTGGGAACCGAGATGATCACTGCGTCCGCGTCAGCCAGGTCTTCATAGCTGCCGCTCGCACAGAAGCTCTGCGACGCAGCGAGTCGAGCGATCTCGCTCGACTCGACGTCGAGGGCGTAGCTGGCTCCAGAGCGCAGAGTCTCAATCTTCTTCTCGTCGGGGTCGATCCCGACGACGGCGAAACCAGCACGCGCCATGGCAACAGCAAGCGGAAGGCCCACGTAGCCGAGCCCGAGTACGGCCACCCGGGCCGTCCGTGCTTCGATCCGCCCCTCCAGATCCACCCGCCCGGGGTTTAGCGCATCGATTTGGACCATTCTGGCACGTTCCTCCTGCACCCGTTCGTGCCAATTCTACCCGAAGGCAGGCGCAACGTTGTCGCGCCGCCTGTCCGCCGGCAGCCAACGAGCTCGATTACAATCCTCTCAGCATCTATGGATTGGGAGGTGCCAGACGTGAGCCCTCCGCTCGTGTCGGTGATCACCCCCGCGTACAACCACGGCCGGTACATTGGGCGCGCGATTGATAGCATCTTGGGCCAGACATACCCGAATTGGGAGCTCATCATCGTCGACGATGGCTCGACGGACAATACGGCCGAGGTAGTCAAGGCCTACGACGACTCGCGTATCACCTACGTGTATCAAGAAAACCAGGGGGTGCGAAAGCTCGCGGGCACGATCAACAAGGGCTTGTGGAAGTCGAAGGGCGAGTTCGTTACGATGTTCGGCAGTGACGATACCTGGCCGCCATACCGCCTTGAAACCGAGGTGCCGCTTTTCGAGGATCCCGCCGTCGTTCTCGTCTACGGTCGTGGATTCCTGATCGACCAGAATGACGAGGTCATTGGCGAGGTGGCCCGACCGTCGGAATCAGTGAACATCGAGAATCGGCCGGTCGGCTCCGCGCTCCACGAGATGTTCTTGTCAAACTATGTCTTTCAGCCGAGCGTGCTCGTCCGAAGGGCGGCGTTGGACAGGCTTGGCGGCTACCTCCAGCCCGAGGGGCTGCTGGCCGAGGACTACCCCACCCACATGGCGCTCGCGCTTCAGGGCGAGTTTCGTTATCTGGACCGGCCTCTCGCCAACTACCGGATGCACGCCGCGCAAATGACGCGCAATCACTATCTGGAAATGGCCGAGACGGATGTTCCCTTCGTGCTCGAGTTCTTCCGTGGCCTGGACCCGCAGTCGCAACGGATCACTGGGTGGACGGAGGCTGAGCTAGCCGATGCGCTCGCCAGGCGGCTCAACAACACCTACTTCGAAGTAGGGCGCCGCGAGCTGCTGGCCGGGAACTGGAAGGAGGCCCGCCGCCATTTCTTGACGGCCCTGCGGCGAGGAGACTCGCGGACCAAAGTGAAGGCCGTTGCCGGGATTTCATGCAGCTTCCTCCGGACAGATCTCGAACGGGCGGCTCGGGCGGCCGGCCGTGCGAGGCTGCGTTAGCGTTGCTGCGGCTCCTCGGTGAACGTCGCATTTCAGCGGGCGGGAAGTCGCGGGATCGCTCCTGGTCTGCGCGGCCGTGGCCCCGTGTGGTCGCTTCTGCACTTGCCATCACTGTCGGCTTGGCCACGGGAAGCTCTGGCGCGGCGTACGAAGGTCGATTCGTCGTCGCGCATCCCTCCCCGATCTTCCAGGAAATTACGCGTGCCGCTTTCATGTTCCTACCGTCAAAAGGTTCCCCGTCGATCCACTTCTCGACGCTGGAGCGTTACTCCCGCGATCCAGGCGGGGACCGATCTCTGCTAGCCTCATACGACCTCGAATCGGGGCAGGTTGCCGCCCAAACGATAGGCGGCGCGCTGGAGGTTCGTAGCTACGCCTATTCCGAGAGCTTGGGCAGATATGTGCTGGGTACCTCGCTAGACCCGAAACTCCTCCTCTACGATCCAAGCACACGCCAGATCGAAACGGTATTCAGCGGCCCAGGGTCGAATGCGTTTGTGCATCGTCTCGCAGTAAGAGGAGAGCACGCGTATACCATTCTGAGCAGGCCTTCGTCGCCACCCATCGACGGGCTCATCGGCAACCTCAAGGCCCGAATCGTTGCTATCAGGTCAGGATCCTTTCTCTCGACATCCATTGATAGGTTCGATGGCATCCTCAAGGTGAATCTCCGAACAGGCCGATTCGAGGTCATCCCCTTCACGGAAGGGATGACCGACGGCTGGGGCGGGGTCGAAACCGTCGACCCGTCCGGGCGGATCTGGTTTTATCGAGCCTATCCCGTGCGCAGGATGTGGTACGACCCCGCCGCAGGGATGAGGGACCGGACGCTTCTCGGGCTCGAGCGGTGGACCGTGGAGAGCTGGGACGAATGGAATGGCGCGAGCTATCTCGTGCTGACCAACGCCCGGGGCGAGTTCAAGAAGGTCGAAGCCGATCTCACTTCGTTGGAGATCCTGCCGACCGCTGCAGAGCCACTGTCGGAGGACGCGCGTGTCTTCCTCAACTCCATGCGAGTGGACCTTTACCATAGCGACCCGTCGACCGCGGCACTCTATTTCGAACCCGCTACGTCTGCCTTCTACCTGTTGGACCGCTCCTCGAACAAGTTTAGGCAGTTAGGCACATTTGAATTCCGTCAATTGCAGGAGATGGGCCTGAACGATCCTCTCCAGGAAGCCGCGTCTCGCTGGACCCACCCTGCGTTGGGCGAGGTCGAAGTGCTGGGGGTGTCCCCGGGGAGCGAGTTGGTCGTCTGGCTCCGAGGGCGCAAGGCCGTTGGATTGCTCAACCTGCGGGATGGCTCCCTTGCCCTGAGCGATATCCCGATTTCGAATCTCTCCCCCGCCGACGTCACGTCGCTCGTGGCGGGCAGCGACGGCCGCTTGTACGGTGGGGGAATCCTCACGATGTCTCCCCTTTTCAAATTCGATCCCACCACCAACGCGGCCGAGATTCTCCCGAGCGCAGTCCCTAACTGGGAGGGACAGGTCAACTCGATGTTCGCCGGCTGGGATGGCAAGATCTATGGGGCGGCATACCCTGATTCAGTGATCTTCCGCTTCGACCCGTTGGCTCCATGGGCTCCCGGCCAATCGCCGACGAGCAACCCGGTGAATCTTGGGCCCATGGGGCACTATAATCAGACCCGCGCTTCACGCGGCGTTCAGGATCTCGACGGATTCGTTTGGTTCCAGAGCATAACGGATTACGCTCGTCCCATAGCACATGCGTTGGCGCGGGCCGACTTCGCTCAGCGCACACTGGTCGTGAAGACCGACCTTGACGACGGAATTCCGCAAGTGCGCGACCTCACGGTCTTCGACGCACACCACCTGTTGCTGCTGGGGACCAGAGGGGGGAACCCCGGTATCTATCTCCTCAACCAGCGTAAGTTTCGTATCGAGCGCCGCCGCGATTTGGACGCTCCGGGTTCAGCTCTCGCTAACCTCACCCTGGGAGATGGAAACGATGGGAGGATCTTCCTCGCACAGGGAGCCGATCTCTACAGAGTCGGCCAGAACCTATCGCTCACGCTCATCCATCGTTCGCCCAATCCCATCTTGAGGATCCTGGCCGGCTCTGGAGATGACGTCATCTTGATTGGCAAGACGTACATCGAAAAAATTAGTCCTGATGCGGGGACTCAGGAGCTCTGGTGGAACCGAGCCGACGTTCCGGGCGGCTATGTGTTTAAGCACTCTTCCTGGGCTCCGGCCGTGTTCCACCAGGGAACCCTATTCGTAGCGGATGAGGAGAAACTTCTCCGCTTCTACCCGCCGCCGAGGTAACAGAATGCGTCTCTGTTATGTGGGAAACCTGGGAAGCGTCCACACGCGGCGGTGGGCTGGCTTCTTCGCGGAGAAAGGCCACGATGTCCATGTCATCGCGACGACCACGACGCCGCAGAACGTCGATGCTGGAGCCTATACAGTCCATCCGTGGCCCGCGCACCGAACCGGCAGCTACCTGCGCGACCTTTTGGTCGCATCGGTTGACATGCCAAGGAGCGTCCTCAAGCTCCGTCAGCTCTTGCGGACCATCGAGCCGGATCTGGTCCACGTCCATTACGTCAACGAGGCGGCTTTTTTTGCCGTTCTCGCCGGTGTGCATCCACTCGTTCTCACCGCGTGGGGCTCGGACATCCTGATTTCCCCCGAAAAGTCGTGGGTTCGCAAGCAAGTAGTGAAGTACACTGTGCGAAAGGCCGACCTCGTCACTTGCGACGCGGACCACATGAAGCGAAGTATTGCGAGACTCGGGGCGGACCCAGAGCGTGTTCAAGTGATCTTCTTTGGAACCGACGTGGAGCGTTATCAGCCCGCTCGAAGGGATGCCGCACTCCGTGCGCGGATCGCGCCGGATGCGACTCATCTCATTATCAGCATCCGAAGTCTAGAACCTGTGTACGACGTAGAATCACTCATTCGCGCCATCCCGGCGGTGCGGAGCCGTTTTCCATCGGCTATCTTTCTGGTCGGTGGGACCGGGTCGCAGGCGGGTGCCTTGCAGAAATTGGCCGTGGAATTGGGAGTAGAGGGTCAGATTCGGTTTCTCGGCGCTCTATCGCAAGATGACCTGCCCGCCTACCTTGCCTCGTCAGACCTCTATGTTTCGACAGCCCTCTCCGATGGAGGCATAGCGGCGAGCACCGCCGAAGCCATGGCGTCGGGGCTCCCAGTCGTCATTACGGACGCGGGTGATAATCGCCAGTGGGTTGAAGATGATCTGCACGGCTTCCTGGTGCCGCCCGCAGACCCGGAGCGGCTCGCCGGGGCCACAATCCGCCTTCTCGATGACGCCGCACATCGCGATCGCATGGGTTGCGCCGGCCGAGAGGTTATCGTCGAACGGAACAACCTTTACCGGGAGATGTCCAGGATGGAAGGACACTACCAACATCTGGTAGCCGCCGGCGCCAAGGGCGCATGATGCCCCGACCCGCGAACATCGGGTCGGGCGAGTGGCCAGCCGGCGCAGGGCCGTGGTGGCGACGTCGGGCTACGGCGTACGGAGCGAGCAGGGAATTGACTGGGTGATCACGGGTGGCATCGTTGTCGGCCTTGTCGCCGTTCGCGTCGAGCTCGTGCATGTCGCGTTGCGGACAAGATTTAAGATACTGGTCGACAGGGGGCGGAATTGGTAATTGTTCTTTGCGGTGGTTCGCCTATTGTAGTAGATCTGGGGATCCGGGAAGTCTGATGAACGCTAGGTCGTATTTGAGGGCTATCGACGATCTGGTGTTGAAAGCACTCGGCCCCAAGTGGCTCGTCAACCGCCAGCCTCTCGGGATCGCGAAAGACCTAGAATGGTTTCTGCGAAACGTGGACGGGTCTGGCCGTACCATTCTTGACCTGGGCTGCGGCGGCGGTGCAGTATGCTTTGCGCTTGCTATTGCCGGGCACACAGTCACGGGCATCGACTTAGAGCGGTCTGCCCGAAACTTGGCGCGGCGTTACTCGATGACCCAGGGGCGCATGCCTGGCACCATCGCCTCCATTCCCTGGGACCTCAGGCGGCTCGACGAGTGTGGTCTACCCTCTGAGTTCGACTGTGTGATCGCCTCAGAGGTCATTGAGCACATCATGGATGACGAGAAGTTCGTACGGGATCTGGCTAAGCTGATCCGCCCTGGTGGCATCCTGCTGCTGGCGACTCCCTATAAACTTTACCATCGGCTCGTGGCAGATCGGCTCTCAGATTGGGAGGATGGCGGTCACGTCCGCTGGGGGTATACGGAGGAGGACTTGCGGGGGCTTCTGGAGCCGAATGGTCTCCGGATTGAGAAGGTGACCTACATAAGTGGCTGGGTGACACAGCTGCTCATCAACCTTGGCCGATACGCCCAACAAGTGTTCCCTTTCGGCGAGCTAGCAGTAATGGTGGGCGCGTATCCGCTAAGAGTGTTCACCTTTTGCGACAAAATGATTCCGTACGCGCCGCTGGCAATCGCTGTAAAGGCACGGAAGGAATGCTGAAGCCGGGGTGACTCACTGAATGCCAGCCAACAGGCCAGGAGCCGGAGACGGTTCTCTGTAGTGCGGGAAACACAGTTGCGAGTGAATTGGGACACAAATTCGGGCTCGCGCGAGCTCACTCCGTCCCGGACGACGCCGGCTCGTCGCGGCAGCACAGGGATCCCGGTCCTGCCGCTTGTCGGCGCATTCATCTGCGGCGTTGCCGCGATTTACACTAGCACCTTTTATCTTACTCGCTTTCCATATGGCGAAATCATCCTGCCCTGGCAATTCCCAATCTGGGCTATTGCTCCATTCGTCCTGACTGGAGTTTTTCTCTTCTATTGCGTCGTCCGCCAGCCAGCGACGTTCTGGCCGCTGCTTGTCGGAACCGCCGTCCTCACGGGCGGCATGAATTTGCTGCGATTCCCGATCTTTGACGAGTGGCTGGCCGCATCGTTGGCCGCGGGCGCGGTGGTGGCAGCAGCGAATGGTGCGGTCTCGAAGCGAGAATCCAGGGCCAACCAGGCTTGGGCAACCCTGTTCCTCTGCCTCGGTGCGTACCTAGTCTGCGAGAGCATCGTCGGAATCCTAGCCTACCAGAACCTGAAGGCAGTTCGCTATACGCTCACCTTCATCATTGTGATGGTGATCGGCCGGCTTCTCGCGCGATTTGAATTTCCTGTACCGAACGCGCGCGCCATAGCCCTTTTGGTTGCAGGATGTGGTCTCGCCTACTACGCTCTTGACCTGATCCATGGGCTCCTGTTTCAAGAGTTTGTGTGGCTGGAGATTTTTTGGGGAATCGGCTGGTCTGGGGCGGGCAATCGGCTGGTGGTGGGCGTAGTCACTCTGCCCGCGGCTTTGATCTTGGTGAGCCGAGAGCGGGGTCTAGCCCAGGTGTTGGGCGGGGCCACGCTGGCAGGGCATGCGCTGATCTCCGTCCTCGGGGACTCGCGGGGCGGTACGATGATCATGGTTGCCGTTGTGCTGGTGGCGCCTTTTGCCCTTGGGTTGGCGCGCTCAATCGCCATCTGGGTCTTTGGAATTGGTGTCCTGGCGCTCATCGCATCAACGTTCACGGGGCGGCCGGAGGCGATACTCGACATGGGGGGAGCACTAGTAAAGACATTCGACATACAAGGGGGCTCGTACGAGTACGAGTACCACGGTCGCCAAGTCACGGCAGCCCATGGTGACGCCGGACGGTTCTACTATGTACTTGGCGCTGTCGAGACGCTCTTTGAGAACCCCCTTCGGGCACCTTTCGGCGCGGGCACCTACGGGTACTTCCCGGTCGCAGGCAGCTATTACGAAGGTCTAGCCCTAATGGCCGGAGTGCCCACCGACAGCGTGAACTCCGCTTCCTCAGTCGGGGGGATCAGCGAGCCGCCCCGCCCTCCCGATGCGGGCATCATCATCGCGGAGACCGGTCTCATCGGAATGGGATTGCTTGCGGCGTGCTTCACCCGCGTGATCTTGGCGGTGATCGTCCATCAATCGCCCATTGGACGGACAAGAACCCTGACTGGGTCAAGCGCGCTCATTGCCGTCTCAATCCCAATTACCGTGGTCTGGACCTACTTCGGCGGGGTTCTCGATTTGACCCTTTTCTATCTAATGATCATGCCTTTCGGACTGCTCCATCAATGGGGGCATCAGGAACACAGCGAAGCCGCGCTCGCGAACCCGAGCACGAGGAATAGAGCAGGGCGGCTCGCCATGGCGCTGGCTCCTAAGAAAGCGATTCCGTGGACGCGCTGAGCTTCTGCTTCACAATCGACGCCGACTGGATCCCGGGGTCGCAAGTGGGGCTGGTCCGCCTGTATGAATTCTGCGAGCGCCTCCAGCTCAAGCCCTCCGTCTTCGCGGCCGGACGCTTCGCCGAGGCCTATCCTGATCTGGTCCGAGAGGCCCACGTCAAAAGGTTCGACGTCGGCACGCATGGCTGGGAGCACGGTCAGGACCCAGCTGAGGACTTCCGTTCGGGGACCTACGACCAGCAACGCCGATGGATGCAGCTTGCCACGGAGGCCGTCGAGAAGGCCTCTGGCATCCGACCAACGGCATTTCGCGCGCCCAACCTGTCTGTGGGCGAGACAACCTTCCGTGTGCTCCGGGAGCTGGATTATCGACTGGACTCCTCAGTGCCGGCTCGGCGCTTCGACTTCGGCTACGGGCAGGTGCGCAACCCGCGCTACTTCCGCGCCCCGCTCGCGCCGTACTACCCTTCTCCGCACAACCTCGCCGATGAGGGTGATAGCCCAATTCTGGAAGTGCCCCCGTCGGCGTTCTTCCTGCCTCTCAACATGAGTTCGATGCGGGTTCTGGGTCTACCGGCCGTCAAATGGGCGGTGCGCCGCATCGCGAAAAGGACGTCGATTCTCGTGCTGTACGTCCACCCAGTCGAGTTCGAAGTCGCCGAAGCGCAAAGCATCCCTGCGAGCACCCCGGCGCGGTTCCACAGCGGCCTCGGGCCTCAGAATCTCGATCTAGTCGAGCGGTTCGCTGAATACGTCCAGTCGCTGGGTTACCGTCCTGCTCTGCTTTCTCAGGTGGCGGCCACCCACTCACCCATAGCGCAAGCAGGTTCAGACACAGCTTGATGAATGGAACGAGATCGGCCGGCAGCCTGACCATCCGCCGCGCAGACCCCGACGATCTTCCGGAAGTAGCGAGGCTCTTCCGTCTGGTCAGCGAGCGGGATTACGACCTCCCTACGGTCGAGCGCCTCGTGTGCGGCCTGGACCCGCAACGTTACTACGTCTGGTTAGCCCTCACCGGCGGGCAAGCGGTCGGCATGACGATGATGGAGCCCAGGACGTTGCAGCGGGATGGACAGGTGTTGCGAGCGGGTTACTGGACGAACCTGTTCGTCGATCCCGCCTATCGCACGAGTACGCTATACCCACGCCTGCCATTTGCAATGTTCAAGGGCGCCAGTGAGGCGGGCATGGATCTCGTGTATGCGGCGGTCCGTCGCCCCAGGGTTGCCGAGGCGCACCTTGCGATCGGAATGCGGCAGATTGCTCGCCTCCCGGTCCTTGCCAAGCCCATCCGTCCGGCATCGCTCATTGCGAAACACAATAATTGGGGCGCCTGGGCGAAGCGGCTCAGCCGCCTTCCAGACGCCGCATACGCCGGATACCTGGCTGTGCGTCGCTCCCCTGTCTCGGAAGACTATTCGATCGAGGAGCTCCCCTGGGATGCGGCGGAAGTGCGTCGGCTCGTCGAGATCGCGGGCGCCTCGGCGAGTCCCCGCCTCCGTCAGCTCTGGTCTGCCGAATTGTTTCGGGAACGCTTCGCATATAATTCCGACGGTGCACCCTATACGCTGGTGGGCGCGTTTCGGCGTAGAGACCTCGTAGCGGGCGCTGTGTATCGCATGGCACGGCGAGGAAAAAACATCTGCGCGGGGATCGTCATGGAGGCGGTCTACGAGGACGGCGAAGAGCAGGCGGTGCAAGGCGCCCTTGCGGAGATCGAGCGGCGGGCGCATGCGGCAGGGGCGGATGTCGTGCTATGCCTCCCGGGGTGGGACGAGCGGTCGCCGGAGATATTCCGTGGATTGGGCTACATGACGTCGCCCGAATCCTACGTACTCATGCGGCGGAGCACGGCCGAGGCCACAAGGGATCTCCCTCTGGACGACGCTTCGGCCTGGCGCTTCGGTTTTGCTGATCACGATGCTTTCTGACCTTCGTCAAACGCGCGCGGAGCCTTCATGAACCAGCGCCCCCACCCTAGTCGCGCCGACGTGATGGACGTCGTCACGCGGAGTTTGAGGACAATAGTGGCTGGCCAGGGCCGAGCTGTCTGGTTGCAGGAGTCTACGTCACTCACGGGGACCGATACCGCGGTTCTCGACTCCCTCGGAATGGTCATGGCGCTCGTCGAGGTCGAGCAGGCTCTACAGGCGGCCTACGGAGAGCGGATCGTCGTCGCCGGCAACGACGCGCTTTTCGAAGACGACGGCGCGCTCGCCACAGTCGGCTCGTTCGTAGACCGCATCTGTCGTCTCATCGAGTCGGAGACGGCTTGACGCAGGGAGCGCTCCTCGACGAGGGAACTGTGGTATGAACATCCAACAACCGCGTTGCACCATCATTGCCGACTTCACTGCTGAGCCCCTGGCGAACGCTCTCCTCAACGACGGTCTGTTCCCTGCCATCGAGTCAGTCGTCGCGCCGCTCGGGCCGGTCCAGCAGTCGCTCATGAGACTCCAGACCGAACAGACTCAACCAAAACCCGATCTCGTGATCGTCTGGAGCCGACCGGAGGCGACGATTCCGTCCTTTCGAGCGCTGCTGCGCCACGAGCGGGTGGAACCGGACCAGCTTCTTGACGAAGTGGATCAATTCGTCGACCTGCTGCTCGACGCCGCGGAGCAAGCTGAGTATCTCTTCATCCCCACCTGGACCATCCCATACTATCGTCGTGGCGGCCTTTTGAGCATGCACCCGGAAGTCGGCTGCAACATCGCGCTAATGCGGATGAACCTGCGGGTGGCGGAGAGGCTGCAGAGCTCGCCCAACGCCTTTCAGCTCGATGCATCCCGCTGGCTCGCGGCGGTTGGGAAGAACGCCAGCAATCCAAAACTCTGGCTCATGGGGAAGATCGCCTTCGGTTCGGAAGTGCTCGGCGAAGCGTCGGCCGACATCAAGGCTGGCCTGTGCGGCCTGGCCGGCCTGTCCAAGAAGCTCGTCGTTCTCGATCTCGACGATACCCTATGGGGCGGCATCGTCGGCGAGGTGGGCTGGGAGCGTCTCCGATTGGGCGGCCACGACTCCATTGGGGAGGCGCACGTCGAGCTCCAGGAGGCTCTGAAGGCCCTGACAAGAACCGGCGTCGTGCTGGGAATCGTCAGCAAGAACGACGAGGCCACTGCGCTCGCGGCGATCGACCGCCACCCTGAGATGGTGTTGCGGCGAACGGATTTTGCCGGTTGGCGGATCAACTGGAACGACAAGGCGGCCAACCTCGTCGACCTGGCCGACGAGCTCAATCTCGGCCTTGACTCGGTGGTGTTCATCGATGACAGCCCTGCGGAGCGGGCCCGCGTGCGCGAAGCTCTGCCTCAGGTTACGGTGCCGGATTGGCCCTCGGACAAGCTGCTCTATGCCAGCCGCCTGACCGAGATGCGCCTGTTCGACCGTGGGATGATTACGGCAGAGGACCTCGATCGAACCGACATGTACGTCGCGGACAGGGAACGAATCGCTGCAAAGCGGTCTTTCCCATCCATGGACGAGTGGCTGGCATCTCTTGCGATCGTCGTGAGAGCAGCGCGGCTGGATGAGACCAACCTTGCGCGCGCCGCGCAGCTCTTCAACAAGACCAACCAGTTGACGCTGACCACGCGGAGACGCAGCGAGCGGGAGCTCCTTCAATGGTCGCGGCAGCCAGAGCACGATGTGTTCGTTTTTCGCGTATGCGACCGCTTCGGCGACTACGGACTCACTGGTTTGGCCGGACTTGAGATGAACGATGATAGGGCGCGAATCACGGACTTCGTCATGAGCTGCCGCGTCATGGGCCGCGGGGTTGAAGAGACGATCCTCCACACCATTGTCGCTCGGGCGCGCGACAATGGAGCGGGTGAAGTTGAGGCGGTCTATGCTCCCACCGACCGCAACAAGCCGATGCTCGAGTTCTTGGAGAACCATTCGCAATTGTCCCCCGACGGATCAGGGGTCAGGTTCACTTGGGACGCCAACCAAGACTACCCCAGCTCCCCCCATGTCGACCTTCAAATCGACTGTGGCTAGGAATGCCGGTGATCGGACACAATCCACTGGAGGTGCCGCCTTCGCAGCGATTGGAGTATCTTTTGCGCTGTGATCCAGGTGGATCTCCAGCCTTGATCGATGGCAACGGAGGATGGGGGCGGCGGAGCGGGCCAGATGTGCCTGCGGCGGTCCGCTCGATGCGTGGATCCTCTTAGGGTCCCCCGGTGCGAATGCCCAGATTTGCTCTATCGTCCTTCGCCCGCATTACCCCGGCGGCTCTGAAGCGAGCCCTTGCAGCTTACGTCGAGACCCCGAAAACCAGGATGCTGCTCTCGGGTTCCACCGGTAGCCTCGTGCTGCGCGCCTGCGCTCTCGTCTTTCGCGTGCTGCTTTCCGTGCAACTGGCGCGTATGCTGGGGGCTTCCGGCTACGGCGCCTTCGCTTTCGCAATAACCTGGCTGACATTTCTCTCGATCCCTGCCACTATGGGCCTCGATCAAGTGGTGTGGAGGTATGCGGCTGTCTACTACGAGGGGAAGTCGTGGCCCGTCCTCAAGGGCCTCCTCCGCTTTGCGCTCGGGATCGGTTTGTTGGCCTCGTCTGGCGTTGGGCTCGTTGCGGCGGGAGTCGTCGCCTGGCTGCCAGGGATCGATTGGGAGCTCAAAGCCACGTTCCTCATCACGTTTGGCGTCCTCCCGTTCGTCGTTCTTGCGCAGATTCGCCAGGCCTCCATTCGCGGATTGCACCATCCTGTCCTCGCGCAGCTCCCAGAGAACATTGTGTACCCTGCCCTATTCAGCCTTATCCTCGTGGTAGGCCACTCACTGACGCAGCGCGGGCTCAGCGCCCCCGAGGTGGCGATGGCGAACGCGGCCGGATGGGCGGCGGCCTTCATTCTCGGCACCGTCCTCCTGCTGCGCATCCTGCCATCCTCTATCCGATCTGTCCCGCCGAGCTACCGGCGTTCGGAATGGTTAGTCATGGTTCCTCCCCTGATCTTCATCGGGATCGTATACAACGCGGTCAGCCGGGCGGACATCCTCATTCTTGGATTTTTTCTCACAAGCCGCGAGGTTGGGATCTACGCTATCGCGACTCGCGGCGCAGAACTCATGCTCTTCATGTACGAGGCGATGACTCTCGCTGGTGGATCATTGTTCTCGAGCATCTACGCGACTGGGAACATGAACGAGCTGCAGCGCTTCACAAACCTTGTTACCAGATCGATCCTCTGGTCCTCGTTACCGGTGTTTATCGTCTTCATGGCCATCGGACCATGGATCTTGAGCTTCTTTGGCGCCGAGTTCACCGAGGGGGCAATGGTGATGCGAGTGCTCACGACAACCTTCTTCGTGAGCAGCCTGGGCGGCTTCGTCATCATCATGCTGTACATGACCGGGCATCAGAAGGATGTGGCCATCGTGATGGGCCTCGCGGGCGGGCTGAACGTCGGTCTGTCATTTCTCCTCATCCCGATGTGGGGTATGATGGGTGCCGCTGTTGCGTCCGGAACGGCTCTGCTGTTCATGAAGGGCACGCTCGTCTTAATACTCTACAAGCGCATCGGCATTGTTTCGCTGCCCTTCGCAATCCCGGGAATTGGACCCATCCAGCCGCGGTCGCCCGGCTCAGGCGGACCAGGAAGCCCTGGTGCAGCCACGAGCAGGATGTCATCGGCGGAGGGCATAGCTACCCCTGGGCTAGAGGAGCGTTCGTGACGACCCCGTTGGTTTCAATCATGGATCCTGGCCAAAGGTCCGGCGGCCCCATCCAGGATCGCCAGCAGCTCGCCTTGCAGGGATCGGTGATTGCGTTTTGCGCGCTCCCGCAGGCGTATTACCACCGGTTCTGGCACGCTTTTGAATCACCAGAACGGGCCCGTCAGAGATCGAGGGCACGCCTGCAATTGAGGCGGGGGGCGGACCATTCCGCCCCCGCTTCAATAAGGTGAGCCGCACCCGCTGGAACTCAACCGGAAGACTGGAGATGGCCCACCGTCGCGGTCCCATCGAGAGTTGTGGCGCCGGGTCAGTCCAGGCTGCGGCCAGGCGGAACAGCTTCTCCAAGTAAAGAGCCCCGTTCCCGTACACCGCACGCGCTTCTCCTGGCCTCGCTACGTCCTGCCTCGGACCATCACCGTCACCGTGCCGCTTGTCGGGGCGACGGAACAGGCGAACCGCATCCACAGGTCCGTCCAGGCGTAGTCGAGCTGGGGGATCGGCACGTTGAGACCTGCGGCGCCGGGGGCTGGTGCGCCCGCTGGATAGAACTTCGCGCGGCCGGGGGCAGTGATCGGCCCGGAGCTGCTGTAGATGTCGCATGTGTAGGCGATCCCCTGCAGGTCCATCTGGATCCGGATGGTATCGATGGGCTGGTCCAGCGAGGAGTAGACGTCGATGACCATGCCGCCGCTGAACTGCGAGATGTCGATCTGGCTGTCGTGGCTCCCGGTGTCTCGGATCGCGAGCGCGTTGAAGAGCGGCACCGAACGTGCAACCCGGCCGACCGCCAGCGCGCCGCGGATGTTGGTCGCGGTCACGCTATCCAGCGTGCGCAGCAAGTCGAGCGCCGACGCCTGGCCGAGGGCCTGAAGGACGGCGCCGACCTGGGGCGCTGTGGGCAGCGCCTGTCCGTCGCCGAGCAGTCCGGCGGCCGGGAGCTCCGTATCAACCGCCGACGGGGGAAGCGTCGGATTGGCGATGGTGATGCGTCCGCTCCCGTCGATAGCGAGCTTATTTCCCGGAGTGGTTGGATCGGCGATCACGACAGGCAGATCGCCGCCCGGGCTGACGTTGGTCGGTTCAACTGGTAGATTCGCAAGCGCCTGGCGGGCCATGCTTCCTCCGAGAACATATGATCTAGTTAATAGCATAGCGCATTCCCTCGCCATGTCAAGCGCTTGCTGGCGCTGCGGGCCTACACTCGGCTGATCGCGGGTCTCTGGCACGCTCCACCCAGCCATCGAGCTCCTTGACGCCCATGCCCGTCACGTCCGCATAACGATATCGGCGCCATGTCTGCGCACCTCGACTCTATCAGCCCGCCGGTCGATCCTGATGATCAGCTGCCCGAGGACCTGCTAACTTTCTGGCGGTGGTACTGCCGCCGGTTCGCCGTGGAGCATGGGTTCCGCTTCGCCAAACGAGCCGAGGTTAACCGGTGTAGGCGATCCGGTAGAGGACGCCATCCGTGTCATCGGAAACGATCAGACTTCCATCCGGGGCAACGATGACACCCGCTGGTCGTCCCCAGCGGCTCCCGTCCCGTCGTTGCCAGCCGGTTGCGAAGTCTTCGGCCGCGGTGGGGAGTCCGTCCTCGAACCGAATGCGCAGGATCTTGGGCGCGACCGGCGGTTGGCGAATCGACGAGCCGTGCTGCGCCACGAACAGGTCGCCGTGGAAGCTCGAGGGGAACGCGGAGCCCGTGTAGAAGGCGAGCCCCAGCGGCGCCGAGTGCGCTTGGATCCCAACGGTCGGCGGAGTGATTCCCGAGCACGAGGCGTCCGGGGTCTGGAGCTTCGCATCCGGGGGCTGACACGCGGGCCACCCAAAGTCCTCGCCTGGCCCAACCGCCGTCACCAGATCTGGCGGCACCTCGTTCCCCTGGTTGTCGCGCTCGTTCACCGTCGCCCACAGCTTCCCGGTCACGGGGTGGAACGCCAGGCCGACCGCGTTGCGCAGGCCCCAGGCGAAGCGCTGGCCGTTGGTGCCGTCGGGCGCGTAGCGAATCACAGCGGCCCGTCGCTCGTCGCGCTCGATGCAGATGTCGCAAGACGATCCCACGGAGACGAACAGACTCCCATCCGGCGCGAACTCCACGGTGCGTGTGTTGTGGCCGCCAACGGGCAGGTCGGGAACCGCCACCTCCGCATTCCCGACGTCGCCGCGGGGGTCGTAGGCGTACCGACTGATCTGGCTGGTCTCACCAACGTAGAGGTAGCCGCCCTGGAACGCCAGACTCGACGGCCGATTCAGTCCACCGATCAGGGGCTTGGGCGCCTCCGCCGCTGGCGGAATCGAACCGTCGGATGCGGCGGCGTAGCGGTAGACGGACCCCGACTGGGCCGCCACGAGCAGGTTCCCCTGGGAGTCGAACGCCATAAAGCGTGGTGCAGACAGTCCAGTCGCAAGCACCGACATCGCGAAGCCGGCTGGCAGGTGCACGGTCCGACTAGCATCCCGAGCTCCATCGAGGCCAACCAGTGTTCCCGGCTGCAGAGAGGGGTTCTCCGTGGCCTCATCGTTCACGAGGAGCAGGGTACCGGTCGGTTCCTGGCGTGCCGAGTCAAAGGGCGGCGATGCAGGGTTCATCGCGACCCATCGGTCCGTCGAGACCGACGCCAGAAGGCCGGCCAGTCGCGAGGGCAGTGGCCGGCCCGTCACGAGGAAGGTCAGAACGATCACGTTGAGGAGGACGACTGCGATCAGCACTGTGCGCCAAGTGATCGTTTGTTTCATTCAGTCAGTGTAGTGCGCAATCGCGTAGCGCGCGGCCGAGCCTAGCCTCTACCGTCGTCCGATCAGTTGATCTCGGCGACCGCCGCGACCCGGTCGGAGATAAACCGTTCTCCTGTCCGCAGTGCTAGCGCACCCAGGAAGAACGCACGATAGTAGCGACGTTGAAGAACAGCGTAGAGTACGGGGTGGGCGGTTGAGCCACCGCTTGATGAGAATCAGCCGACGCGTCCTCGCCGCGCCATATCGACGGCGAGCCGAGATGCCCCGCCCGAGTGGGAGGGTTCGCTGCCGCGCGAAGCAATCAAGCTGATTGCGGGAGACGAGCCGGTTGCAAGCCACGGGGCCCGAGGAGTCACACGCCGCGTGGCAGCAGCTTCAGGCGGCGCGAGTGACACGGCTGTTGCTGGTGACCGACGAGGTGCAGTCGCGTCGCACGACCCTCGCCTGGCGCAAGCTCACCGGAGGGCAGGCTGAGGTGTTCTCAACGCCCTGCAGCGCGGGGTGTGACTCCGTTGGGGGCTGGTGGCGGAGCCGGACTGGTCTCAAACGGGTCTGGTTGGAGCTGGCGCGAATCGCCATGTCCGCCGCGGCAGGCTGGCTTTGGTAGCCGGCTCGGAGCGGCTCGGTCAAGGCGCCGCCGGCTGGCCCCAAAAAGCGACAAGTTCGTATAACTCGTGTGTCGGAATGGCTTCGACTGGCGTGCCGAGTAGCTGATCGGTCGGGAGTCCGTCAGACGGCCAGAAGCCTGCTGTCATGAAAGGGTAAGGTCAATGGAGTACGCGGAGCTGGCCGATACCGGCCTGTCCCTATCCCGCATCGGGTTTGGCTGCTGGACGATCAGTGGCCACGGCTGGGGGCCCGTCGACGATGCCGACTCCATCGCGGCTATCCATCGAGCTCTTGATCTGGGCGTGACCTTCTTCGACACGGCGGACGTCTATGGCCTCGGCCATTCCGAGGAGATCCTCGCAGCCGGCCTGGGCGAGCGGCGGAAGGACGTGGTCATCGCGACGAAGTTTGGCCTGAATTGGGACAGCCAGGGCACTATCAGTCGCGATATCAGCCCTACGCGTGTAGTCGAAGCTCTCGAGGGGAGCCTCCGCCGGCTCCGGCTTGACTGTCTCCCGCTGTTTCAGATCCATTGGCCAGACGGCGAGACCCCCATCGGAGAAACCGTGGATGCCCTCCAGCGATGTCAGCAGGCGGGCAAGGTTCGGCACATTGGTTGCTGTAACTTTCCCCTCGAGCTCATCCAGGAGGCCCGCCGCAGCGGAAACATCGTCTCCATCCAGGCGGCATATAACCTGCTGGAGAAAGAGATAGAAGCCTCGCTCCTCCCGTACTGCGAGGAGAGCGGGATGGCCGTCCTTCCCTACAGCCCGCTGGCGCAGGGCCTGCTCTCGGGGAAATATGGGACGGACTCGCGCTTCGGAGACGACGACATCCGCTCCCGGAGCCGGTACTTTCAGCCGGATCGCTCGGGCGCCACCCGCCAGGTTGTTCAGCGGCTGGCACAGATCGCAGAGCGCCACGGAAAGACACCAGCCCAGGTTGCTCTCCGGTGGGTCCTCGATCGAGCGGGCGTGACCAGCGCCATCACCGGCATTCGGACCGTATCGCAAATCGAAGAGAACGTCGGCGCAACCGACTGGCGCCTCTCGCCGGAGGATCGGGAATCCCTCACCGCCGCGTGGTCACCGGGTGTAGAACGCTCGGTCCCCCTGACTCGTGCGTGGTCGTGAAGCGTGCCTTCGACGTTGTCGTCGCGGCTCTCGCGCTGGTGGCCCTCGCTCCTCTGTTCCTGATTTTGGCTGTCCTCGTCAAGCTTGATTCCCCGGGGCCGGTGATCTTTGCGAGCGTGCGTGTGGCCCAGGGCGGAAAGCCCTTTAGGCTCTACAAGTTTCGCTCGATGGTGGTGGATGCGCAGAGCATCAGCAACGTGCTCACCACGCCGACCGACGATCCGCGCATCACGCGACTCGGGAAGATCCTCCGCCGGTTTGCCCTCGACGAGCTGCCGCAGATCGCGAACGTGCTCAAGGGTGAGATGAGCTTCGTCGGGCCGCGGCCGGAGGTCCCGAGCTACGTCGCCCTCTTCACGGACGAGGAGGCGGCGGTCATTCTGTCGGTTCGCCCGGGAATCACGGACTGGGCAACGGTATGGATCGGCGACAAGGGGAAGCTCGTTGTTGGTTCCGCCGACCCGGAAAAGATCTACGTGGAACGCATCCGGCCCGAGAAGCTCAGGCTCCAACAGGAGTACGTCAAGCACCGAACGTTTTGGATCGACATGCAAATCCTCGCCAAAACGGCAGGGGTGGTGATTGCCCGCATTCGCGCCTGAGGGGGAAAACGCTTTTCTCCCTTATCGCCCTCTCCGGGGCTCCTCACGTGTCTGTGAGGGCTTTTGAGAGAAGCGTGGAAGGAAGGCCGCCCGCCTGCTGAAGAGCTCTCCGGCGTCCGCTATGTCGTGGTTATCGGTTTCAGCGCTCTGCGGCCAACGGACTGAGCCGCCTCGCTAGAGGCTCAGGGAGGCGAAGAGCTCGTCGGTCGCGAGACGGAATCCAGGAAGCAGGTCGTCGAGTTCGATCCCGTCGCTTCCACTTCGGGTGAGGGGAAGCGCACCCGGGCGAAATACGATGACGGAGCGGTCATCGGCGTCGACGAGCAGGGCGGCAGCGGCCCCATTTTCGACGAACCAGGTGCAGCGTCTGATCAGCGCATTGACACGCTGCCCGGGAGATACGATCTCCACGGCGATATCCGGCGGCTCGATGAAGTCGTCCGCAACTTCGCCGTTGGCCGTGCGCGGGATCCGCGCCCAGCAAAGACGGATACGTCGGGGCACATATGACCGTCCGCGGAAGGTTACGCGGAGCTCGGGAAAAGCATAGGCAATCTTGTCAGGAACCGTGAAGCGGTTGAAGCGTTCGGAGACTTCCCCTTGCAGGACGCTGTGGCGCCCCCTTGGAGACACTTTTTGGCTGACCACTCCTTCCTCATACTCGAGGGCCGGTTTCTCCTCGGGGAGTGCAAGGAACTCATCCAGCGTCAGTCGCCGCTCTGCAATTACCATCGCCATGGGCCTCCGCTCGAATGTTAGCAGACGCTGTGTGTACTCATTGCCCTGGTGGACGGCCACGAAGCAAGCTGGGATAGGCCGCGAAGTGTGGGAGTCCCTGTAGATGGATCCAATGTCCGTAGTGCCAGCGCGATCGTTCATCCTGCTCATGGGGGTCGAAGAGGTTCCACTCCAACAGCACCAACCCCTTCTGCGCGACTCGAGTCATCTCCGAGAGGGCCCGGAAAATCTGGTCGGGGCCAAGGTACATGAGCGCTGCGTCGCTCAACACCACGTCGACACTGTGGTCTTGAAAGCGTCTGAGGTCCTCTGCGCGGCCGACGGACACGTGTGCAGTTGCTGAGAAGAAGCTCAACGATCTCCTTGCCTCCGCAATTGCGCGTGGGCTCACGTCAATACCCATTACACGGCGTACACGGGCGGCGGGGGCCTCGCTGGCCAGAAGAACGAGATTAGCGCCCGTACCGCAGCCTACTTCCAGGACCGATCCGACCGGGGCGAACCGGGCTACCCGTGCAACCAATACGGGACGGTGAGCCATGCTCTCCGAGCCTTTGCCGCAGTCCTCCAAACGTCGGCGGCGCCACAGCGCTTCGTGGAGCCGCGTGCCGAAAACGTGCCGCGCACCCAGGAAGAACACTCGATAGTAGAGGCGTTGCAGAACAGCGTAGAGTAGGGGCGAACGCTTGAGCCACCGCTTGACGAGAATCAGTGGACACGTCCTCGCCGAGCCATATCCACGAGCGAGTCAGGCCGTTTCGCCGCTCGCCATTGATCAATGCTCTTCGCGGTGGCGTGGAGCAGGTCGGACACAACGATATCGGCGCCATGCCTGCGCAGCTCGGCCCCATCCCCCCGCCGGTCGATCCCGATGACCAACCCAAAGCCACCAGCGCGGCCGGCCTGGACGCCTGAGATGGCATCTTCGATCACTGCCGTCCGGACCGGCGATACCCCCAGAAGCTCTGCGCACTTCAAGAAATAGTCGGGTGCTGGCTTCCCCGCGAGACCCAGATCCGCCGCAACCGCGCCATCGATGCGCACCTGGAACAGGTCCTCGATGCCGCATAGCCGAAGCACCTGCGCGCAGTTCTTGCTCGACGAGGCGATGGCGCGTGGAATGCCGACCTCTGCAAGCTCCTGGATCAGCCGCAGGCTGGATGGAAACACCCGCACACCATCGCGCGCGAGCGCTTCGGCAAACGTGGCGTCCTTCCGATTGCCCAGGCCGCACACTGTTTCCTGGTCAGGCCCGTCGCCGGGGCTGCCGAACGGCAGATCGATCCCGCGCGAGGCGAGAAAGCTGCGGACCCCCTCATATCGCGGCTTGCCGTCCACGTAGCCATCGTAGTCCACCTCCGCGCTGAACGGGCGAAACGTCTCTCCGCGGTCCTCGGCCCGCCCGCGAAGATAGTCGTCAAACAGCGCCTTCCACGCGATCGCATGCACGCTCGCCGTGTCCGTCACCACCCCGTCGAGATCGAAAATGACGGCGTCGAAATGCTGTGGGCGCCTCACGTCGCCTCACCGGCGCCCACCATGCGATTGAACGCGGCGGTGGAAGAGAGCGTTTCCTCGTGGGTGAAAACGATGCGCCCCCCCACTTCCCGCACCGCTTCGGCCTCGGCGAAGAACAGCGGGTTTACCTGCTGCGCCCGGGTTTCGTATTCCTGGCCTTTGATGAATATGTCCGGCTTGATGAGCCCAATGGTCTCCACCGCGGATTCCCAGCGATTGATGGCGACCCAATCGACCACGCCCAGCCCGGCGATCAGCTCCGCCCGCTGGACATCCGGGAACACCGGTCGGTTCGGCCCTTTGTTCACGAACCGGTCCGGCGTGACCGTCACCACCAGCACGTCCGCGACTGCGCGCGCGGCCTCGAAGTGGCGGAGATGCCCGGCGTGAAGGATGTCGAAACATCCATGACACAGCGCGACCTTCTGCTGGGCGGCCTGGATCTGCCTCACCGCCTTCGCCAGCTCATCCAGGGCTAGAACCTTGTCTCGCGCACCCGTCGGCTCGGAGCTCATCGGCGAAAGAACCCCCGAATACTGGTAACCACCGCGTCCTGCTCCTGCTCCGTCAGCTCCGGATACAGCGGCAGCGAGAAGGACTCGCCAACGATGCGGCTGGTGCGCGGCAAGTCGAAATGACCCAGGTTGAGCGAGGGCATCTCGTGCAACGGTACGGGGCAATTGATGAGGATCTCGACACCCGCGGCCGCCAGGTGGGCCATCAGCTCCCTTTTGCTCGGCGATCGCACCACGAAGTTCTGGACGACATCGTGGTAAGGGCCCGAGCTCGTGGGCGGCGGCGGCAGGCGCAGCTCCTCCTGCTGATCCAGGTCTCCGAGCATCGCGTGGTAGCGCAGCGCGAGCTCGCGCCGGCGCTCGAGCCACCCGGGGAAGTACTTGAGCTTCACGCGCAACAGCGCCGCGTGAAGGTTATCCAATCGGCTGCAGAAGCCGTAGCCATCCTGCCCGCCATCCGGCGTGCGGCCATTGTCTCTCAATGCGCGGATTCTGGCTGCGAAGCCCTCGTCGTTTGTCGCCACCAACCCGCCATCGCCAGCGGTTCCCAGCAGCTTGGCCGGATAGAAGCTGAAACAGCCCGCCAGGCCGAACGCTCCTCCCTTCGTTCCCTTGTACGTGGCCCCCAGGGCCTGAGCCGCGTCCTCGATCACGATCAGGCGGTGGCGGTCAGCGATCTCCATCACGCGGTCCATCTCCGCCACGCGCCCGTTGAGGTGCACCGGCATGATCGCCTTGGTTCGAGGCGTGATGGCGGCTTCGATGCCGTCCACATCGATGTTGAAATCGTCGCGAATCTCCACGAGCACCGGCGTGGCTCCGGCCCAAACGATCGCTCCGACCGTGGCCACGAACGTATGCGAGACGGAGATCACCTCATCGCCGGGTCCGATTCCGGCCGCCCGCACCGAGAGGTAGAGCGCATCCGTGCCCGTATTCACACCGACTGTGTCGGCCACTCCCAGGAACGCTGCCAGCTCGTGCTCGAGCGTGCGCAGGTCATCGCGCAAAATGAAGTCGCCGCGCGAGAGCACATCGTGAAACGCGGCTTCCAGCTCCAGGCCAATATCACGATACTGTTGGCGATAGTTCACGAACCGTACTGGCGTGTGCGTACCGGCGTGCACTGGCGTCTCCTTTTCAGTTGCTTAGTCTTGTCAAGCATGGGCTGTGCGCCCGGCAAGAGTGAGCGGGTCACCGCCGGCTAAGCCGGCCGAATAACGTCAGTGTGAAAGATAGTAGCCGAGGATATTCACAGCTCGCAAGCGAGGCGTCACACGGGAACGAGCAGTGACATTGTTGCCCGGTCGCCGCAGCAGGCTAAGACAAAATCTGGCGGGCGGTTATTGACAATCCGGGACGATAGTCTGCAAGATGGGGCCATCGGGTGATGGCACGAAGATCCGTTGTTCTCCGTTCCCCAACGATGCGGCCACACCAGACAGGCTATTGTTGGTGCGCTCGTTGGGTGTGGGCGCCATTGATCTAGGTCCTTGCCGTGAGCGAACTGGATTGCCATGTGATCGTCCTGCAAGTGCGACGAGGCTTTCGTCCTCCTCAGCAGCTTGAATGCTAGGATTGGCGCTTTGACTTGGGCCAGAAACGCTATAAAGCACGGATGGGACATGCGGAATGCGCTGGAATAGGAATGGCCTTTCAGGGCATGAGCCGTAGCGTTCCGCAGTGGGAGGCGCCGAACTCCTGCCAAGTGCTGAATTTCCGCTGACCGCTGAAGGACACGGCCTTGAGGCGGGCGGTGCTCCGTAAGAGCGCGCGCGTGATTATCAGCCATGGACTGATGAGCGCACGGCGAGTCTTGCGTTGCGCGCCCTCGTAGAGGGGGGGCACGACGGCTACATCCTGGCAACCGTTGGAACCACCGTCCAGCGCATTCACAAACGCCGTGAAGCATGCCTCCGCGATTCCTCCTGTCCGATGCTCTGTGCCAGGTAAGGCGTCTGGGTGAGGTGTGTTCATGGCCATACCTGCGCATTCTCGCAACGTCTCGTATACTCAGCGGCTGGCAGCCGATTCGCGCCACGTTTGAGTGGCGGTTGGCTGATGGAGGCGGAGGATAATCCATGGCGATTAGCCCCGTGGTCGATGAGTCGATTGCGGTGACCGTCGATGGGCATATTGTGAAAGGCCCGAGATTTTCGATTCTTCGCAATGGGCACGGCAGGCTGACCGTCAGCTTCGGCTTGCGAGAGGTGGGCGGCGAACACGCCGTCGTAGTCCAAACCGCCGAGGGGCGCTATCCATTCAAGGGCAAGATAGTTAGCCGTACTGTCCTCGCTGGAGGAGTAGGGGGCTCGACGGAATCCCTCGTCATCGAGTCAAATGCGCCGATCATTCAGGAGCCGATCTAGGTCTCCCGCCGAGAGCCTCCCATAACGGGAGCCGGCCAAGGCGGCTGGCGCCGAGAATGCCGAGGTGCCCTCCAGGTCGGGAAAACGCCATGTTCCGCATCCACGAGACCTGGCACGAGGGCGCTTCCGAGCATTCCTCCGGCGCCTGTCAACAAGATGCGCAAAAACACAACCCCCAATTCGCTCGCCCCGGTCCGGGGGCTAGGCGCGATGCTGGCGCCAGACTCGATCGCGGAGAGATTACCTTAGGCATGGAGTCTTCCTAGTGGCGAGTTGGAGGTGTTGCATTTGCGACCCAGCATGGAGCGATCTCTTTGTGCCTGCGGATGCGGTGAGCCACTAGAGCACCCAAAGAGCCGATACTGTCGTGGTCACAATCTCCGAGTGCGGTGGGCAGGTCACATCGTGCAGCGGGCTTGCATCGTGTGCGGCGAGCCATTTTCTGTGCGCCTCTCAGAAGCGAAGCAGAAGACGTGCGGGAAGAGAGTCTGTTGGAATGAAGCCATAACGAAGCATCGCCTGCGAAACGATACGGAGCTCCACCGGCTCTGCCTGGCGCATGTGGCGCAGGGCGGATTGAGCCAACGCAGATTCGCGCTTGCGGCCCAGATTGACTACCACGCCTACTACCGCTGGATGCACACGCCCAATGGGGTGCTCAGCGATGAAAACCTCATAGCGATCGCCGATCTTCTCGGAATCCCATATATGGATGCCAAGAAGGCCGCCGGCGGCCAAACGAAGAGCGAGCGAATGGCCGCGATCGCTCGTAAGCTCAACAATGGGCGAATTTCTTCAGGCGCATAGGGCGGAGCGTTCCCCGTCCCAAATGCGTCTCCTGGGCGCAGGGTCATTCCTCCGTGACCCTGCGCCCGAACTGTGTCGAGCGTTGCGACCATGAGAGAACTCCCCGCAGCGCGAGGCGGGCAAACCAGAACAGCGCTTGACAGGGATGGTGCTTCGTAAGAGCGTGTGCCGTCGGTCGTGACGGATGAGCGCGCCACGGATATCATAGGCGCCCTGGGAGGTGCTGGAATGATGAGTGACCAGCCACCAGTCGACCGCACGGAGCTGGCCAGTATCTGCCTTGCGACGTTACGTGCAGCGACAAAGCAACATGATCTTCAGATCGGCCTGGAAATGTGGGCGCAGCGCTCTCCCGACGCCGCATTCGGTACCCTTTCTGCCGAGAACCGGTCGGCTCTGGCAGCACTCACAGCCCTGGCGGAAGCCGTCGGTTGGCGACCGGCGTAGTGATTCGATGGGCCACCTCGAGGATGTCGCCGGCGCCGCCGCGGGACCATCTGCCAATCGGCGCGCCGCCATTCGAGCCTGAGAATGTTCCTCGACACGGTCTTGCCGCCACCAGTATCATGCGAGTTCGCCGACAGGCCCGGAGGAGAGGCTAGCGTGACGGACCTGTCCCCTCTCCCTCTGGGAGACGGCCGCGAATCTGTCCCCTCTCCCTCTGGGAGAGGGCGAGGGTGAGGGCTAGGCCGCCTGGTCGTCTGTCCGCCGTCGTTGAGCGCAAGGAAACCTCTTGGCGCCCTAGCATGGGCCAAGTGAAGCTGACCAGCATGGCATGGTGATGCGTCGAAAAGGACGGTCGCAAAAGGACTTTTTCATGCGGACGTTAATCCGTCGAACTGTGTGCTTCTTCTGCGCTGCGCTTGTCACGGTCGCTGCGGGTGGACTTGTCGTCGGGCAGGACCCTGCCGTGACAGCCGCCGCATCCTCGAGTGAACGGCGGAACGCCAACATCACCGTCATCCCAATGAGGCCCCTGGAGAGCGAAGAGCTCCCCAGGTTCTACGTGGCGCCCACGCCAACGCCGCGGCCGTGCTCGCTTCCACCGACTTCGACCTCAGTTGCCACACAGGTGCCCACCGGCACCGCGTCGTTCACCTCAACGGTGACACTGTCGCCAAATCCGTCGGCCTCCCCCTCTTCCACGACGGCGGGGGGCGCGTCTTCTCCTACCGCTTCAGCGACGCCTTCGGCCAGTGCGGTGGCGACGAACACGCTCCCTGGCCCGTCGACCGCTACGCCGTCCAGTTCACCTCGTACCCTCGAATCGACAAGGCCACCCCCCGTCGAAGCGGCAGGTTCAGAGGCGGTGCAACCGGCTGATTCACCTGGCATGGCCGTTGCCGCCGTTTCGGGCTGTCGGTCGGGTCGAGGTTTCACTATTAGCTCGGACAGTACCGGGGTACACCTCCGGTGGGAGGGCGGCACGACTCAGGCAGCCTATGTCCTCCAAAGTCTCGCGCTTCGCCCTGGGGGCCAGCTCGTTGAGACCGCGCTCAGCGCAGCGGTTACGCGCTTCGATGTCACGCCGTCCGCGGGACTCAACTGCTATATGCTTGTTGCTATCGAGCCGTACGTCGCTCCGAGATCGGATCTCTTGTGCGCAGTCGTCGGTTCCCGGACGCCGAGCGGCGCGCCTCAAGCGTTTACCCTGGCGCTCAACGGGTCTCGCGGTGCGAGTTTTACCTGGCGCGCCCCGGTAGAGGGGGGGCATGATGGCTACATCCTGGCAACCCTTGGTGGCGCCGTCCAGCATTTCGCCCCAGGTGTTGAGGCCGCAACGGCCGCCACGATTCCGACGAACACGCTTACCTGCTACGCTCTCGGCGCTACAGCCGGCGCCGCATTGCTGGGCAACACCGATCAACTCTGCGGCGCGCCGGGCTTTGCGACTCTCTGATACGAAGATAGCGTGGCGCAGCACTGCCGACGGGGTGGCCTCCGCTGGGCGGCTATTCGCTAGTGGGTCAGTCGCTCCGTTCACGGCCATACCCCTTTACTCGCAAGGGGGGATGGAACTGGTCCCCTCCCCTCCCCTCCCCTCGGCGGGAGGGTTAGGGAGAGAACTGGTCCCCTCCCCCGCACGTCCTGCGCAATGATGGGCCGTCTTACGGAGGTTCGGTTCGGTGAGTCATTTTTTCGGAGCGAGGTTCGCTGATCGCGCTGGGCGTTTCTGTGTTCGTGCCCCTCTCGAGATGAGGAGATCTTCATGACGAGGCGCCGCCGGATCGAGCAAGATACCCCGGGGCCAATTTGTGGGTTTGCCTCTCTGCACCTGAAGTTATGAGAATGCCCAAGCTGGGGCTTTCGGCCTTCTCGGCTGTCAGCTTTTTCCGTGCGCGAACACAGCTTGCAATGCAATGAAGAGCCACGTGGAGGATGACTGATGAGAATCGATGAAGACCCGCCACAATCCCGCGGGAGATCGTCCCGAGTATGGGTGAGCGTGCCCGCCATGGTGGGCGCCGCTCTGCTCGTGCTGCTGTCCTACCAGGTGGTATCCCCAGCTAGTACGTTGCCCTTTGGCCTCGGAGGTGAGGCGTCGGCGCAGACCGAATGCCGTGGCGCGGCCGGCCCGGTACCGTGTACACCCACCCCCCCGCGCGTGGCCCCGAGTGAATGCCAGGGTGATCAGGGATGCCTCACGCGCGTGGCCCAGCTGGAAAGGCCATGCGGTCTCGCCGGCGCCCTGCCGTGTACCGCCACAGCGACGGCGATACCGAGTGCCACCGCCGCGAGCACTGTAGCGCCCATACTGGGCGCGAGTCCGAGTGCCACCGGGACCGCGATCAGGGCCTTGACGCCAACGGCTGCGTCCACGCGGGAGGCTCTCTCCACCCAAGTGGCGACGATTGTGCCACCAGCTCTGGCCCCAGACATCCCAAGCGCGAATCAGCAGTTGCGGCAGGTTGTTAACGCGGAGATGCTTGCCGCGGCCAGACGCGCTGGCGTGACCGTCAATCCGTCAACAATGGTGTACCGTTCGCAGGGCGGCGTGGTGCTGGTGAATGCCCTGATCGCCGGGGCCGAAAACCTCACCAACCGCGATCTCGAAGCCGGCGCGGACGTCATGTTTGCCGGTCTCCCATACGTATGGCATCCACAGGAGGACCCTCTTTGCGACTACTTTCCCTGTGACTGGGGCTTTTACACGGTGAACGTCACCTCGGCGCCAGGCGGAGTTGGCGCCGTCGCGCGTCTCCGCAATGAAGCAGGCCAAGTCGTCGCCGAGGTCCCGGCGACCCTGGGGCGCGCCGGAGATCACTCGGGCGAGGATGATCAAGCACCGGCGATGTGGTTCCAGGTCCTCGGCTTCTGGTGCAACTTCGATGACGATGGTGACAATGTCATCATCGAATGCGTATTGAACCCATTCGGAATTGATCTCCCTGATGTTGAAGTGGACAGGATCGCGGTACGCGTGGACCGCATCACAGCCCCCGTGCGTCCTTCCGACCATGTCATTCTGGCGGCGGACCGGCAGCTGAGACAGACGGTTTCCGCAGCGCTGCTTGCCTCCGGCAGGCGGGGTGGCGTGAACGTCGATCCTGCTCGCCTCGTCTACCTTTCACGGGACGACGTGGTCGTGGCGACTGCCGGAATCGTCGGGGCCGAGAATCTCGGCCCTCAAGACCTCGCAGCGGGCGCTGACGTCATGTTGACTTACCTCGCATTCCCGGGGCGGGGTGGTCCTTTGGAGGACTTGCTGTGTGGGTGGCTGGTCGCGCCACCGTGCTTCTTCATTGCTAACGTCACTTCGGGAACAGGTCAAGAGAACGGTACCGCGCGTTATCGCAACGAGTCGGGCCAGGTGGTAGCCGAAGCTCCAGTGATGGTGGTGCTGACGGAAGCCTCCTCGGGCAAGGATGAGCAAGCAAGAGTGTCGGGATCGATCAGTGATCATGAGTTGCGTATCCGCATCGTCATAAGCCACGGGGATATTGTCTTGTTCCTGCTCGGCGTCCTCATCGCCTTATAGCTGGATGGCCGCTTCCCTCGCAGTCGGAGCGTGCTCGGTGTCGGACCGCGCTTGCGGGCTGGGGACGCGATTCGTGGAGGCCCATTGAGACAGGAGCCAGCGATCGGTCTGAGGCCGAAGTCGCCGAGTGAGATCACCCTGGCTGAGCAGCGGTACCACGACTACCTGAAGAGGAGTGGGCGGCATGGATGACCTCGACCACTACCGGAAAAATGGAAAGCACAAGACCCCAAGTCCGACAAGCCTGGGAAGAGGGAGCAGCGGGCCTCGACTTTCAGAACGCCATCGTAGGAGCGCGGCTGGTGGCTGGTTTGAGCCAACGACAGTTGGCGGATTCGAAGTTGGCGCCTCTGGCGTCCGTGTCACGACAGTTGCCTGAATTCCAACCGCTGTGGGAGACGGACAAAATACCCCCTCTCAGCAACTACGTCGCGCGGCGGCTGGTCGTCGCGCTTTAGACGCAGGCGGGTCCAGCCGCGAAACCCCTGCGAGGATTCAAAGGGGCCGGCGCTGTCGAAATCGCCGATGACCATGACGGCGACACCTATCGAGCTAACTTACACCGTGCGCTTCGCTGACGCGGTATACGTGCACCAGTCCTGCCTGGAGATTCCCTCTCACCTCCGGCGTCGCTGCCGCCTGAGTGCGGGCGGTGGCGGCCACTCCCCGGGCCAGGGAATGGGGCCGACCAGGTACAGCGAGTCCCACACGCCGCCATCCTCGGGCACATCGAACGCGGCAAATACCTGGACGATGTGCTCGCCCTCGTCGTCGGGAATCGCCCCGAGGTCCCGCCAGCACCGTGCAGTGATGGCGAGGTCGCTCACGCGCGGCCGCTGGCGCGGGAGCGGAGCCTGGCCAGCGCGGCCGTGACGGTCACGGACCCTCCGGGCGTGCTGCCTGCCACTTCCTCACGGAGCGCCTCGGCGGCCCGCAGGCGCTCCACCGGGTCCGACGATTGGCGGACGGCCAGGGCCTGCCGGACGAGATCGCCGTAGTCCCTGCCCATCAACTCCTGTCGGAGCTCGATGGCCTCCACCACGATCTGAGCTTTGTCCTTGCCCTCCAGCGCGGCTGCTACGTCTAGGGCGGCCGCAGCCTCGGGCGGGAGCTTGAGGTTCGTCTGCACCTTGCGTTGTGCGTTCATCGCCATGTCGGGCGACCTCCCCGGAATTTGAGTGGGTAGCGGGATAGCCAGCTACCCTCAACATAGCCCCGGCGTGGCGCCCCGGTCAACCTCAAATCGAGAGAGCCGAGAGTACCGTGAGTACCGTGAATCGGTCGAACGAGGAGATTCACACATAGTCCTCCAGGTAGATCCAGCGGAACTCGCGGAATAGCGATTCGCCGCGCTGCTTCCAGCGCCGGTCGTTAGTCACAATGGCCTCGCAACCCGCGAGCAGCCCAGCGGCAACCACCACCGCGTCGGGCAACGCCAAGCCCGCGATCGCACGGAGGTTGGCGGCCTGGACCGCGACCTCCATGTCGAGCGGCAGCCCTGTAAGGTGCGGAAAGTGCGTGAGAAACGTATGCATGAAGGTGAACCGGTCCTGCCCGCTGCGGATCGGCCGCACCAGTAATTCACTAGCCGTCACATAGGAATAATAGCCGCGCAGCGGATCGTCCTCGGCCGCGATTCGCCCCAGCAGATGGTCCGCGAGTTCGTGCGCCCGCTCGAGAGGACTGTGGCCGAATCCCCCGTCTGATCGAGGTCTACCGTCGCCACCCGCCTACTCCCGGTCCCAGCTGCGCAGCTCCTCATCCAGGTACCATGTGGCCCGCGGGAGGATTTTCGGATAGCAGAGCTGCCATATCAGTTCTGCTATCATCTCCTCAATGAAATGGCGGGTGGAGTTCTACCGCACGCCAAACGGCCGAGCGCCGGTCGAAGACTATTTCGATGAGCTATCGTCGTCCGAGGCTGCCAAAGCGATTCGCGCTTTGGATCTCCTTCGAACCTACGGCACCGGACTCGGCATGCCACACGTGCGGCTCCTTCGCGGCGGTCTCTACGAGTTCCGTCTCCGCGGCACGCGTGAGCATCGTGTTCTCTACGTCGCATTGACCCACCAGCGATTCCTGCTGCTCCATGCGTTCACGAAGAAGACGCAACGAACGCCGCCGAGTGAGATCACTCTGGCTGAGCAGCGGTACCACAACTACCTGGAGAGGAGTGGGCGGCATGGATGACCTCGACCACTACGTGGAAAAACGGAAAGCGCAAGACCCCGAGTTCCGACAAGCCTGGGAAGAGGGAGCAGCGAACCTCGACTTTCAGAAGGCCATGGTAGGAGCGCGGCTGGCGGCCGGTTTGAGCCAACGACAGTTGGCGGAACGGATCGGCGCCAGCCAGTCCGCAGTCGCCCGCATGGAGGCCGGTGCCTTTCGCCCGCGAGTAGAGACGCTGCTACGACTGGCCGACGCCTTGCACGTCACATTCGAAGTTGACGCCTCTGGCGTCCGCGTCACCACTGCCGCCTGAATTCCAACCGCTGTGGGAGAAGGACAAAAATACCCATGCCCCTTAATCTCTCCATCAAAAACGTGCTGGAACCGGTGGTAGTACGTCTGCGGGAGCGGGCGAAACACAACCACCGATTCCTGCAAGGCGAGTTGCTGGCGATCCTAGAAGGGGCCGCCGAACCTTCATTGGTCAGCCAACGACAGTTGGCGCCACGGATCGGCGCCAGTGTCGAGGTCGATGGCCACCTCGGGTAGCGCGACGGCTTGGATCCTGCCGGCCCCGTGGACCGCTTCCGCGTGGGTACCGTCGGGTTGCCGCCGCCGCGCGGTAGG
>Ga0209726_10001907_pt1 | contig 31989 bp, 36 predicted proteins | sample Subgrocontami54m_FD_187453 | JGI IMG/M metagenome (GOLD analysis project Ga0209726, IMG submission 187453) | Subsurface groundwater microbial communities from S. Glens Falls, New York, USA - GMW46 contaminated, 5.4 m (SPAdes) (version 3) | ecosystem: Environmental > Aquatic > Deep subsurface >... | reverse complement strand
CAATGATCGCAGCTGTTGAAGACGCTGCGGTCAAGCCCTTCGATGAAAGCAAGCGACTTGTGAAGGGACGATTTTGGAAGCTCGTCGGCAGAAGTATCCTCATGGTCGTTTGCTACAACATTCCACTATCCGTTCTCCAGGCTATTCATCCGCTCCTTGGTACTGTATGGGCGGTCACCTCTCCCATTTTTGGCCTCTACTTTTTCCTGGTGTACAGGGACTTTAAGGACACCGCTATCGTTGCCACAGAATGAAACGGCTCCATTTGCTGCTTTTGGGACTCGCGTTACTTCTTTCCTTTACTATTATTAGCAGATTTATAAAACGCGGGGGGCTTAAGGAAATTGATTTTGCCGTTACGGTCAAACTTCAGGAGCGTATCGATACCTCTTCCCGGCTGCGTCTGGCCAGTCTTACCGGAGACGTCATGGAGGGGTCATCGTTTCTCGCGAGTCCTTTGGTTTCTGTAATTGCGATAACCATAATAACCGTTATAACGTTTATAAAACGGAAAAAATACCGGACCGCAGCGCTCGTCATCCCCATCATTTTTGGTCTCATGACCCTTGCTGAAATCTATGGCAAATCGGTGGTTCACCATCCCGCGCCACCATTTTTTCTCCTCAAAAACCCAACAACTGTGTTTCCGAAATACTACGTCTGGGAGGATTTTTCCTATCCCTCCGGCCACGCCGCCCGGGCAATATTTCTGGCAATTTTACTGTTTTTCGTAGTGAAGAGACGCGTGTGGGTTATGGTAACTCTGGTACTATTTGTCATCCTCATTTCGATAAGCAGAATTTATTTGGGTCACCACTGGTTATCCGACGTGATCGGCGGTTTGATCCTTGGATCCGGATCTGGGCTATTGACGATACCCCTCCTTCTCTCATATAATAGAAAACGTGAGTGAGTGACAATGCCTAGCCATCATACATACAGGGCTTTCCACCGAAACCCCGCGATGGCGGGTTTTTTGTCGCTTTTGCACTTTGACAATCGAATGGTGATAGGAAACGTTATTTTTTTGAGAGTTTGATCCTGGCTCAGGATGAACGCTGGCGGCGTGCCTTATGCATGCAAGTCGAACGATCCCCGCAAGGGGGCAGTGGCGGACGGGTGAGTACAAGCAAGGAACGTACCTCAAACTTCAGCATAGCTCGTCGAAAGACGGGGTAATGCGGAATGTGGTACGTGCAGTTACATGCACGTACTAAAGGGCATAACAACCCGGTTTGAGAGCGGCCTTGCGACTATCAGCTTGTTGGTAGGGTAATGGCCTACCAAGGCTATGACGGTTAGGGGGCGTGAGAGCGCGACCCCCCACAATGGCACTGAGACACGGGCCATACAACTACGGTTGGCAGCAACAGGGAATCGTTGGCAATGGACGAAAGTCTGACCACGCGACGCCGCGTGAGGGATGAAGGCTCTCGGGTCGTAAACCTCTTTTATCCCCGAGTCGATCGGGGGAGAATAAGCACCTACAAACTACGTGCCAGCAGTCGCGGTAATACGTAGGGTGCAAGCGTTATCCGGATTCACTGGGCGTAAAGAGTCGTGTAGGCGGTTTGCCGCATCGTGCTTGAAAGCCCGAGGCTTAACCTCGGCGTTGGGCACGAGATGGGTAGACTTGAGGGAGGCAGAGGAACGGGGAACTCATGGTGAAGCAGTGAAATGCGTTGATATCATGAGGAACACCAAAGGCGAAGGCACCGTTCTGGGCTTCTCCTGACGCTGAGACACGAAAGCTAGGGGAGCGAAGCAGATTAGAGACCTGCGTAGTCCTAGCCCTAAACGCATGCCTGCTAGTTGCTCGCCGCAAGGCGAGTGACGTAAGCTAACGCGTTAAGCAGGCCGCCTGGGGAGTACGATCGCAAGATTAAAACTCAAAGGAATTGACGGGGACCCGCACAACCGGTGGAGCGTGTGGTTCAATTCGAGACAAAGCGAAAGACCTCACCAGGTCTTGACATGCTACCGTTTACCCGCCTGGAAACAGATGGGGATCCGCAAGGATGGTAGCACAGCTGCTGCATGGCTGTCGTCAGCTCGTGCCGTGAGGTATTCCCTTAAGTGGGAGAACGAGCGCAACCCGTATCCGATGTTACAAGTGTCATCGGAGACTGCGGTGGCTCATGCCACCGAGGAAGGAACGGACGACGTCAAGTCAGCACGGCGCTTATGACCTGGGCCACACACACCCTACAATGGCGAAGAACAATGGGATGCGAGGTAGTAATACCAAGCAAATCTCCGTTAAATTTCGCCTCAGTTCAGATTGAGGGCTGCAACTCGCCCTCATGAAGTCGGAATCGGTAGTAATCGCAGATCAGCAGGCTGCGGTGAATACGTTCTCGGGTCTTGTACACACCGCCCGTCAAGCCAACAAAGTTGGAGGCGGCCGAAGAGCCCCGCAAGGGGAGCTAAGCCGAAACCAGCGATGGGGACTAAGTCGTAACAAGGTATCCCTAGCCGAAGCTGGGGATGGATCACCTCCTTTCTATATATAAAACTATCTTCGATCAAGAACAAGCCGATGAGGCTTGGGTCTTTGGTAGTTTTCTTTCAAAATTTTGTTCCTATCACCATCCGGTTGCCAATAAAAAATCTCTCCTTATCGGAGAGATTTTTCTATCTAAAGTGGGTCAGGATGGAGTCGGACCATCCGCCTCTTTCTTATCAGGAAAGCGTTCTACCGCTGAACTACTGACCCTCGTGAGGCGCGGAGGGGAATTGAACCCCTGCATAGAAGTTTTGCAGACTCCCGCGTTACCACTTCGCCACCGCGCCATGGCTCAAATTGTATCATAAAAACTAAAACATTCCCATCTGCCGGCTGGCGTCTAAGACTTCCTTGGGGTAGGAAAAATCCACAGGAAACGTCTTGGGGTTATTCCACTTATCCACGTATTTTAAGTGCTTATTGCGTACGCCATAATCATAGAGATCGCGGGTCAATAGAACATCTGCCTCACAATACTCCCGAAGTTTTTTCAACTGTTCCGGATTCTGACTTTTCCAATACACAACTGCATTCAAGCCATTATCTGTTTTTCCCACTCCTAACGTTTCTTGAGCCAAAACAGCTAAGCTCAAATTATGTCCCAATGCTTCCCGTACCGTATTCATGATGTCAAAATGGGGAAGCCGAACAAAGCTGGGAGGGGCAAGAGGCTTGAGTACCGGCACATCAAACTTGAGACTATTAAATCCAATAATTCGTTTAACGTGAGTGAGTGTTGGCCAAAATTCCGAAAGCTCATTCCCCCAGAAGCTTTTCATCATCCCTTCGATTTCCCGTTGCGACTCATCGACTTTACGCAGATACACCGAGACGAGCGATACGCCAAGAAGCGCCGGATCGCCTTCTTCAACTTCCGAAAATAACTTTTGCGTTTCGATATCAAAAATCGCCTCATCGATCATAGTTATTTTGTCCCGAAAATAAACGCGGCGAAATACCCGGCCACACCGCCGCACCCATGGCTCATCGTGCGATCCTGAATCGCCTCGCGATGTCCGGTAAGCGACTGGTCCCATCCATATTCTACGATATGGACGCCGCTTTGGGGCTGGCCACCGCCAAAGAGAACTTCGGTGAGATAAGAAAAATCACGCTGCTCCTGGGCATACTTGGCAAAACCTGCATGACCGTCGATTTTTCCAAGAGCTTGCTGCTCCTCAGCGCGCTTCTGCGCGATGGTGCATAGAGTGTCACTTCGGGCGACTTCACCAATTCCCTGTGCCCGACGATACGTATTCATTGCCGTAAATAGCTCATCGCTCGTGCTCATTCTCTCATCCGCAGGGAGCCATATCATCGTCGTGTTTGCGTCCACCTTTTCCCGCCTGAATCCGTTCGTCGGTACCGGTGTCGCGTTAGGATTTTTCCAAAAGTTATTCAGGTCATCGCAGGCTTTTCTGCTTGTCTGAAAATGCACCCCGTCAGGCCCCACACATTCGATAGCTTCCGATCCGGGATCTCTGGGTCTGGGTGTAGGGGATGGGCTTGGCGTCGGGGTAGAAGTAGGGGTAGGTGATGGCGTGTCGATTGGCGAGGGGGAAACGATAAACTCGCCAAACGTTTGTCGCTCGACAGGTGCTCCTGTTTGGCGACTGCCCCCCAAAAGTACCGCATTAAACGTAAAAAGTACGACCGCGATGAGAGCCAGAATTAAACTTGGCATAGAGAAACCCCCTCTTCTCTACTTTGCCACAGATCACTAGCAAAACCAAGGATCATCTATGCTATACTCTTTAAGAAAGGAAGAACATATGGCGAGAAATGTGATCAAGAAAGATAAAGGGCCCATGGAGATCAAGCCGCAGGCGCAATCGACGTGGATATGTATGTGCGGTTTATCCAAAAATCAGCCGTTCTGCGACGGTTCGCACAAAAAAACACAGGATGAAGACGAGAAAGGAACGTACGTCTACAACGCCGACGGCACCAGGACGCAGGCTGCCTAATGCGGACGGCATCATCACTGGAAAAGAAATGACTTCGTATAAAGGAAAATCCGTGTTCGTCTACCTCTTTCTGATTTCATCGGTTGTTGTATAATCCAAATTCCTGGCTTTTGAAGCCAAAAAGTGGTATAATTTAGCTCATAAAATGAGGGTTTTCGCCCTCGCGACAAACAAATTTTTTGTTCGCCCGAGAGCCCTCAGGAGAGGGCTTTTTTGTATGATTCTATAATGATAAATCGACGTATAAGTTTTTCGCGTTAAGTCATACATATGTTATGATATATATCTCATAAAATAGCCTTAAATATTATTAAAATTATCTAATAGTAACAGTGAAATATAGAATATATAAGAACTATCGTGCCTGTTTAAGAGTTCTCATTCATACAAAAGTTTTTGTTATGTTACTATATATTTGATTACATACTACAGTATTATGGAAAAAAGATGTTTTTGTGGCTAAATTCTAAAGAGATGGGAACTTGGCTCATGCTAAGTATCGTATAAGTTTTCTTCCGTTTCGCGAAAAAATAGAGTAACATAAAGAACTATCGAATCTGTCTTAATGTTTTTTCATTTGCTCGGATTGCATGCTATAATTTGCAAAACTTGACAGGGTGTGCTATAATATATTTTATGCCAATAAAAGATCTTGTAGTAAACACAAATGAAGTCGAGGAATCCGCCCTGGAGACCGTCGTGAAAAAGTACTTCAAATACGACATCGCCGGGGAGGTGTTGTTTATTGATCGCGCTTTTTGGAAGCTACCCGGTGATAAAAAAGTGATTCTTCTTCTCGCTGCGTTTCTCGGCCGAAAATTTCTTGGCTTGGACGGTGTCGAGGTCGCAGCGTCGAATATGATTATTGGAAAAAAACTTAATATGAAGGAAACCTCTATCCGTGTATACATATCACAATTAAGGAAAAGCGGTTCGGTCGTAACCGAAAACAATAAACATATGATTACCACGCAGGGACTTCATGATTTAATGGAGAAACAAGATGAATGATGATCCACTACGAAGTATAGTAGTTGACGAAACCGAAAGAGTTAATCGGGCCCGTCATATGCTGGCAACCATATTGCAATCTTACGCCGAGATTTCCGAGCAGACCGGGGAATTGACGTTATTACTGCCCGTGTATGAGCTCCCTCCAAAAGAGCAGATTTTGATCGTCTTGTGTGGGCGTTTGGCACAAAAATATTTAAATAAACTTCCCTCAGGACAGGACGAAAAATTTTCACAGACAGAAATAGTTCAGATGCTCCCCACGATGCCGATCGGTACCGTAAAAAGTAATTTAAAAAGATTACGAGATGAAAATTTTATAACGAATACAGAAAAAAAGAACTTTGTGTCGGCGGGACATTTAGTGAAAATACAAAATCGAATAAAGGCGCTTAACAAAGGAGGATCCTCATGAGTACTGATGTGGCTGTAATACAAGACATTGTAAATAGGTTGGATCGATTGGAGAAAACAGTGTTTAGAAATGGGAAAACAAAAAAATCGGTAACTGGTAAAAAACCACGATCGGCGACCGGACCCTCATTACTTATAGACCGTTTGATCAAAGAAGATTTTTTTAACGAAAAAAGGACTCTTCAGGATTGTCAAAAAAAAGTTCGTGAATGGGGATACTCATTGTCTCCTTCCGATGTCGCCGTTGTACTGCTTCGTAAGATTCGGGCCGGTCGAGGCGGATTAAAAAGAGAATCCGCAAGAGATGGTTATGTGTATTTCATTTAGTAATTATTTATGCCGCTAGCTACATTCTTGCCTTCATTACCTACAGTGCTTGTTAACGCGCTTGAAGAAGAATTTCGAAAGCTCCATCAACAATATCTTCTTGGCCGTTGGGAAAGTAGTCAACTTGATGGTGGTAGATTCGGTGAAATTGTGTTTCGAATCCTCGAATTCAAAGATGCTCGCACTTATACTCCTTTATCTTCACATATTAATAGAGAGACGATCGTTCATATACTTGAGAATAACACTAGTTTATATTATTCTCTACGTCTTACCATACCTAAGTTGGCGGCATTAATTATGGATTTTCGTAATAATAGAAATGTCGCACACGTAGGGGAGGTAACCGTTAATGCTATGGACTCGTCTTTTGTAGTACATGCTTCTAATTGGATAATGGCAGAACTGGTGAGAACAGAAGCTCATTTGTCGCCTGAAGAAGCGCAGAATGAAATTCTGAAAATAATCGAACGAAAGATTCCATTAATAGAAGAAATTGGTGGCCGCCTTAGAGTACTCGATCCAAGGCTTACTGTGAAGAATAGGATATTGGTTTTTGTTTATCAGAAATATCCCACCGCGACATCAGAAGGAAATCTTCGAAAATGGGTAGAGGAAGCGAACCGATCACGCTTCAGAAAGTACTTAATAAATTTGCACAACGAAAGTCTTATAGATTTTCATGACGGCATGGTTACAATAACAAAACGTGGGGTAATTTTTGTTGAGAAAAATATTAGTTTTGAACTGGTTATTTAATATTTTTCGATTATAATAATCGTCAAAGAGTAGGAATAAGGCTTGTGCTACAATTTTGGGCATGGATAGTGCTTCACGAACGATAAAACTCAAGGATGGACGTGTGCTTGGATTTGCCGAGTATGGGGATCCGAAAGGGAAGCCCCTTTTTTATTTCCATGGATGGCCGGCGTCGAGGCTGGGCGCGGAAAAATATCATGTGCTTGCTAAAAAGCTTCACGTTCGCATAATTGCGCCGGATCGCCCTGGGTATGGGCTCTCGGATTTTCAGAAAGACAGGACGTTTTTGGACTGGCCCGATGATGTAGTGGCCCTTGCCGACTATTTGAAAATTAAGAAGTTTTCCGTCATGGGTGTTTCCGGTGGCGGACCGTACGCGGCAGTATGTGCGTACAAAATTCCGCAAAGGATTACAAAAACGGGGATCGTCGTTGGACTAGCTCCGATATACAGCCGAAAAGCGCTTGACGGCATGATGTGGATGGCAAAAATTGGGTGGATGCATTATGGGAAGTTTGGAGTAATCCGTAGCATATCTTCTATGTTGCAATACCTCAATGCCCGTTGGGGGCCATCGTGGGGTTTATATCGGTATCTTTTTGGCGCGAAAGCTGACCGAAAAATGTACCGTGATCCCGCAATCCGCCGTGCCGCCAAAAAAATTTTTCAAGAAGCATTTCGACAGGGCTATAAAGGTCCGGAACTCGACTTAAAACTGTATACGACAGCATGGGGATTTACTCTGCGCGATATCGTGAAAAAAATGTATTTATGGTACGGGGCCGATGATCAAAATGTATCTCTAAATATGGGTAAGTATTATGCCAGGGAGATTCCGAAAAGCAGACTGATCATATATCCGGGAGAAGGACATTTAATTTCAATAACCCATGCAGAAAAAATATTTAAGACGCTCTCTTGCTCTTAATTGATCAATCTTCTATACTTTCCCCATGATTTTATCCGATCGGGACATAAAAAAAGCGCTTGCTTCTAAACGAATAAGAATTACTCCAAAACCGGATCTCGCGACACAGCTAGGGTCCTGCTCGATAGATCTCCGTTTGGGCCGCCAGTTTCGCATTTTTGACCACAGCAAGTTTGCCTTCATCGATCCCAAAAATCCTACACTTGCCACGAACATGATGAAGGACGTGGTAGTAAAGCCAAACGAACCCTTCATGCTTCAACCAGGTGACTTTGTCCTAGCTATAACCATGGAATCACTCTCGCTCCCGGATGATCTTCTCGCGCGCCTCGAAGGGCGTTCGAGTCTGGGGCGTCTTGGCATTGTTGTACATTCCACTGCCTCAATCTTTGATCCCGGATGGCGCGGCGTGATTGTCATGGAGCTAGGCAATATGGGCAGAATGCCGGTAGCCCTCTACCCTGGCATGCGTATTTGTGCGCTCACGTTTGAAGAGCTAAGCTCCCCGGCAGAAGTTCCGTATTACAAAAAAAAGTCCGCTAAATACACGGATCAAAAGAAACCGGAGGCAAGTAAGATTGGAGAAGAACGCTAATATGGATTGGCCGCTACTCTACAAAAACGTTCTCGAGGTTAAAGACCCTGCAAGTCCCGTGGGTGTCGCCGTCATGTGGACCGAGCGGCACGTGGTCGCAGATATTTTAAAAGACACCAACTACTGTGCCATTGGCAACCTTTACTCAAGCGCCGGAATTTCCGCTATGATCAGGAACGTCTATGCCAACCCACATATAAGAAAAATTGTGCTGTGGGGAGCCGACCTGTCCCGAAGTGGTCAGGCACTCCTCGCGCTTAAAAAAAACGGCGTCGATGAGAATTTCTTTATCGTCGGCGATGAGAAAAAAGGCCAAATCGAAAAAGAAATCGGCCACAACGCCATTAACCTTTTTCGTAAGTCTGTAGATATAATAAACCTCCGCGGTAAACCAGTTTCAGATCTTGTAAGTAACGTAAGTTCATTAGGTGACGTACCGGAAAAGCCCTTCTCGGAACCGAAAGTCTTCCCCACATCCCGTCCCAAACCTTTCACCTATCCCAGTGAACAGATTGGCATCAGAATCCATGGACAGACGACTGCTCAGACATGGCTTAAAATCCTTCAAAACATCATGCGCTATGGCAGAAATAAAACGACACGCTACACACAGGAAAACGAACTCAAGGAGCTTCTTAACGTCATGGCTGTCGTTTACGACGAGGATCCCGATAAACCACATCTACCGCACTACTTCCCGTTTACTCAAAAAGACCTCGATAGTTACTATCCGCAGGTTCTCTCAGCCAAACAAATCCCCGGAATCGCCTATACGTACGGACAACGCTTACGAAATCACGATGGAGTCGACCAAATCGCCAAAATCATCGAGCTTATTAAGACCAGGCCTTTTAGTAAAAAAATGATTGCATTTACGGCAAACGTCGCCCAAGACTGGAATCAGGTAAACAAAGGCGATACGCCTTGTCTCACGCAAGTCGTTTTTTCTATCCAGGACGGTAAGCTTTTTGCGACGACGCATTTCCGGAGTCAAGATATGGTGCACGGCTGGCCGCGCAATGTATTTTCGCTTCGCAAACTCCAAAAAATAATTGCGGATGAAACCGGCTATATCATGGGAGCCTTTGTCATGATTACCCATAGCGCGCATATTTATAGTGACGATTACGCGCTGGTAGAAAAAATACTTTCCGATAATTATGAAAAGGAACTCGGGTACACGAGCAGGCAAATGTTTGAAGAAGATCCGCGGGGAAATATAACGATAGAAATAGAAGAAATTAACAAACCCAATCGCGTTGGCCGTCCCCACAAATATGCCACATTAGCCCAATTAGACAAATCTTATGAAATCGTCGCCAGGCTTTACGCCCCCAACGGCGGACTGCTTCTCAAAGAATGGCGGGGAAGGACGGCCATGGAAATCTATATCGAAATGGTCAATATCGGGGATTATTTGTCCCTCCCTAGCCACTTAATATATATAGGAAGCGAGCTACAACGGGCCGAATATGCGATAAAAGAGGGGAGAGTAAAAGACTTTTCCCAAGACCCGGCAGCAAATAAAAGACTCTAATTTATCTCACTGTCACGCTTTTAGCAAGGTTCCTGGGCTTATCAGGATCCAAACCCCGCGCCATAGTGAGGTAGTAGGCCAGAAGCTGTCCAACCACCACATTGGGGATGATAGTCGCTTCTCCTGCATCTCCCACATGGATATACGCATCAAACACTTCATGCGGTTTATACGATACACCGATGACATATGCTCCCCGCGCTTTCATCTCCATGGAGCCGGCGAGATTGGCGCCGTACGTTTCATCGTTTGGGAGAAACGCAATCACCGGCGTGCCTTTCGTCACAAGCGCGAGCGGCCCGTGTTTGAGCTCTCCGGCAGCCAAACCTTCGGCATGGATATAGGAAATTTCTTTGATCTTAATAGCAGTCTCCAGACTCGCCGGATACGATAATCCACGGCCTATCACATACATGTGTTCACTGTCTTTCAGCCGTTGAGCTAGTTTCTGAATATCCTCAACCGGGCCGGCAGAGAGAAGCTGCTTAAGTATCACTGCGGCCTTCGCAATCACCTTTTTCCCCTTCACCGGTTCACCGGCAAGCACATATGCCACGAAAATAAGATGGGCAAGCATCCCCGCAAATGCCTTGGTGGAAGCCACAGCCTTTTCAGGACCTGCGCCGATCATCACACGCTCGTCAGCCAGGCGGTAAAGCGATGAGCCCAATACATTGACCAGTGCAGCAATCTTGGCGCCCCGCATTTTGGCTTTTTTGACCGATTCCAGGATGTCAATCGTTTCTCCGGATTGGGATATCGCCAGAACCACGGATTTATTGGTGAGAAAATCCAGAGTGTATCCAAACTCACTGCCGATTGCACAGTTGACATGGCGGTGGGCAATTTTAGAAAACAAGTATTGCCCTGCGATCGTCGCGTATGAAGCAGTACCGCAACCGACCATATAGGTGCCATACGCCTCACGGATCAGAGACGAGAGCCTTTCCGCGCGCGACCCTCCCGATGCGGCAATTTCCGCAACAATCCCCGGCTGCTCATGAATTTCCTTGAGCATATAATTGGGAAATTTACCCTTTTCTGCCTGCTGGGCACTCCAAACAAGTTTTTGCACCGCTGGGGTCACATGGCGACCGGTTTTCGCATCAAATATCATGATGCCGTTTGCCCCAATGATGGCCATCTCATCGTCGTCCAAAAAATACACCTGCTTGGTATGGGGGGTGAGGGCAACCGCATCGCTTGCTAAAAAGTTCTCCCCATCGCCGAAACCCACGACGAGAGGGGACCCGTTTCGTGCCGCCAGTAAATGGCCGTCAGCAATATCTATGGCGATAATAGCATTGAGACCCTCCATTTCATTAAATGCTTTCTGCACCGCCTTCGGAAACAGCATGCTTTTTCGATACTCTTCGATGAGATGAACGAGAACCTCCGTATCCGTTTCAGAGACAAACCGGTGTCCTTTTTTAATCAGAGTTTGCTTTATCCTCTCATAGTTTTCAAAAATCCCGTTATGGATAAGGGCAATGGTCCCCGTGCAATCCAGGTGCGGATGAGCATTCGCTTGGGTTACTCCACCATGGGTCGCCCACCGTGTATGGCCGAAGGCAAACGAGCTTGCCGGCATATCCGACACGCTGGCATCCCCAATCTTACCAGTCTTTTTTTTAACAATTATTTTTCCTGACGTTACTGCCGCAACACCCCAGCTGTCATACCCACGATATTCAAGCGTCTTCAACCCTTCAAAAACGATGTGGGCAGCATCCGTCCGCCCTCCGACGTAACCAAAAATTCCACACATAGTGTCCTCCTTTAGAAACACTTAACGAAGAATGAGTTTAGTGTTTCTTAAGTCCGCCGATTGAAGCGCAGCACGAGACGTGTACGAATAGTACTGAAAAGCCGAGTGCTAAGCTAAGGCGGACAATAATGAATGTTTTTAGTTTGAAGAAAAAAAGCGGACTCATCTATCGATCATTTATTTTCCCGGTTACCCGGGAGGTTTTCCGATCAATGTTATGGTAGAGAGCGCTACCAAGGGGTACCCGCAGATACTAGCTCGACAATTCGTCGGCTGTCCGATTTCCTCCTTCGCATAAAGCTACGGAGGATCCCCTTCCTCGTATCCCCACTTCGCCAAAGGCTTCGCGGGGCCACACGCTTACTAACTAATTTCCGCTTTCTGTTGCTCCTTTCTCTCTCATGCTATGCGAGTAAACCACCCGTTGTCAAGTTTTCATACGTATGGTAGAACAACAGAAACACTTTAAAATTAAAGTTTTAATTATGTTTTCTGATATTAAGGTATTAATTTGGGATTTTGATGGGACGCTGTACAAGCCCAACCCCGCTCTCTTTGCCGCGGTACGGGAAGCGGAATATCGGGTTATTACGACACACAACGGTTGGACCAAAGAACAGGCAACAGAAGCATTCGAGAAGCTCTATAAAAAAGTGTATCCGAGTGCCACGGAAACCGTCGGTCGGATCGTGGAAATTTCGACAGAAGCGGCGGCGCTCGAGATGGAAAACTATTTTGACAGACGCGACTTTCTCACGCGTGACGCGCGTCTCATCGAATTATTCCAAAAACTCAAAAACTACCGCCATATTATTCTAGCTAACGGCGTCATCGCCCGGCATAAAGAAACACTCAAGGTATTGGGTGTTCCGGCAGAAACATTTGAACTCTTTGTGACGAGCGAAGTAGTCGGCAAAACCAAGCCCCATCCGGAAGGTTTTCAATATATCCTCGATTACACCAAGCTCCCGCCGGCTTCTCACCTCATGATCGGTGACCGCGAGGTAGTCGACCTCGCCCCTGCCCGCGCGCTCGGTATGAAGACGTGTTTAGTGTGGTCAGAAAGACCGAATTTAGTCGCAGACATTTCACTCCCGACGGTGTATGATCTCAATCAAATACTGTAGACTATACACTACTAAAATCAGTGCTTGAGCGTCTTCGTAACATTTGTTAGGATAATATACACACATGAAACGCGGATTTTTTATCACGTTTGAAGGAGGAGAGGGAGCGGGGAAATCAATTCAAGTGGAGATTCTGGCTAGTCATCTCCATGAAGAAGGGTATCACGTCAAAGTCACCCGCGAGCCGGGAGGAACACGGATCGGAGAACAAATTCGTGCGATCACCCATAACTCTGAAAATGTTGATTTAGACGCTCGTACAGAAGCGTATCTTATGGCAGCAGCCCGCGCCCAACATGTGGAGCAAGTAATTTTTCCATCGCTTGAAGCAGGCCACATTGTAGTGTGCGACCGCTATGTAGATTCAAGCATCGCATATCAAGGGTATGGCAGAAAACTTGGCGCAGAAACAATAGAAAAACTTAACGAGCTTGCCGTCAACGGAGCTATTCCAGACCTGACCCTCCTTCTTGATATCCCAATAATATTAGGCATGAAACGACGACATAAATCGCTCAAAGCCAAAGATCGATTAGATTTACAACAAAACGAATTTTACGAAAGGGTCAATGCAGGCTACGTCACACGCGCAAAAAAATATAGTGATAGATTTACTATCATCGATGCGACGAAGTCCATAGAGGATGTATCGCTTCGTATATGGAAAGTTGTACAGGATACTCTCAAAGTTCATAACGTTAAAAAGCCGTAAACAGCTTATTCTTTCAATATGTATCGTCGCTAACCGCGTGACCGATGAATTTGAAATTAACGACGAGATGCAAAAACGCGCGGGGCTCGTCGCCTCCCGCGCCGTTGCCATTCTCCACAAGTGGGATAAAAAGAAAGCGAAGCATGCCGCATCATACCTTTATCCCTCACTGTTATCCCGTTAGTACAAAATATTTTCCCTGTTGACGAATGCCTGTAGCTTCTGATATAAATAATAAAAGCGCTCAAAGCTTTATTGAGCGTTTTTTGTTTTTCTCAAGCAACGAATGTCTTTTTATTCTTGGACGTTCACCAAATGAAAAAACAAATAAACAGTTTAATGTATTGGTATTTCTCACCCGTCTTTTTGACGGGCTTTTTTTATATTCTATGACACGTCCCGATAGTGAGCACCAAAATTTGGAAAGGCATGTGCAGAAGGCAGAAGAAACCCCGCGGTGCTGGATGAGCGCGATCATTTTATGCACGAAACCAGGAAGTGTAAAACACACGGAAATCGTAAGCAATCTTGCCGTGTCAGAATTCGGTCATGCTCCGGTAATCCCCATGACACCACACAAGGTTGCAGAAACAGAATTTAATCACTTTACGACACGCGCTCATCTCGTGGCAGCAATAAAGACTTTACTAGCACCGGAAGACCCAGGACCAATGGTGCAACACACCACAGGAGATAATACAATATTTCAAATAGGTGGCAGAGAGCCTGTCATCGTAGCAAATGATGTCATGTTGGATATAAGACCAAGAGGTGGCATGTGGCTTACATACAATAAACCCGACCCTACATACTCAAGAGATGAAATACTCGCCATGCTTACATCAATGGTATCTCCTACAAATGCCGATCTATCCGGTACTATAGATGCGCGTATTCGCGTAGGAGCCGCGGCATTTTGTCGGGGTTCCAAGCGGGGAATCGCGGGTACTACGAAAAGATTCATCGCTTTTGAGCCTCTAGACACCGAATTAATAAAACAATACATGAATGATTATCCTACCCCCGAACTTTTGAAAACAAATGCCGCACTCCGGTGGGAACATCCTATCCTCAAATCCCGAATACGCTCCATCAATGAAACCCAAGTCGGTGACCCTGGATTTCCAAATGAATTGGATGTACTTCTGCGTCAAGCGCAAGGATCTCTTCCGGAAATTGGTAGCCTCCTCACTCAAGTAAATCGGTTCCGACTGTCAGGCGCAACTGGACAATTACACGAGGTCCCCACTGTCGCCCGAAATGTTTTACCCAGTCAGGATGTGGGAAGCTGGGGAATATGGTATACATAGTTTTGACAATTCACACTCACATACCCTATGATCCGTATCATGAAACGTGCTTCAGGTGATCCCGAGATTTCCAAACTCATCAATCTTGAAGCTACTCGTCAACGAGACGTCCTTGAGATGATTCCGAGCGAAAACTATGCCTCGGCTGCCGTCAGGGGGGCGCTCGGGTCTGTCCTTACCAATAAATACTCCGAAGGCTACCCCCGCAAGCGGTACTATCAGGGGAACCGATTTATTGATGAAATTGAGGAACTAGCTATCGAGCGTGCGAAAAAGCTATTTGGTGTCCCGCATGCCAACGTCCAGCCGTACTCCGGCTCGCCTGCCAACAGTGCCGTCTATATGGCACTTCTTAAACCTGGCGATACGATTATGGGGCTCAAACTCACCGCCGGCGGACACTTGACCCACGGCCACCCCGATGTGACGTTTTCCGGCACGTTTTACCATTCCGTCCAATATGACGTCGATGAAAACGGTTTGATAGACATGAACAGTGTCGCGAGCCTTGCCGAAAAAGAAAAACCAAAAATGATCATCGTGGGTACCACGGCCTATCCAAGATTCTTTGATTGGAAAGCGTGGAGGAAAATTTGCGATAGCACGGGAGCGTATTTCCTGGCAGACATTTCCCACATTGCCGGCCTCATCGTGGGCGGTGTGCATCCCAGCCCGGCTCTCTACGCCGATATACTCATGGCCACGACCCACAAAACGCTCCGCGGCCCCCGTGGCGCCCTCCTCATGGTGACAGGGCGAGGTCTTGTCAAAGACCCGACGATGGGAGAGAAAATAAATAAGGCCGTGTTCCCCGGCTTGCAGGGCGGGCCGCATGATAACGTGACGGCTGCAATCTCCGTTTGCCTTCATGAGGCAAGTCAACCATCCTTCAAGCGCTATGCGAGGCAAGTTGTAGATAATGCCAAAGTGCTTGCTGATACGCTCCAGCGGCAGGGTTCCACCCTGTCAACCGGGGGCACGGACAATCACCTGATGGTCGTCGATCTCCGGCCTCAAGGGGTCATCGGCAACATAGTGGCCGAAGCACTGGAAGTAGCCGGCATCGTCGTCAACCGTAACAGCGTCCCGCACGATCCCAACCCGCCCTTTTACCCCTCCGGCATCCGGCTGGGGACGCCGGCAATCACGACGAGAGGCATGAAGGAAAAAGAAATGCGGCAAATAGGGAAGTGGATCGTGTCAGTGATCAAGGAAGTCTCCCACTACCGCCTCCCCGAAGCCAAAGAGGAACGAGTCGCATTTCTCAAAAAGGTTCGCGGAGAGCTTCAGAAAAATAAACAATTGCAATCCATCCAACGCTCTGTTACAATTCTAACCAAGAAGTTTCCGGTCCCGTGAGGGGCAAATTTACACACTCAATAGTATCTTCTTCCGCCAGCTGGCGGACAGTTGAGTGGAAGGCATAAGAAGATACGACTTTGGAACACCAAAGAAGTATCTTTGGTGTTTTTTTATTCGTAGCATTCGCATACATTCGTAGATTAGCATTATATTTATGGAAGAAATTACCTTACAACAACTTCTCGAAGCCGGTTGTCACTTTGGCCACAAAGCCGAACGGTGGCACCCCAAGGCCGCAGAATTCATTTACACGAAAAAAGACGGTATCCATATTATAGACCTCGCTAAAACCAAAGCAGGGCTTGACACCGCCATCTCTTTCGTTAAAGAACTTGTCAAAAACGGCGGAGAGCTTCTTTTTGTCGCCACCAAACGTCAGGCCATGGGGGTCGTCCGCGAAGCAGTCGTAAAAGCAGGCGCTCCGTATCTCGTCGAACGCTGGATCGGCGGATTTCTCACCAACTGGGAAGAGGTGAAAAAGAATATCGATAAAATCATTAATCTTGAAAATGACCGCGCCGCAGGGAGATGGAAAAAAATGCCCAAGCACGAACAGGGAAAACTTGCCCGGTATATCGAACGCTTGAAAGTATTTTATGGGGGAGTTTTACTCCTCACAGAAAAACCCGCTGCCATCTTCGTCGTAGACGTAAGGCGCGAACAGGCCGCTGTCCGGGAAGCTATTCGCATCGGTATTCCTGTCATTGCAATTGTCGATACCAACTCCGATCCGGCAGGCATCGACTACGTCATCCCAGCCAACGATGATGCCGTCGGGTCCATCAAACTCATCACTGATACGATTGCCACGGCCTACCGCGAAGGGAAGGAGGCCAGGATCAAAGAAGCGCCGGCCGTCCCTGCCAAACCCGTACTACCTGCAGTCGTCACTCCTGCGCCGGTCGCATCGGAAGCCACCGCACCGGTCATCGCCCAACCACCGTCAAAAGACAAGCCGGCAGAAAAACCAGCAGACGCACCAAAAAAAACTCGGGGCCGACCAAAGAAAACAACATGAACCTCTCTCTTGACACCCTCAAAAAACTCCGTAACGATACCTCCGCTGGGGTCTCCGACTGCCGGCAGGCGCTCGAAGATGCGGACGGCAATTACGACAAAGCCAAAAAACTACTGTTAGCGCGGGGACTGGAAAAGGCCGCCAAAAAGGAAGGAAAGGAAACATCCCAGGGAGTAGTCGAAGCGTATGTCCATCAGGGGAAAGTCGGCGTGTTAGTAGAGGTCCGATGCGAAACGGACTTTGTCGCCCGCACTGACGAGTTTAAGTCACTCGCCCACGAAATTGCGCTCCAAGTAGCCGCCATGAACCCCAAAGACGTCTCCGTGCTTCTGGAAAGTCCCTACATCCGCGAGCCGAAACTCACGATTGCCGATCTCGTGAAGCAAACTATTGCCAAAGTAGGGGAAAACATCGCGGTTGCGCAATTTACAAGAATCCAACTGGGTGATAGGATAGATAAGAAATGACCGATACTCTCCTCAACCAGACCCGTGACCGGATGAAAAAGGCCATAGAGGTCACGACGACTGATATATCGGGAGTCCGTTCCGGCCGCGCCACTCCCGCACTTGTTGAACATATTATCATCCCGGCCTACGGCGGAAGCCAACGGTTAAAAGTAATGGAACTGGCAACTATTACCACGACGGACGTCAAAACAATCATTATTTCTCCTTACGACCCCTCAATTATCGGAGAAATTGAAAAAGGAATTCAGGAAGCCAACAGAGGCTTAACTCCGGTGATCGACGGAGAAATTATACGTATCACTATACCGCCGCTTTCCCAGGAACGCCGAAACGAGTACATCAAGCTCGCCCGTGCGAAAGTAGAGGGAGGACGGATCATGATCCGCCAGGTCCGTCAGGACGCTATGCACCAGGTGAAAAAACTTTTGGGAGAAAAACAAATTTCCGAAGATGATCAAAAACATGCTGAAAAACAAATACAGGAGTTGACAGACGAGATGATCGCCGACCTTGACGGACTGTTAGAACGGAAGGAAACCGAACTACTGCAGGTATAATTATGCTTCTCACTGCCCTTGTCTTTTTTGCCATTCTTAGCATCCTTGTTCTTATCCACGAGCTCGGCCACTACGCTGTGGCACGCTGGATTGGGGTCCATGTTGAAGAATTCGGCTTGGGACTACCGCCAAGGATTTTTGGTAAAAAGATCGGCGGCACCATGTACTCGCTCAACTGGTTACCCATCGGGGGATTTGTGAGGTTAGCGGGAGAAGATGAAGTCGAACATAATCTGAAAAGGTCTCACCCCGCTAAGCGGGGTGAGACCTTAAAACAGTATTTCTGGGCGAGGACAAAAAAAGAACGTGCGGCCATTCTGGTGGCTGGCGTGACCATGAATTTTCTTTTAGCTGTTGGCATCACGGGTTTTCTCCTGACCCAAGGCATCATGGAGCCCAGTGGCCGCGTACGCGTCGAGAAAATCCAACCAGGAAGTCCGGCAGAGTCCATTGGCCTAAAGGAGAATGATATCGTTACTTTTATTGACACAAAGCCCGTTTCTGTGCCTAAAGATCTCATTGACACGACACGCGCACATCTGGGTGAAGAAGTAACCCTGACAATTCGCCGCAGTAGCGAAGAACAAAAGGTCACCGTCATACCACGCAAAAGCCCCCCTGAGGGGCAAGGGCCGTTGGGAGTCGTCATTACGGATCTGGAACTCCGGACATTTGCCTGGGCTGAAATTCCTGTTGAAGCGGTACGCATCAATGTGCTCCGCGCAAAAGACATGTTTACCGCGGTCGCCGGCACACTCTGGCGCCTTGCGACTCTCAACGCTCCCGCAAGCGATGTAGCAGGTCCTATAGGCATTGCCCGCGTCACGGGAGAGGCCGTTAAGTTTGGTTGGATGGCAGTACTGGAGTTTATGAGTATCCTTTCTCTCAACCTTGCGGTCCTCAACATCCTTCCGATACCAGCCCTTGATGGTGGCAGACTTGCCTTTGTCTTCCTCGAAAAACTGATCGGCAAGAAACTCCGACCGGCATTTGAACGCTCTGCGCACCAGGTAGGTATGATAATCCTGCTTGGTCTTATCCTCCTTGTATCTATCAATGATATACTACGTTTGACAAAAGGACTCTGATATGCGACTCATTGTAGACAAAATTCTCTGGGGGGCACTCATTCTCCTTTTTGGTCCTACCGTCATGATCGTTGCTTCCTGGAACGCATTACCCGGAGATAATCTCTACGGCGTAAAGCTTGCACTGGAAAAAACTGCCCTTGCCCTGGCCAGCCCCTCATACGCAACAAGCGGGAATCTCCAGATCAAATACACCGAGAGGCGCTTCGCAGAAGCGAAACAACTTATGGCATCCAAACAATCTATTCAAGGCCTTCCGTATCTCGATCAACAAATTGCCCAAACAAAAAAAGTTATAGAAAACGCACCAAACAAAGAAGCGCAGGTTGCGCTTGCGAAGCAATACATTACTACATTATCAACCGTTTCAACTGATCTTGAAACCCAAAAACAGTCAATCACCCAAAGTCCCCAGCCTCTCGCATCCGCGCAACCGCAACAAATAGCTACTCCTATTCCAACCCCCACGCTACGGCCAACCGTAACGCAAACTCCGGTTATTGGTACTCGGGAAGCACCAACTTCTCCACCAACTTCAACGCCAAAAGCGACATCTAGCCCGACCTCAACTCCTCGACCAACGCCGACACCCATCCAAATTGCCCAAGTTGCTACGACTACCCCAATCTCTACCGGACAGGCAGTCGCTGCACTTCAGATTAATCAAACACAACAAAATGTGAGTCAAACTATCGCCGATCTTCAAGAACTTGTCGATAAAGATGACGACGACCAAAAAAACAATCGCCGCAAACAAGAAGAAGGAAAAGGTAACAAAGAGGATAAAAATGAAACGAAAAGCGATCAAGATGTTAACGCACGCGGTAAAGAACCAAAAAGGAACGACTAGGCAAACCTTCCGTATCAACCCGTAAACTCTCGTTACACTCCCGTAATGTGCGTCTTGCTCTGCCCACCTGCCAGGTGATCTAGCTTGACACCTCTCCTTTCTATCTATAAACTAGTTATATGTCCTCTAACAGGAATATCGTTTTAACCACAGAAGAAATTTATCACATCTTTAATAGGGGAGTAGAACGCCGCGAAATTTTTACTGATAAATGGGAATATCGACGAGCTCTGGACACTATGAGTTACTATCGTTTCTTGGAGCCTCCTATTCGTTATTCTAAATATATTTCTCTGGATAAAAATAGACGTATTCAATTACTCAACGCACTTTTAACCAGCCAACTCCAGGTAGATATCCTGGCTTTTTGCCTCATGCCCAACCATTTTCACCTTTTACTCAAACAAACCGCCAATGCCGGTATTTCCCGCTTTGTCTCCAAATTTTGTGACAGTTACAGCAAATATTTCAATATCAAACATGATCGGGTCGGGCCTTTATTCCAAGGCCCATTTAAAGCCGTACGGGTAGAATCCGAAGAACAACTTATCCATCTATCCCGCTATATTCACCTGAATCCGATATCATCGTTTTTAATCAAAGAATCAGAACTCGATTCATACCCTTGGTCATCCCTGCCTGAATACTTGGCACCTCAAAGAAACACATTATCCAACCGAAAATTTATTGGCGAATTATTTAAATCCCCGAGCAAATATAGAGATTTTGTGCATAACCACATTGACTACGCCCAAGAATTGAAACATATAAAACACTTGGCATTTGACGAAAAAGAATAGGTGCCAACGTAATCCACCTGGCAGGTGAATTAATGACGAAAAAGAATAGGTGCCAACCTAGTCCACCTGGCAGGTGAATTAATTATTGTCACTTGTAAAAGATTTGCTGCAAAGTCTTGATCTTAAAATTTGAATGTTTTTCTGGTACAGTGAAAGGAAGTAACCGATATATGGCAACATATGATGATTTTCAAAAACTGGATATTCGCGTCGGAAAAGTTATTGCCATCGACGACTTTCCTGAAGCGCGTAAGCCAGCGTATAAGCTGAAGATTGATTTCGGGCCTGAAATTGGTGCCAAGCATTCGAGCGTACAGATAACAAATTACAAAAAAGAAGAACTGCTCGGTAGGCAAGTTATTTGTGTGGTAAATTTTCCCATCAAGCAAATCGGACCATTTTTTTCAGAAGTACTCACATTAGGAGCAGAGCGGGAAAACGGTGGCTACGAGCTCTTGCGTCCTGACCCTGATGCAAAACTTGGAAGTAGGATATACTAATACTAAGGAATGTCTATGGCAACATTTGAAAAAAAAGAACTCAAGAAAAAATCCGAAAATCTGTCGGACTGGTATACGGACGTCATACTCAAAGCGGAACTAGCTGATTACGCGCCGGTAAAAGGGTGCATGGTGATCCGGCCCTACGGGTTTTCCATTTGGGAAAAGGTACAAGAAATATTTAATGGCATGATGAAGACCAAAGGAGTGCAGAATGCCTATTTTCCGCTCTTCATCCCGCTTTCGCTTCTGGAAAAAGAAAAAGAACACGTGCAGGGATTCTCGCCGGAGCTAGCGATCGTAACCATCGGTGGCGGGGAAAAACTCAAGGATCCGCTTGTGGTTCGACCCACATCGGAAACGATTATGTATGCCATGTATGCCAAGTGGGTGCAGAGTTGGCGCGATTTGCCTATCCTCATTAACCAATGGAACAACGTCGTACGGTGGGAAAAACGGACCTATTTATTTTTACGGACGACCGAATTTCTTTGGCAGGAGGGACACACCGCGCATGAGACGGAAAAAGAAGCAGTGGATATGGTGCACTCCGCACTGGAGTGGTATCGGAAGATTTATGAAGAATACTATGCGATTCCGGTGGTTTTAGGAAAAAAAAGTGAAACGGAAAAATTTGCCGGTGCCAAGACCACGTACACGGTGGAGGCACTCATGCCGGACGGAAAAGCGCTCCAGGGAGCGACATCCCATAATCTCGGCCAGAACTTTTCCAAACCGTTTGACATCCACTTTCAAAATAAAGAGGGAAAACAGGATTTTGTGTGGCAGACGTCGTGGGGACTGTCCACGAGAAGCCTGGGCGGGTTATTTCTGACGCACGGGGACGATAGCGGGTTGCTGTTCCCGCCCAAAATTGCTCCTATCCAGGTCGTAGTTATCCCAATCCATAAAAAAGGCATTGATGGGAAAGCGTTGGCATTGTACTGTAAAGATGTGCGTGAGGCGCTTCTTGGCAGCAGCGTAAACGTGAAGCTTGATGACCGTGAAGAACCCAGTGTGGGTCGAAGATTTAACGAGTGGGAGATCAAAGGTGTGCCGGTTCGTCTGGAAGTGGGTGGGAAGGAGCTCTCTGACCGGACCGTCACGATTGCCCGCCGGGATACCGGGGAGAAGATGACCGTGGCCCGGAAAGAGGTGCTTGTCCACATCGAACGTTTGCTCAATGAAATGCAAAAAGCGCTGTTTGCAAAGGCAAAAGCATTTTTGGATGAACATACGCGTGAGGCAGCATCGTTTGATGCATTTAAGACGATCATGAATTCGACCCGGGGATTTATCCGTGCGTTTTGGTGTGAAGATGCGGCGTGCGAAGCGACGATCAAAAAAGAAACCAAAGCATCAACCCGCTGTCTGCCGCTGAATACGCCGGAGGAACATGGGCTATGCGTTCACTGCGGCAAGCCCGCTACGCACCGCTGGCTCTTTGCCCAGGCGTACTGATTATGAAAACGATTGTCACCCACATCGGGCCGGATTTGGATGCTATTACTTCCATTTGGCTTGTCAAAATGTACTTTCCCGGATGGGAGGAGGCAAACATCGCTTTTGTTCCTGCCGGCAAGACCTTGGACGGCGCTCCCCCAGATGATAATCCCGACGTCATTCATGTGGATACCGGCATGGGACGCTTTGACCACCATCAGTCCGACGCCGACACCTGCGCTGCCCAACTTGTTTACCAAACGGTAAAAGAAACGAAGGATGAGGATCCGGCGATGACCCGGATGCTCTCTATCGTCAACGAAGTGGACCACTTTCGCGAAGTATTTTACCCCAATCCCACCGCAGATTTTTGGGATTTTTCTCTCATTTCGGCTATAGACGGCTGGAGGCTCTTATTTTCTGATAACCCTATTAAAATCGTGTCCCTCGGCATGGACAACTTAGATGCGCTCTACAAAACATTCCAAAACAAAGTTTGGGCAGAGAAAGAAATCAAGGAAAAAGCAATTGAATTTGAAACCAAATGGGGGAAAGCATTTGGCATAGAAACAACCAATGATGAAGTAGTCCATCTTGGCCAAAAAATGGGATTTGCCGTCGTCATCCGCCGTGATCCGCGGAAAGGCTACATGCGCATTAAATCTTTGCCAAAAGATGAAATTGATCTGACACCGGTCTATAATACGCTCAAAGAAAAGGACCAGAAAGCGACCTGGTTTCTCCACGCCAGCCGCCACATGATCCTCAACGGATCAGCCAAAAATCCGGACATGAAGCCAACAATATTAACGCTTCAGCAGATTATCGATGTTCTATGCAAATAATCTCAGTTAAAATCAAAAATCCGGATGAGAAAAACCTGATTTTCGGCCAGGCCCATTTTATCAAGACGGTTGAGGATATCCATGAGGCGCTTGTGGGTGCAGTCCCCGGCATCAAATTTGGCTTGGCATTTTGCGAGGCATCCGGTCCTCGGCTTATCCGGACAAGCGGCACCGATGAGGCAATGATCAAGCTTGCCGCACAAAACGCCAAGGCAGTCGGAAGCGGCCATACATTTTTTATATTTCTGGAAAATGCATTCCCTATCAATGTCCTCAATGCTATAAAAATGGTGCCGGAAGTCGTCCGGATTTTTGCCGCTACTGCCAATCCTATGGAGGTCATCGTTGCCCGAACCAAGCAAGGCAGCGGGATCTTAGGAGTCGTGGATGGCGGCCATCCCACGGAGATAGAAAAAGAGAGTGACGTAGCATACCGGAAAGAGCTTCTCAGAAAGTTCGGATACAAACTCTAAGACGGATAATTCTCTATAGTGTATAATACAGCCATTCACGCATACGAAGGGGGTGTAAGTATTTTTTATGGTATTTGTCAAAGCACAACCGGGAGATACATCTGACTCACTCATCCGTAAGTTTACACGAAAAGTTCTATCTGAAGGCATCCTTCAGGATCTCAAAAAACGCGAGTTTTACCAAAAACCCGCCGAGGTCAGGAAGGAAAAAAGCCGCGAGCTTGCCAGGCGTCTGAAGCACCCGAAGCGCACACATTATGCTCACTCGTGAGTTACGTCTGTCTCTGACAACTGCGCTCAAAGCAGGAGAAAGCCGGCGGGTGGATACGCTCCGGTTTCTGTTGGCTGCAGTCCAAAATACGGCAATTGCCAAATACGGAGCGAAAGGAGAAGAAGGCTTAACTGACGCTGACGTCCTGGAAGTGATTAAAAAGCAAGCCAAGACACATAAAGAATCTATAGATGCGTTTACCAAAGCCGGTCGAACCGAGCTTGCCGCGAAGGAAAAAGAAGAACTTACTATTTTAGAAGTGTATCTCCCAAAACAGCTCACTGACGAAACGATACAGGCGCTTCTTGCGCCCGTTGCCGCTTCAGGAGAAACAAATTTCGGTAAACTCATGGGTAGTGCAATGGCAGCAGTCAAAGGACAAGCGGATGGCGGAAGAGTTTCCTCGATACTCAAACAAATGCTTTCATCATCATGATTACCATCCTTTTTCAAACGGAAACCCACTATCCGGTCAACCGTAAAAAAATCAAAGCTGCTCTCTCGTCGATTCTCTTGCATACCATCCACCGGGACACAGAAGTGAGTGTGGCTATCGTTGGAGACCGGAGAATGCGCGAATTGAATCGTACCTTTAAAAGGATAGACGCTACGACAGATGTTCTCTCATTTCCGTTAAGTGATCCCCTCTACGGGCAGGGGCAATCCTTCGTAGATGCTCCTGATAATATACTACGCTTGGGTGACATCATCATCTCCTACCCGCAGGCAGTAGCCACAGCTAGTGAGGAAAATAAGATGGTCGACGACGTCATTGTATTTTTAGCTCTTCACGGTCTTGACCATCTCTTAGGAATACATCATGATGAGTAACATATGTCATTTTACAGAATCTACCGGCCGAACGTATTGGAAGAAATAGATAATGCACAAGTTCGAACTACGGTCGAGCTCCTCCTGACAAAACCCAAAAACCAACTTCCTCACGCCTACCTCCTCATCGGTCCCAAAGGAACCGGAAAGACGACAACCGCCCGGGTGATCGCCAAACTCTTTAATTGCGAGAGACCTTCCAAGTCTGGTGCTCCCTGCGGCAACTGTGACCAATGCGTAAGCATTGCCCAAGGACGGCATCTGGACGTCATGGAGATAGACGCGGCAAGTAACACAGGCGTCGATAACATCCGCGATCTTCGTGACCGCGTGGCTCTTGCCCCGGCTCAAGCCAAATGGAAAATCTATATCATCGACGAAGTCCACATGCTCTCTACCGGCGCGTTTAACGCGCTTCTTAAGACCCTCGAAGAGCCGCCTCTCCACGCAATCTTTATTTTAGCAACCACCGACCCACAAAAAATTCCTGCAACCGTTGTATCCCGCTGCCAACTCATCTCTTTTGGAAAAGCACATACCGAAGACCTCATCCACGCACTGAAGCGCATTGTAAAAGAAGAAAAAATGAACATTGACGGGGACGCTCTCTCCCTTATCGCGCAGTATGCCGATGGATCATTTCGCGACGCGGTCAAAATGCTCGAGCAGGTAAGCTTCCAAAAAGGCAAGGTAAGTATCGAGGTTACCCGAAAAACACTCGCCATCTCTGAAAGTAAACAACGGGACGCCTTCCTTGCTCATCTTCTTGCCCGCGATTCCAAATCAGCCATAGCAGACATCCAATACTTCGCCCGCGAGGGCATAGACATAAAATCATTCCTTATCGATTGTTTAAAAGAACTTGAACAACAGCTCGTCGTCCAAGCTACGACAGAACTTCGCGGACTCATAAAAATCTTGATGCAAGCGTACGCAGAACTTCGTACAAGCCCCATTCCCGAACTCCCGCTTGAGCTTGCGGTTGTGGAATACTGTGGAACCAAAGGAGCACCTGTCGCTTCTCCCTTAGCTCCTGGTCTCATCACGCTTGAACAGCTGACAGAGCATTGGCGCGACGTCATCGACGAAATGAAACCATTCAATCATTCAATCGCAGGAGTCATGCGCTCTACTAGACCAAAGGACGCAAAAAATGGTATAGTCACTATCGAAGCCTTTTATCCATTTCATCAGGAAAAGCTCTCAGAGGTCAAAACCCGTGACGCGATTGCTACAGTCCTTAAAAAACTGTTTGGAGAGAAGGTAAAGGTTGAAGTTGTATTGGGGAAAAAATAAGGAGGTATTATGATGAATCCATTTAAAGCTCTTGGGGACATGAATGCTATGAGGAAGCAGGCCATGGCGATCCAGCAGGCACTCGAGGGAGAAGAATTTGAAGTAACGCAGGGGAACGTACGCATTGTGATTACGGGAAATCAAAACGTTAACGTTGTTGAAGTGGACGGGCTACCCAACGAAGAAATCAAACGCGCAATAAATGACGCGATCAAAAAAAGCCAACAGGCAGCAGCGGGGAAGTTGGCAGAATTATCCAAAGGAATGAATCTGCAATAATGCAAGTCATTGTCACCGGCTCTCTCGGCTACGATTACATCATGGATTTTCCCGGCCGCTTTGCCGACCGGATCATGCCGGAGAAAATCCACAAGATATCATTAGGTTTCCTTGTCGATAGGCTTACCAAGCAGTTTGGTGGTACGGGTGCAAATATCGCGTATACCTTGAAACTCCTCGGATTAGAACCTCTGCTCCTTGCATGTGCGGGCAACGACTATGCGCCATATAAAAAACATTTCAAAAATCACGGCATCGCAACACAAGGAATATCAATACACCCCGACGAATCAACAAGCATTTACTTTGTGACGACAGATCAGGATGACAACCAGATCGGGTCGTTTTACGTCGGCGCCATGAAATATGCCAAGGACTTGTCAATTACTGCCTTAAAAGGTGTCACCTTGCCAGGCAAGGTGACACCTTCACAGAGCTTTGTCGTCATCGCGCCAACTGACCCCACCGCCATGAAAAAATATGTCAAAGAATGCCGATCACGCAACCTCACATACCTCTATGATCCCGCCTTTCAAATCGCTACATTCTCTTCTGACGAGCTAAAAGAAGGAATCGAGAGAGCCGCCCTCCTCATCGGCAACGATTATGAGATCGCCCTCATGGAAGAACGCATGGATGTTTCCCATGAGGAACTTCTCACTATGACTCCTGTCGCCATTACCACTCTGGGAGCCAAAGGTTCGATAATCGAAACAACGAAAGATTCCATCCATATCAAGCCCGCCAAGCCCAAAAACACGAGTGACCCGACCGGCGCCGGAGACGCGTATCGTGCCGGTTTCCTGGCCGGATACTTACGCAAGTTTGATCTGACTACCTGCGGCCAGATGGGCTCCGTCGCCGCCGTCTACACCGTCGAATCATACGGCACCCAAACTCACACATTTACAAAAAAAGAATTCATAGCGCGGTATAAAAATAACTATGGTCAAACACTTGACTTATAAATTTATTAGCAAAAAAGGGAACAACGTCATATTCCGATACCTGCAGGAAGACGATCTTGACGGTATGCTTTCTTACATTAATACACTCATCGCGGAAGATACGTTTATTGGCCTGTACGGAGAACCCTTGACCCGTGAAGAAGAAAAAAAACATTTGGATGAAACTATTGAGAGCATGAAGAAGGGAGATAAAATCGTCATTGTTGTAGAAATAAACGGTCAATATGTAGGGAGCGGCGATTTAAGACGCGAAACAGTGCGCCGAAAAAAACACGTGGGGAATATGGGCATCTCCCTTGCCGCGGAGTATCGTAGCGAGGGTATCGGAGCTGAACTCATGGCTTCCCTAATTGCAGAAGGTAAAAAACTCGGATTGCGTCTTCTTCATTTAACGTGTCTTGAAAATAACGACCACGCGCTCCACCTCTATGAAAAGCTCGGATTCAAACGCTGTGGATACATCCCCGACGCGTGCTTTTGGAAAGGTGGTTTTGTTGGCGAAGTTACGCTATACTTACCGCTATGACGACCACGCAGTGTGACATCAAAGACCTTTCACTTGCGCCGACCGGAAAGTTGCGCATAGAGTGGGCCGGCCACTCCATGCCAGTTCTTAACCTGATTGCTTCCCGCTTCGCCAAAGAAAAACCGCTCAGGGGAATAAAAATCGGCGCGTGCCTCCATGTGACGACGGAAACGGCTAATCTTCTCCTCGCCCTCAAATCCGGCGGCGCGAGTGTCGCGGTGTGTGCCAGTAACCCCCTTTCCACCCAGGATGACGTGGCAGCATCCCTCGTCAAAGATTACGGCATCCCCACCTACGCAATCAAAGGCGAGGACACCAAAACCTATTACAAACATTTAAACGCAGTCCTGGATACCCATCCGCAAATCACGATGGACGACGGGGCTGACTTGGTGTCCCTTCTTCATAAGGAACGCCCGAAACAAATCTCTGAAATGATCGGCTCGAGCGAGGAAACCACAACCGGCGTCATCCGACTCAAGGCCATGGAGAAAGATAACGCTTTGAAAATCCCGGTATTTGCCGTCAACGACAGCGACACCAAGCATATGTTTGACAACCGCTACGGCACGGGCCAATCGACACTGGACGGCATCATGCGGGCCACCAACATGCTCTTGGCCGGAAAAGTGTTCGTGGTATGTGGTTACGGCTGGTGCGGAAGGGGATTGGCAGCGCGCGCCCGCGGTATGGGCTCCCATGTTATCGTCACCGAAGTTGACCCCATCAAGGCTCTTGAGGCGGTCATGGATGGTTTTCAAGTCATGCGACTGAAAGACGCAGTGAAAGTGGGTGACATTTTCGTTACCGTCACGGGCGACAAAAACGTGATTTCTCTTGACCATATCCTAGCCATGAAAGACGGCAGCAAGATCGCAAACTCCGGCCACTTCAACGTAGAAGTTGCCGTTGATGAGCTTGAGAAGCACGCCAAATCCAAACGCACCGTCCGCGCGTTTGTCGATGAATACACACTCAAAGACGGAACGAAACGTTTTGTCCTTGGGGAAGGCAGATTAATTAACTTAGTCGCCGCCGAAGGCCATCCGGCAGAAGTCATGGATATGAGCTTTGCCAACCAGGCGTTGGCTGCAGAGTTTTTTGTGAAAAACCGCAACAAGCTCAACGTCAAAGTGTATACAATATCAAAAAAGATGGATAGTGAAATTGCCCGTCTGAAGCTTGCCGCTATGGGCATCAAAATTGACCGCCTCACGCCGGAACAAAAACACTACCTCAACAGTTGGCAGGAAGGAACATGACGATTTTCTTTCTGCTCGTAAACATTTCATTTGCCCTCTTTATTCTTTTCCTCACTCTTGCTTTCATCACGGGTGCGCCGTTTGTCCGGTCAAATAAAAAGGCAGCTGACGCCATGATCCGGCTGGCAAGGCTAAAACCGGGAATGAAAGTTTACGATCTTGGCTCCGGCGACGGGACTCTTCTATTTCGCGCCGCCTCATTAGGCGCCACGGCAGTTGGTTTAGAAATAAATCCGTTCCTGGTCCTCTGGTCCTACGTTAAAATACTTTTTTCCGAGCACAGAAAAACAATAATAATCCGTTGGCAAAACTTTTGGATTGCAAACCTTCACGATGCCGACGTCGTCTTCGTCTACCTTCTGCCATGGCGGATGAAGTCGCTTGAAAACTATATTAAGACAACTTGTAAACCAGGGACCCGCGTCGTCTCCAACAGCTTCATCTTCCCATCTCTTAAACAGATGGAACACGATAAAGAGGCACACGTCTATAGCTTTAGAGTATAATGACATTATGAATACCATTATCTTTGATGGTCAACAGGAAGGGGAGCGGATACTCTATGAAATCCATCCACACCAAATCGCTAAGTACCTTGCGGTCTTTCGGGGAGTACTTCTGTCGCTCGGACTGGTCCTTGTCCTTCTCATCATCGCATCTGTTGTCCCAACTATAGCAGGCGTCCTTAGCACTATCGGGATTATCCTGGGACTTTTTCTGATCGCCGCTTCCGTCTGGTGGAACAATAAAGTCTACGGTCAATCACGGACGTATATCACTGATCGACGTATTATGCGTTTTGATATCGTCTCTCCGTTTTACCAAACGAAACGGTCGCTATTTTGGCATGAAGCACTTAAAGCCAAAGGGTACGCACCGCATTTTATCTACCGAATACTGGGCATCGGTACGGTAGAAGTCACTCCCCATATGGACCAACACGAAGATGTGGTTATCCCAAACGTGGCCTTCTTTGAAGATATCGCAAACTACATCGACAAAATTCTTTTTACCTACAAACAAAACGCCTCAACTATTGCAGACTTCAAGCCGTTCATCCCCAAACCCCGCGGGCAGAGAGGGTAACGGTTACTCCTCCTTCCGTATCCATAATTCCTGAAGTACTGTGTCCCGCACAAAACGCCCCTTGATATATTGCTGTGCATCTTTGGGTAAATAAGATAGGTAAGTTTCCGTCGCGACGAGGAAGCGAACGTTCTTTTTGTCCAATACCTCACCAACGGGCGGGAACCGTGTAGTGACGTTTGAAGGCATATCGCCGTAGTAGTAGCCGTAGGGAAGGGGGTAGACAGGCGGTCGAAAGAGAAATCCGGGAAATACTGGCTCATTTTCAGGAATTTTTGCTAACATTGCCTCCAACCGGGTCTCCTCCTCATACCCGTCTATAGACGCACGCATCAAGTTTAGGTCTATACTTGCTTTGCCGACTAATAGAAACGCTGTTACCAATGATGCCAAAACCGTAAAACGAAATATATTATATTGGTATGTTGTACTGACAAGATCATCAACCACGACAGCAACACCAACTGCCAATAACCAGGAGACCGGGAGATAGTATTGCAAAAACACTGAGCGTAGGAAAAATAAAAGCAACCAATGGGCAACGAGAGTTATGACAAGATGAAATTTCATTATTGTTTTCACTGATAGAGCTTCCGTGGAAGACCGCAAAAATATCTGCAGCGCGCCTGCAAATCCTCCAACAAGCAATGCCCATGCATACACCCACACGATGCTCCGGTCGGAAAACCCGTAAAGATACACGTTAGTCGGCCAGTAATAACTCCCCGGTGTCACAGGGTAAAGAAGACTGTCATTGAGAAGTTTCCCATCGAAGATAACCTGTCGAATCATGACAACCAGGGAACCGTTGGCAAAAAATGGGAATAGAAAAAAACCAACAATTGTTCCAAAACCAACAAAGAGCGGTATCACGGCGTCACGTATACCTTTTGCACGATGAAAAATGAGAATGAGAACCCCGAAAATACATAAACTCGGAATGATTTTTATCATGGTAACTACAGCAGTTCCCAAAAAAAGACCGGCTACAAACACGAGCCGCTTATCTTTACGTTTTACTCCCAGTGTGGCTACCAGAAGCCCCAGAGTGTAGAAGGTCATCATGAGATTATCCGGCCGGATCTGCATGGCCGTAAACACGG
>Ga0209726_10001906_pt1 | contig 32019 bp, 21 predicted proteins | sample Subgrocontami54m_FD_187453 | JGI IMG/M metagenome (GOLD analysis project Ga0209726, IMG submission 187453) | Subsurface groundwater microbial communities from S. Glens Falls, New York, USA - GMW46 contaminated, 5.4 m (SPAdes) (version 3) | ecosystem: Environmental > Aquatic > Deep subsurface >... | reverse complement strand
CCCCGGCCATTCCTCAGAAGTGGGACTTGGAGGCCGACGTTGTGATTATCGGTTCCGGGTCCGCTGGAATGCCGGCCGCCATTCGGGCTCGCGATCAGGGAGTATCCGTCATCGTGATCGAAACCAATTACGACGTCGGCGGTCATGGCATCATCTGCGGAGGAAACGTTCCATTGGGCGGCGGGACGACCGCGCAGAAGAAGTACGGGATCGAGGATTCGCCCGATACACTCTTCAAGGATTTGACCGATTGGTCGGTTGTTGAAACTAACAAGATGCCCGAATACCGATACAACGACCGGGGCGTGCAGCGCGCGCTGGCCGACAACGAGCCGCTGAACTACGACTTTCTGGTGGAGAACGGAGTCAAGTTCGAGGAGAAGATTCCGGACATCAGCGGAGGACACGCCATCGGATGTTCCGCGCCGCGCGAGAATCACGCCGTGTGGAAAAAGGGCCAGAGCGCGGAAAGTCCGGCGGGGGCGGGTGGAACAAGCCTGCTCCGGCCGCTCGAGGCCAGCGCGCGCAAGAAGGGCGTCAAATTCCTGCTGAACTACCACATGGACGTCATCTTCCGCGAGACGCCCAAATCCGGACGCGTTCTGGGAATCCAGGCCAGGTACACGCCCAGAATGCTGCCGGGAAGCAACACGCCGATGAAGAGCTTCCGTTCCGAAGGAAATATCGACATGACGGCGCCCACCGTCACGGTCAAGGCGAAGCGGGCCGTCGTCTTGGCCACGGGCGGCAGCACGGGCAACGTTAACTTCCGCCGGATCTTTGATCCGAGAATGACGGAGGAGTACATCCTTGCCGGCATGCCCTACACCACGCAGGACGGGAGCGGCGAGCACGCCGCCATGGCCGTTGGGGCATCGCTGTGGGGCGCGGCAAACCAGACCTTTGAGCGCAACGGTTTCCTTCGGAGGAGAGAAGTGATTGGAGCGCAGTATCTCTACATCCAGTGGACGCCCAACAGCCCCATATTCGCGGATGCGCGCGCGAGCGGCCTGAAAGTTCAGGATTGGCAGAACGCGATCCTGGTGAATCAGGTGGGCAAGCGATTCTATAATGAACTGGAAGCGGGCTGGCCGAACGGCACCGCGGCCGGGTACCTCAAACCCTATGTCCAGGGGGATTGGCGAAATCCGGGGAAGTCCAAATACAAAATGCAGAACTACCTTGATGCCGCCGCAGCGATCAACGAGGGGTCCACTGCTCCCGATTTCGCCGCGGGACCGACCTGGGCCATTTTCGATTCCGAGGCCGTGAAGCGGGAAAAGTGGGACATCAATCCAACCACGACCGACCCGCTCTATTTTTTCAGCGCCGACACGCTGGCGGAGCTGGCTGAGAAGTTGAAGAAGAACCCGTACCAGAAAGCTGCGATGCCCGGCCAGAACCTGGAAGCGACCGTGGCGAGGTTTAACTCCTTTGTCGAGTCCGGAAAGGATGAGGACTTCGAACGCCCCACGCCGCCATACAAGATTGCGGCGCCGCCGTTCTATGCGGCCTGGGCCACGGCCGTGATCCACGACACCTACGCGGGCCTTCGAGTTAACATGAAGTGCCAGGTAATGGACTGGAACGGCCAGATCATCCCAGGGCTCTTCTGCGGAGGCGAGTCGGCTGGCGGATGCAGCCAGCATGGCACGGGCCGATGCACCACGCAGGGATACATCGCCGGCAAGGAAGCCGCCGGAGAACCAAGCTGGACCTAGAAGTGATACGGCTCGAGTGACATCGTAGTTTTTCTGCACGAGCAAACTTGGGAAGGCGGGCGCACCGAGGGCGTGGACTTCCGGCTATCGGTCGGCGCCATCGCCCAGCCGCCCACCCTTCCCTGTAACCTAATCACCTAAAACCTATAACCTGTTCCCTCTGCTACTTCCCGCCACTCTTCCGCGACGGAGTATACCGTCTGTCCTCCCGGTCCCGTGCCGCGCCGCAGGCCCTCTGCCGCTGGCGACCCATTCGACTCCTCTCTCCCCGCCCTGCTCCGGAGCGGAAACGGATTCGTGTGTTAAAATGCGGCGGAAGCGTTCGGGCCAGGGGTGACAACGTCGCGGACAGACGGGAAACACCCGCTTGGCTGGGGCGTTGTTTCCTGGATCGCACGGTCACGGGACCTTAGCCATTCATTGTTTGGAGGAATCTTCTTTGGGCAAGGGGCAATTTACTGAGAAGGAAGGGATGGCGGAAGCCGAGCGGCGAATTGAAGAGGCTCGCAAGCAAGGAGCGACGGAGCTCGACCTTTCCGGCTTGAGGCTAACCGACTTGCCGGGGTCCATCGCTCAACTCCGGCGGTTGCATCGTCTGAACCTTTATAACAACCAACTGACGGCTCTCCCGGAGTCCATCGCTCAACTCGGGAAGTTGTGGTTCCTGGACGTTCATCGCAACCAACTGACGGCTCTCCCGGAGTCCATCGCTCGACTCCGGTGGTTGCAGAGCCTGAACCTTTATGGCAACCAACTGACGGCTCTCCCGGAGCCCATAGCTCAACTCCAGCAGTTGCAAAGCCTTTCCGTTTGGAACAACCAACTGACGGCTCTTCCGGAGTCCATCGGTCAACTCCAGCAGTTGCAAAAGCTGGACGTTTCTAACAACCAACTGACGGCTCTCCCGGAGTCCATAGCTCAACTTCAGAAGTTGTGGTTCCTGGACGTTCATAGCAACCAACTGACGGCTCTCCCGGAGTCCATCGCTCAACTTCAGAAATTGCAATACCTGTACGTTCAAAACAACCAACTGTCGGCTCTGCCGGTGTCGCTGTGGAAGCTGAGGGACCTAACACATCTCTTCCTGCACGGGAATGCTGCGCTTGGGCTGCCTGCCGAAATACTTGGCCCAATCTGGCTAATGAGTAGCGACAAACCCCCCCCCGCCAAGCCCGGCGAGATTCTCGAATATTATTATCGCCTTCGGGGCGGAAAACACCCGCTGAACGAAGCGAAGCTGATTCTGGTGGGGCGCGGGGCTGTGGGAAAAACCTCCACGGTCAACCGGCTTGTCCGCAATCACTTTGAGAAAGACGCGAAGAAGACGGAAGGGATCAAGATTACCGAATGGCCGGTGACCCTGAATCAAACGGAAAATGTCCGGCTGAACATCTGGGACTTTGGCGGGCAGGAGATCATGCACGCCACGCATCAGTTCTTCCTGACGCAGCGCAGCCTCTATCTGGTGGTGCTGAGCGGACGCGAGGGAAGCCAGGACACGGATGCGGAGTACTGGCTGCGACTGATTGAGAGCTTCGCCGGCGACTCGCCGGTCATCGTGGTGCTGAACAAGATCCGGGAGTATCCCTTCGACTTGAACCGCCGCGCGCTGCAACAGAAATTCCCGGCGATTCGCGAGTTCATCAAGACGGATTGCGCGGACGGAACCGGAATCAAAGAACTTCGCTGGGCCATTGAATGCGAAACGGACCGGCTGGAGCATCTGCGCGATCCTTTTCCTGCAAGCTGGTTCGCCATCAAGGACCGACTGGCGGGGATGAGGGAAAACTACCTGAGCTTTGACGAGTATCGGGGGGTCTGCGGCCAGTTCGAAGAGAAAGATGAGACCGCGCAGGAGGCCCTGGCAGGGAACCTGCATCATCTGGGCGTGGTGCTGAACTTCCGGGACGATCCCCGCTTGCAGTACACCTATGTGCTTAGTCCCCATTGGGCGACCGATGGCATCTACTCGATTCTGAACTCGAAACGGCTCGCCGACGAGAAGGGCGAGATTCGCTTGGGGGAGCTAGCCGGAATCCTCGACCGCGAACGGTATCCGGGGAAGATGCACGGATTCCTGCTCGACCTGATGAAAAAGTTTCAGCTCTGCTTCAGCTACCCGAATGACGACACGCACTACCTGATCCCGGAGCTGCTCGGCGAACAGCAGCCGGAAGCGGCGGCTGAGTTCAAGCCGGAGGAGTGCCTGAATTTTCAGTACCACTATCCGGTGCTGCCCGAAGGGCTGCTGCCGCGATTCATTGTCCGCAGCCACCTCCTGAGCGAAGGGCAGCCGCGCTGGCGCACCGGCGTGATCCTGAAGTTTGAAGGGTGCCGCGCGCTGGTCAAGGCCGACCTGCAAGACAAAAAGGTTTTTGTCTCCGTTTCCGGCGGGCAAGGCCAAAGCCGTAGGCGGCTCCTCGCAATCATTCGCATCTATCTTGAAGAGATTCACGGGAACATTCGGCGATTGCAACAGGTGGAAATGGTTCCTCTGCCGGGATATCCCGGCGAGGTGGTACCTTATAAAAAGCTGCTAACCCTCGAAAAAAATCGTGAATTAGAGCTAAAGGAAGTGGTGGGAGAAAAAGTTATCAAGCTAAACGTGTTGGAGCTTCTCAACGGCGTTGATTTGGAGGGTACTCGCGTGAAGGATGAAAGAGGAACCGAAACGGAAGGTGAAGCGGTCCGTCTTTTTTATAGTTACTCGCACAAGGACGAGAGTCTGCGAAATGAACTGGAGACCCACCTCAAGCTGCTTGAACGCCAAGGTTATATCCGGCCCTGGCACGACCGCAGGATCGAAGCTGGCGATGATTTTAAGGACAAGATTGACGAGAACCTAAAAGCGGCGAACATTATCCTGCTGCTGGTAAGCGCCGATTTCATTGCCTCGAAGTATTGCTACGAAATTGAGATGGAGTGTGCCTTGGAGCGAGAGCGAAAGGGCGAGGCTCGCGTCATTCCCGTGATTGTCCGAGACCTTAATTGGCCGATAGCCCCGTTCGCGCACCTGCAAGCGCTCCCCAAAGACGGAAAAGCCGTGATGCTCTGGCCCGACCGCGATACCGCGTGGCGAAACGTTTCCGAAGGGATTGAAAGAGTGGTCGAGGGAATCCGCAAGAAGCGGAGCGGAGGACTAACGTAACGGCTCGAAGTTTTCCGAATCCGAGCCGCGACAGTAATGGAGCGACCACGAAACACTAGGTGGTCAATCATTGCTGGGTGGACACTCCATTACTGTCTCGGCTTGGATGGTCTACACTCTTTGTGAAAATGCTCTAATCTAATTGTCTTGCAGTACAATCGGAACGTCATCAAAGGGAGCCAGCCTTGTCTAAAAACAATTCAAACTCAAACGAAACTCTAATCACTTCCAACTCCGCGCTCTCGCGCCGGGAATGGCTGCAACGTACATCGGCCGGCCTGGCGGTAGCGGCCGCCAGCGGAGTGCTCGCCACCAGCCCCGCCGCCGCAGCCCCCGCCGCCGACATCACTCCCGAGGCGCTCCCCAAGCGTTTCACGCAAGCGGAGATGACCCGCCGCGTCGGCGCGATCCGCGCCGCAATGAAGGCGCAAGGATTTGACGGTTTGCTGCTGCCATCCCGTCCCGACGGCAATGGCGACATCGGCTGGCTCACCGGCACGGGCGCGCAGTATGCCGTCTTCGCGATGAATGGCAAAGCGCTGGTGATTGGCGGCGAGGGCGAAGGAAAACTCTACGACGGCGTGGAAGCTCAGAAGGCCGAAGGGGGCCTCGATTCGATCGGCATCAACTCCGCCATCAAAACGCTCGGCCTCGCGAGCGCCCGAATCGGCGTCGGGTATCTGCAAGACATCGTGCGCCTGCCCGAAGGCGGCATGAACTACACCACGTTTGATCGCGTCAAACACTCCAACCCGCAGGCGCGCTTCGACTCCGCCGCCGATCTGCTCCTGATGGTAAAGCTTCCGCGCAGCGCCGAAGAAATCGCGGTGCTGGAGAAGGCGGACGCCATCAGCGAAATGGGCTTGCAAACGCTGATGAACACCGCCAAGCCCGGCGCGCTGCATAGCGATGCGTGGCTCGCCGTCTATCGCACCATGGTCGGGGCCTCGACGGAGTTTCCCACGCGGCTTTCGCTACGTTCCGGCAAAGAGGGAAACACCGGCGGCCACCCCATCAACGAGAAGATGCTGGCGGGGACCATCTGCAACCAGGAGCTTTCGGCCAGCGTGCTCGGCTACGGCTCGCAGGTGAATCAGTCTTTCCTGATCGGTGGCCCCGCGCCCGCCGACTGGAAATCCGCCGCGCAGTATTGTATCGACCTGTTTCAAAAGCTGGTGGATTCCATCAAGCCCGGCGAACCCGTGATGAAAGTGGTGGACCTCTACAAAACGGAGGTCGAGAAGCGCGGCCCCGGCCAATGGGGCGTGGTCTTCCATTCCGGAGGCAACAACGACGGACCGCGCTGGGGTCCCGGCCGTCCCGAAGCTGTGAAAGCCCTTTTTCAGGAAGGCATGGTCTTCACGATCAAACCGCGAGTCCCCATCAAGGGAGTCGATGCTCCCGCCGCGCAGTTCGGCGACGGCGTCGTCGTTACATCCACCGGCGCCCGCCGCCTCGGCAAGCGCAAACTGGAGATCCTCTCCGCGGGCTAGCCCATTTTCAGAGTTGCAGTATAGCGATCCCGTTTAGCCCCGTAGGGGCGATCGACAGTAGCCCAGGACTTCAGTCCTGGGTCACCGGTCCTTTAACCCGACAAGCCCCGTAGGGGCGACTGAACCCTTGCGGGCGTTGGTGCAGTTTCCGGGTAGGGACAGGCATTCCTGCCTGTCCCTATGCCAAAGCCATGGCCTTCGCTCAAACTGCACGCTACCGAAACCCGCTTCCGCTTGACTTTCCCACCCTCGCCCTACTAGAATTCGCGGCAGCGGTCATCTTTACAAACGTCAGGAGCGGGTTATGACAAAATCAGGGAATGGTGTGCGATTCATGTGGGCCATCGTCGCGTTGATTGGTTTCGTAATTTTCAACGCCAGCGCATTTGCTCAGACGGCGAATGGAATTATTTCCGGCGTCGTGCAGGACGAAAGCGGCGCGGTCGTTCCCGGCGTGAATGTCACGGTGACCAATGTGGAAACGGGCATCAGCCGCTCCATGACCACCGATTCGGCCGGCCGTTACCGCGTTCCCGGCCTGATTCCCGATCACTACGAAGTTCAGGCGCAAATCACCGGCTTCCAGACCGAGGTGAGAAAAGGCATCGAGCTGACGGTGGGCAGCGAGAAGGTAATCAACCTGGCCCTGAAAGTCGGACAAGTTGCCGAAAAAACCGTGGTGACGGCCGAGGCCCCGTTGGTCGAGACAACCACCAGTTCGCTTTCCAGCCTGGTCGGCGCGGAAACCATTCGCGATCTGCCGCTGAACGGACGCAGTTTCGATCAGCTCATCAGCCTGCAAGCATCGATGCCCACCAACTACAACCGGGGCACCGCCAAAGCCGCCGGAGCCGCCATGGCCTTCAGCGTGAACGGCGCCCGCGGACAATCCAACCTCTTCATTATTGATGGCACCGAAATGGTCGGAGGCGGAAACCAGACCTCCATGCCCGGCGGCGTCCTGGGAAAACTGATGGGAGTCGACGCCGTTCAGGAATTTACCGTTCTCTCCAGCAACTACAGCGCCGCCTATGGCAAGAAGGGCGGCGGCATCATCAATATCGCCACCAAATCCGGTGGCAACGGATTGCACGGCTCGATGTTTGAATTCCTCCGCAATGCCAAGCTGGACGCCAGGATGTTTTTCGATCCGAATCCCCAACCACCGCCGTTCAAGCGCAATCAATTCGGCGGCTCGCTCGGGGGCCCGATTCGAAAAGACCACACGTTCTTCTTTGGAAATTATGAGGCGCTGCGGGAAAGGCTGGGCGTAACCAGCATTGCCATCGTGCCGGACAATAATGCCCGACTCGGTCTCCTGCCCGATCCCGAGCGCCCAGGGCAATTCATTAATGTAGGCGTGGCGCCTGCGGTCAAACCTTTTTTCGTTCTTTATCCGGCAGTCAACGGGCGAATATTCAAAGATCTTAGGGGCGTGCCTACCGGCACGGGAGAATACATCAGCTCGCCGAGTTCCTCCAGCGGGCAGGACTTCTTCCTGGTGCGCGTCGATCATAAGATCTCCGAGCGAGACTCGCTGTTTGGCCGCTACTATTTTTCTCAGGCCAGCCAGATTAACCCGCAGGCGATTCCCACGTTCAACGAGGACAACGCCAGCCGCGATCAGATCGTCACGCTGGAGGAGAAACGGGTCTATCCCACAACTCTCAATGTAATCCGGTTCGGGTATACGCGCGGACATCTGTTCGGCACCAGTAAGCCAACGATTTCGCTGAGCCCCGAGCTGGCCTTCCTTCCCGGCGCGCCCGCTCCGGGACAGATCAATTTCACCACCAACTCCGTCGGCGGATCGATCAGCCGCGCGGGACCCGGCTCGGCCATCGACCGCGCGATGACGGTGAATCAGTTCGACACCGGCGATCAGGTATTTCTTTATCGCGGGGCACACTCCTTTCAGTTCGGCGGAAATTTTCAGAGAATTCAGCACAACGACGGCGATAGCAGCGACACCTGGGGAAACTACTTGTTCGCCGATTTGCCGAGGTTCCTCCAGGGCATAGCCACACGCTTTCAAGCCCCGTCGCCCGCGGGCGGCGATCTGCACAAGGCATGGCGATTCACTTATTTCGCCCTATTTGTCCAGGACGATTACAAGGTGAGCCGCAATGTGACGCTGAACCTGGGCGTGCGCTATGAGGCGCTGACGCCGCCCACGGAAGCCAGCGGCAATCGCATCGCCAACTTCCGGAGCCATTTTGTAAATGGCCTTCGCGTTCTCGACTCCAAGACCACCGTCGGCAGCCCGTACTACAAGTCCAACAAAGACCTATTCGCGCCGCGTGTCGGACTCGCCTGGGACGTCTTCGGAGACGGTAAGATGGCCGTTCGCGCCGGATTCGGCATATTTTACGATCTGATCGATTCCGACGTCCGCTTCTATACGCCCAACAATCCGCCTTTCTTCAGCTCGTTCCAGGTCTCGAATCCCCCATTTCCGCTGGGCTTTTCGGCTGGGTTGGGACGCACTCCCACGGTCCGGGCGGACGGTATTGACTTCGACCTGAACGCGCCAACGCGGGTGCAATATAACTTCAGCGTTCAGCGCCAGGTCACCGCGAGCACTCTGGTTACGGCGGGATACGTAGGCTCGCATTCCTACCATTTGACTAGGGTGAACGATTCCAACAATGCCATAGCCCAGATACAGGCGGATGGAACCAAGTTTTATCCGCCTCCTCCGTCAACGGGTGTGGTGCGCCGCAATCCGGACCTCGGCACCAGCCGTGTCGTGTTCGCCGACGCCGACTCCTTTTATAACTCGCTTCAGTTGGAGCTGACCCAGCGCGTCAGTCACGGGTTGCGCTACAAGGTTTCCTACACCTTCGCCAAGAATCTCGACGAGCAGTCAGCGACTACATCGCAGCACGGGACCGGCGTGCCCACTGTGAGCCAGGACCCGGACAACATCCGGGCCGAGCGTGGTTTGTCCACTTTCGACGTGCGGAACAACGTGGTGATGAACTTTACTTACGACACTCCCTGGAATAGCGTTCCGGGCGCTCTTGGCAAGCTGGTTTCCGGTTGGCAGGTGGGCACCATCGCGACGCTGAGCGCGGGTCAGCCTTTCACCGCGTCAACCGGTTTTAACCGTTCCAGGGACGCGCAGGATAAAATCGCGGATCGCCCCAACCTGGTGGCTGGAAAGAGCAACAATCCGGTGCTGGGCGGACCGGACCGCTATTTCGATTCCAGCGTGTTTGCTCTCCCTCCCGCGGGCACTTACGGAAATCTGGCCCGCAACACGCTGATCGGGCCGGGACTGGCTGTGGTCGATTTCAGTCTCGTCAAGATCACCCCGATAACGGAAAGGATCAAGCTGGATTTTCGCGCCGAGTTCTTCAATGTCCTGAACCGCGCGAATTTCGATTTGCCCAATACCCAGATCTTCCAGACCAACGGCCAATTTCAGGGGTCGGCCGGCCGTATTCAGAACACCAAGACGACCTCCCGCCAGATTCAGTTCGCGCTGAAGCTGAATTTTTAAGGTAGAATTAGCCCTGCCCGCCCGGAGCAATCCGGGCCCGACGGACAGGGCTTCCGTGAAAAACGAAAAAACGTTATACAAGTTATCTCATAAATGAGTTTATTCGCGCAATTCGTCAGGGCACGGCTTCAGCCGTGCCGCCAAAGACCGAAAACACAGGGGCTTCATTCCCTGAGATATGTCTTTGATGACTGCTAATTTCCCTTTTTGTCCAGTTATGAGATGGCTTGGAGTACGCCCTCGCTGAGAACCGGGTCCGGCGCGCGCCAGCGGCCGGAAAAACCCAAGTTAACCTGTCTTCATAACTTTCCTTCTAGAGGATTCCATGCAAACATCATCGCTTTCCGGAAACGAAGAATTTGATGTCATCGTGGTGGGCGCGGGCGTGGGCGGCTGCATCGCCGCGGCGCGCATCGCCCAATTCGGCGTGAACCCGCGGAACGGCGAGAAGCTGAAGATCGCGCTGTTCGAGTGGGGAGCGTATCACAAGGGCGACGTGAAGCGGGGATACGGCATCCCCAGCCGCAGAGCGGCCTTCGACGGGATGCCGTTCGAGCTGGCTCGCCGCTACATGCTTCCGTGGGGGACGCTGGGGATGGTGGGCGGCTCGACACATTGGGCCGGAATGATCGCCCATCCGCCCGAGGCGATTGATTTCGATCACTGGCGCGCCGAAACCGGAGTGGATTGGACCTGGGAGAATTTCACTTATCCCCTCGTGGAAGTCCGCGAAATGTGGCACCCCTATCCCGAGCCCGACGAGGTGCGTTCGCCGGGACAGAAGCGGTTCAAGGAAGTGGCTCTCGCGCTCGGATACAACGTCTATGAAGCGGCCCAGGCCAAGCTCAACTGCCCGCGCTGCGGCGACTGCAACGGACGCGTTTGCCGCTACGACGCTAAGAGCACGCCTCTGGTGACCTACGTTCCGATTGCGGAAAAAGAAGGCGTGAAGATTTTCGCCGAAACGCCCGTCGAGAAGATCGTGATCGAGAAAAAAGGGAGCCGCCCCGTGGCAACCGGGGTTGTCTACCGCAAGGACGGCAGCCTCCACCAGGCCAGGGGCAATACGATCATCGCGGCCTGCGGCTATAACGGCACGCCGCGTCTGCTCTATCGCTCCGGATACGGACCTCGCGAGAAGGTGCAAGGGGAGTTGATCGTAGAGAACGCCAATGTGGGGAAATGGCTGGTCTCTTCGCTCAACGTTCCCGGCGCGAATTGTTGGTTCGACTGGCCCATCAAGTATCCCGACATCGGCACGCACGGAGTCTATTACATCGAGCGCACGACGCCGCGCGGAATGAACGATCTGGTCGTCCGCGAGGATTTTGGGTCGCGCGAAGGAACCGGCCGCTTCCCGGAGGACTTTGCGATGTCGGCCCTGGCCCCCGATTTTGGACGGGACTTCAAGGCGTACATGAAGGACAGCACAACGCATGTCGGTAACATCGGCATCGAGCTTTCCAAGAATCCATTGCGCGGCGAGATCGATACGTCGGGCCGCTCCGTATTCGGAGGCCTCGTTTCCGGCGAGGGGGAAGCGGAACGAGGAGGAATCCGAAGCGATTTTATTGCCAAGAATTTCCCCGCGGTCATTGAAACCCTGATGGAGGGAAAAGAGATCGTGGAAAAGGTTGTCAAAGAGCTGGCGCCCAAGAAGGTCAACTATCGGAAGACTCTTCCCGAGCAGCTCGGCACCAATCACAACCATGGAAGCTGCCGCGCGGGAGCGAGCAAAGAAAACTCCGTGGTCAATTCGGACCTGGAATCTCACGACGTGGACAACCTGTTCATCTGCGACGCCAGCGTGCTCCCCTTCCAATCGCGGGCGAATCCGTCGATGCCCACGGCAGCGGTCTGCTCCCACGGATGGCGGCGAATGGTCGCAAAGCATTTTTCTCACGCCTGAGATCGGACGGAATATTTTCTGATTTTTCTGGATTATTTTGACGGCTTCACCGCACAAGACCATTTTCAGAGTTGCCGTATAGCGATCCCGTTTAGCCCCGGAGGGGCGGTAGATAATAGCCTCGGGGGTCCCCCGGATACCGGGGGCATTACGGCGCAAGCCGTGGGACCTGCACGAATTGAACACCCAAGCCCTGGAGGGGCGACAGATCGTTCGGGCATTTGAATCTGCCTCGGTCTCTATATACCAACCCTGGGAATGGTATTGTTTCTCTGACTGTTTTTAACGGCTTCTCCGCACCATACGAAATTCGAGGTGACATCACATGGCCCGCACGGTTTGCGAAGGTATCTTACTCCCGTTGATTACTCCTTTCGATCAAAAGGGAGAGCTGGACGAGCCGGTCCTGCGAGAACTGGCCGAATTCATGGTGAGCAGCGGAGTGCACGGGCTATTTGTTTTGGGCTCGGCCGGCCAAGGCCCCGTCATGACCGTGGCGCAGCGAAAGCAAGCGGCTGCTGCGGTCATCGACCAAGTGCAGGGCCGGATACCTGTCGTAACGCATGTCGGCTGCGCGGACGCCGAGAGCACCATCGAGCTGGCGCTCCATGCCAAGTCTCTCCGTACTTCCGCCATTGCCGTCGTCCCTCCCTACTATTACAGCGATCACACCGACTACGAAATTCTGGAACATTTCAAGGCGGTGGACGCGGCGCTCGGCGGCGATGTACCGATCTACTTCTACGACAATCCACTTTATACGGGGATTCACATAACGCCGGGAATGGCGAAGCGATACCACGCGGCGGTTCCCTCTTTTTGCGGCATCAAAGCCGCCTACGTCGGAGTCGAGGAGCTGCTCGAATACATTCGCCTGATGCCGCCGGAGTTCGGCGTCTTTTCCGGCTCCGTGTTCAACATGGCGGCGACGGTTCCGTTGGGGCTACGAGGCGCCGTTCACCCGCCGAGCAGCTTCCTGCCGGAGCTGTGCGTCGCGCTGTGGGATGCTATTAAAAAGCAGCGCTGGCAGGAAACCTTCGATCTGCAACGGAGGCTCTATGACTTGGTCGCGGTCCTGGGGACCTTCAAGTCCAAGGGCAGGGGAGTGCAGGCCGCCATCGCCCGCATGAGAGGCTTTCCCGTCCAGCGGTATCCTCGCTGGAAGGTCGAGGAACTTTCCGCGAACGATTTGAAAGTCATCGAGGAAGCCGTGGAGAAAACCGGCGTCACACTCAAAGCCGTCTAACGGTCGCTCGAAAAATTCGCGATCCTCTCAGCGCTTCGGCGGCGCCGGGACCAGCGGTGCCGACACCATCCGAAGCGAATCTTCCGGCTCTTCGCGATACAGGCCGAAGGCCTGAAAAACGGGAACGTCGTTAACCGAAAACAGAATCGCCGCATCGCTCTTGGAGCGATTCCGGTGCTCGTGCCAGGCCCAGTTCGGAACGGCGAACGCATCGTGCTGGCCCCATTCGATCCGCTCCGCGCCTCCTCCGCAATCCACCACCGTCTCTCCTGCACCCCGCACCACAAAATAGATCGAGCTCGAAATGTGCCGGTGCCGTTTGGTGCTTTCGCCGGGGCGGAGCATCTGAATCCAGCAACCGAGCGTTGGCAGCGCCGGCCCGCCCGTCATCGGGTTCACGTACTCGAGCGACAATCCGTCGTAAGGGCTCCCCTCCAATTGCGCCATCTTTTGGAACTGCGCCTCCACATCGCTCCAGCGGTACCGCAGCGGAAGCCGCTCGCACTGCGGCTTCTCCCAGGTGGGCCGAAGCGATCCGGTCCGCCGCTGTATATACTCGCCTTCGCTTTCTCTCCTCGTCTGCTGACGGTCTCCCGAATAGGGTTGATAGAACATCCCGTTCAACGCGGCCATCAGCGGAACGTCCAAAACGTCCAGCCAGATGACATGTTCCGCGCCCTCGTTATGATGATCGTGCCAGCTCCACTGCGGGGTCAGAATCAGATCGTAGTTTTCCATCGTGCAGACTTCGCCATCGACCACCGTATAGGCCCGCGAGTTTCCCTCGACGACGAATCGAATTGCATTGATCGAATGCCGGTGGGCCCATGCGATCTCGCCCGGCTTCACCATCTGGAGTCCCGCGAGGATGGTGTGGGTGGCCCCTCCGCGCTCCAGCCCTGGATTGATAAAGCCCAGGTGACGGCGCGCCGTGTAACTTTCCGGAATCACGTCGCAGGCTTTCACGAGCAGCGGGTGAACGGCGGACCACTTCCAGAGAAACGGGACGCCCGCCGGTTTTGGCCCGCCGATTGACTGCACCAGCAATTCGTCGTACTTCCACTGGCCCCGCAGGTTGACCGCGCCGATTTCGCCGTCGAAGTTTTGAAGCGCTGTTTTTTCGCCGGTTGGCATGATCGCCCCCTTTCGATTTCGGAACATCTTCGAAGCTGTTGCAAAACCCCTTGGGAACCCCGTAAGGGCACGACTTTAGTCGTGCCGATCACAGGATGCGAAGGAGAGGGCTTTAGCCCCTGAGGTGCATCCTTAGCCCTCAGCGGCTGAAGCCGCTTCTTTTACCACACGCTTTCGGCACGGTTAAAACCGTGCCCTTACTTACAACACCTCAAAAAGATTTTGCAACAACTTCTCAATAAGTGGCCGGGCAAAACTGGTTGATCGCCATGAAATCCGCGCTGATTGAATGGCCGCCGTGGCGCACGCCCTTCGGAATTCGGATGAAGTCCCCGGCGCGCATCGGCCGCTCCTCACCTTGCTCGATCACTACCGTGTAACTTCCCGAGAGCAGATAGGTGATGTCGTCGGAATTTTCGTGCAAATGTTCGACGACCTCAAGGTTTCGCCAACCGGGCTTGACTCTTAAGAGAAAGATGGAAATCTCCGCCCCGTGATCTTTCTTCGAGAGGAGCACGCGGCGCTCCAGTCCTTCGGCGAACGGATGCGGCTCCCATCCGCCCGACTCCGCCTGATAGACGACTCCGCTTGGTAACATCATCGCTTGTACTCCCGCCGCTTAGCCCTTTTCGCAAGCGGCATCGAGGAACATCGCAAAGAGTTCGATCGAGGTGAGCGCCGCGTAGCGCGGGGAAAAGCCCGGGCGGCACTCCACGTAACCCGACGACAGCAGCCGCTCGCAGACCACGCGGTTGAACTCGCCGTGAGCCATCACGCCGCCTTCGTGCTCCACCAGGTCGGCCTCCTCGTGAGTCGTGAAGTAAGGCGCCTGGTCGCCGGAGTAGCCGTGCTTCGCCAGTCCCTCGCGAAACTGCCGGGCCCAGTGTCCCACGAACTCCTCCCATAGGATGGAGCACCAGAACTCCAGAATCGTTCCCTCATAGGTAAGGCCCCGCTCCCATTCAACCAGCGCCCGGCAGATGGGCAGCATCTCGTAATAGATCATCTCGTCGCGCGTGAGCCCGAAAATCTCTCCCTGCTTCCAGACTACCACCAGGTGCCCCGGCGGGCGCGGATGGATCAGCTCATCGGCCACTTTGTCGGCGTAAAAGGTGAGCAGGTCGATGTGCTGCTTGAAGAAGCCGAGGTGGCGCTGGTAAGCCACTTGGATGAAGTTATTGATCTCGGCCACAAATCCGTGCCAGTTAAGCCAGAACAGCCGGAGCGATTCTTTCGGCAGCGTGCCGTTCGACAGTTGCTGCATGAACCGGCCCCGCGTTACCTTCCGATCCGCGAGTTCGAACATCGCGTCCTTCACTCCGTTCACGTAGGCCTTGGCCTCCTGCGGAGTCAGCACTGTTCCGGGAACTAATCGCGCGAGTTCCGCTTTCATATTATTCCTTTCGTTCAAATTGTTTTCTGTTATCGACGCTCGTTTCGTTGCCCGAACCGCCATCCGCATCACCACGTCTTCAACGAATCTTTCTTGTCGAACTCCTGTCCGCACCGCGGGCAGTGCAGCTTCACGCTTTCGAACTTCGGAGTGAAAAACAGATAGCTGATATTGAAGTACCCGCTGCAACCGGGACAGGTGACAAAGATTTCCTTGGAATTCATTTCCATTCTGCTGCCATCGCTCGTGCCATGGATCGACGCGCTCACCAGTACACCTCTTCTTCCTGAATTTCGTCCAGTTTCTTTTTATCGACGTAATCGTCCAGGCGAAGCCTTTGTCCGATCTCGTCCGGGATGGTCAGGTTGGGAGAGAAACGCGGCGGCAGGCCCGGTTCGGGAGGCGCCGGCTTGGTGCAATCGAAGCCTCCCTTCGTTCCCACTCCGTACTCGGGCACCGAAGGATCGAGCGGCGACGCCGTGCTTCCCGGCACCACGACCATATCTTTATCGAGTTGCGTTCGTGTTCCCAGCGCCCACAAAATCTGCGTGTCTTCGAAAATATCGATGTCTTCGTCGAAGACGAAGATGTACTTGCACACCAGCGGATAGACCGGCAACGCGGCGAGAATTACATCTTTGGCGAGACCGGGCCGCGTGTTCTTGATCTGCACATATACATTGTGTCCATAGGGCGCCCGGCGGACATTCAAGACATCGGGAATGATTCGCCGAATGGCCTCGTAGATGGCCGCCTCGGTGGGAAATATGCCGGGAATCGTGGCGTCCAGATGGCCGATCGAGAGATCGTGCCAGTAGGCGTCTTTCCGGTGTGTGACGCAACTGACTTCAATCACCGGATTCGGCAACTGCGGCCCGGAGTAGCGCGGAAATTCCCCGAAGGGTCCCTCCGCTTCCCATCGTTCGCGCGGAATCACGCCTTCAATGACCACTTCGGCGTCGGCGGGAACCAGCAACTTCTCTCCAAAAGTTTCCGAAGCGACCAGCCGCAACGGCTCGCCGAGCAGTCCTCCCATTCTAGAAAAGTGTTCCTCCGGATACGGGACCTTCACCTGCGCGCCCAGCAGCGCCGCCGGATGATGCCCGATCCACACCGCCACCGGAGCGTCTTCGCCGCGCGCCCAGTGTTTCTGCATATTCCGGAAATTATGGCTCGTCGGCGTCAGATACAAACCGGTTCGGTTCGGCGCCTTCACCCAGCATCGCTGAAGACTGCTGTTGGAGATGCCGCTGTCGGGATCGACGGTTGTGACCACGCCGGCCGTGATGTAAGGCCCTGGGTCCGTCTCGTGGTGCCACACGATGGGGAAGCGATGCAGGTTCACTTCGCCCCCCTTCGAGATCGTCTGTTTCACGGGCGCCGCGCTCTTATCGATCACGATTGGTGCGATCTTCTTCGCCACGCGCTCGCCGTATTGTGCCGCTACGTTCCGCGGCTCCATGCCGAGGGACGCTGCGCTCCGGCGGCGGCTCGCGAAAAGATTCGTGATCAGCGGGTGAGGCGTGCGCTCTCCCTGGAAATTCCGGGAATTCCGGAAGATCAGGATCGGGTGCCTTCCCTTCTTGTCCAGCGCCGCTTGCACGAACGTGGTCTCCCACTTGACGCAGATCTCGCGGCCAATCGTGTGAACTTCCTCGGGGTGTGAAGCGCTCCATTCCTTCAAAAACGTTCTCAGGTCGCTCGGCATATCCAAATCGGCTCCGCGAAATCAAATTCTAAGAGGTCTTTATACCTCGAAACAAGTGCTCGAACTTCTTCGAAACGAACTCGCGCAGCTCCGGCTCCGTCTGTGTATCTCGCGGAAATTCGCTCTTCCAATAATAAGGCCGCGTGGCGTCAATGATGGCGCGGGAGTTCGTGAAATCTCCCAGGGCTTTTTTCTCCGGAGAGAGCACGGGATCGAGCGGCGAGTTCCAGCACCCCTCGAGAATCTCGATGTCCTTCGCCGGATCGCAGCGTGTACAGGCGGCCCACAACACTTCGTCCGTGTCGAAGATGTTGATGTCCTCGTCCACTACAATCGTAAACCTTCCGAGGTAGGCGCCCGTGCGGGAATTGGCGGCGATGCGGCCGGCCTGTTTCGAGTGCCCCGGATACTGCTGCCGGACGGAGACAACCTGGAGCAGCCGCACACCGCCGGCCGGCAGCATGTTCACGCCCTGAATTCCGGTCAGTCCCGCTCCCTCGATTTCGTCCCAGATTCGCGCCGCCGTCCGCACCTCGGCGATCATCATATAGGGAGGACGCACGGGAGGCATCCCGAAAATGATCGGGTCGTTGCGATAATAGACGTTCTTCACCGCCATGATCGGCTCTTCCCGCTCGCCCGAGGCGTAATAACCGGGCCACTCGCCGAACGGTCCTTCCTTCATCATTCCTTGCTCGGGGAGCAGCAGCTCGCCTTCGATGGCGATCTCGGCGGCAGCCGGGATGGGCAGGCCCGTGAACTCTCCTTCGATTACTTCGAGCGGCTCGCCTCGCATCCCTCCGACGACGCCAAACTCCTCGACGCCAAACGGCAGCGTCGAACCGGCGATGCAGAACAGGTCCGGCCCATGACCCGCACAGACGACGATGGGACAGGGTTTTTTCTGGTCGTAATATTTCCCCCGGATGATCCGCCCGTCCTTGCCCTGATCGATGAAGATCGAAACCACGTTTTTATTCTGGACTTGCGCGCGGTAGGTCGCGACGTTCACTTTGCCCGTTTCGGGGTCTCGCTGAATCACCAGGTCTCCGGTGCCGATGTAGCGGCCTCCGTCGTGCTTGTGCCAGCGAGGAGTCGGAAACTTCAGCAGGTCTACGGCGTTACCGCGGTCGATGTTATCGAGAATAGGCCCTTTACTGACTTTCACGGGCGGAATGGACTTGTGCGTCTGATTATATTTGCGCCAGGCGCTGATGAGCTGCTTTTTGTCGGTGATCTTTTCGGCTTCCGGAAAGTTCAAGACGCGCGCGATCTGAGGAGCCGTATTCAACGCGTTCACGATGACGCGGCGCCCCTTGGGATAGCCCTTAATCTCGTCGAACAACACCACCGGCGTGCCGCGATGATGGACCAGTTGCTCAGTCAAGGCGCCGATCTCCAGGTCCCAGTCCGCGCCGCACACGGTTTCGAGCTTCCCGGCGCTTTCCATATATCCGATGAACTCACGCAGGTCTTTGAACATTCGCCGATCTAACCTCCTGTCGTCTGGCGCCGGGAAGCGACAGAACTCCCGTCCCGGAACAACTGCTGCAAAGCTTCCGCCGGGCTTTAGAATATGTCCCCGCACCAGCCGGATGTCAATAAGAATTCGCGCCAGGCGCCCTGCCCGCCACAGATTTTTCTTTCCCGAAAGCCGGCGGCATTTTTCGCTGGCGGCAATTGATTTGACCCGCAGCGTGGTGTAAGCTAACGGCGATTTCACCGCGGCGGATTCGCACTCCGGACCATTGAGAGATCCATGCCATGAACCCGTCTCCCGCACCGGCCGTCGCTCTGGATTCCACTCCCGCCAAACCAGCGGGCTCTTCCGGCCATCGAGCGGCCGCCTTCGCCATACTGACTCTCCTGGTTCCCATCGTCGTCTGGTTCGCTCCGCTGGGGCTGGATCGGAACATCCAGCGGGTCCTTGCGGTCACGGCATTCCTGATCGTCTCCTGGATGACGGAAGTTCTCGACCACACCATGACGGGTTTCATGGGGTGCTTCCTCTACTGGGCGCTGGGTCTGGCGCGGTTTCCGGTAGCGTTCAGCGGATTCGCCGAGGATACGCCGTGGTTCATCTATGGCGGGATGCTGATCGGCGCCATGGTGACGAAGAGCGGCTTGGCTCGCCGCCTCGCTTATCTCGTCATGAGGCCGTTTGGCAGCCGCTATTCGCCACTGCTGTTCGGGCTGATCCTCGCGAACTACCTGCTCACGTTTCTGATTCCCTCTTCCATCGCCCGCCTGGTCGTCACGCTGGCCACCGCGTTGGGGTTGATCGAAGTGTTCGGCGTCGGACGCGGCAGCAACATCGGGCGCGCGATGTTCGTCACCCTGACACTTACCTCGGGCGTTTTCGACAAAATGATTATCGCGGGGGCTGCGGCGATCACCGCCCACGGCTTGATCGAAAAATTCAGCGGCGTGAACATCTCCTATAGCCGATGGTGCTTGGCCTTCCTGCCTTGCAGCATCGTCACGATCGTCGCTACCTGGCGCTTTGTGCTGTGGCTCTATCCTCCCGAAAAGCAGGAGCTGCCCGGCGGAGCCAACGTCTTCCGGACGGAACTCCAGAAGATGGGCCAGTGGAGCGCCATGGAAAAGCGGGCGCTGTTGCTGGTAGGCGCGGCGCTGGTTCTGTGGCTGACCGATTTCTGGCACCACCTGACGCCCTCCATGGTCGGCTTTGGCATCGGCCTGCTGGCCGTCTTGCCGGGTATCGGCGTGCTCGACGCCGAGGATATGAAAAAGATCAATCCGCTGCCGATGTTTTTCGTGGCGCTGGTAGCCAGCATGGGCCAGGTGCTGGTGGCGACGAAAACGCTCGATCTGCTGACCAACGCGATGTTCCACTTTCTCACCCGTGTCCTCAGCGGGACGGTACTTTCAACCGTAGTGCTCTACTGGACCGCATTTTTCTATCACTTTTTCCTGGCGAGCGAAATCTCGATGCTCGCAACCTCCATCCCGCTCTTCATGAAATTCGCCTCCGAACACGGCATGAACCCGGTCTCGCTTGGGCTGGTCTGGACCTTCGCGGCCAGCGGCAAGATTTTCATCTATCAATCCGGCATCACCATCTTCGGCTACGCCTACGGCTACTTCAACGCGCGCGACGTGCTCCGCGTCGGCCTTTTTCTCACGGTTCTGGAGTTCCTGATTCTCCTTTTGTTGGTGCCTCTCTATTGGCCATTGATCGGAATCCGCTGAATTCGAATCCACGGATTGAGTGCAACAGGGACTTACCACGCGTCTGTTGAGTGTGTGTGAAAACCTCGAATTTCCGTCAGGGCATGACTTCAGTCGTGCCCTAAAATCAATGCTTGTTACACGGCTTTAGCCGCTGAGGTACGTCCTTTGCAGTTATCACACACACTCTATTGCTGCCGCGGACAATGCGCTGCACTGGTCTGGAACCATGCTGTTTGCGGTATACTTTCAGCTACCCAGGAACCGCCAGACGGATTTCTCTGGGAGAAACGGAAGGCGGCAAATCCGTCGCGATGCCTCAGGAGATTGATAATCTGCTCCCTTTAGGGGACATCCCCGCGGGCGGTTACGTGCTCGACTTGGGATGCGGGTCCGGCTGGATCTCTTATTCCCGATTTCCTCATCTGCGGTTTGTCGGCGCGGACCAGTATGCGCACGCCGATCCCGCCTCCTGGCCGTCCAATTCGTGGCTGATTTTGGCCGATGCATTCCACCTGCCGTTTGGCGCAGCCACGTTTGATGCGGCCGTCTGCAATTACGTCTTCGAACACTTTTCCGATCCTCGTTCCGCCTTGCGGGAACTGGAGCGGGTCATCCGGCCAGGGGGGCTGTTATATCTTTCCATCCCCCGTTCCAGCGGCGTCGAGGACCGTCTCTACCGCTTCACCACCAAGGGGGGCGGGCACCTGCAACGATACAGCTTCGACTCCTTCATGCAAATGGTTTACCAGGAAAGCCGCTTCAAGCTGGAAGGAATGGGACCGGCGCCGGGAGCCTTCACTTGGATGCAGGGCATTCCCTTCGGAGACCGGATTCGAACCTTGCTCTATCAGAGCTTCCGTCTCTGGCATCAAGCTACCGGAAGGAATCCGCTCGTGGCCAACAATTATCTCTTGTTGTTCCGGCTGGGAGAGCGGCCTGGATTCAAGTTCATTCGCCAAGTCTGTTCTCAGTGCGGCAACTCCTTCGCCGAATCAACGGCCGAAAACGCCTCAACCTGGAGATGCCCCGTTTGCGCCTTTGACAACGTGCTCGTCGGACCCTGATCGGACATTGGATATGTTTCGATATTTTCGCGAGACCTTTCTGGAACCCCGCGGCCTGCGCTGGTTTGGCCTCGGCTTGGTCATCGAATCCTGCTCCCCGGAGTTGGGCGACCGCTTGCTGGTCCGGCTGCGAGAGGTCATCCCCTACGCCAACTTCGAACTGCTTTCGAAAAACGCGCGTCCGATACAGCCGGAGAAAAGGATTCTACAGACGATTCAGGTGCTGCGGTCATTCGGTGGCCTGCGCCTCCTGCTAGCCAAGCGCCACCGCTATGACCTGGTGGTTTTTTTCGTCACCGGCGAAGGAGAGTTGCTCCTCTGCCGCATCCTCGCGCTGCTATGGATGCGTCCCAAGCTGTTCTTCGTGCTCAACGAGCATGGAGAGGGCTTCTGGCTCAACCGCGAGAACTGGAGCCAGATTCGGCGGCACCTGGGAATGCGCTACCAATTGCGGAAGCGCTGGGACGGCTTTCTGGCAACTCTCCGGGGGTTCCAGCGGAAATTGATTTGGCTGGCAATGTTGCCGGTTCGCTTTGCCCAGATGCTCGCCTCCGCACTGCTGTTCCTGGCCGCGCTGCTATTGCTGGCCGTTCTCCGAACCACCTACGACAGGTATTTCGATCGCTTCCGAATATGGCGCAAATTCGCCGCCGCCCCGCGCCGCAAACTGGACGCGAACGAAGGGGCCAAGCCGTCGGGAGGCTCCGCGTCGGAACACGCCGCCCACGATTTTCCCCCGCCCCGCTAGAGCATTTCTCCTCTTGGTGTAGCGTGCGTGGCAATGAAAAGCAGGTCCTTCTCCCGCCAAGCGGGATCGGGATAACAGCGTTAGGGGTAGGGCTTTTCTCACCCTGGTGACCTGGTTACATCATCAGGAGAAATGCTTTTGAGCTGGCCAGCAACCGCGCTGCTCTTCCTTGGTAGGAACGAAAATCGGTGAAGGACCGCGACAATGTCGATCGGCGGGAGCTACTTGTCTCCGGAATGGACGGAAGTCCCCTTGCTCAACCCTGGAATCTTTGTGCCCATGAAGGTATGACCGCTGACATTGCCTTTCTCATCGACGGTGACCGTCGCTAGCAATTGCCCTTCCGTTGTTCCATCCCAGTCAACCATCTCAAACACAAACCGGTAGCCCGGAATGATCCAATCTACTTTCTCGTCGCCCTGCAATGATTCAGCATACAGTCCTTTGGGTTCGGAATTCCTCTGGACATAGATGCGAGAGCTGGTTTCACCGGGAGAATTCCACAGAATAATTTGGCTTTGTGGGTCCACCGCCAAAATCGGAGGAAGTGCGCCCCGAACCAGGGGACAACTGGTGAACTGGTCTATCCGCGAGCGAAACGTTTCGCAGTTTGTCTCGTTGAGTTCCAATCCGAAGCGACTCAACTGAAACCGATCGGGCGAGCTGACTGTTCCCATGGTTAGGCTTCGGACGGGGCCCTTGTGCTCGCTCACTATCTCCGCCGTCATTAGACCTAACCCGGTCTTTTTCTGTAGCGGAATGTTAGCGCTAATTCGGACCACTCGATCCGATTCCGGCAGAAAAGGGACGACATAACTCGCTGGCGAGTCTCCCATCATGATGAACAACGTATCCGGCGCCGAAACAGCTTCCGTCAACTGGATCCCAAACCAGTCTTGACCATAGGGCAATCGCACGGTCTCGCCGGGCTGGCTCCAGAAGATACAAAACAGCGCCAGGAAAGTGAAACAGGCCAGCTTCGCCGATTGGAAGGCAAGAAGCCGGTCCAGGATGAGGAAAATGACGAGGCCGCCAATCAAACCCAACGGGATCAAATAGCGTTGGATGGAGAACATCCAATTCCAAATCACATAAGTGGTAATGAAAAACACGACGATGAGCCAGAAATGAGCCGGTGCGATGGCAGGCTGCTCGATCATCTTCTCCGCGGATGAATCCTTCCGGCGCTGCATACGGCTGGCTGCGAGCGCGACGAGCACCATCGGCAGCAGGACCGTCAGGATGGCCCATAGGGCATCTCGAAAGGGAAGTTCACTGGTCGTATGTAATCTGAGAAACCACCGGAATGGATAGGAGAGGGCTTCCGGAAAGGTATGTGGCAGGAAACGCCCGTCCTGGAACGATTCCGGCACGGCCCATTGGGAGTGGAATAGGTCATTCCGATATGGAAAAATCGGATTGCCGAACCGGTTCCACAAGAACCAGTTCCAGTAGCCGCTGACCACGAGATAACCTCCCAGACCGCCCAGAGCGAATCCACCGAATTGGCGAAGGGAATATCGAAGGATAGGCCAGACCAGCAACAGGCTTAGAGTAAGTCCCAGGGCATACACGGCGCTTGTTAACTTTAGGCCGCACGCGAGCCCCAGCAGCACGCCGGCCAGGATATAGCCCGTATTTTTGGCTCGAGCACTGTTTTGTGGATGACAGGCCCAGCACGCCGCGAGCAATCCCCCCAAGATAAGAATGCTGAGTGTCCCGTCTACAAACGTCGTACCCAAACCTTCCAGGAATTTGGGGTCGCTAAAGCCAACAATGGCGGCAAGCAGCGCAACCGCCATTCCCAGCAGCCGCCGTTCCGTGGGTACAATCAAACGGGTCAGCGCATAAACCAATACGAAATTCAGTCCCGCCACGCCTCCGAAAATCGCTCCGGCGACGACCGGGCGGCAATGGTTGATGAACAAATAGTAGGGGAGGTAGACCAGAGGATTCAGCCAGGTTTGCACTTGAGCGGGTGCAATGTGATAGCTCATTCTCCCCCACCACAAAGCGTAAGCCGTGTAATAGTGGTAATTGCGCAGATCCCAGTTCATATCCTGGCCTGCGAGCACGGCCCAGACGGTGGTGAAAGCGACACCAATCAGCGCCACGACCAAAATTTCCCGCCATTCCAGATTGAAGCAGGCAGAGCGACCCGATCGGGATTCCGGATTGGATGTCGGCCGCGTCATACAATGAAATGCCTTTCCGTCACAAAGGAATCGGCCTCCACGCCGGCGAACGTGCGGCAAACGACATGGCCCTTGCCGTGGCGCGACTCCCGCCGCGAGACCTCCGAGATGCGCCGATTTTCAGGTTCCAGTCGGCTCCCGCGATCTATTGTAACTCGCTCAACTCGCGCGTCGCCGCGCTCCATTCGCGCAGATCGCGATAGGTAGTCGTCGAGCCACCGGAGCCGGCAGAGCGCGCAGTGCCTGGAGGTCCGATCCTGGCTTCCATGGTTGAAACAGAAACGCCTAGTAGTTTGAAAAGAATCTTAGGTGGTTGTCAGTCTGGAGCCTGACGTTTCTGGTCGGGCTGAAGAACCCGCTAAATGTCAACGTCGCAATAGAAGCTGGTAACCACGGCGCGTTTTTCTCTGTTCCCCACTCCCCATTCCCCTTCCCGCACCCCTTACGATTTCTTCTGGGCGTGCTTGTAGACGCCATCAAAGAAGATGCCGTAGAAGTCGACCGCCGTGAGCGGGCAGTACTCGAACGTAAAGCCGGGCCGCATCCAAACCAGGCCCTCCTGCAAAAGCCGCTTCAGGACCGTGCGGTTGAATTGGCCGTGGCCCATGACGCCCTCGTCGTGCTCTTCCAGGTCGGCCTCTTCATGAGTCTTGAAATAGGAAACCTGGTTCAGGTTCAAGCCGTATTTTTCCATCAGCGCCTGCCGCCATTCTCTGGCCCAGTATCCGATCGGCTCTTCGGTCGCCATCGCGGCCCACCATTCCAGGATGGAGCCTTCGTGCAGCAGGCCGCGCTTGTACTCCAGGATTCCGCGGCACTCGGCCAGCATCTGGCAGGCGATCACGTCCTCGTCGGAGACTCCGAAAATCTTGCTCTGCTCCATCACCACCAGAACGTGCCCCGGCGGTTTGGGATGCATATACTCGTCGGCCACCTTGGCGCTGAAGGCAGTCATCAAGTCCCAGTGCCGCTTCAAAAATCCGATGTGCCGCTGATAGGCGCAAGCGACGATATTGTTGATCTCGAATACGAAGTAGGCCCAGTTCTTCCAGAACAGTTGTATGGCCTCCATCGGCAGCGTGCCTTTCCGCAGCTCCTGCATGAACGGTCCCTGGTTGACGCGTTCCTCCCAGCGGTCGAGCGTCGCCCGATAGAGCGCTTCCACGCGTTGCTCGGCCTCTTGCTCGCTCATCGCCCCGCCAACTTTGAGCGGAGCAAGGTTTACGTTTGTGATGGTCATTTCGTCTTCTCGATTCCTTGGATATTCGGAGAAGCTGTTGCATAAACTTCTCGCATTCGCGTAAGGGCACGGTTTCAACCGTGGCGATCGCGGAACGGGAAGAAGAGGGCTTTAGCCCCTGAGGCGCCTACTTAGCCCTCAGCGGCTGAAGCCGCTTGGTTCCCTACACTCTTTCGGCACGGTTAAAACCGTGCCCTTACAATACCGCTAAACGAGTTAAGCAACAGCTTCGAGTTTCCCGATCGCCAGGGAAATCTTCCTATTACTCCGGCTCGGAAACGGGTTTTCCGGCGTGCGGATCGTCGAGCGGGATGACGGGCCAGTCGGCGCGGCAGCCATCCACTTGCCCTGCGATGCGACGCTCGTTCAGATCGCGTTTCAATTTGTTTCCGCCCGCCTTGGGAGGGTGATACCGCAGCCGCTCGACCGGCCGCCCGCCGATCAGATGCTCTTCCACGATCGCCGGAACATCTTCCAACGTCAGGTGGGAATACCAGACTCCTTCCGGATAGACCACGACGTTCGGGCCGTGGCCGCATTGGTCGAGGCAACCGCTGTTGTTGACTCGCACCCGGCCCTTGAGTCCGGCTTTGGCAACCTGTTCCTTAAACGCCTTGTGAATCTCCTGGGAATTGCCATCGAGCATCGGACAATACTCGCCCGACGTACAGACAAACACATGTCTTTCAAACGGCGATGTCCGCTCACTCACTGCCTTTTCCTCCCGCGGACGTTTCCACCAGTCGGATCGCCTTGCTCGGACACAGCAATACCGTTGCCTTGGCTTTTTCAAGCTGCGCCGGATTCAACTCGCCCACCAGGACGTGCGCCATTCCCGACTCGTCCATCTTAAAGATCTCCGGCGCGATCCGCTCGCACTTGCCGTGACCATCGCATAGGTTTTCATCGACAACGACTCTCACGGGATAGCGCCTCGCGTTCTAGGAGCAATTGCACAGCCTCCTCGGAGCCCGTAAGGGCACGGCTTCAGCCGTGCCGATAATAGGACGGTAATGAGGGGGCTTCAGCCCCTGAGGTACGTCCTTGGCCCTCAGCGGCTGAAGCCGCGGTTCCAGAGAGAGCCTCGGTTCGGCACGGTTAAAACCGCGCCCTTACGATTCGTTAGAACGGGTTGAGCAACTGCTTCTTGTCAGATTAACTCCTGGGCGGGGCCGGGACCACGGGCGCCGCAACCATGTGCAACGAATCTTCCGGCTCTTCGCGGTAGAAACCGAGCGCCCGATACACGGGAACGTCGTTGACGGAAAACAAAATCGCTTCGTCGTTCTTGGAGCGATTGCAGTGCTCATGCCATGCCCAGTTCGGAACCACGAAGGAATCGTGCTGGCTCCACTCGATCCTCTCGCCGCCCACCACGGTCTCGCCTTCGCCGCGGATCACAAAATAAATCGCGCTCGATGTATGCCGGTGCCGCTCGGTTCGCTCGCCGGGCCGCAGCATCTGAACCCAGCAGCCGAGCGTTGGCAGCGCCGGTCCTCCCGTCACTGGGTTGACGTACTCCAGCGAAAGTCCGTCGTAAGGACTCGCCGTCTGGTGCGTCATCTTCTGGAGCAGCGCCTCCGCCTCTCTCCACGGATAGCGCAGAGGCAGCCGCTCGCTTCGCGGCTTCTCCCAGGTGGGACGAAGGACGCCGATCCGCGCCTGAATGTACTCAGCTTCGCTTTCACGCCTGGTCTGCTGGCGGTCTCCCGCATAAGGCTCATAGAAGATCGTGTTCAGCATCGTGACCAGCGAGGCATCGAGAACGTCCAGCCAGACGACGTGCTCGCTGCTTTCGTTGTGGTGATCGTGCCAGCTCCATGGCGGGGTCAGGATCAGATCGTACGGCTCCATCGGGCAGGTCTCGCCGTCAACGACCGTATAGGCGCGCTTGTTTCCTTCGACGATGAGCCGCAGCGCTCCGATGGAATGCCGGTGTGCCCAGGCAATCTCGCTGGGCCGCACCATCTGGAGTCCCATGCGGATGGTATGCGTGGCTCCGCCGCGCTCGATCCCAGGGTTCAGGAAACTGAGGTGCCGCCGGGCAGTGAAACTCTCCGGGATGACATCGCACGCCTCGACCAGCAGCGGATAGACCTCGGACCATTTCCAGACGTAAGGGACGCCCGCCGGTTGGGGACCTCCGATGGCCTTGACCAGCAGTTCATCCACCTTCCACTGGCCGCGGAGATGCAGCTTCGCAATCTTAGTGTCAAACTGCTCGAGACGAAGGTCTTTGTTTTTAGCCGCGCTGCCTTGCACAGTTGTGTTCCCTTTCACGACTGCGCTCCGTGAATTGAAGTGGTTTTGCGGGAAGGCCGCCTCCCGCAGTTCACTTACGCCGCCGCTAAACAAGCGGAAAACATTCACCACAGAGCACACAGAGATCACGGAGTTGCTTTTTCTCAGTGTTCTCTGTGTGCTCCGTGGTAAAAATCTTTCTCATAACGTGCAGAGCCGGTCTGCGGCAGAGCCGCCGCTAGAATATCTCCGGGAAGTAGTAGGTCAGCACCGAGTTGAGGCGCATGTCGGCGACGATCAATTCCTTGTTCTTGGGGTTCAGCGCCACGCCGCGCGGCTTTTTCATAACGCTTTTGGGGCCGCCGAGCTTCCAGCGCGGGGGCACGTCGCCGTTATCGTTGATGCTCCAGATGCCGACAAATACGCCTTCCGGCTCTACGTTGTTGTACGAATCTCCGCTTTGGGTTGCCACAATCCAGCCCTTGGGCGGATAGACCTGGAGCTGGTTCAGGGTTTCGATCTTAGTATTCGGTCCCACGACGATGGTCCGCGGCTTGGCGTTTCCGTCGTCGGTGCGGTTGAAGGTGAGAAGCGCGCCCATGCGGCCCCGATAGCGGTTGAGCGTGCCGGCAACAATCACGTTCCGCACCGGATCGACGGCCAGCGCGTTGGCCGACTTCAGCGTGGTGTCGGGGCCAACGATGGTTCGCAAAGGAGCCACGTCGCCGTTTGCCGTCCTCGGATAGACCAAAATTCTGTCGCCGGCGGGAATGAAGATTTCATCGTGTACCGGGTCCACCTCGAGGCGGTCCGCCCCGCTGGTCGCGATCCCACCGCCATCGAGGAGCGTGTGCGGACCTTGAATGATGCGGATGGGCGCTTCCTCGCCGTTGGCTCCTCCGCGAAACACCAGGATCGCCTGAGCAAACGGATTGGTGACGAGAAACTCATCGTGAATCGGGTCGTAGCGGATATCGTGCATGGTTCGGGAGAGGAGCGTAGCTTGCCCGGCAATGAGTCGCGTGGGCTTGGTGTTCTCCTTCGCCATCCTGGCGAACGCCGCGATCTGCGGATGCGCCACTCAGTTGGGAACCAGAATTTCGCCGCGCTTGTCGTCATAGGCTGCGCCGCCCGGATTGCCGATAGCCAGAGCGAGTTTCCCCGCAGGCGCGCTACGGATGATTCGCAATGGGGCCACGTCGCCGTTGGCCGAGCGGGCGAAAACGCGGGCCGAATGGTTCCCCATGTTGGAGACCCATAGCTCATCGTTCTTCGAATCCACGAAGAGACCCGTGGGATTTTTCAAGCCCGCCTTGGGGCCGTGTATGGTCCGGATCGGAGCAGCGTCGCCCTGATCGGTTTCGCGAAATACCAGGATGGAATCCCCCACGTCATTGGCCACAAAGATTTCTCCGTGCTCCGGGTCCGCGTAAACATGCGCTGGCCAGTTGAATGTGGTACGAGGGCCGGCAATCGTCCGCAGCGGCGCGGTGTCACCCGATGCCTTCAGCGGGTAGACCGTGATCGAAGGAGGCTCGAACCGTCCCGTGCGCGGCGGCTTGCTGTCCTTGGCGTTGCCGTGGTTGGTAACAAAAATCCAGTTGTTTTTCGTATCCACGGCGATGCCGTGAGGGTCCGCCAGCCCCGTGTGGTCTCCTCCGAGCGTCCGGATGGGCTTGTCCTCGCCCTTCGCCGTTTTCCTATAGACCACCACCGAGTTGATGTGCTCCACCGTGAGAAAAAGCTCCTCGGCCCCTTCGTCCACCGCGATGCCGTAGCTGCCGTGCGGGATGTGGAGATCGCGCATCGGCGCCACGTCGCCGCGCGCGTCCCGGGGGAATACGACCATGGAATCGACGGTATCGTTATTGACCGAGTAAACGTCGCCGGTCTTGGGGTCCACGTACAAACCGCAGTTGAATTCCAGTTTGGTGTGAATGCCGCCCACCATCCGCTTGGGCTCGGTGAAGGCAACGCTCGCAGGAGTGTTATCCGTCCGGTTGAATACGCGGTAGCCGAACAGGTTTTCGTCCTCCAGATATACTTCGTTGGATTTGGTATCGACCGCGATGGCGCTATAGGTCGGGTAGGTGTCTCGGATGACCCGGACGGGGGCACGCTCAATCTCTTTGCCGAAAGCGGGGCCGGAAGAATTCCCGCCGGAGGGCTGCGAAGACTGCTGTTCGGCCAGTATCGCGGCCAGATTTTCGCCGGCGCTTGCGGGAGACCATTGGCACATTTCGCCGTCCGTCTCCGGAAGCGGCTCTATCGAAATTAACTGTGGATGCCCGGCGGGTTCCAAATCGGCGGTGCGCAATGCGACATTCGACAGGGCATCCGATGCAAGGTGGTCCGGCTTCCCGGAAAACAGCACCGCGAAAGCAAAGAAAGCGATTAGGACTAAGAGGACGCCCGCCGCCGGGCACAACGAAAGATTGATCCGCGCCATAGATTCCGTTATCCTCCGCCTGCTTACCTGGCGTGCAGGGTTGGATGCAAGTCTATCACGCCTTGGCTCTTGGCCGGAATTACATTCCGGGCGAACGATTCGGCACGGCGTTCGAGACGTCGGCGGGTTTCCCCGCTTGCAAGAATGCTGAAACGGTTTTTACGCTGGAGCGGTCCAACCACTGGGGATTTTAGGCCGGGTGCAATTGGAAGTGAGAGTCATCACACCCGACAGAAAAAGCAGATCCTTCCTCCCGTTGGTCGTCAGGATGACATCATCCTGAAATCTTATATGACGATGTCATCCCGAGGAGTCTTCGACGAGGGATCTGCTTTTCATTTGAGGTGGCTGACTCTCACTTCTAATTGCACCCTTTTAGGCCAGAATGCTGGTATCTTCAGCCGTTATGGATTAGTATTATTCGAATTCTTCACAGGATCGAGGCGGCGGCTCGGATGTCTATCATGAGGTGGCCGTGACGTTGGCATCTTCCTAAAAGGGGGAAAACTTTAGTATGTCTCGAAGAAATCAAATTCGGAATCAATCCGGCGGGCTGCTGGCTCTTGCCCTGCTGGTATTGATTGCAGGTGTTTTTGTTTGGAGCGGTCGTGGTTCCCGGAACTCGGATGGGCCGACGCGCATGGCCACCGGTTATCCGCAACTGGTTTCGGTGGAGCCGCTCGCTCAGGATGGTGAGATGTGCCAATACTTGCCGGCCAGCGCGGAAACGTCTCTGATGGCTGCGCTGGAGAAGGAGAAGGCGGACGATGCTTTGCCTTCCGAAACGGCACGGGATGCAGCTTCCCGGCGAAAGCCCATCCGCGTTATCAACGACCCATGGGGCGCTTTCAGCGCGGTGGCGATTGATCCCCTGCACAATGAAGTCCTCATGACCGATGAGAACAAGTTTCGAATCGTCGCTTATAACCGTCTGGAAAACACTCCTCCCAAAGCGAAGTTGAGCGAGCCGAAGCGGATGATCCAGGGGGAGGACACCGAAATCGAGTTCCAGTGCTCCCTCTATATCGATCCCTCCAACGGCGACATCTACGCCGTCAACAACGACACGCTAGGCAAGATGGCCGTCTTTCCTTATGGCGCGGCCGGCAACGCTAAACCGGCGCGGTATCTCGAAACTCCCATGGCCACCTTCGGCGTTGCCGTGGACGAGAAAACGCAGGAGCTGATGCTGACCGTTCAGGATGACGCAGCGGTCGTCACGTTCAAGAAAAATGCGAGCGGCAAGGATTCTCCCATTCGAACGCTTCAGGGCGTGCATACGTTAATGGCCGATCCACACGGCATTACACTCGACCCCAAGACTGACCGCATCTTCGTCAGCAACTGGGGAACGGTGAACGTTCACAAACCTCCCGCTTCGGGCAAGTGGCGCGGGACGCTCAACCGGGGCATCGGCAGGGACAATTGGCCGGTCGGAAGGAACGACGCGGTCCCAGGCTCCGGCAAAATCACCTCTTCGTCCATCACCGTCTATCCTCGCGACGCGAGCTGGGATGTTGCTCCGCTGCAGGTGATCCAGGGACCCCACACACAGTTGAACTGGCCCACCGCGCTTGCCATCGACCCGGAGCGCGGCGAATTATACGTGGCGAACGATCCGACGGACTCC
>Ga0209726_10001895_pt1 | contig 32106 bp, 31 predicted proteins | sample Subgrocontami54m_FD_187453 | JGI IMG/M metagenome (GOLD analysis project Ga0209726, IMG submission 187453) | Subsurface groundwater microbial communities from S. Glens Falls, New York, USA - GMW46 contaminated, 5.4 m (SPAdes) (version 3) | ecosystem: Environmental > Aquatic > Deep subsurface >... | reverse complement strand
GGGGAGCCAGTACCAGCGCGACAGTGGCAGCTGCGATTGCACCTGCAGCCACCACACGCCGGCGGCGAAGCAAACCACGCAAAGACGCATCAACAACCTTGACACCGGCTTGCGCCGGTGTGACGGATTATCAAAGATGCCCTATTAACGTTCCAGCGGGCGGGATGACCGACGAATTTCGGTAGAATACTTCGTTTCTTTCCGGATTCCAGGCGCATGCCCCGCAAGTTTTTGAGGAAGTACCTGCCGAGCCATGCCGCGATCAATGAGAACCGTCACATCGCACGCTTCGGTTCCTGGCTGCGGCACCACAACCTGTGGCACCTGCACCGCCGTTCGGTCGCGGGCGGCGTCGCGGTCGGCATGTTCGCCGGGCTGATTCCCGGCAGCAATCCGGTGCAGTTTTCCGCGGCGGCGGCGCTCGCGATGGCGTTTCGCGTCAACCTGCCGATCGCTGTCATCGTCACGCTTTATTCGAATCCGTTCACCATCGTGCCGCTTTACTATCTCGCGTACAAGCTCGGGCAATTCGCGTTGTTGGAGCACGGCGGGACGTTGTCGCCGTTCGCATTCTCGTTCGAGGGCAAAGGATTGAGCGAATGGCTGCCGGCGGCGTTCGACTGGCTGGCCACCATCGGCAAGCCGCTACTCGCCGGACTGCCGCTGCTGGCGCTCTTGTTAAGCGTATTGAGCTATATCGTGGTGCGCTGGACGTGGCGCTGGTACATCGTGTACGCATGGCACCGTCGGCAACGGACCCGGATCAACCGAATCATGCCGGCACCATGACCGCACCACGTTACTGGAAGCGGGCGACGCACGAGCTCTCGGAGCGCGACGCGGTAATCAAAAAGCTCGTTGCCGCATCGCCGGGACTGACGCTGCGTTCGCGCGGAGACGCTTTCAGCACGCTCGCGCGCTCCATCGTCGGCCAGCAGATATCGGTCAAGGCCGCTGCCAGCGTATGGCAAAAACTCACCACGGCAGTGCCGGCGCTCCGGCCTGAAGTCATACACAACCACGATGCCGACGCGCTGCGCGGCTGCGGCCTGTCACGCAGCAAGGTTGCGTATATCAAGGACCTGGCGCGCCATTTCGTCGAGAACCGGCTCGACACCGGGCGCTGGGAGCAAATGTCCGACGCCGAACTGATCGCGGAACTGACGCAGGTGCGCGGCATCGGCCGCTGGACCGCCGAGATGTTCCTGATTTTCTATATGACCCGCCCCGACGTTCTGCCGCTCGACGATCTCGGCCTGCAGCGCGCGATGAATCTGCACTACAACCGCGGCCGGCCGCTCGCGGCACGCAAACTGGCCGCAATCTCCGCGCGCTGGCAGCCGTGGCGTTCGGTCGCGACCTGGTACATGTGGCGCAGCCTCGACCCGGTTCCGGTCGAGTATTGATCTTCCCGGCGTATGACCCACGACGAATTCGTGTCCGCCTACCGCAACGGCACGCTGCGGGTACGCATCGATCCGCGGCTCGCCTCACGCTACATCAGCGCACGCCTCTTGTTGCCGTTCGTGATGCTGCCGGTGCTCGGCATCGGCATCGCGCTGGCATTGACCGGATCGGTCTGGACCGGCCTTGCGGTAATCGCGCTGGGCATCGTGCTGCCACGGCTCATCAAGCGTTCGGCGCCGCGATTTCTGCTGACGCAGGCGCTGCAGGACGAGAAAATCTATCGCGATTTGATTGCAGCGGCAGCGCTCGAGATCGAAACCTGAATCGCCGTCACGCCGGCCGCAATACGCCGTCGACCAGTTTCAGGATGCGACCGGCGCTTGCAGCGATTTCGCTGTCATGGGTTGCGATCACCAGACTGGTACCCAGCCCCTGGTTGAGCTCCAGCAACAGTGCGAATACCTCGCTTGCCGTCTGACGGTCGAGATTGCCGGTCGGCTCGTCCGCCAGCACGCACGCCGGGTTGGTAACCAGCGCCCGCGCAATCGCCACCCGCTGCCGTTCTCCCCCCGATAATTCCGGCGGCGCGTGCTCGAGCCGATGACCGAGGCCGACTTTCCGCAGCATATCCGCGGCGAGCGCACCGGCGGCATCACGCGGCATGCGCCGGATCAATAGCGGCATGGCAACGTTCTCCAGCGCAGTGAATTCAGGCAGCAGATGATGGAACTGATAGACAAAACCGAGCGTGCGGTTGCGCACCTCGCCGCACGCGGCCTCATCGAGCGCCTGGATATCGCGCCCGCCAATCATAACTTCGCCGCCGCTTGCGGCGTCGAGCCCGCCCAGCAGGTGCAGCAGCGTGCTTTTGCCCGAGCCTGACGCACCGACAATCGCGACGTGTTCGCCCATGGCGACCGCCAGATCGACGCCGAGCAGCACCGGAACCTCGACTTTGCCCTGCAGGTAGATCTTGCGCAGGTTTCTGCACTCAAGGGCGGTGGCGGCCTCACTCATAGCGTAGCGCCTCCGCCGGATTGATTTTCGCTGCGCGGTAGCTCGGGTAAATCGTCGCGAGTATGCAAACCACGAACGAGAACAGCGCCGTTATCATCACGTCTGCGGCGCGCACTTCCGAGGGCAGATCGCTTATCTGGTAGACGTCCTTGGCGAGGAACTTGAAGCCGATCGCATTCTCGATGAACGGTACCACCACATCGACATTCGCGGCGAGCAGCACCCCGCCGATCACCCCGAGCAGCGTTCCCATCAGACCGACCAGCGTGCCCTGAATCAGGAAGATTTTCGTCACGCTGCCCGGGCTCGCACCGAGCGTGCGCAGGATCGCAATGTCGGATTGCTTGTCCTTGACCGCCATGAACAGGCTCGCGACGATGTTGAATGCGGCGACCGCGATAATCAGGAACACGATGAAAAACATCATGCGCTTTTCGATGTCAACGGCACGGAAGAAATTTGCATTAAGCCGGGTCCAGTCGGTGATGTAAGCACCGGGCCCCAGGCTGCGGGCGAGATCGCGCGATACTGCGCCCGACTCGAACAGGTCTTTCAGCTTGAGCCGCACTCCGCTCACCTGATCGCCCATGCGATAGAGCTTCTGCGCGTCTTCGAGGTCGACCAATGCCAGACCCGAATCGTACTCGTAGTGATCGACTGCGAAGATTCCGGCCACGGTGAATTGCCGCAGCCGCGGCAGAATGCCGGCAGGCGTCACCTGGCCCTGCGGCGCGATCAGCACCACCTTGTCGCCGACCAGCACACCCAGCGCGCGCGCCAGCTCGACGCCGAGCACGATCGAGAATTCCCCCGGCCTGAGCGCGGCCAGGGTCCCCGCTTTCATGTGCTGTGCGAAATCGGCGACCTTTTCCTCCTCCGCAGGGATCACTCCGCGCACGTAGGCGCCGCGCACCGTGTTGCCGCTCGAGAGCAGCCCCTGCGCCGACACGTAGGGTGCAGCCGCGAGTACCTGCGCGTGCAGCGCGGCCTTGCCGGCGACGGCGCGCCAGTCAGCGAGCGTATTCTCGGCGCCGGAAATCTGGACGTGCGATGCAACGCCGAGGATGCGCGTGCGCACCTCGCGCTGAAAACCGTTCATCACGGAGAGCACCGTAATCAGTACCGTGATGCCGAGCGCGATTCCGATCACCGACACCAGGGAGATGAACGAAATGAAACGGCTGCGTTGCCGCGCGCGCGTGTAGCGCAAACCGATGAAAAGTTCGTAAGGCTGCAAGTTCGATATCTGCCGCGAAACCGCAAGTGTGCCACAACGCCGCTGCTACGGCACCCGGATCGCCGCCGGAGGCGAATGGTAAACTGCATCACGCCGACTACGCCTCGCCGCATGCGCTGCACCTTACTGATATCCGACTTGTTGCCGCCATCCGGATCGGCCGGAGAATCTTGCCGGGATCTGCGCCTCCGGCTGCTCGAAACTCTGCTTGCGCGCGGCGATGTCGTGATGCACAACGCACCGGAGCGCGACGCGTGGCTGTGCCGCGCCTTCGGTGTCGCCAGGCAGCGCGACTGGCCGGTCGCGCCATTGACGCTGGCAGCGGACGGCATTGCTCCGGAGCATTACTACTGGTTGCGCGCGGACCCGGTGGAATTGCGCCTCATCCGCAACCAGTTGGTGCTGGCGGGGAGCGTTGGCGATCTCGACGCCAATGAATCGCGCGACCTGATTACCGCGCTCAATCGGCACTTTGCGCGCGACGGCATCGCCTTGCGCGCGCCCTTTCCCCAACGCTGGTATCTGCGCGTGGACCGCGCGCCCGGGATTGCAACCACGCCGCTCGCGAACGCAGTGAACCACGACATCGCCCGCCACCTGCCGCTGGGGGAGGCTGCGCTCGACTGGCACCGCGTGATGAACGAAGCGCAGATGGTGCTGCACGAGCATGCCGTGAACGAGGCGCGTGAAGCACGCGGTGCAGCCAGCGCCAACAGCATCTGGTTGTGGGGCGGCGGCACCGTGCCGGCAGTCAGTCGCGCGCCTTACCAGTCGGTCTGGAGCGAGGACGCGCTCGCCCGGTCGCTCGCCGCTGCCGCGGGCATTGCGCAACACCCGCTGCCCGGTGGCGGGGCAGCGTGGCTAACCACGGCGGCCGCTGCCGGCGATAATCATTTGCTGGTGTTCAACCAACTGTCGGATGCGCTGCGCGCCGGCGGCGTTACGGCCTGGTGCGAAGAGGCGGCAATGCTGGAGCGCAACTGGATCGCGCCATTACTGCCGGCGTTGCGCGGTGGGAAAATTTCCGCCCTCACACTGGCTGCGTCCAATGCCGATGTACTGCTCGAAGCGACGGTTACGCCGATCACGTGGTGGCGGCTTTGGCGGCATAAACGGCCACTTGCCGGCCACACTGTCGCCTGACTACGCATGCCACCCACCATCACCACACGCAGTGCGCCGGCCGCAGCCGTAGCAGCGTTGACCGGCGCCGGCGTGCACCCGCTGCTCGCGCGCATTTACGCCGCGCGCGGCGTGACTTCGCCACAGCAGCTCGTAACCGAAGCAACCGCCCTGGCGCCGCTGGAGCGCATGCACAATATCGAGCGCATGGCCGCCCTGCTCGCCGATGCGATTGCGGCACGCGAGCGTCTGCTCATCATCGCCGACTACGATTCCGACGGCGCAACCGCGTGCGCAGTCGGGATGCGCGCACTGCGTGAATTCGGCGCGATAGTGGATTACCTGGTGCCGAACCGCTTCGAATACGGGTATGGCCTGACGCCCGAGATCGTCGCGCTCGCCCGGACACTCAAGAATCCCGACATACTGATCACCGTCGACAATGGCATCGCCAGCGTCGAGGGCGTTGCCGCCGCCAACCAGCTCGGCATGCGCGTACTGATCACCGACCATCACCTGCCGGGCGCCACCCTGCCGGAGGCGTTGTGCATCATCAATCCCAATCAGCCGGGTTGCGGCTTTCCGAGCAAGCACCTCGCCGGTGTCGGCGTAATGTTTTATCTGATGCTCGCCCTACGCGCCGAGCTTCGCAAGCGAGGCGCGTTCGTAACATCCGGGACCGAGCCCAACCTCGGTGCGCTGCTGGATCTGGTCGCGCTCGGCACCGTTGCCGACGTGGTGCGGCTCGACGACAACAACCGGATACTGGTGCAACAGGGTCTCGCGCGCATCCGCGCCGGCAAAACCTGGCCCGGCATCGCAGCGCTGATGCGGGTTGCCGGGCGCGATCCCGCCCGCGCCTCGACCTACGACCTGGGTTTTGTGATCGGTCCGCGGCTTAATGCCGCAGGCCGACTCGACGACATGTCGGTCGGCATCGAATGTCTGATCTGCGATGACCCGGCGGTTGCTGAGCGCTTCGCGCACGATCTCGACCGATTGAACCGTGAACGCCGCTCGATCGAAGCCGGAATGCATGATGATGCACTGGCGATCCTTGACCGGCTGCCGCCGCAGGACAGCTACAGCCTGTGCCTGTTCGATCCCGCCTGGCACCAGGGCGTGATCGGCATACTCGCCTCACGCATCAGGGAACGCTGGCATCGCCCGGTGATCGCGTTTGCGCGCGGCGGCGCGGGCGAGATCAAGGGCTCGGGCCGCTCGATCGGTGCGCTGCATCTGCGTGATGCGCTCGATTTGATCGCCAAGCGCGAGCCCGGCCTGCTGACGCGCTTCGGCGGCCACGCCGCCGCCGCCGGACTCACGCTGCATGAAGCCAATTTTGAGCGCTTCAGCGCCGCCTTCGAGGCGGTCGTGCAATCGCTGCTCTCGCCGGCCGATCTCCAGCGCGTCATCGAAACCGACGGCGCACTGCCCGCCGCGCACCTGACGCTGGATTCGGCGCGGCTGCTCGAGCAGCAGGTATGGGGACAGGGATTTCCGGCGCCGACCTTCATCGATGAATTCGACGTCGCGGAGCAGCGCATCGTAGGCGAGCGCCATCTCAAGCTGCGCCTCGCCAGCGCCGGCGCCGAAATTGAAGCAATGCTGTTCTCCCACACTGAAGCACTGCCGCGGCGGGTGCGCGCGGTCTACCGACTCGCTGTCAATGAATACAACGGCGCGCAGAAACTTCAGCTCACGCTCGAGCACTGGCAGCCGGCTTAGGCGCGGTGTCCTGTATAATCGAGTCTTTCGAATCGATTCCATCATGGACGCGGAACAGCTCAACACCATTGCACGGCGGCTGCAGGGCCTGGGCCAGCGTAACACCGAGCTGCGGAGGTACCTTTGACTTCGAAGCCAAGCAGCAGCGCCTCGAGGCCGTCGTCAAGCTAGGTGAAGACCCGTCGCTGTGGAGCGACGCCAAACGCGCGCAGGAACTCGGCCGCGAGCGCAAGACGCTCGAAATGCTGGTTTTTGCAATGGACAAGCTCGGCCGCAACCTGCACGACGCCGGCGAGCTGTTCGCGATGGCGCGCGCCGACGATGACGACGCCTCGCTGAAGATCATAGACGCCGACGTTCTGGCGCTGGAGAAAACTGTCGCCGACATGGAATTCCGGCGCATGTTCTCGAACCCGATGGACCCGAACAACTGTTTCTTCGATATTCAGGCCGGCTCCGGGGGCACCGAAGCGCAGGATTGGGCGCAGATCCTGGAGCGCATGTATCTGCGCTACTGCGAACGCAAAGGCTTCCGCGTTGAACTGCTGGAAGAGTCGCCGGGCGAAGTCGCAGGCCTCAAGAGCGTATCGCTCAAGGTAATAGGCGATTATGCCTACGGACACCTGCGCACCGAGTCCGGCATCCATCGACTGGTGCGCAAGTCGCCGTTTGACTCCAACAACCGCAGGCATACGTCATTCGCAAGCGTGTTTGCCTATCCCGAGGTCGATGAAACCATTCAGATCGAAATCAATCCCGCCGACCTGCGCATCGACACCTTTCGCGCGTCGGGCGCAGGCGGCCAGCACGTCAACAAGACCGATTCCGCGATCCGCATCACCCATGCCCCGACCGGCATCGTGGTGCAGTGCCAGAACGACCGCTCGCAGCACCGCAACCGCGCCGAGGCAATGGCGATGCTCAAAGCTCGCCTTTACGAACTCGAGCTCAGGAAGCGCACCGAGGAAAAACAGGCGATGGAAGACTCCAAAACCGACATCGGCTGGGGGCATCAAATCCGTTCCTACGTGCTCGATCAGTCGCGCATCAAGGATCTGCGCACCAACGTCGAAATCGGCAACACGCAGGCGGTGCTGGATGGCGATCTCGATGATTTAATCACCGCCAGTCTGAAACAGGGCGTTTGAGCCCACCGCCGTGCCACACCAACCCGAAGCGATCAGGAATCCGCAATGAGTGAAAAGAACCTACCACCGGAGCAGGACGAAAACCAGATCGTCGCCGAGCGCCGCGCCAAGCTTAAGGCGCTGCGCGAAAAAGGCAACGCGTTCCCCAACGGGTTTTTGCGTCTTCATCTTGCCGGCGACCTGCATGAAGAGCACGAAGAGCGGGACCGCGATTCGCTCGACCTCAATCCCGTGGCGGTCAGGATCGGCGGGCGCATCATGCTCAAGCGCCTGATGGGAAAAGCAAGCTTTGCCTCGATCCAGGACATGAGCGGCAGCATCCAGCTCTATCTCACCGACAGCTACCCCGGCAAGGAGCAGCACGCGGAATTCAGGCGTTACGACATCGGCGATATCGTCGGCGTCGAAGGCGTGCTGTTCAAAACCAAGACTGACGAGCTCACCGTGCGCGTCAAGCAGATCGAGCTGTTGACGAAATCGCTGCGCCCGCTGCCGGAAAAATTCCACGGGCTGACCGACCAGGAACTGCGCTACCGGCAGCGCTATCTCGATCTGGTCACCAACGAAGATACGCGCCTGACCTTCGTGCAGCGCTCGCGCATCATCCAGAGCATCCGCCAGTTTTTTCTCGAGCGGCGCTTTCTCGAGGTCGAAACACCGATGATGCATCCGATCCCCGGCGGCGCCGCGGCACGCCCGTTCGTCACCCACCACAATGCGCTCGATATGAAGCTGTACCTGCGCATTGCACCCGAGTTGTATCTGAAGCGGCTGGTGGTCGGAGGTTTCGAAAGGGTATTCGAGCTCAGCCGCAATTTCCGCAATGAAGGCATCTCCACCCGGCACAACCCCGAATTCACGATGCTGGAGTTCTACGTCGCCTACCGACAGTACCCCCACCTGATGCGCTTCATCGAGCTATTGATCCGCGAAGTAGCGCGCAGCGTGCTCGGCACCACCAAAATCACCTATCAGGGGCGTGAAATTGATTTCGAGAAGCCGTTCACCATTTTGAGAATAAGCGACGCCATCAAGAAATATCACCCGGACCTGTCCGATCAGATGCTGGAAGACCGGAATGCGCTGATGGCGAAACTTGCCGACCTGAATATCCCGCACCGCGCGCAAGATGGCGTCGGCGGACTGCAGCTTACTTTGTTCGAAAACACCATCGAATCGCAGCTTTTCGAGCCGACTTACGTTTTCAATTATCCGATCGAGGTCTCTCCGCTCGCGCGGCGCAACGACGAGGACCCCCGCTACGCCGACCGCTTCGAGCTTTTCATCGCGGGCCGTGAAATCGCCAATGGGTTCTCGGAGCTGAACGACCCTGAGGACCAGGCCGCGCGGTTCCTTGCGCAGGCCGAAAAAAAGGAGTCCGGCGATCACGAGGCCATGCATTACGACGCGGATTACATTCGCGCACTCGAGTACGGATTGCCGCCGACCGCCGGCGCAGGCATCGGCATCGACCGTCTGGTGATGCTGCTTACCGACCGGCCGAGCATCAGGGACGTGATCCTGTTTCCTCACCTGCGCCCTGAATAGCGCCGTTCTCGTCTCACCGCCATGAACCCGGTTTTGTGGCAACCCTCGGCAGCGGCTGCGGCTGCTTCCAATATGGCTGCGTTCATGCGCGCGGTCGAGTTGGAAAACGCGATCCGCATTCCCGATTACGCGGCGCTTTACGACTGGTCGATCCGCGAACCGGAGCGTTTCTGGCGCGCGGTGTGGACGTTTTGCGGCGTGATTGCGGGACAGCACGGCGAGGTCGTGCTCGAGCATGGTGAGCGCATGCCCGGCGCGCGCTGGTTTCCGCAGGCGCGGCTCAATTTCGCCGAGAACCTGCTGCGACGCAAGGATAACCGCAACGCGATTGTGTTCTGGGGCGAAGACCGGGTCAAAGGCCGCGTGAGCTTCGCCGAACTTCACCATGAAGTCTCACGGCTCGCGCAGGCGTTGCGCGCCGCCGGCGTCACGGCGGGCGACCGCGTCGCAGGCTACCTGCCGAATCTGCCTGGCGCCGTGATTGCGATGCTGGCCACCGCCAGCATCGGCGCGGTATGGTCATCGTGCTCGCCCGATTTCGGCGCGCAAGGCGTGCTCGACCGCTTCGGCCAGATCGGACCCAAGGTGCTGTTCGGCGCCGACGGATATTTCTACAACGGCAAGACGATAGACGTTACCGAACGTCTCGCGGAAATCGCCCACAACCTGCCGTCGGTCGAGAAAGTTGTGGTGGTGCCTTATACCCGGTGCGACCCGGTCATCGGCGGCATTCCCAAGGCCGTCTCCGTGCACGATTTCATGGCGCCATTCAGCGCACGCGCGATCGAATTCGAGCAGCTGCCGTTCGATCATCCGCTCTACATTCTGTATTCATCGGGAACCACCGGCGCGCCGAAATGCATCGTCCATGGCGCCGGCGGCACGCTGCTGCAGCACCTCAAAGAGCACGTGCTGCACGTCGACATCGGGCGCAAGGATCGCATGTTTTATTTCACCACCTGCGGCTGGATGATGTGGAACTGGCTCGCCTCCGGCCTTGCCGCCGGCTGCGCGATTCTGCTCTACGACGGCTCGCCATTCTTACGCGGAGGCAATATCCTGTTCGACTTCGCCGACGCGGAGGGCATGACGATATTCGGCACTTCCGCAAAATTCATCGACGCACTCGCCAAAGCCGGGCTGAAACCGGCGCAAACGCACCAGCTGGGGGCGCTGCGCGCAATGCTGTCAACCGGCTCGCCGCTGGCGCCCGAGGGTTTTGACTATGTCTACGAGAACGTGAAGCGTGACCTCAATCTTGCGTCGATCTCGGGCGGCACCGACATCATTTCCACGTTCGTGATCGGCAACCCGCTGCTGCCGGTGCGGCGCGGCGAGATCCAGTGCCGCAGCCTCGGCATGAAAGTCGAAGTTTTCGACGAGGATGGCAGGCCGGTGCGCGGGGAAAAAGGCGAGCTGGTGTGCACCGCGCCGTTTCCGTCAATGCCGATCGGCTTCTGGAACGATGCCGACGGCGGCAAGTACCGCGCCGCGTATTTCGAAAAATTTCCCGGCGTCTGGTGCCACGGCGACTACGTCGAGCTCACCGCGCACGACGGCATGATCATCTACGGACGCTCCGACGCGGTGCTCAACCCTGGCGGCGTGCGCATCGGCACCGCTGAAATTTACCGCCAGGTCGAGCAACTCGACGAGGTGGTCGAAAGCATGGTCATTGCGCAGGACTGGCCGCCGCAGCGGCCAAGCGACGTGCGGATCGTGCTGTTCGTGCGGCTGCGCGAGGGATTGACGCTCGATCCGGCGTTGGACGATAAAATCAGGCGGCACATCCGCGACAACGCTACTCCGCGGCACGTTCCGGCCCGCATTGTGCAGGTTGCCGATATCCCGCGCACCCGGAGCGGCAAGATCGTCGAGCTGGCCGTGCGTCACGTCGTGCATGGCCGGCCGGTGAAGAACCTCGAAGCGTTGGCAAACCCGGAAGCGCTGGAATTATTCCGCAACCGCGCCGAATTGAGCAGCTAGTAGCTCCAGTTCCAGAACTGCCACCAGGGCTTGTTGCCGCCGGCCCCTCCACTCAGGTACTTGCTGCCGGAAAAGTTGGTCCGCATCACGCGTTCAGCGTCGTTGCGCAGGTCGGTCATGCCGAGCTTGTCGTAAGCCTGGACCAGTAACAGCAGTCCCTCCTCGTTGGCGGGTGCCTGCGGGTAGTGTTTTAGCGCATATTGCGCGCGGTTTGCGGCGGCGACGTACGCGCCGCGCTTCATGTAGTAGCGTGCGACGTGTATTTCGTGCGACGCCAGCGCATTGACCAGATAATTCATGCGCTGGATCGAATCCGGCGTGTATTTGCTGTCGGGAAAACGCGTCGCCAGATCCTTGAACGACTCGAATGCCTCGCGTGCCGCTTTCGGATCACGCTCGGTCATGTCCTGACCGCTGAATGCGCCGAACAGCCCTAAATCCTCGTTGAAATTGGCGAGTCCCTTGAGGTAATAAGCATAATCGACGCGCGGATGGTCGGGATACAACTTGATGAAGCGCTCCACGGCCGCTACCGCGGAGGCAATGTCCCGTTCCTTGTAATGGGCGTAGGCGACCTCAAGCTGCGCCTGTTGCGCATAACGGCCATACGGAAAACGCGCTTCCAGCTTTTCGTACAGCTTGACCGCTTTTTCGTAATTGCCGCTTCCAAGCTCGGTCTTGGCTTCCGAGTAAATCCTGCCCGCCGACCAGTTCTTGGTTTCGTCGATCTGCTCGGGCAACAACCCGCACGCCGTCAGGCATAGCGCCAGAAATACCGCTAAACTCGAACGCATAAATGAGTCCCGCTGCTGAAGGCCGAAATTATAGCGCACCCGGAACGGCGCCGGAGCCGGTCGAATTGACCGTGCCGCCGGAATGCGCCGGCCAGCGCCTCGACCAGGCATTGTCGCATTTGCTGCCGGAATTCTCCCGCAGCCGGCTTGCGCAATGGATCCGCGCCCGGCGCGTCGGACTCGACGGCCAGCCGGCGCTGCCCAAGGACAAATTACGGGGCGGCGAGAAAATCGTGCTTCACCCTCTGCCCGATCCGGCGGCTGCCGCGGCGGCGCCGGAATCGATCGCCCTCCATGTCATTTATGAAGACGCAGCGTTACTGGTAATCGCCAAACCGGCGGGTCTGGTCGTGCACCCCGGCAGCGGCAACTGGAGCGGCACTCTATTGAATGCATTACTCGCTCACGCGACGCAGCTCACCGCATTGCCGCGCGGCGGCATCGTCCACCGTCTCGACAAAAACACCAGCGGCCTGCTGGTGGTTGCGAAAACGCTCACGGCACAAACCGCATTGGTACGCCAGCTGCAGGCGCGCAGCGTCAAGCGCGAGTACCTGGCACTGGTGTACGGCCGTATTGCGCGCGACGGCAAGGTCGAAGCGCCAATTGGCCGCCATCCGGTGCAACGCACCCGCATGGCGGTAAACGCGCACGGCAAGCCTGCCGTCACGCATTTCCATGTGCTGCAGCACTTTCAACACGCGACGTTATTGCGCTGCCGGCTCGAAACCGGGCGCACGCACCAGATCCGCGTGCACCTGCAATCGCTTGGCCATCCCCTCGTCGGTGATCCGGTCTACGGCAGAAACCGCCGCAGCGCGGATGCCGTGCTGGCGGATTTTCCGCGCCAGGCGCTGCACGCCGAGCGGCTCGAATTGCAGCATCCCACCAGCGGCAAGGCGGTGTCATGGAAGTTGCCGCCACCGCCGGACCTGCGCGACCTGATCGCCGCGCTGCAGGCACAAGCAGGCGCGAATACGTGAGCGTTCCGCACGACTGGATCGTGCCCGAGTGGCCGGCGCCGCCGGGCGTAAAAAGCCTGATCACGACCCGCAATGGTGGTGTCAGCAGCGGCGCTTATGCCAGCTTCAACCTGGGCTTGCGCACTGGCGATGACGAAGTAGCGGTGCTCGCCAACCGCAAGTTGTTGCGCGGCTGCCTGCCGCAGGAACCGAGGTGGCTGCGGCAGATGCATGCCGCGAAAGTAGTTGTTGCCGATGATCTGTTCGCAGTGCCCGAGGCGGACGCCAGCTTCGCGCGCAAGCCCGGCACGGTGTGCGTGGTAATGATCGCCGACTGCATGCCGGTGCTGCTGTGCGACCGCGCCGGCAGCGTCGTCGGCATCGCGCACGCCGGTTGGCGCGGCCTGAGTTCCGGCGTGATCGAAAATACTGTGCATGCCATGGGTGTTGCGCCGGGCGATTTGCTGGCGTGGATGGGCCCCGGGATAGGCCCGGACGCATTCGAGGTGGGCAGCGACGTGCGCGATGCCTTTCTCGCCCCAGAACCCGCGTCGGCCGCAGCATTCAGGCCGCATCGCGCAGGAAAGTGGTTGGCCGACCTGTACCTGCTCGCGCGCCAGCGCCTGGCCCGCTGCGGCGTGCAGCAGGTGTACGGCGGCCGGTTGTGCACACACCGCGATGCGGCGCGTTTTTTCTCCTACCGCCGCGACAAGGTAACCGGCCGCATGGCCGCGCTGATCTGGCGCGGGCCCGAATAAGGAACCGGGGCTTGACACGTCATTTATAATCGACGCTTTGGATTTCCCTGACGGATAATATGTCGGTCCTGCTCTGGATCATCGTTGCGAGCCTCGCCGGCGGCGTGCTGAGCGCCGTCGCTGCCGCCGCATTCGCCTTTAACGCGCGCGCCGCCCATGTGCCGGTATTGATCAGTTACGCGGTCGGCGCGCTGCTCGGCGCGGTGTTTCTCGACATCCTGCCGCATGCGTTCAACATGGGCAGCAGCACCGAGCGGATCGCGGCAACCATACTCTTCGGCATCCTGCTGTTTTTCGTCCTTGAGAAGCTGGTGCTGTGGCGCCACTGCCACGAAGACCAATGCGAGGCGCACGAAGCCCAACCGGCCCAGCACGACCGCGGACGCAGCGGCATGATGATCATGATCGGAGATACCTTCCACAATTTCGTCGACGGCATACTCATCGCCGCCGCGTTTCTCGCCGACGTGCAGCTGGGACTGGTAACCGCGATCGCGATCATCGCGCACGAGGTGCCGCAGGAGGTCGGCGATTTTCTGGTGTTGCTGCACTCGGGTTACAGCAAGCGTTACGCGTTCGTGCTCAACGTAGTGTCAAGCCTGGCAATGATGGTGGGCGGCGTGCTGGCCTATTTCGCGCTGCTGCCCATGGAGCAATGGATACCCCCGCTACTCGCGCTCGCGGCCGCCAGCATGATTTATGTCGCGGTCGCGGACCTGATTCCGGGCCTGCATCGCCGCCCGGAAATTCATCATACGGCACAGCAGGTTGCGTTGATCGCAGCGGGTGTCGGTACAATCTGGGGCATAGGCGCGCTGCTGCATTGAGTTGCCCCCCCGGGCGACGCGTCACCCCACACCGGCGAGCGCCCTCCTCTTTAGCTGCCGCCAGCCCCTCCGGCCCCCATGCCGGCCGGGGCAAAAAAAGTTATTGTTGCAATGCGCTATACCGGTATATGCTGCGCTTCCGCCATAATGCGCCGGTTCCGGCGCGTAATTTGCTGCAATACAATGTAGCGGGTGAAAATTTGGCGATAATGGCGCTAACGGCAACGCACACCACAGGCCCCTCATGAGCGAGGAAGTCCGCACCATCAAGAAATACCCGAACCGCCGGCTCTACGACACCCGGACCAGCTGCTACATCACACTGGAGGATGTCAGGAAACTGGTGCTCGAGCACGTGCGGTTCAAAGTGGAAGACGCGAGGACCCGGGACGATCTGACCCGCGCCATTTTGCTGCAGATCATCCTAGAAGAAGAAGGCGGTCCCGGCACCCCGATTTTCTCGTGCGAGTCGCTGTCCCACGTCATCCGCTTCTACGGCAACGCAATGCAGGGGATGATAGGCGATTACCTGGAAAAAAACATACTTACATTCATCGAGATCCAGAAAAAACTGTGCGAACGCTCGGGCGTCGTTGACGGTGGCGCGCCGGCGATGCTGAATACCGATGCGTGGGGCGAATTCCTCAAAATGCAGGGTCCCGCAATCCAGAGCCTGATGGGCAACTATCTTGAGCAAAGCGCGACTGCGTTTCTCGAGATGCAGCAGCAAATGCACAAGCAGACGCGCAGCATGATGGGCACCTTCCCCTTTCCCGACTTTGCTGCCGCGAAACCGTTCGCGCAGTCGCAGCGTAACGACGCGGCGGGCGGTGCCGCAGATGACCTCGCATCCCACGATGGTGGCGGCAAAAAAGATGGCGCCTGAAACGGCGCGCCGGTCTTCCCCAGCAGCAGCACCCAGGATAGGATTTGTATCGCTCGGCTGCCCCAAGGCGCTGGTGGATTCCGAGCGCATTCTGACGCAGCTGCGCGCCGAAGGTTATCTCGTAGCGCCGACTTATCAGGATGCCGACCTGGTCGTCGTCAACACCTGCGGCTTCATCGACGCCGCGATCGAAGAATCGCTCGCCGCGATAGGCGAAGCGCTGGCCGAAAACGGCAGGGTAATCGTCACCGGCTGTCTTGGCGCGAAAGGTGATGTCGTCAAGCGCACCCATCCGCGCGTGCTCGCAGTTACCGGGCCGCACGCGACCGACGAAGTCATGCAGGCAGTGCACGCGCACTTGCCGCAACCGCATGACCCGTATATCGATCTGATTCCCCCGCAGGGCATCAAGCTCACGCCCAGGCACTACGCTTACCTGAAGATCGCCGAAGGCTGCAATCATCGCTGCACGTTCTGCATCATCCCGTCGATGCGCGGCGACCTCGTCAGCCGCCCGATCGGCGCCGTCATGCAGGAGGCGGAAAATCTGGTCAAGGCCGGCGTCAGGGAACTGCTCGTCATCGCGCAGGACACCAGTGCCTACGGCGTCGATATCAAATACCGCACCGGTTTCTGGAACGGCCGGCCGCTAAAAACGCACATGACCGACCTGGCTGTCGCGCTGGGCGGCCTCGCCGGCAAAAACGCCGCCGACGGCGTATGGGTCCGGCTGCACTACGTTTATCCCTATCCGCACGTCGACGCGGTGATTCCGTTGATGGCGGAAGGTAAAGTCCTGCCCTACCTCGATGTGCCGTTCCAGCATGCGAGCCCGCGAATACTGAAGGCCATGAAGCGGCCGGCAAGCGCGGAAAACAACCTCGCGCGCATCGAAAGCTGGCGCAGAATCTGTCCGGAGATCACCCTGCGCAGCACTTTCATCGTCGGTTTTCCCGGCGAAGCCGAAGCCGATTTCGAGCAACTGCTCGACTTTCTCGAAGCAGCACAGCTCGACCGGGTCGGCTGCTTTGCCTATTCACCGGTAGCCGGCGCCAGGGCCAATCAACTGCCCGGCCAGGTGCCGGAAGAAATCAAGCAGGAACGCAGGGCGCGCTTCATGGCGGTGCAGGAAAAAATCAGCGCGGCGCGTCTCAAGCGCAAAATCGGCCATACCCTGACCGTGCTGGTCGACACAGTTGGCGCCAAAGGCGCAGTCGCGCGCAGCGCCGCCGATGCGCCCGAGATCGACGGCGTGGTGCACGTCGCGCCGCACGCAACGCTCAAGGCCGGCGAGTTTGCGCGCGTGAAGATCGTGGCATCCGACGCGCACGACCTGATAGCCGCGGTCGCCTGATGCGGGAGCAGCTCAAGCGCTGGGCGGCGGAACTGACGAACGAAGGCATGACCCTGTGGTTCTGCTACCGGCACCCGGACATGCCGTGGCTGCCCAAGATCTTCGCGCTGCTGGTGGTCGGCTACTTCCTGAGCCCGATCGACCTGATCCCGGACTTTATCCCGATAATCGGTTATCTCGATGACTTGATCCTGGTGCCGATCGGGATCTACCTCACGTTGAAGCTGGTGCCGCAGCACGTGATCGAGGAATCCCGCGCCCAAGCGCGCGACTGGATTGCCGCGCAGCGGCCGCAGCCGAAAAGCATCGTTGCCGCGGTGGTCATCATGCTGTTGTGGTTACTGCTTTTCGCGGTGCTATGGCAATACTTCGGCGCCGACGTAATGAGACTGTTGGGCGCGCCTTACTGAGTATTACGAAACTGGACGACAGGCCGGTTTCGCTCGATGACCCCCTCGCCCTCCGGGAGAGGGGCTGGGGGTGAGGGAGTCCGCAGCAGGTCATTCATTGCCGGCCGGCACCCGCATATACCCGGTATCCGCGCGCTCGAAAAATGCGATGACCGCTGCGACCTCGCGCGTGCCTTTCATGGGCGGCAAACTGCCCAGTATCCGCCTGCCGTAGCCCTTGCTGAACAGCCGCGGGTCGCAGATCATCAGCACGCCGCGATCGGTCTCGTCCCGGATCAGCCGCCCTGCACCCTGCTTGAGCGCGATTACCGCCTGCGGCAGCTGAAACTCGACGAACGCATTGCGCCCTTCGCGATTGATGCGCGCAATGCGCGCCGCCAGCAGCGGATCGTCGGGCGGTGCGAACGGCAGCTTGTCGATTACCACCAGCGACAGCGCCTCACCGCGCACGTCCACGCCTTCCCAGAACGACTGGCTGCCGACCAGCACGGCGTTGCCGCGCCGGCGGAAGCGCTCGAGCAACTCGGTGCGGGAGCCTTCGCCCTGCATCATGAGCGGGAAGCCGAGCTTGCGGTGCGCGAAGGCTTCCTGCAGCAGCGCGTGGCCCTCACGCATGGCACGCAGGCTGGTGAACAGCAAAAACGCGCGGCCTCCGCTCGCCTCGATCGCCGGCAGCGCCGCCGCCACCACCGCCGGCGTGTATTCTGGCGTATTGGGCTCAGGCATGCCTCGTGGCACGTAAAGCAACGAGTGACTTGCGAAATCGAAGGGGCTCTCCCATGACTGCGCGGTCGCGTCGATAAGCCCCATCTGACTGCCGTAATGGCTGAAATCGCCGCCGACCGACAGCGTCGCCGAGGTGAATATCCACGAGCGTGCGCGGTCGCTGATCTGGCCCTTGAATATCTCCGCGATCGAAAGCGGCGTTGCGTTCAGATGCAACGCGTGGTTGAACAACTCGACCCAACGCACGTACTCGGGATCGTCGTGATCGCGCCAGCGCCTGAGTTGAGCACACAATTCCTGCGTGCGCTGACGGCATTTCTCGAGACCTTCGCTGCGCGCGGCCTGTGACTCCAGCAGTGACGCCAGTGCATCGAGCTTGCCGCACGCCGCCTCCAGGGCGGGCCCGAACTCGCGATTGCGTTCGAGCGCCTGGAACGGAAAACGTCCGCTTTCTTCTTTAAAAGCAAGCCGCAGATCTCGCGCGGCCTTGTCGAGCGCGTGCGCGGCATCCGGCAACGGTGCGAAATCCTTCGCCGCGGCGACGGCCTCGATGCGCGCATCGCGTGCAAGCTCGATCAATTGAGAGGTCGAGACAGTCCGCCCAAAAAACAGGCTCGCGGTTTCCGGCAACTGGTGCGCTTCATCGAAGATTATCGTATTCGACGCCGGCAGCAACTCCGACACGCCCTCGTCGCGCAGTACCACATCGGCGAAAAACAAGTGATGATTGACCACGACCACGTCGGCCGCCAGTGCCTGCTTGCGCGCCTCCATCACGAAGCATTTTGAATAATGCGCGCATTCCGAGCCGAGACAGTTTTCGCGCGTCGACGTAACATACGACCAGATCGCGGCGTTCTCCGGCACCGCCGCGAGGTCGCTGCGGTCACCGGTGGTGCTGTTTTTGGCGAAGTTCGCGATCAGCGGCAGGTAGCGCGCATCCTCGCGAGTCGGAAAGCGGCCTTCGTTTTGAGCGCGATCGAGGTAATAATGGCAGACGTAATTGGCGCGGCCCTTGAGCAGCGCGACCGAGACCGGCACTTTGAGCGCGGAGCGCACGACCTGGATGTCGCGATCGAAGAGCTGGTCCTGCAGCGTCTTGGTGCCGGTCGAGATGATTACCTTGCCGCCGGATTGCAATGCCGGCACGAGATAAGCAAAGGTTTTACCGGTTCCGGTTCCGGCCTCGGCGATCAATACCGAGTTGTGTTCGATCGCAGCGGCGACCGCGCGCGCCATTTCGATCTGGCCCTGGCGCACGCGGAAACCGCTCACCGCGTGCGCTAATGCCCCGCTTTCGGAAAAAATAGTGTCGAGGTCTTGCAATGAATTCCCGGGAAGTGCCCGGAAGGCGGCTGGTGCCGTCTCCCGCCGTGGTTGAGGCGCTGAGTTTATATCATCGCGGCGGAATCCCCGGATCCTCCGCCGTTAATTTTGCTCCCCGGGAGGCGACGGATTGCGGATTTACCGGGTCACGCGTACCGCTACGGTCTTGTCGGCGATTTTCTGCTTGATCGCGACTATCGCCGCCAACCCCGCCTTTTTTCCCCCTCCATGATAGCCTGGTGCCGCTGGTCGAAATCGGTGCCGCGCATGGCCCCGGTGTCTGGGCGAATCACGATGTCGGCTGCGACAAGCTCGAAGCGCGCAATGCTCTGCCCCATGATCGTGAACGCCTGCCGCAGCATATCGATGCTGTCTTTGGTCCTGCCGAAACGCGGTTGGTTCGAAATATCAACCGCAATCACCACGTCGGCACCCATGCCGCGCGCACCGGTACCGGGCTCACCAGGCCGCCGTCGACGTATTCGCGCCCGTTGATCGCGAAGGGCTGAAACACGCCCGGCACGCTGCTCGAGGCGCGCACCGCCATGCCGGTATTGCCGGTGCGAAACACCACCATCGCGCCGCTTTGCAAATCGGTAACCACCACCCCAAACGGCTTATTGAGCTTTTCGAGCGACCGGTTCTGCACCGCCTGATTGACGAAATTCTGCACCGCTTCACCTTTGATGAAACCGCGGTCGGGCAGTGACCAATCGGCGATGATGGAATCGTCCATATGCAATGCGACGCGCTGCAGGTCAAACCCGCCGTAGCCGCCGGCATAAAGCGCTCCAACCAGACTGCCGGCGCTGGTGCCGACCACCATGTCGGGCACGATGCCGTTCGCCTCGAGCGCTTTGATCACGCCGATGTGCGCAAACCCGCGCGCCACGCCGCCGCCCAGAGCCGGCGCGATTTTCGGCGGAACCAGCCTGATTTCAATCTTGGGCGCAGGCTCGGGGCCGCGCGGCAGCATGCCGCAGCCAGTGAGCATGCCCAAGAGAATAATGAAAATAAGACGCAAATCAGCGGTTCCGGTCAGACTCTGTTGTGACCCGCTGATTGCAACCTCGGTTCAACGCCGCCTGTGCTCGGAGCTGGGAAACGGGCATGCGCTGCAGCGCTGTGGTTCCGATTGCCTGTGAGCGAGGCATCTTGCAAGCGATTGCACCAGACACACCGTCGAGCGCCGGCACGCCACCACCGGCACTTTTTCGAGCCGCGCCAGTTCGCGGAAATGGCGCATCACGTTATGTCCCAGGAAATCCGGGAACAGGATCATGTATCTTTCTTTCGAAGTTATTTCAAAAAAATCCTGGGCCTTGATGCGCCGCGCTTGGCGTCAATGCATCATCTTCACCCGCGGGCGCGACGCGGCAAGCTCCGCCACCTTACTCGGCGGCATGCGCTCGTAGGCGGCAAGCGCCGCGGACAGGGTGTCGCGCAAGTCACGCAGCGCGGCTGCTTCGAAGTGCACCGTGACCGCATCCACGTTCACGTGAAACACGCGGCAGTGGCTGCAATACATGACCTCCGAGACCGCGCCTCGCGCCAAAAGCTTTTGTTCACATCGGTTATCCATGAGTTTCTCCTTTCGCTTGCTCAACGTTCCTTGCTTCGTATGACGTGATAATTACGCGCTTCATGCGGGCTCGATAACTCATGTCGAGCCGCTTTCCTCACCCTTAACGGCTGCGTGCGGCCGCAGGACAAACCAGGCAATCACCGCGACGGTCGCCGACAACGCGATCCACGACATCACGTCCCAGATACCATCGGCAAGCAGCGCCGAGATCAAACCGAAGCCGCTCAGGATCGCCAGCGCGAACGGCGTGCCATAAACACGCTGCAAGTGCGCACGCGCGCTCAAGGTGTGGCTCCCTTCAATGCAGCCAACGTAACCTCGGCTTCCGCGCGTTCGATCTCCGCGATGCGCGCCTCGATCGGCGTCTTACGCCGAACTAGCCACAGATACAGCCCGCTGCCGAGCAGGACAATGGTGATCAGGTCGAGCACGGCCCACAGAATCTGGAGGGGCATGCCGCCGTAATCGCCGAAGTGCAGCGGTTGCGAAACGCGCAGCGCGGTCACATACCAGGGCATGTCGCGCTTGTCGGCGAACTCGCCGGTCCGCGCGTCGATCAGCACCGGCTTGATCAGCCGCAGCGTGAACGGCGTGTCGCCGCGCATGAACACCACGTAGTGGTAGTTTCCCGCGTTCCTCTGGCCGGGAAACACCACAGCGGCGAGCTTCAGGGTCGGCTCGGCGGCACGCGCCGCTTGCACGGCACGATCCAGTGAAGCGAACGTGGTGGGCGCGAGCTTGCCCCGCCACGGCCCCGTCATCGCCGCGAGCTCGGTGGCCTGCCAGTAGCTGAAGATCGGTCTTGCCAGGGTGTTGATCACACCGGTTATGCCAACCACCAGCACCCAGGCAATGATGACGATGCCAAGCAAGTTGTGCAGGTCGAGCCACTTAAGACGCGGCGCTCGCTCGCGCCGCACGGTGCCGAACGACAGCTTGCGCATGTAGGGGCCGTATACGACCACGCCGGAAACAATCGAGACGACGAACAACAGCCCCATGGAACCGAGGAACAGCATGCCCGCCAGCCCGCTGAGCGAACCCGCCGGCCCGGCGAACAGATCGACGTGCAGCTTGGTGATGATATACATCACGCCTTGCCGCAGCTTGCGCTCGAGCAGCACTTCGCCCGTGCGCGCATCGAACATGAAGCTGGCGGAAGACTCGATCGCGTCCGGCGTCAAGCCCATCGACACGTTCCAGGCGTCCGGCGCGTCGCGCGGCTGCGACACGGACCGGATGAACTCGCCTGGCCGCCGCGCTTTCGCCGCCTCGACGATGGAATCCAGGCTTACCCGCGGCGCGTCCGTCGCCATCTCCGGCGTATCGACCTTGTTGCCGAGGAAGTAGGCGATCTCATCGCCGAAGATCATCGGCAGCCCGGTCAGGCACAGCAACAAGAGAAAGACCGTGCAAATCAGGCTGGTCCATTTGTGGACCAGATACCAGGTTTTGAAAGTGCCCGAGGTGAGTATTGCCGATTCCCTCGATCCAAAAACCGGCTCACTGGAAGTGCTGCTCATTGCGTTGCCGATAAACAGGTCCTTCAGCATGGTGTATCTCCTTGTCAAAATTCGCTTTCTTTCCAGGGTCAAAACCGCATGGTCAGCGACACCTGCAGGTTGCGCGGCGAGCCGGGCAGGATCAGGTTATCGACGCTGCCATGGCTGGAGACGATGTACTTCTTGTCGGTCACGTTCTTCAGGTTGACCGCGATTTCATAGGCCTTGGCCTTGTAGAAGCCGGCGAGGTCGGCCGTCAGGTAGGAAGGCAGGACGACGGCGTTGGTGAGCGATGCGAATCGGTCACCCACGTAGTTCAGGCCACCGCCCAGGCTGTAGCCGCCGCCAAGGTTCTTGAGCGCCCACACAAAGCCCGAGTGCCGGGGCGTAAGGGACGGCACCTTGCCGAGCGCAGGAATTTGCACCACTGGCGCGTAGGGCGAGGCCAGCGTGGCCACCGACTCGACCATCTTGCCGTCCAGATAGGCGTAGCCGGCGCTCAGGTCCAGCGAACCCAGCACGAGGCCCAGGCTGGCGGGTAGCTCGCCGTTGGCGGTCAGCTCAAAGCCATTGGTGCGCTGCTTGCCCACGTTGATCAATTGGGTGGGATTGGACGGGTTGGCGTTCTTGATGTTGCTGCGTTCCAGGTTGAACAGGGCGCCCGTGACGGCCAGCGCGCCGCCGAAGAAATCCAGCTTGGCGCCGATCTCCCGGTTTTCGGTGATCTCGGGCTCGTTGCTGGCGTTGTTGGCCGCGAGCGCGGAGCTTTCCGCCGACGGCTGGAACGACTGGCTGTAGGAGACGTAGTACGAGCTGGATTCGCTCGGTTGCCACACCAGGCCGGCGCGGGGGCTGAGTTTGCGGTCGGTGCGCGCCAGACCGGCGAGGGTCCGCTCGAACGTGGTTTCCTGCTTGTACACGTCGTAGCGCACACCGACCAGGGCCTTCCAGTTCCTGCCCAGGGTGATCTGGTCCTGCGCGTACACGGCCGAAGTCGTCAGCACGCTGTTGGAGGGGATGGCGCTGTTGGCGCTCAGTTGGGCGGCCGTGAAGGGGGCTACGGCAGGCAGAAGCGGGTTGAAGATGTTGACCCTGGCGATAGTGCCCGCCGAGAACGATTGTGACCGCTTGTTCTGCCGCCCCAGCTCGGCGCCCAGCAGCCATTCCTGCTTGAAGCCGCCCAGCGTGCTCCTGTAGGTGAAGTCGCTCTGGTTGAACCAACCGTCTTCCTGCCGCAGGATGGCGCTGCGCGTCAGCCCTACGGTTTGCGCTACCGGGTCGACGCCGCCGTTGGGCAGGGTGTTGAAGCGGTCCAACTGGTAGGTGTAGTAGCGCGTGGTATTGCGCAGCGACAGCGCGTCGGAGAACACGTGGTTGAGCGTGGCCGTGCCGGCGCTGACTTGGCTGGTGGTGGTGTCGTCCTGCGCGGCGTTGCGCGAGCCGTAGTAGCGCGATGCGGGCACCTCGACCGGCCGGCCGTTGAGCGAGGGAATGCCGAAATCGGTCACGCGCTTGTCCCGTGCGTTTTGGTACTGGAGCAGCAGGCTGGTCTGGCTGCCGAGCTTGAGGGCCAGCGAGGGGGCGAAGCTGTGGCGCTCGAGGAACTGCTGGTCGCGGTAGCTGCCGGAGTCTTCCGTCGCGGCGGTGATGCGCAAGGCCGCGTTGTCGCCCAACTGGCGGTTCGCGTCGGCGCTGAGCCGCTTGAGGCTGTAGCTTCCCAGGCTGAGGGTGGGCTCGCCGAATGTCTCGCCGAACTTCGGCTTTTTGGTGACGCGGTTGATCAGGCCACCCGAGGAGCCGCGCCCATACAGCACTGCGGCCGGGCCCTTGAGCACCTCGATGCGTTCGATGTTGGAGAGGTCGCGGAAATACAGCGCGTCGTCGCGCACGCCGTCGCTGAACTGGTCGGAAATCGCGCTGAAGCCGCGGATCGTGACCTGGTCGCGCTGCCCGTCACCGTGGCTCGCCGCCACGCCGGGCACGTTGCGCAGCGCATCTTCCATGGAGCGCGCAGCCTGGTCACGCAGCAACTGGCCCGGCACGACGTTGATCGCCTGCGGAATGTCGCGTAGCGGCGTATCGGTCTTGGTGGCACCCGACGCGGTGGGCGGGTTATAGCCGCCTACCTCGCGACCGGACTGCACCTTCACCTCCGGCAGTTGCTGCTCGACGGTAGATTGCTGCGCGTGCAGCGATGCCGCAAAGCTTGCCGAGAACGCTGCCGCGACCGCGGCGGAAACGATTTTCAATGAATACGATTTGCGATGAATGCCAGCCATTTGCTTCTCCTATGAGTGCTGTTGTTGTGCTGGCTGGCTTGGGCTTGCGCCCGGCTGGCTTGCGGGATGAATAAAATGGAAACCTAAACCTTGCCTCCGTCCGGTGCGACGCGCGCTGCCGCGCGCGAAGCGTAGAAAAAGCCCGCGATCACGATCGCGAGCACGACGAATTGCGCGGTGAGCGCCTGCACGCTCGGGTAGATCCCCAGAGCCTGAACGGTGACGAATGAAACCGGATCGGTGGGCATCATGCCCGCTTCCTGTAGCGCTTTGATGCCGTGCCCCGTGAACACGACTGCGAGCAGCGCCATCAGTATCGAGCACGCGCTGAAGAACAGCCCGATCGGCAGCCGCACGCTGTAACGCAGGATCAGCCAGGCGATCACCGCGAGTGCTGCCGCGCCTGACAGGAACCCGAGCAGGATCGAGCCGTGCGCGCCTGCGCCGACTTGCTGCCACAGCGCCTGGTAGAACAGCACGGTCTCGAACGCCTCGCGATAGACCGCGAGGAACGACAGCCCCGCCAGCGCCCACAGCGTGCCGTGCTGCAGCGCATCCTTGAGGTGCTGTTCGATGAAGGCTTTCCACGCCTGCGCGTAGCTCTTGCCGTGCAGCCAGAAGCCGACGTAGAGCAGGATGACCGCCGCAAGTAGGGCGGTAACGCCCTCAGTCAGCTCGCGCGTGGCGCCGCTGATATCGATCAGCGTCGCGGCGACGAACCAGGTAACCACCCCCAGCGCGAGTGCACCGATCCAACCGGCGTGGATCCACGGCAGGGCTTCGCGCCTGCCGGATTTGATAAGAAAGGCGACGATTGCGGCGACGACGAGGAGCGCTTCCAGGCCCTCGCGCAACACGATGAAGAAAGCCGTGACCGCTGCTGTCGTTGGGGACAAGCCCTCGCCGCCGAGCTTCTCCGCGCTCGCCTCGAGTAGGCCGTCGATGCGTTCGGCGAGTTGCGCGAGCTGATCGGCGGGCGCGCCGCGCCGCAGCAGATCGCGGTAGGCGATCATCTGCGTTTCCACCTCCTGGCGCAGCGTGCGATCGACCGTATCGAGGCTCGCTTCGGCAAGCTCGAAGCCTTCCAGATACGAAGTGAGCGCGAGGCGCTGCGCTTCATCGCGCTTGCCCGCGCGGTAGGCGGCTACGCTTTCGGCGAGCAGCCTACGGGAAAAGGCGATCGGGGATTCCTTGCCTGCTACCAAGGCTGCGGGATTGGCCTTGAGCCAGGCGAAAACCGCCGCGATGTCGGCGCCGTATCGGTCGGCGATCTCGCCGTCGGTCAGCGTAGCGACTGCGCGCAGGGTTCCGACTTCGGACTTGCCGCGGCCGGCTCGCCACAGCTCGCCGCCTTTCGCTGCACGTTCAGCGTCGAGCCCGAGTGTCCCGACATGGAACGCGAGCGCCCAGCGTTCTTCTTCCGTGAGCTGGCCGAACCCGCTCATCGAGGTACCCGCGACGCCGAGCGTGATGGTGCTGTAGAACCCGTAGAGGCTGCGCTGCGCCATGCGATCGCCGTCATGGAAATTCGAGGGCACCGGATCGAGGCCTTTGGCGGCGGGTCCATCGCCGCGGCCTTGCGCACCGTGGCAAGCGGCGCACTGCGCTGCATAGAGCGCAGCGCCGCGTTTCAGGTCGGGAATGCTCTTGGGTGCAACCGTTAGCTTGTAAGCTTCGATCACCCGCCAGCGCAGACCGGAGGCGAGCTTCGAGACTTCCGCGCCGGGTGCCTTGGCGTCAATGCGCGCTTTGAGCAACTCCGCCGCTTTGAGCATCTCGGCGCGGGGCGGTACCTCCGGCAGCTTGCCGAGCAGCTCGATCACCTGGCCGGAAAATTCCTGCTGCTCCTTGTATTCCGCCTCGTCGAGAACTTTTCCGTCCTTGACGAACTCGGGATAATCCACGCTCATGTAGTCGAGCAGGTGCACGATGGTCTGCGCCGTCGTGTCCGCGCGGGCGGAAACGGAGACGGCGAGCAGTGCGGCGAGCAGCAGGCGCGCGAACATCAGTTTGCCCCGCTCGGTTCGGTCACGAATCCGATCTTGACCAATCCCGCTTTCGCGGCAGCGGACATCACCTCGGCGACTTTCTGGTATTCGGTGGTGCGGTCTGCGCGAAGATGGACTTCGGGTTGCGGATCGAGTTTCGCCGCCGCGCCCATCCGCGATGCGAGCGCGGGCTTATCCACGAGTTCGCCGTTCCAGTAGACCTCGCCGCCCGCCTTGATCCCGAGCTGGATGTTGTCGGGCTTAGTGAGGTTCGGAGCGCTCGAGGCTTTCGGCAGATCGATCTTGACCGAATGCGTGAGCAGCGGCGCGGTGATGATGAAAATCACGAGCAGCACCAGCATCACGTCGATGAGCGGGACCATGTTGATCTCCGCCATCGGCGAGCTATCGCCGCTTTTGTTGAATCCGCCGAAAGCCATGTCACGCCGCTCCTTTCGCGTGCACTGGTGTCGCGGTGAGCGGCAGCACGGCGGCGACTTCGTTCACATGCGAGCCGGTGGTCAAGAACGCGAACAGGTCATGCGCGAACGAATCGAGCTTGGCGAGCACCATGCGGTTGCTGCGCACGAAGGCGTTGTAAGCGAGCACCGCCGGGACCGCCACCGCCAAGCCGGCGGCCGTCATGATCAGCGCCTCGCCTACCGGGCCGGCGACCTTGTCGAGCGTGCCCTGCCCGCTCATGCCGATGTTGACCAGCGCGTGGTAGATGCCCCAGACCGTGCCGAACAGCCCGACGAAGGGCGCGGTGCTGCCCACCGAAGCGAGCACGGTCAGCCCCGTTTCGAGCCGCGCCGTTTCTTCGTCGACGACCTGGCGCATCGAGCGCGTCAGAAATTCCGTTGCACTGCCCGCTTCGTTCAATTTGTTCGCGCCGTGGCGCTGGTGGTGGCGCGCCGCAACGATCGCGTGCCAGGCGAGGTGGGAGAACGGTTCTTCCGCACGATGGTGTTCCTCGAGATCGGCAGCCACCGCCTGCATCGACGGCGCGTCCCAGAAAGTCTCCAGAAAGCGCACCGTGCGCCGGCGCGCCAACCTGGTCTGAAGCGTCTTGATGATGATCAAATACCAGGTCGCCACGGACATCACGAGCAATACGGCGAAGACGGTCTTGCCTAGGCCGTCGGTCTGCTGCAGGAAATGGGCAAAGCCCACGGTTTGTTGCACATCCATTGTTTAGCTCCTTAAACTGAAAGAAATCGGTACCAGCACCCACGCACTGATGGGTTGCTCGCCGCGCCGCGCGGGAATGAATTTCCACTGCCTCACTGTTTCCAGCGCCACGCTGTCGAGACGGCTGAAGCCGCTCGAGGTCCGCAACTCGACTTGGGTCGGCACTCCCTGCTGGTTTACGAAGACCCGCAGTACGACCCTGCCCTCCTCACCCATGCGGCGCGACAACGCGGGATAGTGAGGCGCGGGGTTCTTCAGGTAATCGGCATTGAAATTTGGCAGGATCACCGGCGCAGGCGCGGGCGCCGCCGCAACGGGCGCGGGCGGCGGGGCGGGAGGAGGCGGAGGCGCCTCGAAACGTGCCGGCACCGGAGTCGGCTCCGTGATCGCCAAGATCGGCTGCGGTGGAAGCGGCTCGATCTTGCGGATCGGTTGCTTCACGACCGGCTTGGGCCTAGGCAGCTCCTGCGGCGGCGTGATGAGGCTCACCATCACGGTACGGAGTTGGCTCATCGCCTCGCGCGCCGGCTGATATTGCGCCAGCGCCGCCACGGCTCCAACGTGCAAGGCGAGCACCGCCGACAGCGCTGCCGCGCGCTGCGGCGAATCGATGGTGCGGGAATTGTTGAAGAGCCGGGCCATGCCATGTCTCCACTCTGGGCGGTAGGCTTGGCTGGCTTGGGCTTGATCGCCTTGGCTGGCTACGCGTCAGGACGCCGCGCTATGCAGTGAGTATCAGCTTTCCTTTGTTGGTGATGCGCAGGCGGTACTCCTTGTCCTGGTGAACGATCACCAGTTCCCGCACCCCTGCAAACAGATCCTCGCTCGTGATCCGCCGTGGCATTACTACCGACCTACCAGGCATTTTCGGAGTCGTCTGCGCGCTGGATAAGGTGGTCACCCTGCGTTTGGCATCGTTCACTTTTAACATCCCACAAAACCAATGATCATCTGCGTTTTTCAAATCAGGACTTGACACATGATAATGATTCTTGTTAACTTGTCAATGAGAATAGTTCTCAATATTATTGTCTATCGTTAATTTCATACCGAAACAAGGAGTGTTTTATGCTAATGCTCAACAGCTTATGGAATAAATACGGACTGCCGGCGTTGGCAATATTAACTGGTTCATGCGGCCTGCTGCTGGCGGCAATGGCGTTCGTTGCCGGAACGTCGCAGCCCGCGTTCGCTCAGGAAAAGGTACTCAACCTCTACTCCGCCCGGCATTACCAGACTGATGAAGCGCTCTACACCAATTTCACCAAAGCCACCGGCATCAAGATCAATCGCATCGAGGGCGGCGAAGATGCGCTGATGGAGCGCATCCGGAACGAAGGCCCCAACAGCCCGGCCGATGTGCTGATCACAGTCGATGTCGGCCGCTTGTGGCGCGCCGAGGAGATGGGCCTGTTCGCAGCGGTGAAATCGAAGCTGCTCGAAGCCCGCATTCCCGCCAGCTACCGCGACCCCAACGGCAACTGGTTCGGCTTCTCGACCCGCGCGCGCATCATTGCCTATAACAAAAACAAGATCCAACCGTCGGAGCTGAGCAGCTACGAAGACCTCGCTGATCCCAAATTCAAAGGCAAGATCTGCACACGCTCAGCGAGCCATGTCTACAACCTGTCGCTGATGGGATCGATTATCGGCGCACTTGGCGAGCAAAAAGCCGAAGCGTGGGCCAAGAGCGTTGCCGCCAACCTCGCACGCGTGCCCAAGGGCGGCGACACCGACCAGTTGCGCGCAGTGGCCGCCGGCGAGTGCGATATCGCCATCAGCAACACTTACTACTACGCGCGGCTGCTGCGTTCGGACAAGGCAGAGGACAAAAAGCTCACTGAAACCGTCGGCGTAATCTGGCCCAACCAGAACAATCGCGGCACCCACGTCAACATCTCCGGCGGCGGCATGCTCAAGTACGCACCGCACAAGGAGGCAGCGGTCAAGTTCCTCGAGTATCTGGTAAGCAACGACGCGCAGCTTTACTTCGCGGACGGCAACAACGAGTGGCCGGTGGTGACTGGCGTTGCCAGCAACAATCCAGCGCTGAAAACGCTCGGCTCATTCAAGGCCGATCCGCTCAACATTGCAGTGATCGGCAAAAACCAGCCGTTGGCGCAGAAGATTTTCGATCGCGTCGGCTACAAATAACCTTTGCCATCAGCACGACATGACAAGCGCTTCATCAAACCAATGGGGCTGGATGCTTGGGAAGTTCTATCACGCGAGCCGTTTCGGTACGCGTACGCGCAATGCGGAGTGACAGCACGATCAGCGGCAGCAGGCTGACCGCGACGATTGCGAGCGCCGAGGTCGAAGCTTCGGCAAGCCGCTCGTCGGCGGCCAGGTTGTAGGCCTGCACCGCCAGCGTGTCGAAGTTGAACGGCCGCATCACGAACGTCGCTGGCAGTTCTTTCATCACGTCGATAAACACCAGCAGGCCGGCGGTAAGCAGGCTGCCCCACATCAGCGGACCGTGCACTTTGACCAGTGTGCCGAGCGGGCCGACACCGAGCGAGCGAGCCGCCTCGTCCATGCTTGGCGTGATCTTGGTCAGCCCCGCCTCCACCGTTTGCAGCGCGACGGTCAGAAAGCGCACCAGATAAGCATAGACCAGCGCGGTGATGCTGCCGGTCAGCAGCAAGCCGGTGCTGATATCGAAATGCGTGCGCATCCAGGCGTCGACCGCGTTGTCGAGCCGCGCCACCGGCACCAGGATACCGATCGCGATCACTGCGCCGGGTATCGCATAGCCGAGGCCGGCCAAGCGGTTGGCGGCGCGCGTGAGCGGCCCGGGGCGCAGCCGCAGCGCATAGGCCATCACCAGCGCTAGCATCACGCCCGCCAGCGCAGTCACGCCCGCCAACGTAAGGCTGTTGAGCGTGAGCGTCACGAAACGCGCGCCGAACTGCGCGTCGCCTTCGGTGAGCGCCATGCGCAGCAGCAGGCCGGTTGGCAGCAGGAATCCGAGCACCAGCGGAACGCAGCAAATCAGCGCGGCCGCAAGAGCCGGAACACCGTGCAGTTGATAGCGCGCCGGCCGTATGCGTCCGCCGGTGTTGTGAAAACGCGCGCGGCCGCGGCTCAAGCGTTCGAGCAGCAGCACCGACACCACGAAACCGAGCAGCAGCGCGGACAATTGCGCGGCAGCCACGCGATCGCCCAGCGACAGCCACGCATGATAAATGCCGGTGGTAAATGTCGGCACCGCAAAGTAGGAAACCGTGCCGAAGTCGGCCAGGGTTTCCATCAGCGCGAGCGTGGTGCCGGCGGCGATTGCCGGGCGCGCCAGCGGCAGCGCGATGCGGAAAAAACTGCCCCACGGCCCGTAGCCGAGCGTGCGTCCCACTTCGATGATGCCGACCGATTGCTCGAGGAATGCAGCGCGCACCACCAGATAAACATAGGGATACAACACCAGTCCGAGCATCGCGATTGCGCCGCCGACCGAGCGGATCTCGGGAAACCAGTACTCGCGCGCCTGCCATCCGGTCAGCTCACGCAACCAGGTTTGCAGCGGTCCGGAGAACTGCAGGAAATCGGTATAGGCGTAGGCCATGATGTAGGCCGGCATCGCGAGCGGCAGGATCAACGTCCATTCGAACAGGCGCTGACCGGGAAAACGGCACATCGTCACCAGCCACGCCGTCGCAACGCCGCCGAAAATCACCATCACGCCGACACCTGCGAGCAGCCACAGCGTATTGGCGACGTACTCGGGCAGCACCGTGCCTGCCAGGTGCGCCCACGTGCCCTGGCTCGGCACGAAGACATTGGCCAGCACCACGACCACCGGTACCGCAAGCAACACCGCGATTACCGTTGTGATCGCGGTCAGCGCGCCAACGCGCGGCAGCCGGAGACCGCGCCAAGCCGAACCAGTAGCGGATTCGATCATCAAAAATCCAGGTTTATTAGAGGCGATCTCAAAAATGGTGGCATCTGCATGAGCGAAACGTTTTTCCCTCACCCTCGCTCCCTCTCCCGGAGGGAGAGGGAAGACAGGCTCCCTTCTCCCTCCGGGAGAAGGGCCGGGGATGAGGGAAGGAAGTTGTTTGCGCGTATTCTTGAGACCGCTTGTAGTTTTTCACCGACCTGGCCATCGAGTTTCGAGTTTAGCAAAGCGTTGGTTCACTGGCAAAGTCAACGAGAATAATTCTTGAATGGAATGGCAAACGCTATAATGTGGCGTGATGGCTAATCAAAACATTATCGGGCCCGGTCACCCGCATGCGCTGGTTGCGATCCAGGGTATCGAGCAGTCCTACGGGACCAACCGCGTCCTGAACCGACTGTCGTTCGCGCTCGAGCGCGAGATCGGA
>Ga0209726_10001894_pt1 | contig 32125 bp, 30 predicted proteins | sample Subgrocontami54m_FD_187453 | JGI IMG/M metagenome (GOLD analysis project Ga0209726, IMG submission 187453) | Subsurface groundwater microbial communities from S. Glens Falls, New York, USA - GMW46 contaminated, 5.4 m (SPAdes) (version 3) | ecosystem: Environmental > Aquatic > Deep subsurface >... | reverse complement strand
GTGTTTGACCTTGTGCTTCATGCCATGCACCGATCACGGCGGTTCGTTGAACAACCGCCGATGCCGACGAAATGAATGTGTTTGACCTTGTGCTTCACTTCGCCAGCTCCGCACAGATGTCCGCCACCGCCCGCGTCGCATCGGGCGCCGCCAGCGCGCGGGCCTTTTGTGCGATATCCATGAGCCCGGCCCGGTCCAGGCCGCGCAGCATCCCGGCGAGCCGCTCCGGCGTGAGCAGCGTTTGCGGCAGCAGCATCGCCGCCCCCCGGTCCGCAAGGAAGCGCGCATTGGTCGTCTGGTGATCGTCAACCGCGTGCGGAAAGGGAACCAGGATGCTGGCAACCCCGGCCGCGGCCAGCTCTGCAATCGTGCTCGCCCCGGCGCGACAGACCACCAGATCGGCATCGGCGTAGGCGCACGCCATGTTGTCGATGAAAGCAACCGTCTCGGCAGGGACCCCGGCCGAGCGGTAGGCGCTCTTCAGCCCTTCGATGTGCCGCGTGCCTGACTGGTGCATGACCCGGAGGCGCGCACCGTCCGCCAGCAATGCCAGCGCCCGGGGAACGGTTTCATTGAGCGCCTGGGCGCCCAGGCTGCCGCCCAGCACCAGCAGCCTGAGCGGTCCGCTGCGCGCGGCATAGCGCGCGCCCGGGGACGGCAGGGCCGCGATGTCGGCCCGCACCGGATTGCCGGTCACCGTGGCATTCGGGAGCGCGCCCGGAAATCCCGCCAGCACCCGGTCGGCCAGACGCGCAAGAATCCTGTTGGTCATGCCAGCGACCGAGTTCTGTTCATGTATGACCAGCGGCCTGCCGAGCAGCGAGGCCATCATGCCGCCGGGAAATGCCACGTACCCGCCCATGCCCAGCACCACGTCCGGACGCAGCGCAAACAACGCGCGCAGGCTTTGCCAGAAGGCGAAGATGAGCCGCAGCGGCAGCAATGCCAGCGTGGCCGGGCCCTTGCCGCGAACGCCCGAGAATTTCACCCACGCCATGTCGTAACCGCGCGCCGGCACCAGCCGCGCTTCCATGCCTGAGGGCGCACCCATCCACACCACGCGCCAGCCCGCCTCGCGCAGCCGGTCGGCCACCGCCAGGCCGGGGAAAACATGACCGCCTGTTCCGCCCGCCATGATCATGATGGTTTTAGCCATGGGTTCGCGCATGCATGCATCAGACCGGCTGCCCGCGCATCATGTGCCTGTTCTCCCAATCGATGCGCATCAGGATCGCCAGTGCGGCGCAATTGGCGAGAAGGCCGCTGCCGCCAAAGCTCATCAGCGGCAAGGTGAGGCCCTTGGTCGGCAGCATGCCCAGATTGACGCCGGCATTGATCAGGATCTGCACCGCCAGCCACACGCCGATGCCCTGCGCGACCAGTGCGGAGTAGGGACGCTCCAGGATCACCGCCAGCCGTCCGATCGCGAACGCACGCAATACCAGCCAGGCAAACAGTCCGATCACGGTGAGCACGCCGATGAATCCCAGTTCCTCGCCGATCACGGCCAGCAGAAAATCGGTATGCGCCTCGGGCAGGTAGAGGAGTTTCTCGACGCTTGCGCCCAGCCCCACGCCGAGCCACTCGCCGCGGCCGAATGCAATCAGCGCATGCGACAACTGGTAGCCCTTGCCGTAGGGGTCCGACCAGGGATCCATGAAACCGAAAATGCGCTGCATGCGATACGGCGAGGAAAACACCAGCCCGGCGAAGCCCATTGCCAGCATCAGCATCAGGCCGGCGAACCACTTCGCGTTCATGCCGCCGAGAAACAGAATCGTCATGGCAATGCAGGTAATGACCACGAAAGCGCCGAAATCGGGCTCGCGCAGCAGCAGCCATCCCACCACCAGCATCACCGCCAGTATCGGCAGCAAGCCGCGCCTGAAACTGTGCATCAGCGCCGCCTTACGCACCGTGTAATCGGCCGCGTAGAGCACCGCGAACAGCTTCATGAATTCGGACGGCTGCAAGCTCACCAGCGGCAGCGCGAGCCAGCGCCGGGCGCCGTTCACCTCCCGGCCCACGCCGGGAATCAGCACCAGGATGAGCAGCCCCACGCCCAGCAGGAACAACGGCAGCGCGGCGCGCTGCCAGATTTGCATCGGCACCTGGAAGATGACCAGCGCGGCCAGCAGGCTCGCGCCGATGTAGAGCGCCTGGCGCGACAGAAAATAGGTCATGCGACCGCCGGTAAAACGGCTCACTTCGGCCATTGCGATGGACGACGAGTACACCATCACCAGACCCAGCATGAGCAGCAGCAAGGCCGTCCACAGGACGCTGGCGTCGTATTCCGCGGCCGGATGGCGGCCGGGGCTAGTGCGGCCGAGCATGAGGCAGCCTTTGCACCGCGCCGCGAAACACCTCGCCGCGATGTTCGAAATTCCTGAACATGTCGAAGCTGGCGCAGGCCGGCGACAGCAATACCGCGTCGCCGGCGCGGGCATGCGCCGCGGCGACGGCGACCGCCTCTTCCATGCTGCCGGCTGCGGCACGCGGCACGCCGGTGTGGGCGAGCGACGCATCGAGCCGCGCCGCGTCGCGGCCGATCAGCACCACGGCGCGCGCAGCCGCCGCGACGACCGCCGCAAGCGGCGTGAAATCCTGTCCCTTGCCCTCGCCGCCCGCGATGAGCACCACCCTGGCGCCGGCCGCCGCGCCGGGTCCGCACAAACCGGCAAGCGCGGCGACGGTCGAACCGACGTTGGTTCCTTTTGAGTCGTCGTAGTAGCGCACGCCGTTCACCTCGGCGATCAGTTCCACCCGATGCGGCAGACCGCGAAACGCCCTGAGGGCATCCAGCAGCGGCGCCTGCGCCAGTCCGAGGACGCGACACAGCGCCAGGGCCGCCAGGGCGTTGGCGGCGTTGTGCATGCCGGCAAGCTTCATCGCGGAGATCGCCAGGAGCGGTGTCGTGCCCTCGGCGAGCCACAGGCCGTCCCCGGCTGCCATGACGCCGAAGTCGTGCGCGTCGGCGGGCGCATCCAGTCCGAAGGTCACCACCCGCCGTCCGGCGATCGCCATGGCAAGGCTGCCCGGATCGTCGCGATTCAGGACCTGCGCGCCGCCGCCGGCGAAGATGCGCGCTTTTGCCGCCGCATAGTCCTGCATTGAGGCATAGCGATCGCGATGGTCTTCGGAGATGTTGAGCATCGCCGCCGCAACCGGCGCGAGCGAGTGGGTCGCTTCGAGCTGATAGCTCGACAACTCCAGCACCCAGGCTTGCGGCATGCGCCGCTCGCCTTCACGCCGTGCCAGCGCATCCAGCACTGCCGGGCTGATATTCCCGGCGACTTCGCAATCGAGCCCGGCGGCCCGGCACATCGCGCCGGCGAGGGCCGTGACCGTGGATTTTCCGTTGGTGCCCGTAATGGCGATGACCCTGGCAGAGGCAATGTCTGCGCTATTTCCGGGAGTGCCGGCAACAAGCGCCCGGGCGAATAGTTCCACATCGCCCAATACGGGTACGCCGCGGGAAGCGGCGCGCCTTACCGCGGGGTCGGCCAGCGGAACGCCGGGACTGATCGCAATCAGATCCACGCCCTCGAAGGCGCGGTCACGTCCGCTTCCCAGGTGCACCTTCGCCGATGGCAGCACGCTCTTCAGGGCCGCCAGGTTGGGCGGCGAGGCGCGGCTGTCGGCAACACGCACGCGGGCGCCGCGGCTGGACAGCCATTTCGCCATCGACAGCCCGGTTTCCCCCAGTCCGAGCACCAGCGCCTGTTTGCCCGCGACGTTCATCTGAGCTTCAACGTGGACAGTCCGAACAGCACCAGCATCATCGAAATGATCCAGAAGCGGACCACCACCTGCGATTCCTTCCAGCCGGACAATTCGTAGTGATGATGCAGCGGCGCCATGCGGAATATGCGCTTGCCGCCGCTCAGCTTGAAATAGATCACCTGCAGCATCACCGAGAGCGTCTCGGCGACGAACACGCCGCCCATGATGAGCAGCACGATTTCCTGGCGCACGATCACCGCCACGGTGCCCAGGGCGGCGCCCAGCGCCAGGGCGCCGACATCGCCCATGAAGACTTCGGCGGGGTACGCGTTGAACCACAGGAAACCGAGTCCCGCGCCGGCCAGCGCGCCGCAGAACACCGCCAGTTCTCCCGCGCCGGGAATGAAAGGCAGGATCAGGTATTTCGAGTACACCGCATTGCCGGCGACGTAGGCGAATATGCCCAGCGCGCTTGCCACCATCACCGCGGGCATGATGGCCAGGCCATCGAGGCCGTCGGTCAGGTTGACGGCGTTGGAGGTGCCGACGATGACGAAGTAGGTGAGCATGATGAAGCCGAACACGCCCAGGGGGTACGCCATGTTCTTGAAGAACGGCACGATCAGATCGGCCTTGGGCGGCAGGTCCATCTCGAAACCACTCGCCACCCAGCCAAGGAACAGATCCAGTATTTGCGCATTGCTTGGAACCGACACGGCAAAGGCGAGATAGACCGCGGCGACGAAGCCGATGAGCGATTGCCAGAAAAATTTGGCCCGGGCCGACAGCCCCCTGGGATTGCGGTGCACCACCTTGCGGTAGTCATCGACCCAGCCGATCGCGCCGAATCCGAACGTGACCAGCAGCACTATCCAGACGAAGCGATTCGACAGGTCCGCCCACAGCAACGTCGTGACCAGGATCGAGATGAGGACCAGCGCGCCTCCCATGGTCGGGGTGCCGGCCTTGGTGAGATGGGATTTCGGTCCGTCGTCGCGCACCGCCTGGCCGATCTTGTAGGTGGCGAGTTTGCGGATCACCAGAGGACCGGCGATGAGCGAGATCGCGAGCGAGGTGAGGCAGGCAAGCACCGCGCGCAACGTGATGTAATTGAAGACGTTGAACGCCCGCACGTCCTGGGACAGCCATTGCGCCAGCGCTAGCAGCATCTCGGCCTCTCCTTCACGCGGGCTCCGCCAGCATCCCGACAACGCGTTCCATGCGCATGAAGCGCGACCCCTTCACCAGGATCGCGCCCTCCCCGGGCGGCTTTTCCGCAAGATCCTCCAGCAGCGCGTCCATCGACGCATACCAGAGGCCGCCGCCTTTTCTGACCTCGGCGAACGCCGCGAAGGCATGCGCGGCAAGAGCGCCCAGCGCCCGCATCTCATCGATGCCGGCGTCGGCGGCGTAGCGACCTACCTCGCGATGGAACATCTCGCCTTGCTCACCGACTTCGCCCATGTCGCCGATGATCAGCGTGCGATGCCCCGCCATGCGCGAGAGCACATCGATGGCGGCGCGCACCGAGTCGGGATTGGCGTTGTAACTGTCGTCGATGACGGTTGCGCCGTGCCTGCCCTCCCGCAACTGCAGGCGGCCCTTTAGCGCGCGGAACCGGCTGAGCCCGGCCGCCACCGACTGCAACGAAGCGCCCGCCGCGGTCGCCGCCGCGGTCGCAGCCACGGCATTGCGAACGTTGTGCGCGCCGCCCAGTGCCAGGCGAAATGCAATGTCGCCCTCCGGCGTGCGCAGCTGGACGTCGCTGGCGAACCCGGCGAACTGGTAGTCGGCAGTCACTTCGGCCGGCTTGTCGATGCCAAAATCGCGAATGACCACGCCTTCGACACCGGGGTGAGAAAGTTGGGCGTTGCGTCCGCCGTCCTTCCATGCCGGGCCCGGGTGCTCGCGCATGCCGCAATGGCTGCGCCAGACATCGGCGTAGTCGTCGTCGGCGTTGATGACGGCGACCCCACCAGGCGGCAGCGCGTCGAACACCGCGGCATGCTCGGCAGCGACGTCGGCGACGCTGCTCATGAATTCCTGGTGCTCGCGCTGCGCGTTGTTCACCAGCGCGACGGTCGGTTGCGCAATCGCCGCGAGCTGCGCGGTCTCGCCGGGATGGTTGATGCCCAGTTCGACCACCGCAGCGCGATGTTCGCCGCGCAACCGCAGCAAGGTGAGCGGCAGTCCGATGTCGTTGTTGAAGTTGCCCTCCGTGGCAAGGCTGCGTCCGGCGCCAAACTCGGCGGCAAGGATGGCGGCGATCATGCCGGCCACGGTGGTCTTGCCGTTCGAACCGGCCACCACGATGAGCGGCATGGAAAGGCGCTTTCGCCATGCGGCCGCGAGCCTGCCCAGCCCCTGCCTGGTGTCCTTGACGACGACACGCGGCATGTCGCCCGGCGAATCCGCTTCGGCCTGCGCCGCCGCCGCGGCCTGCTCATCGATCAGCGCGGCGGCCGCGCCGCGCTCGCGGGCCGCCTTGATGAACGCATGCCCGTCGAAACGCTCGCCGCGCAATGCGACGAACAGCGCCCCCGGAACAAGCGTGCGCGTATCGCTGGAGACCGAGTCAAAGCGCACGTCCGCGCCGAGCGTGCGGCCGCCTGTCATGCGTGCAGCCTCGTGCGTGCTCATCATGTATGCCACACCTCCAGCGATCGGGCCGCCTCGGCCGCGTCGGACCAGGGAACGCGCACCCCGCCTGATTCCTGATACGCCTCGTGCCCCTTGCCGGCGATCAACACCACATCGCGGGGGCCGGCCGCCAGTATCGCGTCACGCACGGCGCGCGAGCGGTCGGGCTGGAGCGTGGGCACGCTCGCCGGGGCGCTGCCTTCGCCGGGGCGGATGCCTTCGAGGATGTCCGCGATGATGGCGAGCGGATCTTCCCGTCTCGGGTTATCGCTGGTCAGCACCACGCCGTCGGCATGTCGCTGCGCCACCGTGCCCATCAGCGGCCGCTTGCCGCGGTCGCGCTCTCCCCCGCAGCCAAAAACGACTGCCAGGCGGCCGTTGTTGGCCCGCGCGATTTCCTTCAGCGCCAGCAGCGTCTGCTCCAGCGCATCGGGCGTGTGCGCATAGTCGATCACCACCAGCGGCCGGTCACCGCCACCGATGCGCTGCAGGCGCCCGCTCACCGGTTCCAGCAAGGGCAGGACCGCCATGCACTGGTCGAACGGCACGCCCGATACCAGCATGGTGGTCAGCACGCAAAGCAGGTTCGACGCGTTGAACCGCCCCAGCAGCGGGCTTTCGATACGGCCTGAGCCCCAGGAGCTTTTTACGTCGAACGCAATGCCGCGCGGCGAAGTCGCAAGCCGGTGCGCTTCCACGAAGCACTCCAGCCCGGCACGCGCCGCGACGCCCTCGAACAAGCTGTATCCGGCACGATTTACCCGCCCTCCGGAGAGCAAGCGGGCGATCCGCACACCCTGCACGTCATCCAGATTCAGCACCGCATGGCGTAAGTTGCCGGTTTCGAACAGCCGCTGCTTGGCGCGCGCATAGCGCTCCATGTCACCGTGATAATCGAGATGATCGCGCGACAGGTTGGTGAACGCCGCCACGCCGAATGTCACGCCATTGACCCGTCCCTGATCCAGACCGATCGAGGACACTTCCATCGCCACACCCTGTGCGCCCGCGTCGCGCAGCGAGGCAAGCGTTCGCTGCAGGCGCACCGGGTCCGGGGTGGTGTTCATTTCGGGATCGAGCCCGCCGGCCCGGGCATCGCCCCCGAGTGCCGGAAAACCGCTGCCCAGGGTGCCGATCACCGCGGTGCGCGCGCCGCTGCGGCCGCACGCCTGGGCGAGCCACTGGGTGCTGGAGGTCTTGCCGTTGGTGCCGGTGACGCCCATCACCCACAATTGTTCGGAGGGGCGGCCATACACCTCGCTCGCCAGCGATCCGGCGGCAAATCGCAGGTCATCGACGGGAACGTTCGGCAACTGCCACGTTTCATTCCATTGGAATCCGCCCCGCTCCCACAACACGCCCGCCGCGCCACGCCGAATGGCGTCCGCAATGAAGCGGCGGCCGTCGGCATTGCCGCCCGGGTACGCGAGGAACACATCGCCGCGCCGCACCTCGCGGCTGTCGGTGGCGAGCTGGCTCACCGGCGCTCCCTGCTGTGCCAGGCGTGCGAGAATGGCTTGGGCGTTGTCCTCCACACTTATACCGATTCCTTCACTTCCTCACCCGGGGGCGGAAGCACGATGGGCTGCATCGGCGCATCGGGCGGCACGCCAAGCAAGCGCAGCGCGCCCGCCATCACCTGTGCAAAAACCGGCGCCGCGACGGCGCCGCCGTAGTACTGGCCGCCGGAGGGTTCGTCGATCATCACCGCGATCACCAGCCGCGGATTCGATACCGGCGCAAACCCGACGAATGAAGACACGTACTTGTGCACGGCATAACCGCCCCCCTCCAGCTTGTGGGCAGTGCCGGTCTTGCCGGCGACGCGATAGCCGATGATCTGCGCGCGCGGCGCCGTGCCGCCCGGGCCGACGGCCAGCTCGAGCATGTGGCGCACGGCGCGCGCGGTGTGCGCCGACATCACTTCGAGCGCGACGGGCGGCGCACTGGTTTTCAGCAGCGACAGCGGCACCAGTTCACCGTCGCGCGCGAACACGCTGTAAGCGCGCGCCAGCTGGATCAGCGACAGCGAAATGCCATGCCCATAGGACATGGTGGCCTGCTCGATCGGCCGCCAGCTGCGGTGCGGGCGCAGCTTGCCGTTCGCCTCCCCGGGGAAACCGAGGCCGGGCGAGGCGCCCAGGCCGATCTTCTGAAACATCGTCCACATCGCCTCCGGTGGCAGGCCGAGCGCGATCTTGGCCGCTCCGACGTTCGACGATTTCTGTATCACCTGCGTCACACTGAGCATTCCCGAAGGATGCGCGTCGCGAATCGTCGCCGGCCCGATGCTCAGCCTGCCCGGCGCCGTATCGATCATCGAGTCGGGCGTCACCCTGCCCGATTCGAGCGCGGTGGCGACGGTAAAGGGCTTCAGGGTCGAGCCCGGTTCAAACAGGTCGGTGACGGCGCGGTTCCTCAATTGCGCACCGGAAAGTCGCGCGCGGTTGTTGGGGTTGTAAGTCGGCAGATTGCAAAGGGCGAGGACTTCGCCGGTGGCTATGTCGATCACCACGATGCCGCCGGCGCGCGCCTTGTGATGCTCGATTGCCGTCTTCAACTGGACGAACGCGAGGCTCTGGATCTTGGCATCGAGCGCGAGCGCGAGGTCGCGCCCTTCCTGCGCGGCACGTATCGATTTGCCGTCTTCTATGATCTGGCCAAGCCGGTCGCGGATTACGCGGCGACTGCCCGACGCGCCGGCAAGGTGCTTCTGGAAAGCCAGCTCGATGCCCTCCTGGCCGAAATCGTCGGCGCCGGTGAAGCCGAGCACGTGCGCCATCACTTCACCGCCCGGGTAATAGCGCCGGTATTCGCGGGTCTGGAACAACCCGGGAATGCGCATCTGCGCCACGCGGTCAGCTATTTCCGGCGCGATCTGCCGTTTGATATAGACAAATTCACGGCTGCTGTCGGCCAGCCGCTTGCCGATCTCCTGCGGCGGCATGTCGAACAGCACGGCCAGACGGCTGGTCTCGCGCGCGTCCAGCTTCAGTTCGGCAGGTATCGCCCAGATGGATTTCACCGGCGTGCTGATCGCCAGCAGCTCGCCGTTGCGATCGGTGATGCGGCCGCGATTGGCGCTCACTTCGATCACCCGGCTGTAACGGGACTCGCCCTTGGCCTGCAGGAAGTCGTGGTTCCATCCCTGCAGATATGCGGCGCGGCCGGCCAGTCCGAAAAAAGCGCAGATGATCGCAAGCAGCAACAACCGGGAACGCCACAGCGGCAGCCTCAGTTTGAGTACCGGGCTGGTGGCGAACCTCATTGCCGGCGCTCCGCCGGGGCCGGCTGTCCGGTCTCGCTGCGCTGTCCGGTCTCGCTGCGCTGGACGATTTCAGTGCGCCCGGCTTCCGGGCTGGCCATTTTGAGCGACCGGATGGCGATTTGTTCCACGCGCGTGTGCATCGCCCAGGTGCTGCTCTCCAGCTGTAACTGACCGAATTCCACCTCCAGACTGCGGGCGCGTTCCTGCTCGTATTCGAGTTCGCCGAACAGCTTGCGCGCCTGGTGCTGCGAGGTGACCAGTGCCACCGAGCCGGCGGCAAGAACGGCGAGCAGGGCGAGGCTGAGGCGTGTCACGCGGGTCGCTTTCCGGCGCGCAACGCCCGGACGGGCGAACGCGTCTGCGCCAGCATGAAACGCAATTCAGGCAGGCAGGAGCGCAACCGCGGGCGAATCATGGCAGCCGCTCCGCCACGCGCAGGATGGCACTGCGGGCGCGGGGATTACCACGCACTTCGGCCTCCGAGGGCCGCACCGGCTTGCCGATGAGTGCCAGCCGGGGCGGTCGCAATTGCGCGGCCCGCACCGGCAAACGTTCCGGCATGGCGCCGGGACGGGCCGCGTCGCGCATGAACCGCTTGACGATCCGGTCTTCGAGCGAGTGAAAGCTGATGACCGCCAGTCTGCCCCGGGGCAGCAGCAGCTCGATCGCCTGGGAAAGCACTAACGACAATTCCTCAAGCTCCTGATTGATGTGAATCCGTAAAGCCTGAAACGTCCGTGTCGCCGGATCCTGGCCTGGTTCACGCGTCCTGACGGCCGAACCCACGATATCGGCAAGTTGCCGGGTCCGGGTGACAGGCCCTCTTTGCCGAGCAGCAACAATCGCCTTTGCAATCTGTTTAGCAAACCGTTCTTCCCCATAGCCGCGTATCACCTCCCCGATTTCCTGCTCACCGGCGTCAGCCAACCAATCTGCTGCGCTCATTCCCCGCGTCCGGTCCATGCGCATATCGAGCGGCCCGTCGGAGCGGAAACTGAAACCCCGCTCCGGGTCATCCAGTTGCGGCGACGACATGCCCAGATCCAGCAGAATCCCGTTCACCCCTGCGCGCGCCGCGCCCGGCTCCACGCCAATTCCCCGCTCCGACAATGTCTGCGCCAGCGCGCCGAAATGGCCATGCACCAATGTCAGCCGCTCATCCTTGATCGATGCCCCGGCATCGATCGCATCCCTGTCACGGTCCTGCGCGAACAGCCGGCCCGAGGGACCGAGTCGTTCGAGAATCAGCCTCGCGTGTCCGCCCCGCCCGAACGTCGCGTCAACGTAAATCCCGTCCGGCAACAGCGCCAGCCCCTCGACGGCTTGCTGCAGGAGAACGGGGAGATGATCATGGGTAGTCAAAGCGGGCTGGTCACAGCGAGAAATTTTCAGTGCCGGGCGGCGGCGCCGACCCGACCGTGATGAGCGCGCCGGCCAGCTTTTCTTCCCAGGCTGCGCCATCCCAGATTTCAAAATGGCTGCCCTGGCCGACCAGCATCACGTCTTTCTGGAATTTGCCGAACTTGCGCAAGGCGGGCGAGACCAGGACACGCCCTTGCGCATCCAGTTCGATTTCCTCGGCAAAACCCACCAGCAGACGCTGCCACCAGCGGGCCTGTTCGTTGAAACTGGAAAGGGCCTGGATGCGCGAGCCGATCGGCTCCCAGGCGAGACGGGGGTAGAGCAACACACAGCCATCGGGGTGCGCAGTGAGCACTACCGCACCGCCCGACTGCAACGCATCGCGATGCCGGGTAGGCACGGCGAGCCGGCCCTTGGCGTCGAGACTGAGCTGCGTTGCCCCCTGGAACACGCGTCCTCCCTGATGGCGGTCGGGCTATTAACCCATATTTTCCCACCAAAAACTACTAATCCCCACTTTAGAGCAATTAGAACAGGGGGTCAAGGCCGGATCAGGGGATTTTTCTCGTAGGGACAGGGACTTAAGCGATATTTGTGATAAGGGCCAATCGCTACTGTATATTTTCTTTTAAAAGAAAGATATATCCGAGTAATCGCAGGTAAATTATTACTCGGAAATCGGTAAGTTAGAAAACACCAGGCCCTTATTCCATGCGGGTTTCCGAGGCATTTTCGTCGTCTTACTTGCCGACTCCTGAGTAATTGAAGGGCAGTTCCCGGAGCGATTCCGCGCTTGTACCATCGAGGTCACCCGTACGGACGAATGACGTGAAAGTTCTCCAAGGCGTCAAAGTTCTCGATCTGGACAATTTCATCACCGCGCCCTATGCGGCGATGCTGCTCGGGGACATGGGCGCCGACGTCGTCAAAATCGAAAAACCGGGATCCGGGGATCCGTTTCGCTCTTTCAAGGGCGGCCTGTACAGCGGGCAACCAGGGACACAACCGCAACAAGCGCAGCGTCACCCTGGATTTCACCAAGCCGGCAGGACGCGACGCGCTGGATATCCTGATCGCCGGGGCGGATGTGCTGGTGATCAACGTGCGTCCCGGAGTCGAAGAGAAAATCGGCTTGGATAGTGTCCGCTTGCAGAAACTCAATCCACGCCTTATCTATTGTTCGATTACCGGATTCGGCGCGACCGGTCCTTACGCGCAACCTCCTGCCTTTGATGGCGTGGGACAGACTCTGTCGGGATGGTTGTCTATGTTCCATCAGGGCAGCGATGCGCGCATAGCGGGGCCGGCGGTGTCCGATGCCTTCACCGGCATGTTCGCCTGCATCGGCCTGCTGGGGGCGCTGGTTGAACGCCAGCGCACCGGGCGAGGCCGCAAGGTGGAGGTCAGCATGCTGGAGGCGACCGTGGCGGCCGCCGAGCCGCTCGGCAACATGTCGGCCGGTCAGTCGCCGACGTTCTATTCGCGCGCCGCGGCGTCGCAGGCTTTCATCGTCACCTGCAGGGACGGCAAGCGCATCGGCTTGCACATGTCCTCGCCGGAGAAGTTCTGGGAAGGGCTGGCGCGCGCCATTGACCGCGCCGACCTCGTTGCGAAGTATCCCGGGCGCGCCGACCGTGTCCGGCACTATGACGAGCTCGCGCTGGAGCTCGCCCGCACCTTCATCCTGCGCAACCGGGACGAATGGCTGCCCCTGCTGGAGAGCAACGACGTTCCGTTCGCACCGGAACGGCGTCTCGACGAACTGCCGGATGACCCCCAGGTAAAACACCTGGAGATGCTGTATGAGATGGTCCATCCGACCCTGGGCGTCGTCACAGGCGCGCGCCGCCCGATCCGCTACGACGGTGACAATCGCAGCGATTTCTCCCCGCCGCCGGCACTGGGGGAACACACTCAGGAAGTGCTGCTCGAAGCCGGCCTGTCGATTGAATCGATTGCAAGCCTGCGCACTGCCGGCCTGATCTGAGTCTCACGCTCATGCGCATCAGCGCGCCAAGAAAGAACAATTTTCAGGCTTGCCGGCGAAACAGAAATACCATTGCCAGAATGGGTATGGCCGGATACATCGGCAATCCCGCCCCGCAACGGTAAAAAAGAGGAAAACTTGAATGGCTGATACGTGGCACAAGCTGAAGGAGTGGCCGGAGGTCTATCTTGAGAGGCTGACGGACGCCGGCGTGGCCCGCGTCGTCCTGAACCGCCCCGCCAAGCGCAACGCCCTGACCGAGGCGCTGGTTGCCTCCTTTCACGAGGCGCTCGAGATCATCCGCGCCGAACCCGGGCTGAAGGTGGTCATCACCAAGGGGGCGGGACCGTCCTGGAGCGCCGGGCTCGATCTGCGAGACCTGCGTGGTCTGGAGCAAAACGCCGCGCAACGCGACTGGGACCGCCCGACCGGTCACACGCGGCTCATCGAATCGTTCCGCGATTTCCCCCGCATCACCATTGCGCAGGTGCATGGCTATTGCCTGGGCGGCTCGATGGCATTCATGAATGTGCACGACCTGGTGTTCGCCGCCGAGGACGCGCAGATCGGCATGCCGGAGGTGCCGCGCGGCAGCTTCGGTCAGAACGCGACCAGCACCCTGTTCCGCCACGCCAATATTCCCATCAAGAAGGCTGCCTTCATCGCCCTGACCGCGCGCAACGTTTCAGGCGTCGAAGCCGATCGTCTGGGCCTGGTCTCGCTGTGCGCGCCGGCGAAAGACCTGGAGGCCACCACCAACGGAATCGCACGCGAAATTGCTTCCCGCCATCTGACGCCGCTGCAGCACCACAAGATCGCCGCCCACATGGGACGCGACCTCACGTTCATCGAAGCGGTCAAGCTCGACAATCTTCTCGGCGTGCGCCAGGCCGGTGGCATCGATGCCACGGGAAGCGTCGATGAGTGGCTGGAGTCCCAGAAGGGCGGGCCCAACCGCAATTACAAACGCCCGGACAAGACGTAGGAATTCCCGTTGCCGGGATTGCTTCAAGCCGGATCATCTGCAATATGCGGATGAAGCTGATATTCAACTACGTTACTCCAGACTGTACTTTGCCGTAACAATGGCGTTTCGCGGTCGCGTCCACGCGCTTGATTCATGCTTCATTTTCCACGCCCCGCTTCGATCAGCGCCATGATGTCCGCGGGAAATACCGGCGTCCGGGCAAGGTGCACGCCGAAAGGTTGCAGCGCGTCCTCGATGGCGGAAATCAGTGCCGGCGCGGTGGGAATCACACCCGCTTCGCCGACGCCCTTTATCCCGAGCGGATTCAGCTGCGTCGGGGACACCTGGTGGATGATCTCTATTCGCGGCATCTCGGTTGCTGTGACCAGCAGGTACTCTCCCAGATTGGTGGTCACCGGCTGGCCATGGTCATCGAAGCCCATCCATTCGAACAGCGCATTGCCGATGCCGTGCGCCACCCCGCCGGCGAGCTGGCCTGCGACGATCAGCGGATGGATGAGCTTGCCGCAATCGTGGGCCAGGACGAACCTGCAAATGCGCACCGCGCCGGTCTCGGCGTCCACTTCGACTTCGGCGACCGCGGTGCCGTTGGCATAGGTCATCTGGTCGATGACGACGTGCTCGGTTGCCTCCAGGCCCGGCGCCATGTTTCCCGGCAGGCGAAAGCCCGCCGTTCCGGCCACGGCCCGCGCCACCTCGCCCAGGCCAATCGATTTTTCCCGCACACCGGTGATATGAATCCGCTCGCCGTCTATTTCCAGATCCCGGGCCGACACTTCCAGCAGGTGCGCGGCGATCGCCAGCGCCTTGTCGCGGACTTTCACCGCGGCGACATGCGCCGAGGACCCGGCCATCACCGCCTGGCGGCTGTTGAATCCGCCTATGCCCATCGAGATCGCCGCGGTGTCGCCGGTCGTCACCGTCACATTGTCCATGTTGCCGCCCAGTTGCTCGGCGACGATCTGGGCCAGCATGGTGCGGGTGCTCTGTCCCATGGCCGCGGCGCCGGAGGCGACGTGAATCTTGCCCGACGTGCCTATTCTCACCGAAACCGTTTCGAACGGGCCCCGCCCCGTTCCCTCCACATAGTTGGCGACCCCGATGCCGATGTGCCGCCCTTCGGCGCGCGCCGCTTCCTGGCGCGCGGGAAACTCGTCCCAGCCGGCGCGCTCAAGCGCCGCCTGCTGGCAGCGCGGGTAGTCGCCGCTGTCGAGCACGATGGCAATGCCGCCGCGGGTCTTGAGCGGAACCGTGTGCGGCATCTGGTCGCCGGGAACCAGGTTGCGGCGGCGTACCTCGGCCCGGTCGAGCCGCAGTTCGCGCGCGACTCTGTCCAGCAGGCGCTCGATGACGAACGCGCCCTGCGGCTGGCCGGCGCCGCGCACCGGCGTGACCGGCACCTTGTTGGTCAGTGCCGCCTTGACGTTGATGCCGTACGCGGGCACCCGGTAGGGCAGCACCACGGCCGTGGCCGAAGCCTGGGGAATGTTCAGGCCGCGCGCGGTGTAGGCGCCGTGCTCATGAATCATCGCGCCACGCACGCCCAGAATGCGGGCGCCGGCATCGACCGCGATTTCCATCTCCCAGTACTCGTCCCGCTCCTGCGTGGTGGCGACGAAGTGTTCGCGCCGGTCCTCGATCCACTTCACCGGACTGCCGGTGAGCATCGCGGCGAGCGCGGTCACCACGTCCTCCGGATAAAAAACCAGCTTGGGCCCGAAGCCGCCGCCGACGTCGGGCGCGATCACCCGCACCCGGCTCTCGTCGCGCCCGAGCATCTGGACCAGCATGCGCAGCGCCGCGTGCGGGGTCTGGGTCGAGCTCCACAGGGTGAGCCGGTCATCCTGCCGCTGGTGCAGCGCCACCGCGCCGCGGCATTCGATCGAATGGCCGCCGCCGCGGTGCTGCCACAATGACTCCCGATAGACATGGGCTGCCCGGGCAAATGCGCTTTCAACATCGCCATAGCCCATGTCGAACTCGGCCACGAGGTTATGCGGCGCGTTGCGGTGCGCGCGCGCGGCGCCGGCGGCGAGCGCGGTGCGGCAATCGACCGCCGCCGGCAAGGGCTCGTAATCGACCTCGAGCAGTGCCGCGGCATCTTCCGCGAGATAGCGGTTGGCGGCGATCACGATCGCCACCGGTTCGCCGACGTGCACCACCTCGTCGATGGCAAGCGCCGGGCGGTCGACAGACTGGAGATAATCCGGCGAGGGCATGGCGACCGCCAGCCGCTCGCTGCGCAGGTGCGGGCGCAGGTCGGCAAAGGTGTAGATCGCGCGCACCCCCGGGCTTTCCAGCGCCGCCGCCTTGTCGATTGCGCGAATCGCGGCATGGGCATGCGGACTGCGCACGAACGCGGCCTCCAGCATGCCGGGCAGGCGGATGTCGTCGATGAAGCGTCCCTTGCCGCGCAGCAGGTCGGGATCTTCGAGCCGCTCGACGCTGCGCCCGACCACCCCGGCCGTCACCGCGGGCTCTCCCTGGCGGCGCGCAGGCGCCCGGCTGCGGCCAGCGCCGCATCGACGATGCCCTGGTAGCCGGTGCAGCGGCACAGATTGCCGGAGATGGCGATGCGCACCTCCTGCTCGGTCGGATCCGGATTGCGTTCCAGGAACTCCATCAAGGTCATCAGAATCCCGGGTGTGCAGAAGCCGCATTGCAGGCCGTGGTGGTCGCGAAACGCCTGCTGCAGCGGATGCAGCCGGTCCGGGCCGGGCGCGAGGCCTTCCACGGTCGTCACTTCGCGCTGGTTCGCCTGCACCGCGAGCATCAGGCAGGCGCGGGCGGATTGGCCGTCCAGGAGTATGGTGCAGGCGCCGCATACGCCATGCTCGCAGCCCAGGTGCGTGCCGGTCAGGCCCAGTTGCCGGCGCAAAAAATCCGCCAGGGTCAGGCGCACCTCGACCTCTTCTTCGTAGCGCACCCGATTCACGCTGAGCGCGATTTTCCGGGTCTCACCCACGGCTGCCCTTTATTTGAACCATTGTCCTCACCTCGTCCGTAACTGCGCGTCCGTAACTGCGCGTCCGTAACTGCGCGTCCGTAACTGCGCGTCCGTAACTGCGCGTCCGTAACTGCGCGTCCGTAACTGCGTTTTTCACTTTGCCGCGCCCGCCAGGCGCGCCTGCGCCTTTTCCAGCGCGCGCCGTGCCATCACCGTCGCCAGTTGCCGGCGATAGGCAGAGGGCGCGTGCACGTCCTCCATGGCCTCGATGTTGCGGCACACCTCGCACGCCTCGCGCAACAGCGCCGCGGACACGACCTCACCGAGCAGCGCCCGCTCGACCTCACGCAAGCGCAGCGGCGCCGGCGCGACGCCGCCGAGCGCCAGCGCGACACGGGAAATTCTTCCGCCTGCGTCCTGCTCCAGCAGCGCCGCCGCGGAGACAATGGCGAAGTCGCCGTGGCGGCGGGCGAACTCCACGAAAGCGTAACCATGTCCCTTCGCCCACAGCGGGAAACGCACGCTGGTCACGAGCTCCCCGGGTTCGATCGCAGGCGTCATATAGGCCAGCGGAAAATCAGCCATCGCAATCGCGCGCCCGCCTGCCGCGGCGGTAACGGTGACCGTGGCATCGAGCGCGGCGGCAACGGCGACCAGTTCCGCCGCGGGGTCAAGATGGCATAGCGATCCGCCCAGGGTGCCGCGGTTGCGCGTCTGCCGGTGTCCCACCTCCAGAATGGCTTCATGCATCAGGGGGCAGCGCTCGCGCACCAGCGCGGAGAACTCGATGTCGCTCTGGCGCGTCATCGCCCCGATGTCGATTGCACTCTCGCCATCGCCATCGCTCTTACCCTCACCCGTGGTCTCGCGAATGTATGCCAGCCCCTCGACCCGGCCAAGGTCGATCAGGTGATCCGGCAGCACCAGGCGCATGTTGAGCATCGGCATCAATGACTGGCCGCCGGCAAGCAGCTTGCTGTTCTCCAGACTCGCCAGCAGCCCGGTGACCTCGGGCACCGTCCGCGGGTCGTGATAGCCGAACGGCGGCGGCTTCATCCGGCCCGCCGCCGCTGTTCAGAGCGGGATGCTTCCGGCCGGGATTGGGCCCGCTTCAGTATTTCTCGCAGCGCGAGCGGCGTCACCGGCAGCCGGGTCACCGCGCTGGGCATGCCCAGCGCATCGTCTATCGCAGAGGCAATGGCCGCTCCCACCGCGTTGATGCCGCCTTCGCCCGCGCCCTTGACGCCGAGCGGATTGAGCGGGCTGGGCGCGTCCTCGGTAATCAGCACCTCGATATGCGGCACCTCGCGCGCGGTGGGCATCATGTAATCGGCAAAGGTGACCGACAGCGGCGAACCCTGCGCGTCATAGAGAAACTCCTCGAACAGCGCGCCACCCAGGCCTTGCGCCACGCCGCCCGCGATCTGGCCCTCGACCAGCAGCGGATTGATCGCGCGGCCCACGTCGCAGGCGGCGAGATAGCGCTCGACCCTGACCGCGCCGGTGTCGCGATCGACCTTGACCACGGCGATATGAACGCCGTAGGGATAGGTCATGTGCTCGGTGCGGAACGTGCCTTCCGCGGACAGGCCCGGCGCACGGGCCGCGATCTGTCCCAGGTCTGGCTGCGGGCCGCCGGGACTATCCCTGCTTATCACCCTGCCCTCGACAACGTCCAGATTTCCGGGCGGACAATCCGGGAAATCGGCAGCGGCGATGTCGAGAATCCGTGCTCGCAATTTCAGCGCGGCGATATGCGTCGCCGAACCGGTCATGACCGTCGTCCGGGATGCGTGCGATCCGTAGCCCTGTTCGATGCGATCGGTGCGGCCGTGAACGACGCGCACCCGCCGGTAATCCACGCCGAGCGCATCGGCCGCGATCTGCGCGAGCACCGTCTCGACGCCCTGGCCGATGGACGAGGCGCCGGTGATCACCTCGACCATGCCGTCCTCCGCGAGGGCGATCCGCACACTATCGAGCGGACCGAGGCCGCTCTTCTCGACGAACACCGCCATGCCCGCGCCGACCGCCTCCCCGGCCGCCCGGCGCTGCGCGAGCGCCGCCTGCAACGCCGGCCAGCCCACACGGGCGAGCGCCCGGTCGAGCAAGCCTGCATAGTCCCCGGAGTCGAGCACCAGTTCGGTATCGAGTACTTCCATTTTCCGAGTGAACGGCATCTCCGTTTTCGGAATCAGGTTGCGCCGCCGTACTTCGATCCGGTCGATGCCGATCTTTGCCGCGACCGCGTCGAGCAGACGTTCGCAAACGAAGGTCGCCTCATAACGGCCCGGCGCGCGGTAGGTCGCGGCCGGGGTCTTGTTGGTCAGCCGGTAGTGGCCGGTTGCGCGATAGGCGGGCACGCGATAGGGTCCGGGCAGCATCGCGGCCGTCATGTCCGCCACGCGCGCCCCGTGGGTGCGCACATAGGCGCCCTGGTCGTGAAAAAATTCGTCATCGATCGCCAGCAGGCGCCCCCCGGCATCGACCGCGGCACGAACGCGATGCCGCTGCTCGCGGGAGTGGTTGCAGGCCATGAGATTCTCGCGCCGGTCTTCGATCCATTTGACCGGCCGGCCAAGGCGCAGCGCCGCCGCGCACACCAGCACGTCCTCGGGGTAGATCTCGCCGCGCACGCCGAATCCGCCGCCGGTATGACCTTCAAACAAATTGATGGATGCGGGGCTTCGGCCCAGCATCCGCGCCAGCAAATCGCGGTTGGCATGCGGCCGTTTGGCGGCGCCGTGCAGTTCGAGCAGATCGCGGGCAGCATCATGGCGGGCGATCGCGCCGCGGGTTTCCAGCGGGACGCCGGAGTGGCGGCCGATCGAAAGATCGAGTTCGACCACGATGTGCGCGGCGCGGAACGCGGCCTCGACATCGCCGTACCCCTTGCGGATCACCGCCGGTTCGGTGCTGCGGCCCGGCTCGAATTCGGCCGGCGGATCGCTCGCCGCCAGCAGCACCGGCAATGCCTCGATCTCCGGCACGATCAGATCGGCGAGGTCCTCTGCGAGATAGGCATCCTCGGCAAACACCGCCGCGACCGGCTCGCCCACGTAACGCACGCGCTCCCTGGCGAGGATGGGCTGGCGGTAGGGCTCGAGTCCGGCGACACGCGTCGGCCGGTACTCGATGAGCGGAATGCCGGCCACGTCCCTGGATGTCCAGACGGCGACGCAGCCCGGGTGGGCCAGCGCCGCGCTTGCGTCGATCGAGATGATTTTCCCGTGGGCGTGGCTGGAGCGCACCACGCGCATGTGGAGCTGGCGGGGAAAGGCAATGCCCGCGGCATAGCGGCCCCTGCCGGTTACCAGGGGCAGGTCCTCGAGACGCGTCACCGAACGGCCGATGCACGAGCCGCCGGAGGCGGGCCGGAGTTCCGGTTGGTTCACTCGCCGGGCTCCGCTCGCGGCGCGCGCATCAAGGTTGCCGCGGCGCGCACCGCCTTGAGGATGTTCTGGTAGCCGGTACAGCGGCACAGATTGGACGACAGCACCTCCAGCAGGTCCTCGTCGCCGATGTCGGGCTCGCGCTCCAGGAGGGCAACCGCGAGCATGATGAAGCCCGGCGTGCAGAAGCCGCACTGCAATCCATGGTGCTCGATGAAGGCGCGTTGCATCGGATGCAGGTGCTCGCCGTCCGCCAGCCCCTCTATGGTCCGGATCGCCTTGCCCCCGGCCTGCACCGCGAACATCAGACAGGAACGCAGCGGCGCGCCATCGACGATCACGGTGCAGCTGCCGCACACGCCGTGCTCGCAACCGGAGTTCGTTCCGGTCAGCCCGCACTGATCGCGCAACACGTCGGCCAGCGTATGGCGCGACTCGACCTTGACAACGTAATTCCGCCGGTTGATCGAGAGCGTGATCTCGATCCTGTCGTTGAGAGTGAACGCCCTCTCGGTGTCGGCGGTAACTTCGATATCGCTCATGCGGCCGCCTGCTCCAGGGCGCGATACGCCAGGGCGCGCACCAGGTCGCGCTTGTACCCGGCGACCTCCGCGGATTGGTCGATCGGAGAGACTGCGCCGGCAGCGGCTTCGGCCGCGGCGCGGAAGCGCTCGTCCGACGGCGGCTGCCCCTCAAGCAGAGCCTCGGCCTCGGCAATGCGGCGCGGCCGCTCCTCCACGCCGCCAATGCCGATTCTGGCCCCGGCAATGCGGCCTCCCTCGATCCGGTACAGCGCAAGCGCCATCGCCATGGCGAAGTCTCCGGCGCGGCGGCTGAATTCATGAAAACCGAAGCGCGTAGCGGCGCTCAGCAGCGGCAGCCGCGCCTCGGCCAGCAACTCGTCCGCCTGCAGCGCGCTCATCATGATGCCCCGAAAAAAATCCTCTGCAGCAATCACGCGCTCGCCCCGCGCGCTCAGGGCCACCATCCGCGCGCCCAGGGTGGCCGCGACCAGACACCACTCCGAAGCCGGATCGGCATTGGCAAGACTGCCGCAAAAAGTGCCGCGGGTCCGGATCGGATAATGCGCAATCTGGCGCACCACCGCGGACAACAGCCGGCCCAGCGGACCGTCGGCCACCGGCCGGTGAAAAGCCGCGTGGCGCACGCAGGCGCCGATCGACAGTTCAGCGTTTGCCACCGCCAGGCGTTCGAGTCCCGCCACGCCGTTGATGTCCACCAGATGCGCAGGCTGGGCGAGCCTCAGCGCCATCGCCGCAACCAGGCTCTGGCCGCCGGCAAGAATACGGCCGTCCAGGGGAGCAACTTGAGCGAGGATTGCGAGCGCGTTCGCCAGGGTCTTCGGCGCGTGGTGGACGAATTTCGCGGGTTTCATCGGCCAATTACCTCTGCGACGGCATTTCTATTCCTTATCGGCCTGTCCAGAGATGTGACCCCGATTGTATGAACAATCTTTCTCGATTTACAACTGGGCTGCGGGCGAATCGCGGAAGGTGATCCGATTACATTTACTGGTGCGTTTTCCAGGAAGTATCTGCACTGCGACCCACTCTCCCGTAGGTATCGAAGGTATCGAAGGTTCCGGCTTCCGCCACGCGCGGAACAGTAACACGGGGACCCACCGATACATGATAGGACCAACGCGGACCAAAGCAAAAGCGCTGGCTCCTGGTATACATAACTAAAAACAACTATTAATATAACCTATGCCCTACCAAGTCTTACTGCGGCGCCAGGCTCAGAAAAAACTGCAAAGCCTGCCCCGAAAAGAGCGGTCCAGGCTGGCGGAGAAGATCAACCAGCTCGGCCACAACCCGGACGATCCGGCCCTTGATACCAAGCCGCTTTCCGGTGTGCCGCTGCATCGTTTGCGCGTAGGTGATTGGCGAATCATTTACGACCGCCTGGATGCAGTCCGGATTATTGCGATTGAAAAGATCAAACCCCGTGGAGACGCCTACAAATGAACGCTCCCTTGAACCTTCAAATCATCAAGTCCATTTCCGGCAAGCCCGAGTTCGTATTGATTCCGGTTGCCGTCTATAACGCGCTGCGCGAACAAATCGAAGATGAAGTAGCAGGACTCGAAGCAGCCGCGAAAAAAGACGGCGATTATGTCCCGTTCGCGCTGGACGATTACGTGGACAGTCCTGTTGCGCGTGCCCGTATCAAGGCGAACTTGACCCAGCGCGAGCTAGCCAAGCGCCTGGGCGTCACCCAGGCCTACATCAGCAAGATCGAACATCAGACAAAGGTCACGCCCAAGTTGTTAATGAGAGTCAAAGCGGCACTCAAGTAATCGAGAGACCTGGGCCTCAAGGTCGGCCAAGCCATGACACAGGAAAGCATCCGGGCTTTCAGCAACCAACCCAGCGGCTGCGAGCTCCTTACGATCGAAATCCTTGAGGTTCCAGGTCACGTCCATTCAACGTTGATTGACAGCACAAAATGGACGATCGTACAATGTTCAACGTTGTTAAACACCATGGAGCCCATGAATGGAAATCATCCTCCGCAAGTACGGCAACAGCACCGTGCTCGCTTTTCCGCCCGGGGTGCTCAGAGACCTGGGCCTCAAGGCCGGCCAGGCCATGACGATGAGCGCAATGCCCGACGGCAGCATCACACTGGTACCCAAGCGCAAGTACAGCCTGGACCAGTTGCTTGCGCAGTGTGACTCCAAGGCCCCGCCGCCCCGGGACATGGCCTTGTGGGAGCGCTCCCGCCCGGTTGGTCAAGAGGTTTGGTGATGGCCGTATTCGAGCGCGGCGACATTGTTCGCGTCAACCTCGAACCCGCAGTGGGTCACGAAATGCGCGGCGAATCGCGCCCGGCCCTGGTTCTTACCAGCAGTGCTTTCAACCGGCTTGGAGATGTGCTTGTTGCGCCGATCACCCAGGGCGGGGACTTCGCGCGTTTCGCCGGCTTCGCCGTATCGCTGATGGGCACCGGCTGCAAGACCCAAGGCGTGGCGCTGATGAACAAGATTCGAATGATGGATTTGAACGCGCGCAAGGCGAAAAAAATCGAACGCGCGCCGCGAGAAGTCATCGATGACGCCATCGCACGGCTGATGACATTGTTTGAGTGAACGGAAATCCGTGGAGCGGGCCACATCCGTGATGGCGTCCGACGGGGAAGATCCGGCGGGCGCCGCCGCGTTGAGCGGCTTTACGCGCGTACCGCTATCAGCTCGGTCGCGTCCCTGCTCTGGCGCGGCGCAAAGCCCAGGATCACCACGGCTTCGATGAGCGCAAGCCGGCCCTTGAGATGAATCCTCTCGCGCTTGCCGCTCATGAAGCGGCCGTCGGCGACGTCGGCCGTCGCGGCGCTTGCGATCAGCGTGCAGCCATGTTCCTTGCTGCGCGCTTCCAGGCGTGCGGCGACATTGACCGTATCGCCTACAATGGTAAGTTCCGAGGTCCGGCCCGGACCCATGCTGCAGACCATGACCTCGCCGGTATGTATGCCGGTACCGACCGCGAACGGCGGCAGATCCCGCCTGGGATAGCGGCGTTTGAGTTGCAGCGCATATTCGCGCGCGGTAGCCTGAAGTAACAGCCCTGCGCGTATGGCATTGCCGGCATGTTCGCTGCTGAGGTTGCGCTGCGATTCGAACGCCACCAGCAGTGCGTCGCCGATGATGCGCACCAGCATGCCGCCGTGTCGCCGCACGACTTTGCCGGCGTGCTCGTAGTAGCCTTGCAGCACTTCAGCCACATCCGAGGACGGCAGCATTTCCGACAGGCGGGAGAAGTTGCGTATGTCGGAGAACAGCACCGAAACCTCGCGAGATTCCTTGAACGGAGCCCGCACGCTCGATTCGCTCAGCACCGCGTCGAGTTCTTCCTCATTGCTTCTTGCCATGAGGTTCGGGGCAGTGCGGGGAACCGCCGCTATGCCGACGTGCTTTCGCGCAGAGAGCACCTCCAGCCGGCCGGCGATGGCCTGCAGCAGCGTGTCCGGGCGCACCGGCTTGAGCAGCATGCCGTCGGCGCCATGGCGCAGCGCGTTGTCCAGGCACTCGCGATCATCCATCGCAGTCAGCACCACGCAGGGAATGGTGCGGGTGCCGGCGTTGGCCCGCAACGCCGCCAGCATGCCGAAGCCGTCCAGCACCGGCATGCGCACATCGAGAAGGATCAGATCGGGTGCGTGCTCGATAGCTGCCTGCAGGCCTTGCAATCCGTCGGCAGCCGTGACGATCTCGTAGCCGGTGGCCTGCAACAGCGTCTTCAATCCGACGACGAGCATCTTGTCGTCATCGACCAGCAGAATCTTTGCCATTGCCTTTTCCCCCGACATGATCTTCCGGAACCTCGCTGCTCGCGTCCTGCGTTGCTCTTGTAACAGTGACCGGCGCCGGCATCTGTGACTTAGTTGCGCTTTGCCGAAATGACGGTGGAAGAGTGCGAAAAATTACCGGAAATGCCTGTGTTGTGCGTATCCCGCATCGGCGAATGAGCCTGCCGAAGCATGTCCAGCTACGAGACGTCGGCCGGCGCGATCGACCAATCCAAGACTGGCGGCTTGCCGATGGCGTCCAGTTTCGCACCCGGATCGCTCCCCGGCCCGGGCTCGAACCTGGGGCCAGGCGGCAGCCCCGTCCGATCGCCGGAAAAGCCCGCTCGACGCGCGCTCCCGGCCGCTATGGCCGTCCCTTGAAAATACGCGCGATCGTCGCCCATAGCACTTTCGTCATCAAGGCAAAACCGGCGATGGGCTTGGCCGGCGGCGGCAACGCTGCCGTCGAGTCGCTCGCCGCCGCCGGGGCGGCTTCGGCGGCCAGTTGCGCCCGCAGGGACTGTCCGAACTGCTCTATCAGTTGCGCGGTAAAGCTCTGGATCATGCCCGACCCGCGGCCGTATTGCGCGATCGAGCCCGAAAGCCTGACGTTGCTGTGGATCAGCACGCGCGTGCCGGCCTCGTCGGGTTGCAGCCGGAAGCCAATCTCCGAGTCGGTGCCGCCCCGGCCCTTGGGATCCGCGCCGCGCGCCTTGAACCGCGCGCTGCGCTTTTCATGATCGATCGATTCCAGTTGCGCCTGCCCCACCAGCGACAGCGCCACCGGGCCGAGCCGGACTGAGACTTTGCCCTTGTAGGTGTTCTCGTCCACCACCTCGGTCAATTCCGCTCCGGGAATGCAGCCGGCGACGCGTTTGATGTCAAGCAGCACCCGCCACGCCTCATCCGGCGGCAGCGGCACGATCAATTCGTTGTCAAATTCCATGAGTTTCCGGTTCAGGGAGGATGCCGGGCGCGGCCCCTTGTCTGCGCCCGGCGGGCGTGCGCTGCGAAGCAGGCTCACGCCTCCACGACGCGCCACTCGATAGTCTCGCCACCCCTGAAGATCAGGGCGCGTTCGTCCGGGCCTTCCACCCGGACCTCCTCGGGTGCGACCCAACTGGAGCGCTCCAGGGTGATGGTTTCCTCATTGGGCGGCAAGCCGTAATGCCTGGCGCCGTTGAGCGAGGCGAACGCCTCGAATCTGGCCAGCGCGCCGTCCTCGTCGAACACCCGGGCGTAGCTCTCGATCGCCACCGGAGAATTGAACAGGCCGGCCGCGCCGACCACGGCGAGTTTTCTCGCCACCGGGTGCGGCGCGGAGTCCGTGCCGAGGAAATAGCACGGCTCGCCGGAAGTGGCCGCCTTGCGCAACGCCTTGCGGTCGCTTTCCCTCTTGATCACCGGCATGCAGTACATGTAGGGACGCAGGCCCCCGCCCAGCCACATGGTTCGGTTCAACATCAAGTGGTAGGGCGTGATTGTGCCTCCCACCTGCGGCGCGGCGCTGCGCACATAGTCCGCGCCGATCTCGGAGGACAGGTGCTCCAGGATGATGCGCAGGCCCGGAAACGCCCGGGTCATGGGAATCAGGCGGCGCTCGATGAACACCGCCTCGCGATCGAACACATCCACCTCGGGATCGGCCTCCTCGCCGTGTATCAGCAGCCGCATGCCGATTTTCTGCATCCGCTCCAGCACCGGGTAGATCCGGGTGATATCGGTGACACCGGCGGCGGAGTTGGTGGTGGCATTCATCGGATAGAGCTTCACCCCGGTCCACACGCCTTCCTGGAAGCCGCGCTCCACTTCCTCAGGATCGGTGTGATCGGTCAGGTAGCAGGTCATGAGGGGCTGGAATGTCGAACCCGCGGGCAGCGCCGCCGTGAGCCGCGCGCGGTAGGCGCCGGCCTCCGCCACCGTCGTCACCGGCGGCAGCAGGTTCGGCATGATGATGGCCCGCCCGAAATGCCGGGCGGTGAACGGCAGCGACGCCTTGAGCATCGCGCCGTCGCGCACATGCAGGTGCCAGTCGTCGGGCTTCTTGATGGTGATGCGGGTGATGCGCTCGCTCATCGCCGTCAGCTCAGCCCGACCATGCCCGCCTCGTACGTATCGCGGGGCGGATGGCTCGCCATCGCGCCGGTCAGCTCGGCCACCGTCTTCAACCCCCTGGCGGCGCACCAGTTCTCCAGATCCTCGATGATCGCGATCATCCCGGTAGGATTGCGGAAGCTCAGGAATCCGATCTCGACCGCACTGGCGCCGGCAAGCAGGTATTCGACCACGTCCTCCGCCCGCATGATGCCGCCGCAGCCGATGATGGGTATCTTCACCGCCTTCGAGCATTCGTTGACCATGCGCATCACGATGGGCTTCACCGAGGGCCCGGAAACGCCGCCGTAGCCGTTGCCGATCGAGGAGCGGCGCGTATCGATGTCGATCTTCAGGCCGAGTATCGTGTTCGACACGGTGAGCGCATCGGCGCCGGCGCGTTCGGCGGCTTCGGCGACCAGCGTGATTTCCCCGGCATTGGGCGAAAGCTTGGCCCAGAGCGGTTTGGCGGTGACCGCGCGGCACTGCTTCACCACCTTGTAGGTGTGCTCTTCATTCAGCGCGAAATTGCCGCCGCCGGGATTGCGCGTCGGGCAGGAAATATTGAGTTCGATGGCATCGACCCCGGGAACGCTCACGTCCCGCGCCATCTCCGCGAAGTCCTCGATGGTCTCCGCGGTGATGCTGCATACCAACGGCGGCGTGTAGCGCCTGTATTCGCCCAGTTGCACCTCGAGGAAGTATCGCAGGCCCTTGGTCGGCAAGCCGATCGAATTGATCATGCCGCCGGCGAGTTCGGATACGCGCGGTGGCGGATTGCCGGGCCGGAAGTTCCGCGACACGGTCTTGGTCACCAGCGCGCCCAGCCGGTTCAGGTCGATGACGTTTGCGAACTCCGCCGAGAACGTGCCGGAGGCGGGCATGACCGGATTGGGCAGCGTGACGCCGCCGATCCTGACCGAAAGATCTACCACCCCAGGCACTCCTGCAGATCGAACACCGGGCCCTCGACACAGACGCGCCGCATTTCCAGCCTGCCGCCGGCTTCGAAGGTGCGCACGCAGATGTAGCAGGGGCCGAGCCCGCAGGCCATGATCTGCTCCATCGCCATCTGGCCCGGGATGCCATGCTCCCTGCCAAGGCGTTTCATCAGTTGCATCAGGCGGTTCGATCCGCAGGTGAAAAACGCATCGGCCTGGCTCCCGGCAATCAGGCGCCTCAGTATGGCTTCGACGTTCTCCACCGCGCTCGAGCCGTCGCTATCGAGCACCTTGATCACGCTGCCGACGGACCCGAACAGGTCGGCTGCCATGGCCAATTCCTCGCTGCGCGCACTCAGGATGGCGGTGACGCGCACGCCGCGCTCGCCGGCCAGCTGCGAGATCGGCGCCATGGTGGCGAGCCCGACGCCGCGTCCCAGGACCACCACGTTCTTCCAGCCCGGCTCCAGGGTGAAACCGATTCCCAGGGGCCCGAGCATGTTGAGCGTGTCCCCGGGCCGGAGCGCGGCCAGACCGCGGGTGCCCCGGCCGACGACCTTGTACAGAAACTCCAGCCGCGCGCTGGCGCGCTCTACTCTGTAGACGCTCTGCGGCCGGCGAAACCAGACCTCGCCCGCGTCGGGCGAAGGGCACAGCAAATGAAAAAACTGACCCGGCATGGCGGCCAGCGCTTTGGGCGAGGCCTGGACGACCAGGTGTTTGTATTCATTGTTGACCCAGTCGTGGGCGAGCACCGGGCACAGCGTCTCCTCGGCCGGGCATTGGGGAGGCGAATGAGCGGCGCCGCTCCTGCCGATTTCCACGGCGCTGGTCGCGTAGGCATGACTTGTCATTTGATTCTCGGATGTGGCGACAGATTGGCGCGCTTGATCTGAGGCATTAAAACGCAGCACAATCCCAAAAACAAGATGTATGGATTTATTTGAACAAGGAAAACATGAGCGCAACTGATTTCGGCACACCCGATGTGATCGTCGTCGGCGCCGGCAACGCCGCCGCCTGCGCGGCGCTCGCGGCGCGGGAAAACGGCGCCTCGGTCATCATGCTGGAGGCGGCGCCGCGCGAGGAAAGCGGCGGCAACAGCCGCTATACCGCGGGCCTGATGCGCTACGCATTCCACAATGTCGATGAATTGGCGCAGGTCATCACCGGCATCACCGAGGATGAGAAGCGCGACGTCGATTTCGGCACCTACACCCGGGAAGCGTTTTTCGACGACATGGGCCGCATCACCCAGTTCCGCACCGATCCGGACCTGTGCGAACTGCTGGTGACCCGGAGCCTGGAAACCATGATCTGGATGGGCGGGAAGGGCATCAGATTTCAGCCGAGCTACGGCCGCCAGGCCTTCAAGGTCAACGGCAGGTTCAAGTTCTGGGGCGGCGCGCCGACCGAAGCCTGGGGCGGCGGACCAGGCCTGGTCGATCTGGAGCACCAGGCCTGTGCGCGCGAAGGGATCGGGATCTTCTATGAAACGCCGGCCGTGTCGCTCATCACCGACGAGGACGCGCGTGTCTGCGGCGTGCGCGCCAGACACCACGGCAAAAGCGTCGAGATCCGCTCCCGGGCGGTGGTGCTCGCCTGCGGCGGATTCGAATCGAACGCCGAGATGCGGGCACGTTACCTCGGCCCGAATTGGGATCTCGCCAAGGTGCGCGGCACCCGCTTCAATACCGGCCAGGGAATCACGATGGCGCTCGCGGCCGGCGCCCTGCCCCATGGCCACTGGTCGGGCAGCCACTCGGTGGCCTGGGACCAGAACGCGCCGCCCTTCGGCGATCTTGCCGTCGGCGACGGGTTCCAGAAACACAGCTACCCCCTGGGCATCATGGTCAACGCCCGCGGCGAGCGATTTGTCGACGAGGGCGCCGATTTCCGCAACTTCACCTATGCGAGGTACGGGGCTGTGATCCAGGCGCAGCCCAACATGTTTGCCTGGCAGATCTTCGACGGGAAGGTGCTGCACCTGCTGCGCGACGAATACCGCATCAAGCAGGTCACCCGGGCCAGGGCCGACAGCCTGGAAGAACTGGCGGGCAAGCTGGAGGGCGTCGACGCCCTCGCCTGCCTGCGAGAAATCAAGGCCTACAACGCCGCGGTGCGCAGCGACATCGCGTTCAACCCGGCGATCAAGGACGGGCGCGGCACCGTGGGACTGAAGCCGGACAAGAGCAACTGGGCCAATGCCATCGATACGCCGCCCTTCGAAGCCTACGCCGTCACCTGCGGCGTGACATTCACCTTCGGCGGCCTCAAGATCACCCAAGCGGGCGAGGTCGAGGACACCACCGGCAAGCCGATTCCCGGGCTGTTCGCGGCAGGCGAACTGGTGGGCGGGCTGTTCTATCACAATTATCCGGGGGGCACCGGTCTCACCTCGGGCGCCGTGTTCGGCAGGATTGCCGGTAACGGCGCCGCCGCCTGTGTGAAGCGCTAGCCCACCGGCCGCGTTCCTCCACGAACCGAATTGCTCACATCCTTCTGCCGCCCGGCAGATCGCTAGTGGAGGTGTTTCTTCCCTCCGGAGCGGGTGGTCCGGCCCTGGATGCGGCCCGGCTCGAGCGCGGGCGCGCCACTTTCGGCCCAACGACGCACGAACAGCTGATCGACCAGTGCCACCACCTCGCCGACTTCCGCCTCGGAAAATTGCCGCGACAGGAGCAGCGCGACGTCCTCGGACATGCGCCGGCGCTGCATTTCCTGAATGGACTCGGCACTGGGACCGACAAATACCCAGCCATGCTCGTCCTGGCCGTCCTCCTGGTAGTAACTCACCTCGATCGCGGTGGCTTCATCCGCATAGGGTGACAGCGCGACGAAAGCCGCTTCCAGCGAATTCTGGAAATTGCGGCCGACCCAGCCGGTCCAGCAGATGTCCAGGGCGCGCCGGCGGCGGTCGAGCACGATGCCAGGCTCGTCCTCGTGCGCGCTGCGCGCCTCGCCCAGACTTTCCACATCGACGTAGTCGAGCCAGGGGCGCAGGGCCTGCTCTATATCGGCGCTGGACGCGCCGTTCTTCAACGGTATGGTGCCGTGCACGTGTACTTCGGTATGCATGAATTCTCCTGAATGCTGGAAATCCGGTTTCAGACTCGTTCGATCACCAGCGCAATGCCCTGCCCGACGCCGATGCACATGGTGCACAGCGCATATCGTCCCTTGATTGCCTGCAACTGATAAATCGCTGTCATCACCAGCCGCGCGCCCGATGCGCCGAGCGGGTGACCGATCGCAATGGCGCCGCCGTTGGGATTCACGTGCGGCGCGTCGTCCGCCAGACCGAGGTCGCGTGTCACCGCGAGTCCCTGTGCGGCAAACGCCTCGTTCAATTCGATGACGTCCATCTGGCCGATGCCGAGGCCGGCCTTCTCCAGCACTTTTTTGCTGGCAGGCGCGGGGCCGAATCCCATGATGCGCGGCGCCACGCCGGCGGTGCTCATCGCGAGGATGCGCGCCTTTGGCGTGAGGCGGTGTTTCGCCGCCGCCGCCTCCGACGCGAGCAGCAACGCCGCGGCGCCGTCGTTCACGCCCGAGGCGTTGCCCGCCGTCACGGTGCCGCCTTCCCTGACCACGCCCTTCAATTTCGCCAGCCCCTCCATCGTCGTCTCGGGACGCGGGTGCTCGTCGGTGTCGATGATTTTCGGATCGCCTTTTTTCTGCGCAATCTTCACCGCTGCGATTTCCGCTCCGAAAAATCCGGACGCATGCGCTGCCGCCCAGCGCTGCTGGCTGCGCCATGCAAAACCGTCCTGGGCGAGCCGGTCAACCCCGAATTCCCCGGCGACGTTCTCGGCGGTTTCGGGCATCGAATCGATGCCGTACTTCGCCTTCATCAGGGGGTTGATGAAGCGCCAGCCGATGGTCGTATCCTCGATCCTGGCGCTGCGAGAGTAGGCCGATTCGGCTTTCGGCATCACGAAAGGCGCGCGCGACATGCTCTCCACGCCGCCTGCGATCATCAGCGCCGTTTCACCGCTCCTGATCGCCCGCGCCGCCGTGCCCGTGGCATCCAGACTCGAGCCGCACAGCCGGTTGACCGTCGCCCCCGGCACCGAATCGGGCATGCCGGCCAGCAGCAGCGCCATCCGCGCCACGTTGCGATTGTCCTCTCCGGCCTGGTTGACGCAGCCATAGAGCACGTCGTCCAGCGCACCCCAGTCCACCCCCGCGTTGCGCTCCATGAGGGCGCGCAGGGGCAACGCGGCGAGATCGTCGGTGCGGATTCCGGAAAGCGCGCCGCCGTAGCGTCCAAAAGGGGTGCGGACCGCATCGCAGATAAAGACTTCGCTCATGACGGGCGGGCATCCTTCGGTAAATTGACAGTGTTCCAGAGGATACTCCAGAATCCACAGGCGGTACGCGTGGGCGAACGCCTCTTTTCCGGGCGCAACGACGGCCATCGCGCTGCCGGCCGCCGTTTACCCCGATGCCGGGGCGGCGCCACCCGAAGATAA
>Ga0209726_10001882_pt1 | contig 32314 bp, 29 predicted proteins | sample Subgrocontami54m_FD_187453 | JGI IMG/M metagenome (GOLD analysis project Ga0209726, IMG submission 187453) | Subsurface groundwater microbial communities from S. Glens Falls, New York, USA - GMW46 contaminated, 5.4 m (SPAdes) (version 3) | ecosystem: Environmental > Aquatic > Deep subsurface >... | reverse complement strand
TCGAACATGATCGGCAGGAACGGCAGCTCCTCGGCCACGAAATCGCTGATCGCCCGAATCGACTGAAGCTGATCCTGGGGCGCCATGCTGGCGTAGTAGGCATTCACGAGGCGCAGGGCCCGCGGGTCTTCATAGCCGGCGCGGTTCGCGCCGGCCCAGCGGTTATCCGGCCCGCTCGGGTCCTTCAGCCGGCCGAGTACGGAATCCGCGTAGTTCGCGGTCGTCTCCCAGCCCGGGTAGCTCGCGCGGTACTCGTTGTTGCGGGTGAAGGCGGGCGGGATGGACACCTCCTCGACCTCGAGCCCGAGCCGCCGCCAGTAGTCGGCGATGGCGGACAGCTCCGCCTCGGACCCGGGCGTGCTCCAGAGCGAGGTGGAGAAGCGGCGGCCATCGGTCGCGTTGCGCAGCGACCCGTCCTGGCCGGCTGTCCACCCCGCATCGCGGAGGAGGGCGCGCGCCTGGTCGGGGTTGTACGAGATGCCGCGCAGGCCGTCGCGGGTGCCCGCGAAGTTGCGGTCATCCGGAGGCAGAATCGAGTACGCGGCGAACTCCCCGTGGCCATCCTGCAGTCCGGCCGAGATCGCCTCGCGATCGAGCGCCTGGTAGAGGGCGCGCCGGACGCGCGGGTCCATATTGGCCGGCTCCTTCTGCAGCGACGGTCGATACTGCGGGATCGCCATGCGGACGTAGCCCGCGATGAGATGGACCGTGCCCTGGCTGGCGCTGTCCCAACGCTCCTTGAGTTGGAAACCCATCTCCGAGCGAAGCGCGAGGTCCATGAACATGTCGACGGAGCCCGCCAGCAGGTTCGCGAGGAGCGCGTTGTCGTTGCCGAAGGTGCGGATGCGGATGACGTCCAGCTTCGGGCGGCCCAGGAAGTACCCGTCGTACGCCTCGAGCGTCACGCCCTCCCCGGGATCGAATGAGCTGACGCGAAACGGACCGAGGTTGACGTACGCCGACGTGAAGTAGGGCTGGTTGATGAACTCGTCAACGTTCGGGCTCGCCGTGAAGCGATCGTACGACTCCTGAAGCAGGTGCTGGGGATAGGGCCAGAACAGGCGGATGCCCAGCGAGTCGGCGAGATAGTAGGGTCCCTTGAATGTGATCGCGTAGGTGTAATCGTCGATTGCCGCGACCGAGTCCACCTGCTTCAGCGCGTCCCGGTTCACGAAGGGCAGACCCGGATCCATGTTGAGCTGCTGGGAGAAGACCAGGTCTCGGGCCGTGAACGGCGCACCGTCCTGCCAGGTCACTCCCTTGCGGATCGGATACACCACGTTCATTCGGCCATCGGGTAGTAGGCTCATCGTGCCGTCGTCGAAAGAAGGCACCCGCTCCGCGAGCCGGGCGACGGGTACGTGGCTATTCGCGTCCGCGGTAATCAGGCCCTGGGAGTGGATCTCGTTGGCGGACATCCAACCGCCAGCGGTCGTCGTCGTACCACCCAGCGCGAACGCCTGCACGGTGCTCGTGATGCCGATCGTGAGCGACTTGGTTTGCCGTGGCGCTGAACCGGGTGGGGAATCCGCTCCCTGGCGAGTCGAGGGCGGTGTGACGGGCGCACAGGCCGAAACAATCATGGTGAGACCAGCCGCGAGGGCAAACAGTTGAGTGATGGGGCGGGTCATACGTGCGCTTGCCCGACGGACAGCCGCGCCGTACGCTCCCAGCTCTTCATCGGGCGGCCTTCGGCGAGGTTGCGCATCTCGCGCCGCCAGAGGTTGCGCACCATGAGCACCGTGACGTCCTCACGCCCGAAGTGCCACTGCGAGTCGTCCGGGATCGATCCCTGCCCGACCTGCGACACGTAATCCTGGATGTTGAACAGCCGGTCGGGGTTCTTGTGCCGATCCGCGATGTCTTCGATGCGGAGCTCGCCCCGCAGCACGGTCTCCGCGACCTCCGTGTACGGAGGCAGCTTGGCGAGCTCCTCCGCGCGGGCCTTGCGCCGCGCGATGTAATCGGCGCGTTTCTCCAGCGGCATGTGGGTGTAATTCAGGCCGAACGAGAGCGTGTGCGTATCGTCGACGGGCACCCGCCAGGCGATCGCCTCGCGCCAGGCGTCGCGGCCCAGCTCCGGCGCGGTGCGGGTCGCGTAGTTGGCGTTCGGCATTAGGAAGTGGGTCTGAGACTCCGCCCAGTGCGTCGCGCCCTCGGGCAGCCGCGAAAATTGGGTGTAGCCGTACTCGGTCTCCTCGCAGCGCACGGTCGGATTGCCAACCCGACCGGAGGCGATGTACGACTCGCGGTGGACCCACGCGCCGTGGAATGGGTCGTTCTCGAGGGAGTTGAAGACGTTCATCCTCCAGGGGGTGCCGTAGGTGTACGCCTCGCGCACGCCGTCCGAGTCGTCCTCAAACTCCGGCAGGTGCGGCAACGGCGGTGCCTCGCCCTCTCCGAAGTAGACGAAGATCAGGCCAAGGTACTCGTGCGTCGGATACGCGCGAATCTTGATTCGTTGACAGAACGGCTCGGGCTCGGCGGGTTGCTCGGTGCACTGGCCGTCGGGGCCGTATTTCCAGCCGTGGTAGAAGCAGCGGATCTCATCGCCCTCGACCCATCCAGTGGAAAGCTGCGTGCCCCGGTGGGCGCAGCGGAAGGCGACCGCATGGGGCTGACCGCTCTCGCCTCGATAGAGCGTGAAATCCTCGCTGGCGAAGCGGCGGGGGAGTGCGCGGCCGACCGGAAGATCCTCCGCGCGGAAGATCGGCTGCCAGAAGCGGCGGATGAGGCGGCCCGCCAGGGTGCCGGGCCCGGTGTGATACACGTCCATCCACTCTTCGGGCGTCTGGGTTTGGCCGTTGCCGTTGGATTGCGCCACTCGTGACCTCCCGCTACCCTCACGATCATTGCTCGCAATATACGCCCGATCCTGTTCGCTCGACTTAAGCCGTTGCGATTCGCTGCCGGCGTGGCGACCCTCGACGTATGATCGAGCGGCATCGCGCGCCAGATTGGCGACGGATGCGAGGCAGTCGATCAAAACCCGGAGGAGCGGCGCGTGGTGCTTCCCCCAATCGCGGCGACCACCGTTGGCAGCTTTCCTCGCCCGAGCTGGCTCGCGACTCGCGAGGGTAACGACACGGTATTCAGTCTGGCTGGCGAGATGCTGGCTGAGGCGCAAGACGATGCAACTGCGCTCGTAATTGGCGAGCAGGAGGCGGTTGGGCTCGATCTGGTCACGGATGGCGAGCAGCGCCGGACGACGTTCATTAACCACGTTCTCGCTGGCTTCGATGGAATCGACCTCGAGCGGCGCGCCCTGAGGGACATTCGCCGCCGACCGGGACGGCAGCGATTGGTTCCGACGGTCGTCGGCAAGGTCCAGTGGCGGGGACCAATCCTCGACGACGACGTTCGCTTTGCGCGGGCCCAGGCTCAGGGGCTGCTCAAGATGGCCGTGCCGGGGCCGCTGACCGTCGTGGACACCACGGTCGACGAAACCTATGGTGACGAAGCCGCGCTCGCCATGGACTTCGCAGCGGCGCTGAACCTCGAGCTGCGCGAGCTGCAAGCCGCTGGTTGCGACGTCATCCAGATCGACGAGCCGGCGATGACCCGCTACCACGAGAAGGTCGACGCTTTCGGCGCCGTGGCGCTCGATCGCTGTCTGGACGGGATCACCGTCCCGACGATCGTTCACCTCTGCTATGGGTATCCGGGGACCGGCGATCCGCAGTACGAATTCACGTACCCCGAGTTGCTTGCGGCGCTGATGAAGACCCGCATCGGCGGCTTCTCGGTCGAGTTTGCGCGCAGCAATTTCGATCCTGCCTTGCTCGAGGCGTGTCGCGGGCGCCTCGTCATGTTCGGCTGCGTCGATCCCAGCGATACGCCGCCCGAGCCCCTCGAGCTCGTCGTGGATCGGATCCGCGGCGCATTGCGCCACGTAGCCCCTGAGCACCTCCTCATTGCGCCGGATTGCGGCCTGGTCACGATCAGCCGCGAGTTGGCGCGCCAGAAGACCGCGCTCCTCGTCGCCGCCGCGGCGGAGGTTCGCCGCTCACTTTGATGCCCGCTCCCTCTCTGGGAAAGGGCGAGGCTGAGGGTGAGGCGTGAGCTGCACGCCGCCCAGTCGAGACACTGCTTGACGGCGCTCGGGCCCCTTCGCCAAACTGGCGGCATCTGCCAACCGGCGTGGGGAGGGCGGCATGCGAACCGAGTTGGCGAAGCTTCCAATTGGCCTGCTCGCGGTCCTGACTGTGGCGTGCAGCGCCGCCCCAACGCAGCGGCAGTCGGCTGACGTCTCGCCGAATCCGCCGCGGGCCGAACGAACGCTCATGGCCGCCATCCGCACGGAGCCGTTCAGCGTTGCGCCGCGCGAGCTCGAAGGCGGCGGCGTGGGGCTTGATTTCACGATTCGGGCGTTCAACGCTGGGCTGGAGCTCGTCGACGATAAGGGCGGTGTCTCGCCGTACCTTGCGGAGGCGCTGCCTCAGCTCAATACCGACTCGTGGCGCGTCTTCCCCGACGGACGCATGGAGACGCGGTACATCCTCAAGCCCAATCTGACCTGGCACCACGGCACCGCGTTCTCCGCCGATGACTTCATTGGTGGACTCGCTCAACGCGGTGCTGGACTCGGACGAACGAGCACGGCAGATGGCCGCCGCCGCCCCGGCCCCGTTTCCACCGGATCGACGGGACTGGTGGCGTGGAACCTGCCCGCCTGGGAGCTCACGGACTAACCGGCTGCTTTCTTGGTTAGAGATTCCAGGTCTCATAGAAGCCGCGCTCGCGGGATTCGAGCCGCGGCACGGCGTCCCCGAACCCGAGCCGCTGGAAATGCTCGCTGTTCAGGTGGGCCTCGTAGCTCGCCTGGTCGCGGTATTGCTCGTAGAAAAAGAAGACGCGCGGGTTCTCGGGATCCCGGTGGGGCTGGTACATGATGATGCCCGGCTCAGCGCGCGACGGCGCCACGAGCTGTCGGACCGCGGCGTCCACCGCGCCTTCCTCGCCGGGCTTCGCTGTCCATTTCGCCGTTACGACGTATGCCATCGGGGAATCTCCTCAAACGCTGATGAGCCGCCCCGTGACTTTATCCGCGGACGGATGCGCCACGCGTGCGAAGGGACATCGCGCGACACTTTCATGCTCAGCCAGCCGGATCGTCCGATTCCGATCGTCTCTTGACAATACCGCGCTCCCGGGTGTTTTACTTCGCAAGCGGGCCGAGCCTGAAACGTGATCGGTTGGTCCAGCACCCCCCGCACCCAACAAGGATGTTCGATCGACCGCCAGCTTGGGCGGTGCAAGGAGCAAACCGGTGGAGTTCGGACTGTTTTCGGAATCGGGGCATCGCCGCGTGGCGGACGCCGCGCAGGCGTATGACGAGGATCTGGCGGAGATTGTCCTTGCCGATCGCCTTGGCATGCGGGAAGCCTGGATCGCGGAGCCGAACCACGTCCGCCCGAGCACCGTCACGAACGCGCACATGCTCATGTGCAAAGCAGCCGCACTGACGAAGCAGATCAAGTTTGGCACCGGCATCCGCCAGCTCCCACTTCACCATCCGATCGACATCGTCCAGGAAGCCAACATGTGCGACCAGGTCACCCACGGCCGCTACATGTTCGGCTACGGCGGAACCCACCTCGTCTCGCATGAGCAGCTCGACATTCGGGGCGTCGATGTCGGGCGTGAGGAAACCCGGGCCATGGTGTATGAGTCGATTGACCTCATCATGAAGTGTTGGAGCTCGTCCGAGCCGTTCGACTTCGCTGGCCGTTACTGGCACGGGACGAAGATCCACGTGTTGCCGCGCCCCTACCAGCAGCCGCACCCGCCGATCGCGGCCGCCTGCTCCGGCACCGCGGAGACCCTCGAGATCGCGGCGCGCAACGGGTTCATGCCACTGCTCGGCCGCGGCAACGACACCGCGGAAGAGATCCGCAATATGGGAGACGCGTACGTCCGGGCCGCGGAGGCCGCCGGCCGAGAGCCCACGCGCCAGGGGTTCCGGGTCACGCACGTCGTCTACGTCGCTGATTCGGAGAAGCAGGCTCGCGACGACACTCGGGAAGGCCTAACCCGGCTCCTCGTCGAGCGCGACCCCGTCTATTTGAGGAAGCACCTCAAGCCCGGCCAGACCGTACAGGATCTGACGTTCGATTACATGGCCGATACGGGCTTCTTCTGGGTCGGCACCCCGGAAACGGTGTACCGGCAGATCAGTGATTACTTCGAGGAGAGCGGCGGCTTCGGCGTGCTGCTGCTCTTCGCAAGCATCCCCCTTGCTACGCCGCGCAAGGTCGCCCGCTCGACCCGGCTCTTCATGGAGCAGGTCGCGCCCCGCCTCGCCACCCGCGACCCCGACCGCGCGCCAGCCGGAGCCGCGAGGCGCTGACCCTCTTAGCGCGCGGCGGGCTCCGCCGAAAGGTGGAAGAAGTCGATGGCGTTGCCGCAGACCATGCGGTAGCGCTCGTCGTCGGGAACGCCGGCGAAGCTGTCGTCGACGACCTCGAGGGAGTTCGGCCAGTCTGATTCCTGGTGGGGGAAGTCCGTCGCCCAGATGACGCGGTCGACGCCCAGGTGGTGGCGTAGCTCGATCCCGATCTTGTCGTGCTGGAAGCCCCAGAAGCAGTGCTCGCGGATGTAGTCGCTTGGCTTGCGGTCGAGTGGCTTCACATCCAGCAAGCGCTGCGCCCAGGTGATGTGCCGGTCGTACCGGACGTCGGCCATCTCGAGGAAAAAGGGGATCCAGCCAATCTGGTTCTCGGCGAAGTCGATGCGCAGATTCGGGAAGCGGTCGAACACGCCACCGAAGATCAGTTGAACCGCATTTACCGCGCCGAGGCGGCAGAACTTCTCGTTCGTGAGCTGTTCGACGATGCCGGCGCCACGATTCGAGCCGAGCTCCTGCGGCTCCCGCGCGTACTTGAAGAGCGGGCCCTTCTCAACCGAGCGATCGAACTCGACGTGCACCGTCACCGCGAGGCCCGAATCAAGGGCCGCGGCCCAGAAGCGATCGTCGTCGGGCGTGGGGTAGACCTTGCCGCTCGGGAACGCGAGGAGCGCGATGGCCTTGAGCCCTTGCTGGGCGCAGTGCTCGAGCTCAGCGATGGCGTCATCCACGCCGGTGCGCGGAATGACGCCGACGCCGATGAGGCGGTCCGGGTCGGCGGAGCAATAGTCTTCGGCAAGAAAATCGTTGTACGCGCGCACGACGGCCTTGTAGGCCGTGGGGTCGGCGATGTTCCGCCAGAGGCGGGGGCCGGCCTGCTGGGCGGGGAACAGCACCTCGGCGTCGATGCCGTCCTGGTCCTGCTCGCGGATGCGCTGCGCGCCGGGGCCGGTGCCGGGGGTTCCCTCGTAATGCTGGCCGAATGGCATCCACTCGTCGCGACCCTTGCCACCGTAGATGTCGGAGGCGTTCTGGCGCAGGGGCTGGCCCTCGATCATCCAGGCGTCGGCGCCGTCCGAAACGCGGACGATACGCGGCGCGCGGGCCCGGTGCTGCTCGGGCACCCGGTCGATCCAGTACTTGGAATCGATCTCCAGATGGGAGTCTCCCGAGATGTACCGATAGACGCGGCTCATGGCTCACCCCCCGCTCGTGTGCTTCACCGTGTCTTCCACCATGAAGCCGGTGCCCGGCGAAACGGCGGCGTGGGGCGCGGGACCATCCGTGCCAGCGACCGTATCCTGAGCGTGCTGCGGCCAAGTATACCGCGGCCCCCCGCCGCGACCGGGACAGTTGGCCGGTCCCAATGGATGGGCTGAAGACCCTCGGTCAGGCTAAACTGATGCAGAATCGCAGCTCGGGAGGACAAGCTGACCGCACGGAAAACCGGCACGCTCATCGGCCTCTTCCTCGCCCTGATCGGCATCGCGGCCGCGACCGTTTTCACCGTGGCGACGAGCGCGGCGAGCCAGTCTGGCCCCACCCTTCGCGTGAAGGCGGGGCTCGGGCAGGGCGTCGTATCGGTGAACCAATACCCGGGGGATCCGGCCTTTCCGGAGGGCAACACGGTTCGCGTCGCCGAAGGTACGACCGTCGTCTGGAGCCTTGGCTCGGACGAGGCGCACACGGTGACCTTCCGCGCGGGAGAGCCGTGGCCACCGGTCTTCATGCCGCAGCCTGAGGACCCGACCCGGCCGCCCATGATGAACCCGCGACTCGTGAACCCGACGGTGCCGAACGGCCCGTGGGACGGCACCAGCTTCGTGCACATGGAGCTCCAATCGCCCGGTCAGGAGCTTCGCCTGACGTTTGGGCGCCAGGGTAACTTCCGCTACTCGTGCTTATTTCATGAAGAGATGGATGCGTACGTCGAGGTCGTCGCGCCCGGTGCCGCGGGCATCACAACCCAGGCCGCGGTCGACGAATTTGCCGCGACCCACCTCGCCCGCGACCATGCCCGGGACGCGGCCCAGATCATGGCTTCGCGGGGGCGGGCGAATCGGTTGGATGGCCCTGACGGTACCAACGTCTGGTTTGTCCGCTCAGGGACGAATGAGCGCCGCGGCCACCTGGACATCAACGCCTTTCTCCCAGATACGCTTACGGTCCTTCAGGGCGATACGGTGGTCTGGTACGTCGACCACGTCCAGCCGCACACCGTGACGTTTCACCCGACGGAGGGCGGCCGACTCCCGTTTGTCGCGATTCAGCTTCCCGATGGCGAGCTTCTGCCGGCGCCCGCGCCGGGACAGGCACCGCCCCCGGAGGTCATGGCGGCGTTTGCGGATCCGACCACCGCGCCCCGTTTCGTCATGGTTGGTGGCCTCCTGACGCGTCCGAGCCCGGTTCACGACGGTCGCAATGGCTACAGCTCGGGCCTCTTTGGCGAGCATCCGCTCGTCACCTACCCGATGGAGAAGACCTGGGCGCTCACATTTGGCGCACCGGGCGTGTACCAGTACGACTGTGAGATTCACGAGGCGACGGGCATGAAGGGCACGGTCACGGTGGTCGCGCGCTAGGTTAGGGGTTGGGGACTAGGGGTTGGGGTTTGGAGCCCGCGAGCGTGGCCACCAACCCCCAAACCGCCAAATCGGTGAACCGAGCGGTGAGCGGGCATTCCCGTCCTACTCGGGATGCGTCTGCAGCCAGTCGATCCACTCGCCGATGCCGCGATCGATGTTGTACTGAGGCTCCCAGCCGACGTCCTGCTTGATTCGGCTGATGTCCATCCCGACGTAGGTGTGGCCGCGCGGCGGCGTTCCCGGTAGGAGGTCGATCTGGGCATTGGGGTAGACGCCCTTGACGGCCTCCGCCAGCTCACCGTAACTGACGGCGCGGCCGCCGCTGATGTTGTAGGCGTGGCTCGGGAGGTTGCGCGCCATCGTAAGCATCTGAATCGCCCGGGCGCAGTCCTTGATGTAGAGCGGGTCGTCCTGATCCTCGGCGTACGGCGGGCCGCCAGGGATCCCGTCCCACGTGGCGGGCGTGCCGTTCATGCCCGCGCGAATCATGCGCGCGTTGGTCCGGTTCTCCCGACTGTAGAGCGGTCCGTAGACGTTGCCGATCCGAAGAAAGACGACATCGATTCCGGTTTCGGACGCGTAGTAGTTGCCCAGGATCTCCTCGGCCTTCTTGAAGGCCTCCGTCTCGCTGCGCGACGTCATCGGCAGGGGCAGCGATTCGTCATATGGACCGGCTGGCACGCTGCCATAAACGGAGAGTGAGCTAGCGTGCGAGATGCGCGGCACGTCGCCCAGCCGTGCCGCCTCGAGCAGATGGAGGAAGCCGTCCATCTTGACGCGATAGTCCTCGCCCGGTGGCAACGTGCCCCGGCGGGGCACGAAGAGGTCCGCGATGGCCGTCGGCTTGTGTTTCCGAATGACGTCCATGATGAGGTAAGGGCTGTTCATGTCGACGGGCTCGATGAAGACGCGCTTACCCAGCTCGTCCTGCAGGAAGTCCGGCAACCGGCTGGACCGATAGCGCGTGAGCACGACGCTCTCGCCCGCGTCGAGAAATGCCCGGGCAGAATGCAGCCCAATGAAGCCAAGGCCGCCGGTGATGAGGATCATTCATGCCTCCGACCAGTGAGTCATCGAGGAATGTACCCGTAGACCGGGCGGACCTGCATGCGGTCCAAACAAAAAGGGGGGATGGGCATTGAGCCCATCCCCATCCGTTGGGACTGAACCGTGCGCTATGCGGCGCTAGCCGTCAATCCGTTCGTCGAGTGCGCCGGCTCGAGCGCCAGCCGCAGGACGTCGGCGACGTCGCTCACGAGGTGCACCTGGAGCTCCTGGCGCACCTCCTCCGGCACGTCGTCCAGGTCGGGCTCGTTGCGCTGGGGGAGGATGACCTCCTTCAGGCCCGCCCGGTGGGCGGCGAGCAGCTTCTGCTTCACGCCCCCGATCGGGAGCACCTTGCCTTGCAGCGTAACCTCGCCGGTCATGCCGATCTCCGCCCGCAGTGGCCGCCCGAGCAGCAGGCTCGCGAGCGCCGTGACCATCGTGATGCCGGCGGACGGACCGTCCTTCGGCACCGCGCCGGCGGGCACGTGCAGGTGATAGTGCCGATCCGTGAACCCGGCGGGGTCGATTCCGAGGGCCGCGTGCCGCGAGCGGATGTAGGAGAGCGCGATCTGTGCTGACTCCTTCATCACGTCGCCAAGCTGGCCGGTGAGGGTCAGCCCCGCGGCCCCTGGCATAGAGGTCGCCTCGATGAAGAGGACATCACCCCCGACGCCCGTCACCGCGAGGCCCGTCGCCACGCCCGGTGTATCCGTGCGCTCGGCCACCTCCGAATGGAAGCGGTCGCGGCCCAGATGGGTCCGAACTTCGCTCGGCCCGATCGTGACCGGCGGCGTGACTTCGTCCGCTTCGATCTTGGTCGCTACTTTGCGGAGCACCTTCCCGATCTGACGCTCAAGACCCCGCACGCCCGCTTCCCGGGTGTGGCCTTCGATGACGTTGAGAAGCGCCGCATCGGTCATGGTCGCCTCGTCCGGGTTCAGGCCGTTGCGATCGAGCTGGCGCCGCAGCAGATGGTCCCGGGCGATGGCGAGCTTCTCCTGCGTTGTGTAGCCGTCGAGCTGCACGATCTCCATGCGGTCGAGCAGCGGGCCTGGGATCGTCTCGACGACGTTCGCCGTCGGGATGAACAGCACGTCCGAGAGGTCGAGATCGACCTCCAGATAGTGGTCCCGGAAGGTGTGGTTCTGCGCCGGGTCGAGCACCTCGAGGAGCGCTGAGGACGGGTCGCCCCGCCAGTCGCTCCCGACCTTGTCGATCTCGTCCAGCATGATCACCGGGTTCATCGTACCTGCCTCTTTCAAGGCGCGGACGATGCGGCCCGGGATCGCGCCGACGTAGGTGCGGCGGTGGCCGCGGATCTCTGCCTCGTCGTGCACGCCGCCGAGCGACACGCGCGTGAACTTACGGCCCAACGCGCGGGCAACCGACTCGCCGAGCGAGGTCTTGCCGACGCCGGGCGGGCCCACGAGGGTGATGATCGCACCCGCGCCGCGGCTGCTCACGGCCTGAAGGTTGCGTTCCTCGCGCCGCTTCCTAACCGCGAGGTACTCGATGATGCGGGACTTCACATCGTCGAGCCCGGTATGGTCGCTATCCAGGATCCGTCGCGCCTCGACCACGTCGAACTGGTCCTCGGACTTCGTGCCCCAGGGGATCTCGATCATCCAATCGAGGAAGTTCCGGATCCAGCCGTGCTCGGGGTTCTGCTCGCTGGTCCGCTCCAGGCGGCCCAGCTCACGCTCGACCTCCTTGCGGACGTCGTCCGGGAACGGGATGTCCGCGATCTTCGTCCGATATTCCGAGACGACATCGCCGTCACCGTCGCCGAGCTCCTTCTTGATCGCCTCGAGCTGCTGGCGGAGGTAGTACTCCCGCTGACGCTGCTCGAGATCCTCGTTGACCTCGGCGCGAATCTTGTCCTTGACGGATGCCTCGGCCAGGATGTCCTTGGTCCAGGCGATCAGCTTCTCGAGTCGGGCCTCAACCGATTGCTCTTCGAGCACCTCTACCTGCTGACGCAGGGTGAGGTCAGGCGAGTAGCCGGCGAGGTCAGCGAGCTGACCCGGATGCTCGATGCCGCGTAGCCGGCGCATGAGGCCGGACATGCCGCGGATCTCGAGCAGGTTTTCCAGGATTGCGCGGTACTCCCGGCCTTGAGCGCGGGCGTGCGGCGAGAGCTCGGCGAGATCTGGATCAGGCGCCGTATCGACGTTGATCCAGAGCGCGCCGGCGCGCTCGACTGCCGCCCCGTTGAGGACGCCGCGGTACAGGCCGCGGAGGACCGATGCCTCGCGACCGTCCGGCAGCCGGCCCGCCTCGTCGATATGAGCGACCGTGCCCATGCGCGCAAAGTGGCCATCAACGCGGGGAACGAGGAGGACCAAGCCGTCCGATTCCTCGGCCGCGATGACCGCCGCCCAGGCTTCGTCGCTATCGATGGTGACCGGTACTGCCATGTGCGGCAGGATCACCCGGTCGTCGAGGGCCAGGAGAGGGAGTAACTGTTTTTCAGACATGTGCTTTCCTAAAAAATCGGAGTCGAAGACTGCTGACGGTAGGAATCCGACCCGCGCGAGTGTCCCCTCTCCCTCTGGGAGAGGGGTAGGGTGAGGGCGTGCCCGTCACACCATCTCCTACGGTTGACCATTGAATCTTTGAGCGTTCAACCACATTGGAATGATACCGGATCGCTGTTGAGAATTCAACTAAATCGGCTATGATAGGTCGGAAAGCCGCGTGAGGGAGCCATGGACGACCGGCACTGGGACAACGACGATCAGGCCCACTGTTTTCGGGCCTTTCTCCTCGCCACGCACCTGCTGCTCGATCGGTTAGACCGCGAGTTGCAGCGCAACGCCGAGATGCCCCTGGCGTACTTTCAGATCCTGGCATGCCTCGCCCAGGCGCCGGAGCACGCGCTCCGCATGAGCGACCTGGCCGCCAATCTGCACGCCTCGAAGAGCCGGCTCTCCCACGCCGCCACCCGCCTCGAAGAGCGGGGCTGGGTGCAGCGGCTCTCCTGCCCCGAAGACAAGCGCGGATCCCTCGCCGTGCTCACCGACCACGGTGCCCGGGCGCTCGAGGCTGCATCACCCGGCCTCGCCCAGTGCATGCGGGAGCACCTCTTCGATCAGCTCACCGCGGCCCAGCTCAAGCAGCTCCGCTCCCTCAGCGAGCACATCGCGGGCCATCTCTGTGGCGCCGCGGAACCCGGACCCGCCGACTGAGCAACCTCGCTACCACCTTACCTCTGACCGTCGCTCTGTACCTACCGCCCGCCCCGGGCTGGCGTCACGGCTGGAGCGCGGGCCCTTCGACCCGTGGGAGGTAGATTCCGAACACGATGTTGTCGACTTCTGCGGCTTGGAAGTTTCGTGCGTTGTACCGGGCTTGCTCGCTCAAGTCGCGGAGAATGTCATACGCGAGAACCATATCGGCGTCCGCATTTGTCGCATCGAGCATTCGCGACCGCTCACCATGGTTCTGGGGGTGAAGATTGTGCACGGCAAGTTTCGCTTCGATGAGGTGCAAGGCGCTGTAGAAAACGATCGTTACGGCCCAATCAAGATTAGCCTGATTCCCGTTTCCAGACCTAGCCGGAAGAGCGACGAGGCGAGATCCCGGTTTACCTGAGCTTGTGCGAGATGTGTTGCTTGATCTGGCACAGCTAGGAACGGGAGTAGATCATTTCGAAGTGGGGCAGAGCCGCCTCTTGGATCTTGCCGGGTGGCACGACGTGAAGATTAATCAGTGGAGCTGAGGGATCTGCACGTCGCATGTCGTGGATCACGCGGAATAGCGCCTCAACCTCGCCCATGTCATCACGGTCTATGAATGCCCAGTAAGTGATCTCGTGATCATCGGCGATGTACCCGATCTGCTGTACCGATGGGCGGGCGCTCAGAAGTCCAGCGGCCTTCACCGCGGTCGCCGCAAAGGAGAGAGGCACGTGGGGCTGCCCTTGGCCTTGATGAGGGTAATTGGCGATTGCCACTCCGCAGCTCCTTGCGGGTTAATACAAATGACACAACTGACACAACACGGCGCAACGTGTCAATCGACGTCCATGGATCGTACTCCATTATCGTCCACAGTGTTACCAGGTAATTGCAGACGCGGACGTGGTATGAATGCTCACAGCCAGTGTGCTCGGCAATTCCTGGCACGAAGGAGAGCGCCCCCAGGGGATTCTAGTCCACCGGGCGTTCTTGCTGTTTTAGCGAAGCTAATCAGATGGGGCGGAACTTCGGCAGGGAGATCTCGTCCGTCACGTCATCGAAGAAGACGCGGACGGGTAGGCCCACGGTGACGTCTTCCACTGGCACGCCGACGACGTTGCTCAGGAGCCGCACCTTGCCGTCCGTGCCATCGATCAAGATGTTCGCCACGACATACGGAAGGTCATCGGTAAAGGCGGTCGTCTCGTGGTGGACCACGACGAGCGAGACGACGGTTCCCGTCTCCGGCAGCTTCACCCACGCGTAGTCCCACGAATAACATATGGGGCAGATCCCCTGGGGCGGCCAGCGCAGGACACCACAGGAGCATCGCTGCGCCCGTAGCTCGTGGGCTTTGCAGCCATCCCAGAACCCCTTGGTGTCGAGATCCGGCACCGGAATTGGCTTCTTGTAAGGCTCCGCCATCACGCCCTCCTCAGCAGGATGGCGCTGCCGCCACCCTCACCGCACACCAGCCCGATCTCTGGGTTGCGCACCTGGCGGCAGGTGGCGCGATCAAACGTATGGGCGCCCTGACAGAGATCATCGCGGACGCCCTCCGGTCGGAGCTGTTGGACTGCCTCGAGGACGTGATTCAGGCCGTGGATGTGCGCCTCGGAGAGCAGCCCGCCGTGGGTGTTAACGGGCACTTCGCCGTCGAGCGCGTTCTTGCCGGCGCTCACCCATCCGCCGACCTCACCTTTCTTGACCAGGCCAAAGTCCTCGATATGCGTCAGGCACATATAAGTGAACGGGTCGTAAAGCTCTGCAAAGCTGACGTCTTTCGCGGTCACGCCGGCGCCCGCGTACAGGTGAGGGGCGATTCGAGCGCCGTTCGTCTCCCACAGCTCCTCCTGGGAGGCGGCATCGCCGAACCCGCCAACGCCGGCCATGATCGAGATCGGCGCGTGGGGCAGGTCGCGGGCGTGCTCGATGGAGGTGACCACGATGGCGACGGCGCCGTCGTTCTGCTGGCAGCAATCGAAGAGGCGGAACGGGTAGATGATCCAGCGCGAATTCTGGTGGTCCTCGATGGTCATCGGAGCGCGCATAATCGCCTTCTCGTTGAGCGCGGCGTGCCGCCGCTGAGTGACGGCCAGGTGGGCGAAATCGAGCGTCGTGGTGCCGAAGCGGGCCATGTGCGCTGTGGCGCACTGGCCGAAGTTGGCGGCCGGGTGGCGGGAGCCGAAGGGCACGCTGAACTGATCCTCGCCGACGATCTCTCGCGGCGGCCGCTCGCGACCGCGATTCGAGAAGGAGTTCACCGCCCGATACACGAGCACGTTCTTGCAGATCCCTGCGTGGATGGCCATCACGGCCGTCAGCACCGCCGAGCCGGTCCAGCTTCCCCCGGCGTCTGCCATGACCTGAAAGTTGCACTCTTTGAGCTTTAGGGTCTTCGCGAGGACCCGTGGATGCATCGTGTTCATGTGCTCGTGAAAGTAGGACACGACCCCGTCGATGTCCTGAACCTCGAGTCCAGCATCACGGACCGCGGCGATGCTGGCCTGGATCGCGAGGTCGCCCACCGACGTGTCAGAGCTCCGACTGAAGCGCGTATGACCGATCCCGACAATCGCCGTCCGGTCCTTGATGGGCTGCTCTGGCATACATCGCCCCCCGTTTCCGCAAACGCGCGGCCTCATTGTATTGGGAATAAACCAGGGGCGCGGAGTATGATCGGCTTTCGTCGGGGGGCCGTCATCCTCGCGAGCTTCGTCTTCACGGACGGGTCGGGCGCGAGTGTGTGGGAGTACGTATGAGTGGAGTGGACCAGCCGCTTGTGATCGCCCAGTCCGGCTATCACGTCGGCCACATGCGATCGTGGCGCCCAGCCGAGGAACAGGGCTTCGTCAAGGAAGAGGGCCTCGAGCGCTACGTGTACGAGCCGGGCGGCCTCATTCCCGCGAAGTTCGAGGCCGATGCGCTCGCCTTGCAGATGTGGGAGCGCGGCGTCGACATCGTGACCGCCGTCAACGTGTGGTCCGCGATCATGCTGCGCTCCCGCGGCGAAGACATCTATATCGTGGGCGGCTGGCGCACGCTGCTGGCACCGAAGCTCATCGGCGCGAAAGGTATCACGGGCCCCGAGCAGCTCAAGGGCGCAAAGAGCATCGTCCGCGATACCGCCGGCATGGGCTTCATCGGCATTCAGACCGCGCTGCGCCACTTTGGCGTTGCGCCCGAGGAAGTCGAGTGGATCAAGAACCCGATGGCTGGCTACGGCAGCGACGCGGGGATGCTGGACATGCTGCGCGCGGGCGAGGTGCAGTTCCTCTCGCTTGGCGGCGAGCAGGCCGATGCGTTGCTAAGCGAGGGGTTCCCGCTCGTGCTCGATCTCGAAGACTACTATCGCAAGCGCGGCGCCTGGCCGGCCGGGCGGGTCATCGTCGCAACGAAGCGGACGATCGAGGTGCGGGGCGCGGAGCTGCGGGCCTTTCTGCGGGCGAACCTGCGGGGCGCCTGGTTTGGCACCGATCCCCGGAATCATCGCTTCATGTATGAGCTGGAGACGCGCCTGCGCGCCACCACGTTCAACGACGACGAGCGGCGGCTCCGCATGCTGAAGACGCTAGAGCCGCCGCCGGACCGCCAGTCGCGCCGCTATTCGGACCCGACGATTATGGACGGCCTGGTTTCGCGACCTGGCCTCGCGGGCATCATCGAGAGCATGGTGACGTTCGGTCAGCTCGAAGCGCCGATCGCCGTGGATGATGTCTTGAAGGATCAGGCGGCGGTCGACGCCTGCCAGAACCTGCTCGAGCGCGGCCTCATCGACCGCGGGGAGCTCGAGAAGTGGCGCCAGGCAAAGGGATACAGCGGGCGGTAGCGGGCTAGGCGACCGCTGCGGCGCGCACCTCGTGGGCCTGGAGGGCGGGGAGGACCTCGGCAGCGAAACGCCGGATTTGCTCCATGAACATGGCGTGCGGCATGGCGCCGCGATTCATGCTGACGAGGACCGTGTTGGAGCCCAGGTGGTCGGCGGACGCGATGATCCGCTCCCGGACCTCGTCGGCTGTGCCCCAGGGCTCGCGCTCGACCTGGCGGGCGATGTCATCCAGCGTCAGGTCCTTGTGGTCGTCGCGAATTCCTACCGCCGCCCGCCGGTTCTCCGGTCGCAAATAGTAGCTCATCCTCAGGGACTCGTGGCGGCACGCCGGCATCGAGGTCCATCCCTCGATCTTGCCAGCCGCGCTCGTGCGCGACGGGCAGCACCGCCATACGTTCTCGGGGATCGCGACCAAGGGCGGGTACCAGCAGGAGCGCAACTTCACGACCGCCGAGATCGGATCAGCGGAAAACCGCTGGACCGGCGACAATCGCGCCCGTTGGTCGAACGCCGAATACGATCGCCTTTACGAGAGCTTCCTCACCACCCTGGACCGCGCCGAGCACACCCGCCAGTTCGTCGCCATGCAGCGGCTGATCAGCGAAGAGATCCCCGCGTACTTCACGTACCATGCCGTCGCCGTGACGGCTCATTCCGCCGCACTGCGCGGCCCCAAGGCCCTGCCTCAGGGAACAGGAACCTTCAGCAAAGGCTCCTACGAAAACCTGCACGAATGGGACTGGCAATAACGGCTAGTCCACGCCGATGACCGCGGCGGGGAGCTCGACGCCCTTCCAGGTCGCCATCGTCGCCTCGATCTTGTCCGCGTCGCGGCTGTAGCCACCCTCGCTCGGGCGGTAAGAGTAACCGCGCATCGGGGCTCCGACCCATTCTTGCTCCTCGTGCGGGATCGCGGGGTACTCGAGGCCGGTGTTCGCGGCAGGATCGCGGAAGACGTTGAGCGTCGGCTCGCCGCCCTCTTTCAGGATGTCGAGCTGCTGGGTCAGCATCTGCCGGAACAGGATGATCCCGCGGTCGGACTCGCCGAGCTTCTCGAGATCCCGCTGGGCGATCTCGCCCTGGGTTGCCCAGCACATGTAGTCCTGGTTGAAGAGCCGATTCAGGTCGGCGTACTGACCCTGCTCATTCTTGAGCTCGACGAAGCGGGAGGGCACGACCTCTTGCCCCGGTGCCTCGGCTCCCGGCGCGGCGCGCCAGATGTAAAGCGAGAAGTGGTTGGTCGTGGTGTCGTCGGCGGGAACGCGCCACTGCATGAACGCGTTGTGCCAGAGGATGTTCGGGAAGAGGATCGAGTGGCCGACCGCCCAACGGGGGTGGTCGTCGCCGCGGTCGTCGGTCGTACGGCGCTTGATGATCCCGTGCTTGTACGGCTCGAAGCCGATCTTCACGTGCGTGCGCGCGCGTCGGAAATCCGGCTCCTCGCCGTTCAGGATCTGGCGGAAGTAGCGCCCCGCGTAGTCGTGCAGGTGCTCGGTGTGGATCGAGTCGAGCGAGTTCTCCTGCGCCTGCAGCCAGTTGCACGGCAGCTCGGTATAGGCGATGTCCCGAACGCAGTTCTCCCAGACGAGCGGTCCCCAGTTCGGGAGGAGCGGCGCCGGCGCTGGCCCCATGTACGCGAAGATCAGGCCGGCTTGCTCCTGGACCGGATAGGCGTTGAGACCGCACTTGTCACGGAACCTGGCCTCCGAGTGGAGCGTGTCCTCGAACGGCTGCTCGAGGACACGGCCCGTCTCGTCGAACTTCCAGCCGTGGTACTGGCAGCGGATGCCGTTCTGCTCCACGATCCCGTACGCGAGGCTCGCTCGGCGGTGGCTGCACTGCCGCTCCAGCAGGCCGAGCGTGCCCGAGCGGTCGCGATACAGCACGAGCTCCTCGCCGAGGGCCTTCACTTCTTTGGTGCGGTAGATGCTGCGATCCAGCTCGTCGACCGCGCAGATGGGGTGCCAGTAGTGGCGCAGCAGCTCGCCCATCGGTGTGCCCGGACCGACCTGCGTCAGCCGGGCGTTCTCTTCTTTGGTCAGCACGGGCGTCTCCTCATGGTGCCGAGTGATGTTGGCGGCATATTAGCGCAGCTAGCCCAATCGCGCGATTGCTCCCGTGCCGGCGTGCCAGTACCATTGCCAGCGCGAGCCAGTCGGACAACACGTCGCGATTCCTGGGTCGCGGAACCGCTGGGGGAAAAAGAGATGACGAGCTTGCTGACTCCGCAAATCGAGGAGCTGCTGCGCGAGCCCGAATACCGCGTCGAAGGTCCGCAGAAGGTCACGGGGAGGGCGCATTACTCGGCCGACCTGCAGCTTCCGGGCACGCTCTGGGCAAAGTTTGTCCTGAGCCCGTTCGCCCACGCGCGGATCCTCAACGTAGACAAACCGGCGGCGCTCAAGGTTCCCGGCGTCCACACGATCCTCACCGGTCAGGACATCGGCCTGCACCGCTTCGGCCGTTTCCTCTACGACTGGCCCGTGCTGGCGTACGACCAGGTCCTGTACATCGGGGAGCGCGTCGCTGCCGTCGCCGCGGAGACGCGCGAGGCCGCGGAGGAAGCCGTCCGCCTGATCGACGTGGAGTACGAGGAACTGCCGGCCGTTCTTGACGCTGAGGAAGCCCTCAGGGAGGGCGCGCCGATCCTTCATCCCGACTCCGACGGCTATTTCTACGTCGCTGGCAACCGCCCGCCGCGGCCGCATCCGAACCTGCAGGGGTACCTCGAGGCACACAAAGGCGAGGGCGACATCGAGCGCGTCTTTGCGGGCGCGTATCGCGTCTTCGAAGACGTGTACATCGGCCCGCGGCAGCACCAGGGCTACATCGAACCCCACGCCTGCGTCGCCTGGCAGGAGCGCGACGGCACAATGCGCGTGCGCTCCACGAACAAGGCGCCGTTCTCCCTCCGCCAGCAGCTCTCGATCGCGTCCGGCGTGGATGAGAGCACAATCGTCGTCGACTCTTCCTTCATCGGCGGCGATTTCGGCGGCAAGGGGCACTCCATCGACGAATTCCCCTGCTTCTTCCTGGCGCGAGCGACGGGCCGGCCGATCAAGTCGGTGATGAGCTATGCCGATGAGCTGACGACGACGAGCCCCCGGCATCCGGCGCGGATCTACCTCCGGACCGCGGTCGATCGCGAGGGCCGGCTGCTCGCCCACCAGCAGCGCGCCTACTTCAACGGCGGTGCCTACGGCGGCGCGAAGCCGATGCCCGGCCCGAACATCGCCGCTGCGTTTGCGCCCTTCGAGGCATACAACGTCCCGCACACGGACCTGAAGACCTACACCGTGTACACGAACACCACCCCCTCCGGGCACATGCGTGCGCCGGGATCGACGATCGCCGATCTCGCCGGCGAGGGCCACATCGACAACATCGCCCGCGAGTTGGGGATCGACCCGATAGAGTTCCGCATCATGAACGTGACCCGTGCCGGCGACACGAGCACGACCGGCCACCCGGTGCATCACTCCCGCGCCGCCGAGCTGCTGGAGACCCTCCGCCGCGAGACGAAGTGGGACGAGACCAAGCTGCCGCCGAACCATGGCCGCGGCGTCGTGATCCGCCACCATGGGATCGGTCAGGGCAAAACGAACATCCAGCTCAAGCTGCTCGCGGACGGGAAGGTCGAGGCGCTCTACGGCACGCCGGACCAGGGCAGCGGCTCGGCGACCGTCGTGCGGCGGGTCGCCGCGGCGATCCTCTCCGTAGAGCCGGAGCGCATCGTGGTGCGGTATGGCAACACGGACGAGGCCCCGTGGGACGCGGGCGCCGGCTCGAGTCGGGTGACCCACATCGTCGGCCAGGCCACGATAGGCGCCGCCACGAGCCTCAAGCAGCAGCTCGAGGATCTGGCCGCGGAGGTCATGGGCTGGCCGGCCGGGCAGGTCACCCTCGAAGCCGGCCGTTTCGCCGTGAAGGGCGGGGAGTCCGCCTCGTTCGATGAAGTCGCGGCCCGCATCGTGCGCGGCTCGGACGTTACGGCCAGCGGCGCGTTCGACAGCGCGGTCGGGCGGGAGGAGCGACCCGACGGCGTGTGCCACTACGGCTACGTCATCGAAGTCAACGTCGACCCCGCCACCGGCGCGGTCAAGGTCGTCGAGGCGACGCTCGCGGTCGACCCGGGCACCGTGATCAACCCGATTGCCTATCAGGGGCAGCTCGACGGGGGCTTCGTCTACGGGTTCGGTAACGGCATCATGGAAGAGATGGACGTCGAGGACGGGAAGATTACGACGGCGAGCCTCGGCGAGTACAAGCTCCCAACCCAGATGGACATCCCGCCGCTCCGCACGATCATGCTCACGCCCGAGGACGGACCGGGCCCGTTCGGCGCGAAGTCGATCGGCGAGACCAACAACAGCGCCGTTGCCGCGGCGATCGCCAACGCCGTGCACGACGCGGTTGGCGCGCGGGTCAAGGAGCTGCCGGTCACCGCGGAACGGGTTTTCCGGGCGCTTGCCGAGAAAGCCGCGTCGGGGACGCCAAACCGGTAACCGGTTGTGGGCTCGCCAGGTCCAGGACTTCGCCGAGACCCTGGGTCAACAGGGTGAAGATCTGGCGAGCCCGCTCGCGCATCGTTTCGTCAGTCGTGTGCCGGGCCCAATCCATTCCTGCACCGAAGAGGGTCCAGCCTAACGTGCTGGCCAGGGTATCGAGCGCGGGGCAGGGCGACCCATCGCGGACCGGCAGCTCGCCAAGCCAGCTCCGGAGGAAGTCCGCCAGCTCCCGCTGCATGCGCGACTCCACCGTGGGCTGCACGTCGCGCTCGGCCGGTCGACATGCGGGAAGGAAGCGCGCCATTGCGTCGAGCACGGTTTCGATGAGGAGCTGGAGGTTCTCCGGCGTGAACCGGGCTCCGACCAGCCCCTGGCTCGACAGCGCGTCCTGAATCCACGCTCGAACAACGTGATCGAGCAAAGCGTACTTGTCTTCGAAGTGCGCATAGAACGTGGCCCGATTGACGGTCGCGCGCGAGGCGATTTCCCGGACGCTCATCTCGTGGAAGCTCTTTTCGGCGTGCAGCTCGCGGAACGCGTCCACGATGAGGCGCCGGGTTCGCGTGACCCGTGGGTCCTCGGATTTCATGTGCCACCTGCTTTCCCGGCAATCCGTCGGGTCTGTTGCTTAACCCGACGATTTCGTTGATTTGTCGATTGCAGCGCCATGCCTCACGACAATAGTATTCTAAACGACGGATGTTGCATAGTAAACGGTAGTTGTAAAACTTTGTTCGGGAAGGACGAAAAAGGAAATGTCTGCAGATATAGGAATCCTGATTCTGCGAATCGTGGTGGGTCTGCTCATCATCGGTCACGGCACCCAGAAGCTATTCGGATGGTTCGGGGGATACGGGCTCGCCAAAACGGCGGGCGCATTCGGCTCGATGGGGATGCGCCCCGCGGGGCTCTGGGCGCTCATGGCAGGCTTGTCTGAGGCCGGTGGCGGGTTGCTCCTCGCGCTTGGTCTGTTGAACCCGCTCGGTAGCCTGGGCGTCGCGGCGGCCATGCTCGTCGCGATCACCACGGTGCACTGGGGCCGACTCTGGGCGAATGAAAACGGCATGGAGCTGCCACTGATGTATCTGACGCCAGCCATTGCAGTCGCGATTGCCGGTCCCGGTTTCTATTCGCTCGACGCGGCGCTGAGGATCCAGCTCCCGATGCCGCTGAGCTTCATCGGCGGGATGGTTCTGGTGCTCATCGGCGTGGCCACGGTGCTCGGGACGACGCAGAAGCCGGTCGCGGCGGTCGCTCCGGCGACCGAGGTCGAACGGACGTCACGCGCGGCGTAGCTCCCGCCTCACCCCGAAATCGGCATTATCAGCACCGCCTGCATCCGCGAGCTTAGTTCGTAGATGCGGGCGGTGCTGCGTCCGCCGACGCGGAGCAGGCATGGCAGGCCTTGCTCCGGGTTCCCCCAACATTAGTCCGCACGTTGGGGGCCGCCCTCACCCTAACCCTCTCCCAGAGGGAGAGGGGACCAGTCTGCACCCCCTCCCCGCGGCAGCCAAATGCGAGGGGAGGAGGGGGCCGGTCTGCACCCCCTCCCCGCGGCAGCCAAATGCAAGGGGAGGAGGGGACCAGTTTGCACCCCCCTCCCCGCGGCAGCCAAATGCAAGGGGAGGAGGGGGCCGGTCGTGTCGCCTCTCCCTCTGGGAGAGGCCGGCCGAAGCCCGCGAGAGCGGGCAAGGACGGGTGAGGGCGTGACCCCGGCGGGCGCAGCGCACGAGGTCAGGGGGCACCCCTTGCTCCTGTTCGGTGGCGGCCCCGGGGCCGCTCCGTTATGCTGGCCGCATGATGATTCCGGCACGGTCTCACTGTCTCGCACGGACCAAGAGCGTGTGCCTCGCCGTTGCGGTTCCCTTGGCCGTGCTCATGGCCGCGTGCAGCCCCGGCGCAAGCCCGGCGAGCGGCCCTCCTGGCGGGCAAGCCCGCGGGACGGAGCGGCGCGAGTCGCAGCGGACCCTCGTCGTTGCCGGTGGGCGCGCGCCGGAGAGTCTGGCCGCGAAGCCGTTGCGGGAGGTTGGTGGCGCCGGCACCCCGCGCACCGCCCTGCGTGCTTTCAACGCCGCGCTCGTGATTCACGACGAGCGGGAGCTGCCGCGGCCCTATCTGGCGGAGGCGCTACCCCAGCTCAACACCGAGGGGTGGCGCGTTGACGCCGCCGGGGCGATGGAGACGACCTACCGGTTGCGGCAGTCGCTCACGTGGCACGATGGTGCGCCCCTTGGAGCCGACGACTTTGTGTTCGCCTGGCGGGTTTACGCCACGCCGGAAATGGGACTGGCCGCCTCCGTTCCGATCACGTACATCCAGGACGTGACCGCGCCGGACGACCGCACGGTTGTGATCCGCTGGCGGCAGCCATACGCCGGCGCGGGCGGGCTGCAGGGGAAAGAGCTTCCGCCCCTGCCCCGGCACATCCTGGAGGCGCCTTTCGCGGAGCGTGAGGCGGACGCGTTCGTCGCGCTCCCGTTCTAGGTCGGCGAGTACGTGGGGGCCGGCCCTTATCGTCTGACCCGCTCGGAACCGGGCGCATCGATGGACGGCGAGGCCTTTGCCGGGCACGTGCTCGGGCGCGCGAAGATCGACCACATCCGGCTGCAATTCATGAACGACTCCAACGCGGTTGTGGCAGCGCTGCTGGCGGGCACGGCCCACGTCGCGGCGAATGACAGCCTGGACCTGGAGCAAGCCATCGTCCTCGAGCGCCGATGGGCCGGCGATGGCGGTGGCGTCGTGTTGCGGAGCCCGGTCGGCGTGCGCCACAGCAACCCGCAGCTCCGGCCCGAGTATGCGAGTCCGCAGGCCCTGCTGGATCTCCGGGTGCGGAAGGCGCTTGCGCACGCGACGGATCGCGCGGCCCTAGCCGACACGCTTACCGAAGGGCAGGGGACGGCGGCCGACACGCTGATCCTGCCCCAGGTGGAATACTTCGAGGCCATCAAACGCGTGGCGACCACCTATCCCTACGACGTGCGCCGAGCGGAGCAGCTCATGAACGAAGTGGGCTGGACCAGGGAGGCGGACGGCTTCTATACGCACCCAGCCAGCGGGCGCTTCACGTTTGAACTCGCGGTTGCCGCTGGGGGCCGCAACGACAGCGAGGTCGCGATCATGGCCGATGGCCTCCGCCGCGGAGGCTTCGACGCCACCATTCGCGTGATCCCCCGCGCGCAGATCACGGATCGCCAGGCCCGGGCCGCGCTGCCCGGCATTCTCAACGGCAGCCACCAGCGCGCCTTCGTTCCGCCGGTCGACCGGCTGCGCGCATCGCAGATCCCAACCGTGGAGAATCGCTGGCAGGGCTCGAACCAGAGCGGGTGGAGCCACCCCGAGTTCGAGCGGCTCGTGCAGGCGTACGAGACATCACTGGAGCGCGAGCAGCGCAACCAGTTCGCTGTGGGAATGCTGAAGCTTGCCAGCGAGGAGTTGCCGGTGATCCCGCTGTATTACAACCTTTCGTTCGTCGGATACGTGTCCGACGTCAGCGGGCCCATGGTTGCCGTATCCGACGATGTGGCGTACTGGAATCTTCCCGAGTGGTCCTGGGTCCGATAAAGCGACGAGGGAGCCAAGCATGGCAATTCCGTGGGACCAGCTCATCCCTCTCCTGGAGAGCATGCTGCTGATGCGGCGCGTCGAGGAGGCTGCGTGTGAGCTCGGCCCGGGCGAGGTGTTCGGGAACTACCACGTCTACATCGGGCAGGAGGCAACCGGGGCAAGCGTGATCGCGCAGCTCAGACCGGAGGATCCCGTCTTCAGCACCCACCGCTGTCATGCCCATTGCCTTGCGCGCGGGATGTCCATCGAGACGATCATCGCGGAGCTCCTGCTGCGAGGCACCGGCGCCAGCAAGGGGAAAGGCGGCACCCAGCACATCATGTCCCTCGAGCACCTCATGGTTTCGACCTCCATCGTCGGCGGCAGCACGATTCTGGCCACTGGCGCCGCGCTCGCTGCGCAGGTCATGGAAGTGGACTGGATCGGCGTCGCGTTCCTTGGCGACCGCTCGCTGGCGGAGGGTGCCGTTTCCGAGGCGTTCAACCTCGCCGGACTCTGGGAGCTGCCCGTTCTGTACGTCTGCGAGAACAACGCCGCGACTCCCTACGATCCGCCCCGGCGGTCCAACCTCAATCTTGCTCAGCTCACCGACCTTGCCGAGACGTACGGGATCACGGCGGTCGCCGTCGATGCCACGGACCCCGCTGCCGTGTATCCCGTCGCGGTGGACCTGGTCGAGCGGGTGCGGCGAGACCGGCGGCCCGCCTTCCTGGAAGCCCGCACGCCCTCCTGGCCGGGCCGCGCTGGCGGTGAGAATCCGTCCCTGGCCGTCACCGGCGTGACGGATCTCTCGCTAGTCTGGGAGCCTCTGGCGGATGACCCGATGGAGAAGTGGCATCGCGCAGATCCACTGCTGCACATGATCGAGCTTGTGCTCGCCGAGAAAGCCGCCACCAAGGAGGAGGTCCTGGAGATGGATCGCCGGATTCAGGAGCAGGTGGCTCAAGCCGTCGCGGCGGCCCTGGCCGCGCCCTTCCCTCCTGCCGAAGATGCCTTCGCTCACGTCTACGCGGGGGGTGACCTGTGGCCGAAATGACGTATCTCGAGGCGCGCAACCGTGCGATCGGCGAAGCGATGGCCTCGAGCGAACGCGCGATCCTCATCGGTGGCTTCGGCGGAGCCGGCGCGCCCGAAGGCGGCTATGCGAAGGCATTTGGGGAGCGGCGCGTACGCTCGACGCCGATCTCCGAAGAGGGTTACGCGGGCGCGGCGGTCGGCGCTGCGCTGCTTGGCCTCCGGCCGATCGTCACGTTCAGCAACGCCAGCTTCATGTTCGACGCCTGGGAGCCGGTACTGAACGAAGCCGCGCTCCTCCGCTACATGTCCGGCGGCCAGTTCTCGGTACCGATCGTGTTCCACATGACGATCGGCCTGAAGGTGGGCTGGGCCGCCCAGCACTCGCAGACGTCCCAGGCCATGCTCTGCCACGCGCCTGGCCTGATCGTCGTTGCGCCCGGCACGCCGACGGCCGCGTACGAGCTGATGCGCGCGGCGACGACGAGCGACGATCCCGTTGTGTATGTGGACTCCCAGCTCCTCTACCGTGAGACGGGCGACGTCCCCCTCGGCGAGGCCGTGCGGCCGGTCCGCGCGTGTGTGCTTCGTGCCGGCCGCGACGTGACCGTCGTTGCCGTGTCCAGCACCGTGCCCCGCGCGCTGCGGGCTGCCGAGCGGCTGGCCGCGGAGGGGATCTCGGTCGAGGTGGTCGACCCGCAGGTCCTCTCGCCGCTCGACCGGGCGGGCATTCTGGAGAGCGTTGCGCGAACGGGCCATCTCGTCGCGGTGGACGAAGGCCAGCTCACCTGCGGCGTGGCCTCGGAAATCGTTTCGTCCGTCGCCGAGCACGGCTACGATCTCCTGAAGGCCGCCCCCCGCCGGGTTGCCATCCCAGACGTGCCAATCCCGCCCGGTCCCACCCAGCTCCCCGCCGTGGCGCCGAGCGAGGAGCGGATCGAAGCCGCGATCCGGGCCGCGCTCGATTAGTGTCCATGGTCGTTCCGGCTCACTTGCTCAAACGCGCGCAGAGCGATCCGACCCTGAGCCGCATGCTCCACCGCTTGACAGGCCGACCACTGCCGATATGATGAGAACCAGCCGATGACGTGGGGGAGCGAGCCGTGGCACGAGCAACCGAAGACGCGGCATCCCCGCGCGACGACGCGCCGCGCGTTGATTCCTGGGAGAAGGTGACCGGGACGGCGGCATACGTTGAGGATTTGCCCGACCCGCCGGGCACCGTCTACGCCGTCCCGCTGGAGAGTCCGTACGCCCATGCCCGGATCGTTTCGATCGACTCATCGCGCGCCCGTGCGCTACCGGGTGTGCTCGGAGTGCTCGATCGCAACAATCTGCACGAGTTCAACCTGCGGCTGGACGCGCTCGACCCGCTGGATCCGGACCTCCTGGCGACCGACAAAGTCCGCTTCCAGGGCGACCTCATGGCCGTAGTCGTCGCGAACGATTTGCGCACCGCGCGCCACGCCGTCAGCCTGATCGACGTCGACTATGAAATCCTGCCGCCGCTCTTCACGGCGGAGGCATCGCTTGCCCCAGACGCGCCGATCCTGCACGATCATCTTGGGACGAACGCGATCTTTGAAGACAGCTTTGCCTGGGGCGACGTCGACGAAGGGTTCGCCCAGGCCGACGAGATTTACGAGGACGTGATCAGCTCGCCGACGGTATTCCACCACCCGATGGAGCCGATCGGTACCGGCGTCGTGCACTGGACGGACGACGGCATCGAGATCTGGGCCCCGAGTAACACGCCGATGCGCGACGCGGCCGGCGTCGCGCGCGTCTTCGGCATCCGTCCAGAGCGGGTGCGGCTCCGGGTCCCGACCGTCGGCGGCGGCTTCGGCGCGAAGAAGGTGACGCGGGAAATGATCGGGGCCCTGGCGCTCTCCCGGCGCCTCCGCCGGCCGATCAAGCTCGTCGCGACAGCCGAGCAGAGCTTTGCCGTTGCCGTGCGCCACGCGATCGAGTTCCGCTCGCGCACTGGTGTGACCCGGGACGGCCGAATCGTCGCGCTCGACGTCGATCTTTTGGTCGACTGCGGGGCCTATTTCACCGGAGGCCGCACGGCGACTCATAACGCCTGCATCGGAGCCTGGGGCTGCTACAAGCTGCCGAACTTCCGGGTCCGCGCCCAGACCGCGTTCACGAATAAGACGCCCGCGACGCCCCACCGCGGGACGGGCAAGACCCAGACGGTATTTTCGGTGGAGTGCATCATCGACCGGGTTGCCCATCGGCTGGGCATCGACCCGGTCGAGCTGCGAAACCGAAACGTCCTGCGCCCGGGTGATCGAGTGGCCGACGTGTGGACCGTTCACGGCGAGGTGACACCGGTCAACATTCCACCCCTCGACGTCGACATTCCCACGCTCATGCAGCAGGCGGTGGATATGCTCGGCCCAACCGCGCCAGCCAACGGCTCGAGCGGCGGGCGCGTCGCCCGCGGGCGCGGGGTTGCGTTGTCGTTGCGCCACGGCAGCAAGGGAGAAACCGAGAGCCAGGCCGCCGCGGAGCTCGCGACCGATGGCACGGTCACCATTTCTCACAACGCCGCGGATCTCGGCCAGGGCATCTACAACATGATCGGTATCGTCGCATCGCGGACTCTCGGTGTGTCGCAGAGCCAGGTCCGCGTCGAGAAGCCGGATACCAGCAATATGCTCGCGTTCGCAGGCGCAAGCGCGCAGCGGACGACCGTCGAGATGGGGAACGCGGTCCACGCCGCCTGCACGAATCTCAAGCGCCAGCTCATCGATTTGGCCGCCGAGACGCGCGGCGGCGATCCGAACGACTGGCGCCTGGAGGAGGGCAAGCTCTGGCGCGGGAGTGAGAGCTTCGAGCTGGCCGAGTTAGTCGGCGCGGGCGGCGGCGTCACCCTCCGCGCGACGGGCGCCGACGAGGAGACCTACCCCCACGACAAGGCGTTCGGCCTGTTCGAGCACTGGGCGCCCGGTGTTGCCGCGGCAGAGGTCGAAGTTGATCTCGACACTGGTGAGGTTAGGCCGCTCCAGTACACGGTGCTCGCGGACGCGGGTACAGTGCTCCATTACAACTCGGCGCGCGGCCAGCTCGAGGGCGGTGCGGTGATGGGCTTCGGTCTCGCCCTCTTCGAGGAGATGCGCTACGAGGAGGGGCAGCTCCAGAACGCGGACGCCTTCCAGTACCGCCTGCCATTGCTGCGCGACATGCCGCCGACGATGAGCACGGCGATCATGGAGAGCGGCGAAGGACCCGGTCCATTTGGCGCGCGCGGGATCGCCCAGACCTCGATCCCCTGCGTGGCGCCCGCCGTTGCGAACGCGATCCACGCCGCGATCGGCGCGCCCATCAGCTCGACCCCGATTACTCCGGAGAAGGTGCTCCGCGCCCTCGGCAGCCTGGAATCGCAGGAGTAAGCGGGTGCACGTCGACGAGCACGTCACGGTGCCGCTTGCCCTGGGAGATGCCTGGGACTTCGTCTGGCAGGTGGATCTTCTTGCGGGATGTGTGCCAGGCTGTACGGGCGTCAAGATGATCGAGCAGGGCAAGCACTACACGGGGAGGGTCGCCGACCGGGTTGGGCCGTATCGGGTGGAGATGGACCTCGACGTAACCGTGCAGGAGAGCACGGCGCCCGAGATGATCCGCGTGCTGGTGTCCGGTCAGGATCGCAAGATGGGGACCACGCAACGGATGGACCTCACGGTCCGGCTCGTGGAGCTGGGGCCGGCTCAGACTCGGCTAGATATCGGCGCGGAGGTCGAGATCCTGGGCAAGATCGCGGCGCTCGGCCAGTTCGTCGTGAAGCGCAAAGTGACGGACGTCATCAAGAAATTCGGCGAGAACCTCCGGTTGGCCTGCACCGAGGTGAAGCGCGTTGGCTAACCTGCGGCCGTTCCGGGTGCTCCAACCCACGACCCTGGCTGAGGCCACCGGTGCCCTGGCGCAGTATGGCGATCAGGCGCGCATCTACGCCGGCGGCGCGGAGCTCGTGCTCCTCATGCGGCACGGATTGCTCGAGCCGGACATCCTCGTCGACATCAAGCGCATTCCCGGCCTCAACGCCATTCGGACCACTGGCGATGTCGTGCGGATCGGCCCGACGGTCACGCACGATCAGCTCGAGCACGATGCTGGCGCCCGCAAGCTCCTGCCGCTCCTTGCGGAGGCCGTGGCGACGATCGGCAACATCCGCGTGCGCAACGTCGGGACGCTTGGCGGCAACCTTTGCTTCGCGGATCCGCACGCCGATCCTGCCACACCGCTCCTCGTGCACGACGCCACGTTGACCTTGACCCGCGGGGAGTCGAGTCGCCAGCTCCGCTTGGACGAATTCCTCATTGGCACGTATGAGACGGCGATCGAGGCCGACGAGATCCTGGCTGAGATCCAGGTGCCACCGTTGCCGGTGGGCTTCGGCCATGCGTTCCTCCGGATCGAGCGGTACCATCGTCCGACGCTGAACGTGGCGGTGGCGGCGATCCGCGACGATGGCCACGTCGGCGCCGCTCGCCTTGCAATTGGCTGCGTGGGCCCGAAGTCGGTGCGACTCGAAGATCTTGAAACCCGAATTGGGGGGCTCACTTTGGCCGACGCATGCCGCGTCATCGGCGAGGCCAAGCCGGAGCTGACCGAGCTGCTCGACCCCGTCGACGATGGGCTCGGCTCGGCGGCCTACAAGATCCACGTGGCCTGCGCACTGCTGGCGCGCGGACTGACCCAGGCGCTCGGACCCAGCTAAACGCAAACGTTACTCCGACGATCCAGCCAGAGGAGGCACCTTCGTGGAGACATCTACCGACTCGCCGGCCACGGTGCAGACTATGCCGCTGACGGTGACCGTGAACGGCATCGTCTGGAACGGCGAGGTGGCCGCCGAAGAGGTGCTCCTCGAGCTGCTGCGCGAGCGGATCGGGCTCACGGGGACGAAGCGCTCGTGCGAGTCGCAGGTGTGCGGTGCCTGCACCGTCCTGGTCGACGGCAAGCCCGTGAGCTCGTGCAGCTTCCTGGCTTTCGAGGTGGGCGGTCGCTCGGTGACGACGGTTGAGGGCCTCCAGAGCGGCGACCGGCTGGACCCGATCCAGGAAGCATTCATTCGCCACATGGGCTTCCAGTGTGGCTACTGCACGCCGGGCCAGATGATGGCGGCGAAGGGGCTGCTGCTGGCGAACCCCGATCCGACGTACGACGACGTCGCCGAATGGCTGACCGGCAACACGTGCCGCTGCGGGTGTTACCCGGCGATCGCACGCGCCGTACTCGATGCGGCTGAGGTTACGCGGCGAGCCTGACCCCGAGGTACCAGCGATTTCCACGATGAGGATGAGGACATGAGGGGTGGCATCTGGCTCCGCGGCGGCATCCGCGAGCAAATGACCTCTGGAGCGGTGCCCCGGGCCTTACTTGCTTTGCTGGTGCTCGCGCTCGCCGCCTGCGGGCCCGCTGCGCCGCCGACCGGGGCGCCGCCCGCGCTGGGCGGGTCACCGGGCGGCCAGTCCAGCGAGTGGGACACGATCGTCGCGGCTGCGAAGCGCGAGGGCCGAGTTTCGGTCATCGCTCCGCAAGGGACTGATGCTCGCGATCTGCTCATCGAGGGCTTCGGGCGGGCCTACCCGGAGATCGAGATCGAGGTGGAGCCGATGGCGGGCAATCAGATCGGACCGAAGCTGCTGAACGAGATCGCCGCGGGTCAACAGCGGACGGACGTCGTCCTGACGGGCACGACGACTGTTATCGAGTCGCTCAGGCCCTCGGACGCCGTCGCGCCCGTGAGGGACTTCCTGGTCGGGCCGAACACGCGGGATCTCTCGGTGTGGCGCGGCGGTAAGCTGAGCTGGGGTGATGACGCTGAGATCTACAACCTCGTCTTCAGCGCCTACGTGAAGGAAGGCTTCGTCTACAACCCCACGATGGTCAACCCCGCGGACTTCAAGAGTCTCAACGACCTGCTCGACCCGAAGTGGCGCGGCAAGATCGTGATTCGCAACCCCACCTCCGCCGGTGGCGGTCTGGCGGCGTTCACGTTCTTCTATACGACGGAGGGACTCGGCAAAGACTACATCCAGCGGCTGCTGACTCACGACGTAACGCTCTCCCTCGACGATCGCCAGATCCTCGACTGGGTGGCGCGCGGCCAGTATCCAATCGCCATCGGGCCTAGCAACGTCTTGACGAACGAGTACGTCGAGCGCGGCCTGCCGGTCCGGATGCTGGACAGCCAGAACCTGACCGAGGGGGCGTACCTCACGGCGGGGAAT